>OGJD01000199.1_pt1 | contig 58949 bp, 52 predicted proteins | sample 1571971 | NCBI WGS metagenome assembly OGJD01 (sample SAMEA2582117, study PRJEB24529) | metagenome | biome: Human gut stool | place: China | collected 2011
GGGCGGGCTTACCGCGGAAGCCGCCGCCGGTGTGCCCGCCGGGGCGGCCCATAGGACGGCCCTGGCCTGCGGGGCGGGGCGGGGGATCCATAGCCTTTTTGATGGAGAGGTTGATGCGGCCGTTCTCGTCAATGCCGATGACCTTGACCTTGACCTCCTGCCCTTCCTTGAGATGATCCTTCACATCGTTGACATAGGAATAGGCGATCTCAGAGATATGCACCAGACCCGACTTGCCCTCCGGCAAGGAGACGAACGCACCGAACTTTGTGATGCCTGTGACCTTTCCTTCCAGAACCGAACCAACACCAAACTCCATACTGACTGCTAAATCCTCTCTCATAAATTTTCAATCGGTGAAACGGAAGATATACTCGCCCGGCTCTACCAGGCCCAGCTTGCCGCGGGCGATGTCGGCCTGCCGGTCGGGATCATCGCTGTTTTCCACGGCGTCGGACAGGTCGGCGTTGACCTGCTTCTGGGCTGCCACCTGCGCCTCGGCCTCGGCCAGGTCGCTCTGGGCGGTCAGAATCTGCTGGCGCAGGTTCAGCAGCCCGGTGGCGGCGCCGATAAGCAGGGCCAGTACCACCAGCTTGGTCAGGAGGGACGCTTTTTTGGTTTTCACAGGCGGTACCTCCTCCCGACGCGCGGCGGTCCGAGCGGTGCAGCTCATCCATTTCCCTGGATATCAGCCTTATTCTATACCACTTTCGCCGATAATGGAAGGACTTTTTTGCGGTTTTTCCGATTTTTTTACACAGCCTCAGGAGAAACACTACCGGTAGTGTAAGCACACGCCACAAAACCCCAACGAGATCGGCCAGACGGTAGCCCAGCTTGAGGAACCAGCGGCTCAGCAGCCAGAAATAAGCCGCTGCGCCCAGGAGGACGGCCGCCACAATGTAAAGGCGCACTTCGCCGCTGCCGGCGGTGGTGGTGTAGACAAACAGGGCGACGGTGACCACCAGCCAGAACAGCAGGTCCAGCACTCCACCCAGCAGGGGGAGGCGGACGCGCACACGGAGGATGCGGAACGCGTCGTACAGCAGCCCCACCGCCGCCCCCATCACCAGCGCCCCGGCAAAGAAGAGGGCCTGGTCGGTGACGGATACGGTCATTTCAGCGGAAGAGCCGGGCAAACAGGCCGCCCGCCCTGTCCCGCCCGCTGTCCTCGTAGGTGAGGGAGTCGATGGTGCCCTCCACCTTCAAATCCCCGCCGTCCAGGCTCAGCTTCTCGATGTGCAGCTCCTCCCCCCGCACGATGAGGGTGCCCCGGTTGGTGAGCATGACAATGGTGTTCTCGTCAAAGCTCTCCACCTCCTCCACGCCGGAGACTGAGAGCTGTTCGCGCTCCTCCAGAATGATGTGATGGGCCGCCTCCGCCCGCGGACGGTTTTCTTCGTACGGCATGGCTCTCCCCCGCCTTTCCATAGTCTTGTCTCATATATATGGGACAGGTGGGCGGGTTATGCCAGGGCCCTCAGCGGCGGCTGATCCGAAGGGCGGGGGCCAGGCGGCGGCTCAACAGCCAGGCCAGCGCCAGCTTGACTGCGTCGGGCAGGAGGAAGGGGAACACACACCAGCCCAACACGGTGAACATTCCTACCGGCCCGGAGGAGCTGGTGTATACCGCGTAGTACCAGACGGAGCCGAACAGGTAGCACAGGATCTGACCCACGACGGCGGAACCGAGAAAGACGGGGGCGGATTTTCCCAGCCATCGCTCGGCGCCCCACATGGTGAGGGCGGTAAAAAGGAAGCCCACCAGATAGCCGCCCGTGGCACCCAGAAAGGCCCCCAGGCCGCCGTGGAAGCCGGCAAAGACGGGCAGTCCCACGGCCCCCAGCAGCAGATAGACGGTCACCGCCAGGGTGCCCAGCCTGCCCCCTAGCAGGCCCAGTGTGAGAAAGACGGCAAAGGTCTGTAGGGTGAAGGGGACGGCGGTGGGGATGGAGATCCAGGAGCAGACGGCGATCAGAGCCGCCAGGATGCCGGTGTAGGCCAGTTCTCTTGTCTTCATGATAGGTGTTCCCTCCTGATTGTAAACTTAAAAATGATTATAGTTTACATTTAATAAAATGTCAACTAAAAAGAGATATAGGTTGACGATTTAGGAGGGGAAGGGTACAATAGAGGGCGAAAGGAAGTGGAGCGAATGCTGCGGGACGAGGTGCTGGCGCTGTTAAAGGCCCGAGAGGGGAAGCCCCTGTCGGGGGAGGAGATGAGCCGTGCCCTGGGGGTGAGCCGGGCGGCGGTGTGGAAGGCCATGGAGTCTCTGCGGGACGAGGGGTATGTCATCTCCTCCGCCCCCCGCCGGGGCTACGCCCTGGAGAGCTCGCCGGACAAGCTCTCCGCCGGGGAGCTGGCCGGAGCCCTGGCGGGCCGCCGGGTGGGCCGCGCGCTGGTGTGCCTGGAGACGGTGGACTCCACCAACGACGAGGTCAAGCGCCGGGCCCTGGCCGGGGCCGCCGACGGCCTGGCGGTGGTGGCGGAGCGGCAGACCGGCGGCCGTGGCCGCCGGGGCCGCTCCTTTGTCTCACCGGCGGGGCAGGGACTTTATCTGTCGGTCCTCCTCCGCCCCCGGTGCCCTCTGGAGGAGGTGTCGGCCCTGACGGCGTGGACGGCGGTGGCGGTGTGCAGCGCGGTGGAGCGGGTGTGCGGCGTGCGGCCCGGGATCAAGTGGCCCAATGACGTGATCCTGGACGGGCGGAAGCTGTGCGGCATTCTCACCGAGCTGGAGCTGGAGGCGGAGACCGCCGCCCTGCGCCATGTGGTGGTGGGGGTGGGGATCAACCTCACCCAGACCGCAGCCGACTTCGGGCCGGAGGTGGCCCCAGTGGCCGTCTCCCTGGCCCAGGCTCTGGGACGGGCCCCCCGCCGGGCGGAGATGGCGGCGGCCGTGCTGGTCGCCCTGGACGAGCTGTACGCCGCCTTCCCGGCAGAGCGGGCGGCCTGGCTGGAGCGGTACCGGGCCGACTGCCTCACCCTGGGCCGGACGGTGCGCCTGCTCCGGGCGGGCGGGGAGGAGGAGGCCTTTGCCGAGGCGGTGGACGATACCTTCGCCCTGGTGGTGCGCCGCGCCGACGGCAGCCGGGAGGCGGTGTCCTCCGGCGAGGTGTCCGTCCGGGGACTGCTGGGGTATGTGTGATCTCCAAAAGCGCGGGACGTGTCCCGCGCTTTTTGCTTGACAAATCCGCCTGTTCCGCTATAATAAGACAAGTTATGTGTCATGACATGTGTAAAGGAGAGACGGAAATATGGGAGCATGCAGCGCATTTCTCAAGCGAAAAAATATTGTCCTCTCGGCAAAGCGGTATGGAGTGGACGCATTGGGGGCCATGGCCCAGGGGCTGTTCTGCTCCCTGCTCATCGGCACCATTCTGGACACGCTGGGCAAGCAGCTCGGCATTGCCTTCCTGGTGACGGTGGGGGGCTACGCCTCCGCCATGAGCGGCTCGGCCATGGCCGTGGCCATCGGCTACGCCCTCCAGGCGCCGCCCCTGGTGCTGTTTTCCCTGGCCACGGTGGGCTATGCCGCCAACGCCCTGGGCAGCGTCACCCTGTCCGGCGGCAAGGGGGCGGGCGGGCCGCTGGCGGTGCTCTTCATCGCCGTCATCGCCGCCGAGCTGGGCAAGGCGGTGTCCAAGGAGACGAAAATCGACATTCTGGTCACCCCCCTGGTGACCATCCTGGCCGGAGTGGGGCTGTCCGCCCTGCTGGCCCCGGCCATCGGCACCGCGGCCTCCGCCGTGGGGGACGTTGTCAAGTGGGCCACCGTGCTCCAGCCCTTCTGGATGGGGATTCTGGTGTCGGTGGTCATCGGCGTGGCCCTTACTCTGCCCATCTCGTCGGCCGCCATCTGCGCCGCCATCGGCCTGACGGGGCTGGCCGGCGGGGCTGCCGTGGCGGGCTGCTGCGCCAATATGGTGGGCTTTGCGGTGCTCTCCTTCCGGGAGAACCGCTGGGGCGGGCTGGTCAGCCAGGGCCTGGGCACCTCCATGCTCCAGATGGGCAACATCGTCCGCAATCCCCGCATCTGGCTGCCCGCGATCCTCACCTCGGCCATCACCGGCCCCCTGGCCACCTGCCTGTTCCGGCTGGAGATGAACGACCCGGCCTCCGCCGTGGCCTCCGGCATGGGCACCTGCGGCATGGTGGGCCCCATCGGGGTGTACGCCGGATGGGTCAACGATGTGGCCACCGGGGCCAAGGCGGCCATCACCTCCCTGGACTGGGTTGGGCTGGCGCTCATCTGCTTTGTCCTCCCTGCGGTGCTCTGCTGGCTGTTCGGCCTCTTCTTCCGGCGCATCGGGTGGATCAAGGAGGGGGATCTGACCCTGGAGTGACAGGGCCCGGCGTATCGCCGCGCGGGCAGCACGCGGCGCGCGCCTGTAGGGGCGGCCCTTGTGGCCGCCCGCGGACGGGGAGGAGCCCCGCCCCTGCAATTTTCCGCTGAGGCCGTCGAAAAAACCGTTCGGCAGGTTGCGGCGCGGCTCTTGCCGCGCCGCTTTTTTGCTGTGCAAAGGCGGAGCAAAATTGGCCGTGTGCCCCCTGCCGCGTCCCAGGCGCATGAAGTTTTACGCGGAATTGACAGATCCGGCCCGCCTGTGTTGTTATAGAGGTGAAAGGGGGCGAGGCCATGGACGGGACGCGGGCGGAGGAGCTGGTGGAGCGGTACGCCGACGCCATCCTCCGCATCGGCTACACCTGGCTGGGGGACATGGACGACGCCAAGGACATCTGCCAGACGGTGCTCATCAAGCTGGTAGAGGAGGGCCGTCGCTTCCCCGATTTGGGCCAGGAGCGGGCGTGGGTGGTGCGGCTGAGCGTCAACGCCTGCAAGAACTGGAAAAAGAGCGCCTGGTTCCGCCGCCGGGCGCCGCTGGAGGAGGGCCTGCACCTGGCGGCGGAGGCGCCGGAGCCGGAGGACGGCGCGCTGCTGGCCCTGGTGAACGGCCTGCCCCCCAAATACCGGCAGGTGGTCTACCTGCGGTACTATGAGGAGTACGAGGTACACGAGATCGCGGCCCTGCTGGGCCAGTCCCCCGCCCTGGTGAGCACCCACCTGGCGCGGGCGAGGGCCAAGCTGCGGGAACGGCTGGAAGGGAGCTGCTGTGATGGATAGACGGTATCGGGAGGAGCTGGAGCAGGTGCGCCTGACGGAGGAGAGCAAGCGGGAGCTGGTTCGGGCCTTGGAGGCCCGGCGGCCGGCTCCCAGACGGCAAATACCCCTGCGGCGTGTGGCGGCCCTGGCGGCCTGCGCGGGGCTGGTGCTGGGACTGGTAAATTATCAGGCCGTAGCCGCCGGGACAGAGCGGGTGATCCGTTACTTCCTGGGGGTGGGGGCGGCGGAGGAGAACCTCTCCCTGCTGGTGCAGGGGGAGGCACTCCACAAGGAGGACGGGGCGTTCCTCTACCGCATCGGCGGGGCCTATCAGCGGGATGGGATGCTCACTGTGCCGGTGAGTGTTTTTACCAGAGAGGGGGCGCTGGCCGAGGGGGAGGAGCTGCGCTACCGCCTGCTGGTATACGACGCCGACGGGAAGAAGCTGCGGCGGGTGTTCTCGTACTATGACGATGCCAAGGGTGAGATGTCGGCCCCCGTTTTTTTAACAGAGGGGACGACATACCACCCCAGCCGCCTGGATGTCCTTGCCGACTGGATGAGCCGCACCTATTGGGCCCAGGGCTACACGGAGGGCGAAACCGAGATCTATCACATGGAGGTGCCCGACGGGGCGAAGGGGCCCTATACCTTCGACGTGGAGGTGTACTCCAACGACGTCTCCCATCTGGGCTACCGGCCCATGTGGGAGGGGGGCGTCCTGGCCCTGGATACCCCCCAGACTCTGGACGCCGTCTCCGTCAGCCGTACCTTCCAGGAGGGTACCGTCACCGCCCTGGTGGGGGACGACGGGCACAGCGTGGCTTTCTATGGGGAGCTGAGCCCCGCCCTGGCGGCCCGGGAGGAGAAGCTGCAACAGTTATGGGTGCCCATGCTCTATTCTGAGGATGAGGCGGGCCGTGTCCAGCCTGTGCCGGCGATATGGTTCATCGACGAGGCGGGCAACCGCTATCGGGGCTGTTCTATCTGGCACATGCCCGCCGCGTGGGTCACCGATGAGGCGGGCAACCGCTACGAGCGATACCGGGTCTTCCCCGGCCCGGCGGAGGAGTACTGGCCGGAGTTCCGGCTGCTGGAGGAGCCAGAGGGGAAGATTACGGCTATCGAGGTGGAGGCGCTGGTTTTCAACATTCTGCGCACCGACCGGCCGCGGGAGGTGGAGACCCGGTCGTATACATCCACTTATAACCCGCTGAACTGGGTGATCGAGTTGCCCTAGATCACACACCCGCCCGGCGGGGCTCCGGCCCCACCGGGCGGAGCAGCCTTTCACATGCGCTTTCCCTCCGAAACGCTTGGCAAAAGCGTTTACCGGCAGACTCACCCGCCAGGGGGGTTCTCCTCTTTTCCGCCATAGACAAAATCCTATGGGCGGCGTATAATATCCCCATACTACATAGATTGGGGAACGGTCATGGACACGAATGCCAACAATAACCGTGAATCCTTCGAGGATCAGCAGGTCATTTTTGTGGATACCCATCTGATTCAGAAGGCGGTGGAGGGACTCCAGCGCGCCCGCGAGGAGTTCCAGACCCTGCTGGAGCAGGCGGAGGGCGGAGACGCCTCCGTCTATTACGACCTTGGCGTGCGCTATACCGAGGGCGACGGGACCGACAAGGACCCGGCCCAGGCGGCCCGCTGGTTTGCCCTGGCCTCGGAGGACGGGGATCTCCGGGCCACCGACCTGCTGGGGCGCTGTTACCAGTCCGGCGCAGGGGTGGAGAAGGACGAGGCCCGGGCGGCGGAGCTCTTTCAGCAGGCGGCGGAGCAGGACTACGCCCCCGCCCAGTGCGACCTGGGCCTGAGCTATGAGAACGGCTCCGGCGTGGAGAAGGACGAGGCCCGGGCGGCGGAGTGCTACCTCCAGGCGGCGGAGCAGGATTACGCCCCGGCCCAGACCAATCTGGCGGTGTGCTACTTCAACGGAATCGGCGTGGACAAGGATGTGGAGTGCGCCCACCAGTGGCTGGAGAAGGCGGCGGAGCAGAAGTTTCCCCGGGCGCTGAACATTCTGGGCGACTGCCACTGGGACGGCACTGGCGTGGAGCAGGACCGGGGGGAGGCGGCCCGGCTCTACCGGCAGGCCGCCGAGCAGGACTATCCCCCCGCCCTGTGCAACCTGGGCCTGTGCTATGAGCACGGGGACGGCGTGGAGCAGGACAAGGCCAAGGCGGTGGAGTGCTACCGGAAGGCGGCGGAGCAGGACTACGCCCCGGCCCAGTGTAATCTGGGCGTGCTCACGCTCCACGGCGTGGGCACCGAGGCCGACCCGGCCGCGGCGGCGGAGTGGTTCCGCCGGGCAGCGGAGCAGAGCTTCGCACGTGCCCAGGATCTGCTGGGCGACTGCTATCTGGACGGCAAGGGCGTGGAGGCCGACCCGGCCCGGGCGGCGGAGCTCTACCGGCAGGCCGCCGACCAGGGCTACGCCCCAGCGCTGTGCGACCTGGGCCTGTGCTACGAGAACGCCAACGGCGTGGCGGAGGACAAGGTCCAGGCGGCGGAGTGCTATCGGAAGGCGGCGGAGCAGGACTACGCTCCCGCCATGTGCAACCTGGCGGTGTGCTATCTCAACGGCATCGGCGTGGAGGAGGACATGGCCCAGGCGGTGGCGTGGTTCCAGAAGGCGGTGGAGGGCGGCTCCGCCCGGGCCAAGAGCATCCTGGGGGACTTCTACCTGGATGGCCGTGGGGTGGAGCAGGACAAGGAGAGGGCCCTCTCCCTCTACCGGGAGTCTGCGGCGGACGGCTACCTGCCCGCCATATGCAGTCTGGGCCTGTGCTATGAGACCGGCGACGGCGTGGCGGAGGACAAGGCCCAGGCGGTGGAGTGGTACACCAGGGCCGCCGAGGGGGGCTATGCCCCGGCCCAGACCAATCTGGCCTACTGCTTTCTCACCGGCATCGGCATGGAGGCGGCGCCGGAGAAGGCCATCCCCTGGCTGGAGAAGGCGGCGGAGCAGGGCCAGGCCCGGGCCCAGAGCCTGCTGGGAAGCTGCTACCGGGACGGCGACGGCGTGGAGGCCGACGCGGCCCAGGCGGCGGAGTGGTATGGAAAGGCCGCCAAACAGAACTATCCCCCTGCTATGTGCAGCCTGGGGCTGGCCTTCGAGCTAGGGGAGGGACTGACCGAAGACCCGGCCAAGGCGGTGTACTGGTACACCAAGGCCGCCGGGGAGGGCTATGCCCCGGCCCAGACCAATCTGGCCGTATGCCTGCTCAACGGGACCGGCGCGGAACGGAGCGCGGAGGAGGCCGTAGGCTGGCTGGAAAAGGCGGTAGAGCAGGAGTTCCCGCGGGCCCAGGGGATTCTGGGGGATCTGCTGCTCACCGGCAACGGCGTGCCCGAGGACAAGGCCCGGGCCGTGGAGCTCTACCGGGCCGCCGCCAAGGGCGGCTATGTGCCCGCCATGTGCGACCTGGGGCTGTGCTATGAGAACGGGGACGGCGTAGAGGAGGATCTGCGCCATGCGGTGCTGTGGTACCGCAAGAGCGCCGAGGAGGGCTATGCCCCGGGCCAATGCAACCTGGCGGTGTGCTACCTCAACGGAAACGGAGTGGAGCGGGACGCGGCCGCCGCCGTGCGGTGGCTGGAGAAGGCGGCGGCCCAGGGAAATGCCCGGGCACAGAGCATCCTGGGCGACCTGTGCCGGGACGGGGAGGGCACCGAAGTGGATGCGGCGCGGGCCTTCCAGCTCTATACCCAGGCGGCGGAGCAGGGCTATCCACCCGCCCAGTGCGCCTTGGGCTACTGCTACGAGGTGGGGAGCGGCACGGCGGAGGACAAGACCAAAGCGGTGGAGTGGTACGAAAAGGCCGCCCAGCGGGGCCATGCCACCGCTCAGTGTAATCTGGCCTACTGCTACGAGCAGGGCATCGGCGTGGCGGAGGACAAGACCAAGGCCGTGGAGTGGTATGCCAGGGCCGCCGAGCAGGAGCACCCCAGGGCCATGTGCAACCTGGGCCTGTGCTATGAGTACGGCGAGGGTGTGGCGGAGGACAAGACCAAGGCGGCGGAGTGGTATGAGAAGGCCGCCCGGCGGGGGTATGCCCCGGCCCAGTGCAACCTGGGCTTCTTCTATGACCGGGGCGTGGGCGTAGCGGAGGACGCCGCCAAGGCCGTGGAGTGGTACGAGCGGGCGGCGGAGCAGGGCTATCCCCGCGCCCAGTGCAACCTGGGCTACTGCTATGAGAGCGGCAAGGGCGTGAAGGAGGACAAGGCCCGGGCCGTGAAGCTGTACCGCCAGGCCGCCGAACAGGGCAGCTCCGTGGGCCAGTGTAACCTGGGCTACTGCATGCTCAAGGGGATCGGCATACGGCCCGACCCGGCGCAGGCGGTGTATTGGTTCCGAAAGGCCGCCGAAGGCGGCTCCGGCCGGGCCATGTGCCTGCTGGGTGACTGTTACCGGGAGGGCCAGGGCGTGGAGGCCGACGCGGCACAGGCCCGGACGTGCTACCAAAAGGCCATTGACCTGGGCTTCGACGCCAAGGAGGAGCTGGAGGAGCTGGACAAGGCCGCCCCCGCCGGAGCGGCGGAACAGCCGAAGAAAAAGAAGTCCTTCCTGGGCCGGCTGTTTGGAAAATAGGACAAAATCAATCGCGGGCCGCAGGCATTGCCTGCGGCCCCCGATTGTATGATCCCCGGCCGGGCGGGGCGGCCGCCTCCCTCAGCCGATGCGTCCGAAGTCGGAGAAGGGGAAGCAGATGAACTCCGCCTTGCCCAGCAGATAGCGCGTGTCCACGGTGCCCAGGGTCACGTCCCGGCTGTCGTTGGAGTGGTTGCGGTTATCCCCCATGACGAAGACCGACCCCTCCGGCACCGTCACGGAGGTGAGATCCTCATACCAGGGCTCCTCCATGGGCTCGTTCAGATAGGGCTCGTCCAGGGCTTCGCCGTCCACATAGACGGTGCCGGTCTGGTAGTCGATGTCCACCGTCTGGCCCTCCACGGCGATGATCCGCTTGACAATGGGCCCCCTGGCGGCGTCAAACTCCTTGGTGAGCACCACGATGTCCCCCGGCTGGGGATCGGTGTAGCCGATGTCCCGGATCAGCATCACATCCCCCTCGTGGAGGGTGGGCAGCATGGACTCCCCCACCACCGGGGTGATGCGCCCCACGAAGGTGAATACCAGGATGATGGTCACCAGCGCCACAATCAAAATCTGAAGCCACTCGTAGGCATCCTGAGCGCCGCTGAGGGGCTTTTCTTCTTTTTTCGGTTTTTTCATGGGCAAACTCCCCGCTTTCGACAAAGGAGGGGCTGTCCAGCAGCCCCTCCCGTGCGTATCTTATTTCGCGTACTCGATGACCTTGGTCTCCCGGATCATGTTGACCTTGATCTGGCCGGGATACTCCAGCTCCTCCTCGATCTTCTTGGCGATGTCCCGGGCCAGGAGCACCATCTGATCCTCGCTGACCTTGTCCGGGGCCACCATAATGCGCACCTCGCGGCCGGCCTGAATGGCGAAGGACTTCTCCACGCCGGGGAAGGAGGAGGTGACCTCCTCCAGCTTCTCCAGACGCTTGATATAGTTCTCCAGGTTCTCGCGGCGGGCGCCGGGGCGGGCGGCGGAGATGGCGTCGGCTGCCTGGACGATGCAGGCCACGATGGTGCGGGGCTCCACGTCGTTGTGGTGCGCCTCAATGGCATGCACGATGTCCTCGTTCTCCCGGTACTTCCGGGCCAGCTCCACACCGATCTGCACGTGGGAGCCCTCCACCTCGTGGTCGATGGACTTGCCCAGGTCGTGGAGCAGGCCGGCCCGCTTGGCCTGGGTCACGTCGGCGCCGATCTCAGCGGCGATCAGCCCCGCCAGGTGGGACACCTCGATGGAGTGGTTGAGCACGTTCTGGCCGTAGCTGGTGCGGTAGCGCATGCGGCCCAGTAGCTTGATGAGCTCGGGGTGCAGGCCGTGGACATTGGTCTCGAACACGGCGCGCTCGCCCTCGGCCTTGATGGTGGCGTCCACCTCCCGCTTGGCCTTCTCCACCATCTCCTCGATGCGGGTGGGATGGATGCGGCCGTCCTGGATGAGCTTCTCCAGGGCGATGCGGGCGATCTCCCGGCGCACCGGGTCGAAGCAGGAGACGGTGATGGCCTCCGGCGTGTCGTCGATGATCAGATCCACGCCGGTCATGGTCTCCAGCGTGCGGATGTTGCGGCCCTCGCGGCCGATGATGCGGCCCTTCATCTCGTCATTGGGCAGGGGAACCACAGAGACGGTGGCTTCGGCCACATGGTCGGCGGCGCAGCGCTGAATGGCCAGGGACAGGATCTCCTTGGCGCGGGTGTCGGCCTCCTCCTTGAACTGGGCCTCGATCTCCCGCACCTTCATGGCCGACTCATGGGTGACCTCCTCGGCAAGCTGGTTGATGAGGTAGTTCTTGGCCTCCTCGGCGGTGAAGCCGGAGATGCGCTCCAGCACCTCCATCTGGGTCTTCTTGACGGTGGCCACCTCGTCCCGGGCCTCGTCCAGCTCGGCCAGCTTGCGCTGCAGGGTGTCCTCCTTCTTCTCGATGTTCTCGGTCTTGCGATCCAGGTTCTCTTCCTTCTGCTGGAGCCGCCGCTCCTGCTTCTGTAGATCGGCCCGGCGCTCCTTCACCTCGCGCTCATACTCGTTGCGGGCCTGGAGAATCTCCTCCTTGGCCTCCACCAGCGCCTCCCGCTTCTTACTCTCGGCGCTCTTAATGGACTCGTTGATGATGCGCTTGGCCTCCTCCTCCGCACTGTTGATCTCTTTTTCCGCGGTGCGTTTGCGGATTTGAATGCCGATGGGAATGCCTATGATGAGTGCGACCACGGCCGTGATCACACAGGCGATGACAGTCTGCATCAAGGGTTCAACACACCTCCATATCTTGGATTTTCAAAGTTCTTTTTCATGAAACGGATGCACGCGCTCCCGCTCACTCTTGGGCAGAGCGCACAAAATTTGAAGAGCTTACCCCTCGTTCTTCAAAATATTACACCTTATCTATTTTAAGTCTGCGGCGGCCTTCTGTCAAGAACATTCCTGTTCGGAATCAATTTCTGCGGCCCTGGGCCTCAAAGGGATCGGGGCAGGGAGTCGTCCTCCCGCACCCAGTCGGCCACATCTACCACCCGGTACTCCGTGCGGGTGTCCCGGATGACCACCCGGGCGATGCCGGCGTTGATGATGAGGCGGCGGCACATGGAGCAGGAGGTGGAGCCGGGAATCAGCGCCCCGCTCTCCGGCTCCACGCAGGCCATGTAGAGGGTGGCGCCCAGGGCCTCACTGCGGGCGGCGGAGATGATGGCGTTGGCCTCGGCGTGGACGGAGCGGCACAGCTCGTACCGCTCCCCGGATGGGATGTTCAGCGCCTCGCGGGTGCAGTAGTTCAGATCCACGCAGTTGCGCCGCCCGCGGGGGGCGCCGTTGTAGCCAGTGGAGATGATCTCGTCGCTCTTGACGAGAATGGCCCCATAGCACCGGCGCAGGCAGGTGGAGCGCCCGGCCACTGTCTGGGCGATGTCCAGATAGTAATTCTCCTTGTCGATGCGTCCCATAAACGCCCCTCCCATGCTTTTTTACCAGTATACCGGGTTTTTCGCTATCCCGCAAGCCCCGGAATGGCTGCCCCGGGCGGACAATTCACATATTGTTTACGTTTCCTTCCTTGACGAAGAAACAGGGAGGCGCTATCATAAGTTCAGAAAAAATTTATTTTTAACTTCAAAGGAGACGACCGTATTTCATGGTGATGAACTTCATTCGAAAATTGATGTACGGCCGGTATGGAAGCGACCAGCTCTCCTTTTTCCTCCTCGTGGTCTATATCGTCCTCATTCTTCTGTCCGGCCTGCCCCACCTGGAGGTGCTCTCCTGGCTGGCGCTGGCAGTGCTCCTGTGGGATCTGTTCCGCATGTTCTCCCGCCGTATCGACCGCCGCCGGGCGGAGAACGCCCGGTTTCTGGCTCTGGCCGGACCCGCCATACGCTGGCTGCGGATGCGCCGTACCATCCGCCGGGACAAGGAGCACCGCTACTTCAAGTGCCCCAACTGCGGACAGTATCTGCGGGTGCCCCGGGGGAAGGGGAAGATCACCGTCAACTGCCGCAACTGCGGCGCCAGCTTTGAGGAGCGGAGCTGAGCTTTCACCGGCCGGGGCCGGCGCGCCTTGCCGCGCCGGCCCCGCTTTGCCTTTACAGGCGGGCGAAAAGCTGGTATCATAGCAAAGAAAGTGGGTGAAGCCATTGAGACAGTGTATGGATGCGGACAACCTCCACCGCAGACTGAAAAAGATCATCGGGCAGTTGGGCGCCATCGACAAGATGGTGGATCAGGACGTGCCCTGTGAGGACATGCTGATGCAGATCAACGCCGCCAAGAGCGCCCTGCACAAGGTGGGACAGGTGGTGCTGGAGGGGCATCTCAACCACTGCGTCCGGGACGGCATCGAGCACGGAGACGCGGACCGGACCATTGCGGAATTCGCCAAAGCCATCGAGCACTTCTCACGTATGAGCTGACGCTGATGCGGCCCGTTTGGGCCGCTTTTTTCTTGACAAATAATACCCGTGGGGGTATAAATATACCTATAGGGGGTATGGGTATATGAAACGGGATATCACATTTCTTGCGCTGGGAGGGGGTTCCCTCCTGTTGAGCTTTTTTGCCCCGGCGGCCCTGCCGGTGAACCCGGCGTGGCTGGCCATCCTGCTCTGCGGCGCGCCCATTGTCAGGGAGGCGGCCGTGGGGCTGTTCACCCGCTTTGACATCAAGGCCGACGTGCTGGTGTCCCTGGCGCTGCTCGCCTCGGTGGCCATTGGGGAGATCTTTGCCGCCGGTGAGATCGCCTTCATCATGCAGCTTGGCTCTCTGCTGGAGGAGCGGACGGTGGCCAAGGCCCGGGCGGGCATCGAAAAGCTGGTCCGGCTGACGCCCCGCACCGCCCGGCGGGTGACCGCCGCCGGGGAGGAGAGCATCCCCGCCAAGGCCGTGGCGGTGGGGGACCGGCTGCGGGTGCTCCCCGGAGAGACCATTCCGGTGGACGGGGTGGTGCGGGCCGGACAGACCTCCGTCAACCAGGCGGTGATGACCGGCGAGTCCCTCCCGGTGGACAAGGGGCCGGGAGACGAGGTATTCAGCGGCACTGTCAACCAGTTCGGCTCCTTTGAGATGGAGGCCGCCCGGGTGGGGGAGGACAGCTCCATCCAGCGGATGATCCGCCTGGTGCAGTCGGCGGATGCGGGCAAGGCGAAGATCGTGGGCCTGGCCGACCGCTGGGCCACCTGGATCGTGGTCGCCGCCCTCGCTTCCGCAGCCCTCACGTGGCTGCTCAGCGGTCAGGTGATCCGGGCGGTGACCATCCTGGTGGTGTTCTGCCCCTGCGCCCTGGTGCTGGCCACCCCCACCGCCATCATGGCGGCCATCGGCAACGCCACCCGCCACAGCTTCCTGGTGCGGGAGGGGGACGCCCTGGAGCGGCTGGCCCAGGTGGGCAAGGCGGCCTTCGACAAGACGGGCACCCTGACCCGCGGCGTGCCCGAGGTGACGGCGGTGCGCAGCCTGTCCCCCGGCGTGACGGAGGAACAGGTCTACGCCTGGCTGGCCCGGGCGGAGCTGGGCTCGGAGCATCCCCTGGGCAAAGCGGTGGTCAGGGGGTGGCAGGCCGCCGGAGGCGGGACGCCCGCCCCGGCGGAGGCCTTCGAGGCCCTGCCCGGCCGGGGACTCCGGGCGGTGCTGGACGGCCATACCGTCCTGGCAGGCAGCGAGGCCCTGCTGGAGGAGGCGGGCGCGGCCCTTCCCCCGGCGGCCAGAGCGGAGGCGGAGGGTTTTCTGGCCCAGGGGTGCACCCTCATCTATCTGGCGGTGGACGGGGCCCCCGCCGGCTTCTGCGCCCTGGCGGACACGGTGCGGGGAGAGGCGGCGGCCATGCTCCGGGCCCTGAGCGCGGAGGGGGTGTCCCCGGTGCTCCTCACCGGCGACAACGAGAACGCCGCCGCCCACATCGCCCGGGCGCTGTCCATTCGGGAGTACCGGGCGGGGTGTCTGCCGGAGGACAAGCTCAACTGGATCGACCGGGCCCAGCAGGCGGGCGTCCGGATCTGCATGGTGGGCGACGGCATCAACGACGCCCCCGCCCTGAAAAGGGCCTTTGTGGGCATCGCCATGGGGGGCGTGGGCAGTGATATCGCCGTGGACGCCGCCGACATCGTTCTGGTGAACGACCGGGTGGAGGAGCTGCCCCACCTGCTGGCCCTGTCCCGGCGGATGATGACCACCATCCGCCTCAACCTGGCCTTCTCTATGGCCCTCAACCTAGTGGCCATCGTGCTGGCCATGACCGGCGTCCTCAACCCCGTGGTGGGGGCCCTGGTTCACAACGCCGGCTCCGTGCTGGTGATCCTCAACTCCGCCCTGCTGCTGAAATGGAGGAGAAGGAGCTGACGCCGCGGGGAGCATGGAGCATATGGAAAAACAGAGCCGCCGCCCCGACTGGGGCGGCGGCTCTGTGCTGCTATCCGACGGTGCCCTGTATGGCGCTCTCGGCCAAGGCCAGATCATCCTTGTGCACATATACCGTGTACTCGAAGGGGGCTGCGCCGGCCCCCAGATGGAGGGCTGGGCCGGAGGTTCCATAGCCGGAGAATCCGCCCACCGGGCGGCTGTCCTGGGTGATGACAAACTCCACCCCGGCATCCTGGAGGGCGGCGCGGAGCTGTCCGACCTCCTGGGCGTTGAAGGTACTGTAAAGCTTGCGGCGGGCGAAGAGGGGGATGCTGGACATAAAAGCACACTCCTTTCGGCAAAAAGAGGCCGCTTCCAACAGCCGCCCACCGGGCGGCTGCGGGCATTGCTCAGTTGAGAGTGCCCCGCAGGGCGGCCTGAGCCAGCTCAAAGTCGTCCTCATGGACATAAATAATGTATTCAACGGAGGGGGGTACCAGCTGCAAGCCGATGCCGAAAAAGGAACCGTTCTGGCGATCCTGCTGGATGATGAATTCCACCCCGGCGGCCTGGAGGGCGGCGCGGAGCTGTCCGACCTCCTGAGCGTTGAAGGTGCTGCAGAGCCTGCGGCGGGCAAAGAAGGGGATGCTGGACATGACGGCACACTCCTTTCAGAAGGAAAAGCCTTGTTTCCAACAGGCGCCCGCAGGGCGCCCCTGAATCCGTGGCGGGGGCGGGTGCGAATCGAACACACCAGGACGGGAGTGCCGTCCCCGTCGGTTTTGAAGACCGGGGGGCCCACCAGCGGCCCTTCCGCCCCCATATCCACTCCCATCATAGCTGGTTTTCCACCGTGGGTCAAGCAGATGTGGAAAAAATCCGGCCCTCTCCCTGCCGGCGGGTGACGCCGGAGGCGTCCCAGTGCTCCAGCAGGAGCAGGGCGCACCGGCGGGAACAGCCCAGGGCATCCCTGGCCTCGGACAGGGAGAAGGGGGCGGGGCCGAAGTACCCGCGCAGCCGGGCCTCCGCCACCCGGACGACCCCGGCGTGGAGCAGATGGCCGGGGGAGGGCTCCAGCAGGACGCCCCGCTCCTTCAGGCGGCGGCAGGCCCGGCGCGCCTCCCTGATCCGCCCGGCAAAGCGGGGCTCCACCCGCTCCCAGGAGGGCGGCTCCAGGCCGTACCCCAGATAGAGGGCCTCCAGCTCCCCCTCCGCCTCCGCCGACGGGGCGGGGGCCGCCGGAGCCGCCGGGGTGGCGGGGGATTCCGCCGCCAGGGGGGGCCGCCCCTCCGCCAGGGCGGCCAGCCGGGCCAGCCGCTCCGGGGCCATGCGGCCCTTGCGGGGCGGCGCCAGATCCACCAGCACGCCGCCTCCCACCGTGGCCAGGGGGGAGAAGAAGCGCGCCACAAACCGGTCGCCGGGGGCGGCGGCGACGGGCTGGGCGAAGCGGAGCTGGGCCCACCCCGCCTCGCCGGGGCGGAGCACGTCCCGCCCCAGGAGGATGCAGCGGCACACCAGGGCGCGGGCGCCGTGGTGGAAGTGGAGCTGACTTCCGGTGCGCACGGGGAAGGGGGCGTCGGGGAGCACCCCCAGGGACACGTCGGCCCGGTCGGTGAGGGTGAGGGCGCCGGGAGCGGCCAGGGTGTCCCCCCGGCCCACGTCCCGCAGGCGCACCCCCGCCAGGTTCACCGCCGCCCGCACCCCGGCGGGCAGCGCCTCCGCCGGGACGCCGTGGCACTGGAGGCCCCGCACCCGGGCGGTCTGCTCTCCCGGGTAGAGCTGCACCCTATCCCCCCGGCGGAGGGGGCCGCCGGTGAGGGTGCCGGTGACCACCGTGCCGCTGCCGTCCACGGAGAAGACCCGGTCCACGTGGAGCCGGGGGCTGCCCTCCGGCGGGGGCGGCGCCTGCCGGGCCATGGCCACCAGGACGGCCCGCAGCGCCTCCAGCCCCTCGCCGGTGACGGCGGAGACGAAGATCCGGGGGGCTCCCTCCAGGAAGGTGCCCGCCGTCAGGGCGCGGGTGCGCGCCTCCGCCTCCGCCCGGGCGGCGGGGGAGGCCAGATCCGCCCGGGTGAGGGCGATCACCCCCCGCTCCAGGCCCAGCAGGGAGAGAATGTCCAGGTGCTCCGCCGTCTGGGGCATGGGGCCCTCGTCGGCGGCCACGGTGAAGAGCGCGCCGTCCAGCCCGCCGCAACCGGAGAGCATGGTGGGGATGAACTGGGCGTGGCCGGGTACGTCCACCAGGGAGACCCGCCCCACCCCCGGCAGCTCCAGGGGGGCGAAGCCCAGCTCGATGGTGAGGCCCCGGCGGCGCTCCTCGGCCAGCCGGTCGGTGTCCACCCCGGTGAGGGCCCGCACCAGGGCGGTCTTGCCGTGGTCCACATGGCCCGCGGTGCAGAAGATCATGCCGTTCCCTCCCTCCACGCCGCCAGGGCGGCGGCGATCTCCGCCTCGTCGCCGGGCAGGAGGGTGCGCACGTCCAGCAGGAGCTTCCCCCGGTGGATGCGGCCCAGGATGGGCACCCGCCAGGCGCGGAGATGGGCCTCCAGCGCCTCCGCGGGCTCCAGGGCCGCCGCCCAGGTAGGGAGGCTCTCCCCTGGACGGGCGCCGCCCCCCACCTCCCCCTGGGTCTCCACCGCCGTGCAGGGGTGGAGGGGGGAGAGGGCCCCGGCCAGGGCCTCCGCCCGCCGCCGCAGCTCCTCCGGCGGGGCGGAGAGCATGGCGGACACCGGCACCGCCCTCCCGTCCCGCCAGTCCAGCAGGGTAGCCTCCAGGGCGGCCAGGGCCAGCTTGCCGGGGCGCAGGGCGCGGGAGAGGGGGTCGGCCCGCAGACGGCCGAGCGGCTCCGCCTTCCCCAGCAAAATCCCCGCCTGGGGGCCGCCCAGCAGCTTGTCCCCGGAGAAGCAGCACACATCGGCCCATGCCACCGCCTCGGCCAGCTCCGGGGAGCCGGGGGCGGCGGAGCCGAGATCGCAGAACAGCGGCACCCCCCGCTCCCGGGCCAGGGCCCCCAGCTCGGGCAGGGAGACCGCCTGGGTGAAGCCCACAACCCGGAAGTTGCTGGGGTGCACCTTGAGCAGCACCTGGGCCTCCCCCGCGTCCAGGGCGGCGGCGTAGTCGGCAGGGCGGGTCTTGTTGGTGGTGCCCACCTCCACCAGCCGGGCTCCGCTGCGGGCCAGGATGTCGGGCACCCGGAAGCCCCCGCCGATCTCCACCAGCTCCCCCCGGGAGATGGCCACCCCCCGCCCCGCCGCCAGGGCGGAGAGGAGGAGAAACACGGCGGCGGCGTTGTTGTTGACCACCAGGGCCGCCTCCGCGCCGGTGAGGGCGCACAGGAGGGCCTCGACGGCCGCCCCCCGGCGGCCCCGGCGGCGGGCGGAGAGGTCGTACTCCAGGTTGGAATAGCCCCGGGCGGCCTCTCCCACCGCCGCCGCCGCCCGCGGACTGAGAGGGGCCCGGCCCAGGTTGGTGTGGAGCACCACGCCGGTGGCGTTGATCACCCGCCCCAAGGCGGGCCGGGCCAGCTCCGCGCCCCGGCGGAGGACGGACTGCTCCAGCTCATCCAGGCCGGGGACGGCAGACAGCGCCCCGGCGCGCAGGGCGGCGCGGTACTCGTCCAGCACCTGGCGGGCCGCCTGCCGCCGCAGGGCGTAGGGCAGGGGGCTGCCCGCCAGGGCGGGGCGGGCGAGAAGCAGATCCATTTTGGGCAGCGCACGCAGCAGTTCCGGCTTCACAGAGATCCCTCCCGGGTGTCATTTGGCTAGAGTATATCACATTTTTTCAAACGATGGGGTATAAACTGCATGGTTTTCAGAAAAATGGGTACAAAATACGGTAAGACAAGGAAACATTTTCATTGACAGGACACTTACCAAACGGTTATGATTGGAGAGGTCAAAAAGCAACCGATTCCGGCCTGCCCCGCCTCGGGGCCGGGCCGATACAGAAAGGGACAGAGAGCAGATGAGAGGTGTCGAAACCCGTATCCAGGAGATCCGCCACCGGGTGTTCCGGGAGGTGGCCCGCATGGCTTACCACACGGAGTGGCCGGTGGACAAGCGCATTGAGAGCCTGCCTTACAAGATCATCCCGGGCGAGGTGGGCAACTTCCGCAACGACGTGTTTTTGGAGCGGGCCATCGTGGGCGAGCGGCTGCGGCTGGCCATGGGCCTGCCCTGCCGGAGCGCGGCGGAGCACGCCCCGCTCTCGGAGAATATCGAGGCGGCCGACCGGCCGGAGACCTACTACACCCCTCCGCTCATCAACGTCATTAAGTTTGCCTGCAACGGCTGCGCGGAGAAGCGGGTGCTGGTGACCGAGGGCTGCCAGGGCTGCCTGGCCCACCCCTGCGAGGAGGTCTGCCCCAAGGACGCCATCAAGCTGGACCGCTACAACGGCCGCTCCCACATCGACCCCGGCAAGTGCATCAACTGCGGCCGCTGCGCCGACGTGTGCTCCTACAAGGCCATTATCATTCAGGAGCGGCCCTGCGCCGTGGCCTGCGGAATGGACGCCATCGGAACCGACGCCAATGGCAAGGCCGAGATCGACCCGGACAAGTGCGTCTCCTGCGGCATGTGCCTGGTAAACTGCCCCTTCGGCGCCATTGCCGACAAGTCCCAGATCTTCCAGGTCATCCGGGCCATCCAGTCCGGCGAGCGGGTTTACGCCGCGGTGGCCCCCGCCTTCGTGGGCCAGTTCGGCCCCAAGGTGACCCCCGGCAAGCTCCGCGCCGCCGTGAAGCAGCTCGGCTTTGCCGATGTCTTTGAGGTGGCCATCGGCGCCGACCTCTGTGCCACCCAGGAGGCGGAGGACTTCGTCCGGGAGGTGCCGGAGGAGCTGCCCTTCATGGGCACGTCCTGCTGCCCGGCGTGGTCGGTCATGGCCAAGAAGCTCCACCCCGACCACGCCCACTGCATCTCCATGGCCCTCACCCCCATGACCCTCACCGCCCGCCTCATCAAGCACGAGCATCCCAACGCCAAGGTGGTGTTCATCGGGCCCTGCGCGGCCAAGAAGCTGGAGGCCATGCGCAAGAGCGTGCGCAGCGAGGTGGACTTCGTGCTCACCTTTGAGGAGATGGCGGGGATCTTTGCGGCCAAGCATGTGGATCTGACCACCATCGAGGAGGATCCGGACGGCGTCAACGATGCCTCTACCGACGGGCGCAGCTTCGCCGTGGGCGGCGGCGTGGCCAAGGCAGTGGTCAACGTTATCCAGCACCGCTACCCCGGCCGGGAGGTCAAGGTGGCCAGCTCCCAGGGCCTGCGGGAGTGCCGCAAGATGATGCAGGAGGCGGTGGCAGGCAAGTACCCCGGCTATCTGCTGGAGGGCATGGCCTGTCCCGGCGGCTGCGTGGCCGGCGCCGGTACCATGCAGCCCATCAAGAAGTCCCAGGCCGCCGTTGGCCTTTACGCCCGGCAGGCCAAGCACAAGACCTCCGACGAAACCGAGCACATCAAGGAGCTGGACAAGCTGGTGGACTGAGCAGAGCAAAACGAACCCCCGGAACCGCGTCGGTTCCGGGGGTTCGTTTATTCCTTGCAGGCCAGACGCTTGTGCACATCCCGGCGGAGCAGGGCGTAGAGCACCGAGGCCACGGGCACGCTGAGCAGCACGCCCACCAGGCCGCCCACGCCGCCGCCGATGGTGACGGCGGCCAGCACCCAGATGCCGGGCAGGCCGATGGAGGTGCCTACCACCTTGGGATAGATGACGTTGCCCTCAATCTGCTGGAGGATCACCAGAAAGACCAGGAAGACCAGGGCCTTGATGGGGGAAACCATCACCAGCAGCAGGGCGGACACAATGGCCCCGATGTAGGCGCCCGCCACCGGGATGATGGCGGAGGCGCCGATGATGACGCCGATGAGAGGGGCGTAGTCGGCCTGGATGAAGAGCATCCCCGCCGCGCACAGCCCGCCCAGGATACAGGCCTCAATGAGCTGCCCGGTGACGAAGCGGGTGAAGGTGTCGGCCGTCAGGTGGACCACATCGGTGAGGGGGTCGGCAAACCGGGCGGGCACATAGGCCCGCAGCACCCGGCGGCACTGGCTCATGAGGGTGTCCCTGCCGGAGAGCATATAGATGGAGAATACCAGGGAGAGCACCCCGGTGACCACCATGGAGACGATGCCGCTGGTGAGCTCCAGCAGGTGGGGGCCCAGGTCGGACAGGAAGCCCAGCACGTAGTTGAACAGGTTTTTGAGCACATCGTTCAGGCCGGACAGGTCCAGCGCCTCCACATCCAGGTGGAAGTAGGAGATGATATCGTTGTACCAGCCCTGGACGTTGGCCAGGTAGCCCCCCAGGTTGAGGGCGAAGGTCTGGATGCTCTCCACCAGCTTGGGCACCACAAAGGAAAAGATGGCGGCGATGGCCAGAATCAGCACCAGATAGGAGGTGACCACCGCCAGGGGGCGGGCCGCCCCCCTGGCCCGGGTGCGGGACAGCCCTCGATCATAGAGGCGGAAAAAGAAGTGGCAGGGCCGGTTGAGGACGAAGGCCAGTGCGAAGCCGATGAGCAGCGGCTTAACCAGCCCCAGCACCCACGCCACCCCGCTGGCGATCAGGCCCAGGCGGCTGAGTACCATCACCAGTACCACCGTATAGGTGATGAGGAGCAGAATGCTTTTGAACAGCTTTTTATCCATGCTATCTCCCAATTTCATATAATCTGCCTCCACTATAGCATTGGCGGGCGGGGCCAGTCAACGGAATCCGGGCGATTTAAGCAAAGTTTAATGAAATGTTCCGCCTCCATAAAAATTTCCTTGACAAAGGGGCCTGGCAGGCCTATAATCATAGTAAACATATAGGAATTAAGAAGTTTTGAAAGGAGCGTCTCTATGTCGCACTTCATTTACGCGGACCATGCGGCCACCACGGCCGTCTCCGATACCGCCCTCCAGGCCATGCTCCCCCACTTCACCACGGCCTACGGCAACCCCTCCAGCCTGTACCGCTTTGCCCAGGAGGGCAAGACCGACCTGGAGCGGGCGCGGGCGGAGATCGCCGCCTGCCTCAACGCCCGGCCGGAGGAGATCTACTTCACCTCCGGCGGTACGGAGGCGGATAACTGGGCCCTGCGGGGGGTGGCCGAGCTCATGGCCCTGAAGGGGCGGAAGGGCGGCCACATCATCACCTCCGCCATCGAGCACCACGCCGTCCTCCACACCGCCCAGTATCTGGAGAAGCAGGGCTATGAGGTCACCTACCTGCCGGTGGACGGGCGGGGGCTGGTGGATCCCGCCGCCCTGGAGGGGGCGATCCGGCCGGACACCATTCTTATCTCCATCATGGCCGCCAACAACGAGATCGGCACCATAGAGCCTGTCGCCGAGCTGGGCCGCATCGCCCGGGCCCACAAGGTGCTCTTTCACACCGACGCGGTGCAGGCCGTGGGCCATATCCCCGTGGACGTGGAAGCGTGGAATGTGGACCTGCTCTCCCTGTCCGCCCACAAGTTCCGCGGCCCCAAGGGAGTGGGCGCCCTGTACGTGAAAAAGCCCCTGCGCCTGCCCGCGCTCATCCAGGGCGGCGGCCAGGAGAAGGGCCGCCGCTCCGGCACCGAGAACGTCCCTGGCGCGGTGGGCATGGCCGCCGCCCTGCGGGAGGCGGTGGACGGCCTGAGCCGGGAGTCCCCCCGGCTGGCCGCCCTGCGGGACAGGCTCATCGACGGCCTGACCGGGCTTCCCTACACCCGCCTCACCGGCGACCCGGTGAACCGCCTGCCCGGCACCGCCTCCTTTGTCTTTGAAGGGGTGGAGGGAGAGGCCCTGCTGCTCCACCTGGACGCCAGGGGCATCTGCGCCTCCTCCGGCTCGGCCTGTTCCTCCGCGTCCCTGGACCCCTCCCACGTGCTGCTGGCCATCGGCCTGCCTCACGCCATTGCCCACGGCTCCCTGCGGCTCTCCCTGGGCGCGGAGAATACCGAGGCGGACGTGGACTACATTTTGAAGGAAGTGCCCCAGGTGGTGGCGTATCTCCGGGAGCTGTCCCCCGTATGGGACCGGGACGCACAGAAGCCCACCTGGGAGCTGTAACTGGAAAGGAGAAACTGCTATGCTGTATTCCGATAAGGTGATGGACCACTTTGAGCACCCCAGGAACGTGGGGGAGATAGAACATGCCGACGGGGTGGGCCAAGTGGGCAACCCCAAGTGCGGCGACATCATGAAAATGTACCTGAAGATCGACGGGGACGTGATCACCGACGTGAAGTTCAAGACCTTTGGCTGCGGCTCGGCCATCGCCACCTCCTCCATGGCCACCGAGATGATCAAGGGAAAGACCATCGCGGAGGCCATGGCCCTGACCAACGCCGCCGTGGCGGAGGCTCTGGACGGCCTGCCCGCCTACAAGATGCACTGCTCCGTTCTGGCGGAGGAGGCCATCAAGGCCGCCCTGGCCGACTATTACCGCCGCCAGGGCCGGGAGGTGCCCGAAGCCCTCCGCCTGCCCTGTGAGGAGGAGGAACACGGCTGCTGCTCCTGCGGCCACTGAGCCAGGACACGCAAGGCCCCGGAATCGAAGCGGTTCCGGGGCTTTTTTCTTGACAGAGGGCGGGGCTTGTCATAAAATAGGACGGAACTTTGTGAGAAATAAGGGAGTATGGGTCCGTGATCGAGTTAAAACACATTTCCAAGACCTTTCCCACGGCCGACGGCGTGTTTCAAGCCCTGGACGACATCAATCTGACCATCCGGGACGGGGACATCTTCGGCATCGTGGGCATGAGCGGCGCGGGCAAGTCCACCCTGGTGCGCTGCATCAACCTGCTGGAGCGCCCCACGGCGGGCCAGGTGGTCATCGACGGACAGGATCTCATGGAGCTGTCCGCCCCCCAGCTGCGGGAGAAGCGCCGCTCCATCAGCATGATCTTCCAGCAGTTCAACCTGCTCATGCAGCGCACCTGCCTGGGCAACATCTGCTTCCCCATGGAGATCGCCGGGGTGCCAAAGGGGGAGGCGCGCAAGCGCGCCCTGGAGTATCTGGACATCGTGGGCCTGCCCGACAAGGCCAACGCCTACCCGGCCCAGCTCTCCGGCGGCCAGAAGCAGCGCATCGCCATCGCCCGCGCCCTGGCCTCCAATCCCAAGGTGCTGCTGTGCGACGAGGCCACCTCCGCCCTGGACCCCACCACCACCCGCAGCATCCTCAAGCTGATCCAGGACATCAACCGGCGCATGGGCATCACCGCCGTGATCATTACCCACGAGATGGCGGTGGTGGAGGAGATCTGCTCCCACGTGGCCATCCTGGAGCGCGGCCGCATGGTGGAGACCGGCACAGTGGAGGCGGTGTTCTCCAACCCTCAGACCGAGGCAGGCCGCCGGCTGGTGTTCCCGGAGGGGGCCAACATCGACAAGTTTCCCGTGGCGGGCGTGGTGCGGGTGGTGTTCAACGGCGGCTCCTCCTACGAGCCCCTCATCGCCTCCCTGGCCATCGACTGCGGTGTGAAGGTGAACATACTGGGGGCCGACACCCGCAACGTAAACGGCAAGGCTTTCGGCTCCATGCTGCTGGGTCTGCCCGAGGATCATGGCGAGGCCACCCGTGCCATGAGCTATCTGAAGGCCCAGAAGGACGTCACCGTGGAGGAGGTGCCCGACTACCATGGATAAATTTATGCAGCAGATGCGCGAGGCCTTCGCCAACGAGGCCCTGTGGAAGGAGTTCCAGACTGGTATCTGGGACACCATCTACTCCACCGTGGCGGCCACTCTGGTGGCCTGCGTCCTGGGCATTATCCTGGGCATTATCCTAGTGGCGGGGGAGGAGGACGGCGTGCGCCCCCTGCCCGGCCCGGTGATGAAGGTGCTCAACTTTGCCATCAACATCCTGCGCTCGGTGCCTTTCCTGATCCTGATGATCATGGTGCTTCCCCTGAGTGAGCTCCTGGTGGGTACCACCATCGGCACTGTGGCCTCCATCCCTCCCCTGATTATCGCCTCGGCCTCCTTCGTGGCCCGGCTGGTGGAGACCTCCCTGCGGGAGGTGGACAAGGGGGTCATCGAGGCCGCCCAGTCCATGGGCTGCTCCCCCTTCCAGATCATCTGGAAGGTGATTTTGCCGGAGAGCCTGCCCTCCCTGGTGGCCAGCTTCACCACCGCATTTATCACCATTCTGGGCTACGGCGCCATGGCTGGCGCCATCGGCGGCGGCGGCCTGGGCAAGATTGCCATCAACTACGGCTATTATAAATACAACTATGCGGTGATGCTCATCGCCGTGGTCTTTATTGTGGTTTTGGTGCAGATTTTCCAGTCACTGGGTACCTCCCTGGCCACCCGGACGGACCACCGCATCACCAACCGGGCTGGGCGAAGAAAGCTCCGTCGGAACGTCAGCCGGCAGATCAACTGGGACAAGCGCAGCCCCGGCGGCATGTGAATTTTGGAGGGGGCGGCAAAGCAGTTGCTTTGCCGCCCCCTCTTTTTTGTGCAGAATATGCGATTGACAGGAGCGCCTTCCGGTTGTAAACTAAGTGCAACCCAAGCGGAACTGAATAACGCCCCTCAAACGCGAGGAAGAGAAGAGTAGCCAGAGAGATACGGCACAGAGAGCCCGGAATGGTGGAAACGGGTACGGAAGGCTTTGGGGAAGATGGTCTCGGAGCGGCGCGGCTGACTGCCACAGGCACAGGCCGCGACGGGAGCGCCCGTCAGCGCGCGGGAGTATGCCAGTACTCCATAAGGCCCCTGTCGTGAGGCAGGGGTGAAGCAAGGTGGTACCACGAAGCCGGAAGGCTCTCGTCCTTGAATTTGGATTCAAGGGCGTTTTTTTGTGCTCTGATTTGGGAATACCACCTCCCTTTGAGGAACAATGAAAAGGAGAAATGCACCATGAAGAAGCTCGCATCCCTGCTCCTGTCCGGCGCCCTGGCCCTCGGCCTGCTGGCCGGCTGCGGCGGCACCCCCGGTACCGCCGACACCCCCGCCGCAAACACTGACACCCCTGCCGCCCCCACCCAGACCGGCTCCCTGGAGGGCACCACCCTGAAGGTGGGCGCCTCTCCCGCTCCCCACGCCGAGATCCTGGCCGTGGTGAAGGAACTGCTGGCGGAGGAGGGAATCAACCTGGAGATCGTGGAGTTTACCGACTACATCCAGCCCAACACCGCGGTGGAGAACGGCAGCATTGACGCCAACTACTTCCAGCACATCACCTATCTGAACAACTTCAACGCTGAGAATGGCACCCACCTGGTGAGCGTGGCAGATGTGCACTACGAGCCCTTCGGCATCTACGCCGGCAAGACCGCCAGCCTGGAGGAGCTCCAGGACGGCGCGCAGATCGGCGTGCCCAACGACCCCACCAACGGCGGCCGCGCCCTGCTGCTCCTCCAGGAGCAGGGCCTCATCACTTTGAAGGAGGATGTGGGCCTGGAGCCCACCAAGCTGGACATCGCGGAGAACCCCCACAACTATGAGATCGTGGAGATGGAGGCCGCCCAGCTCCCCCGCTCCCTGGGCAGCCTGGACATTGCCGTCATCAACGGCAACTACGCCATCCAGGCCGATCTGAAGGTGGCCGACGCCCTGGCGATTGAGTCCGCCGAGGGCACCGCCGGCACCGCTTATGTCAATGTGCTGGCCGTCAAGGAGGGCCGGGAGAGCGACCCCGCCATCCAGGCTCTGGCAAAGGCCCTGTGCAGCGACGAGGTCAAGGCGTTCATTGACGAGACCTATGCCGGCGCCGTGCAGGCGGTGTTCTAAGGTCCTGTTCACACAGACGGCCCGCGAAGCGGGCCGTCTCATTCGACTAAAATCCTATTGATTTTGTAGGAATTTGGTGGTATACTGCTGAATAGAATCTAAATTATGAGGGAGGTATTACCTATGCAGATTGCAAATACACTGCCCGAGCTGATCGGGAACACCCCCCTGCTTCGGCTGGAGCGGTTTGCCCCCGGGGCAGGGGTGCTGGCCAAGCTGGAGAGCTTTAACCCCCTGTCCTCCGCCAAGGACCGGGCAGGCCTTTACATGATTTTGGACGCCGAGGAGAGGGGCCTGCTCCAGCCCGGCGCGGTGATTGTGGAGCCCACCAGCGGCAACACCGGCGTGGCCCTGGCCTACATCGGCCGCCAGCGGGGGTACCGGGTGGTGCTCACCATGCCGGAGACCATGAGCCAGGAGCGGCGCAGCCTGCTGGCCGCTCTGGGGGCGGAGCTGGTGCTCACCGAAGGAGCCCGGGGTATGGGCGGCGCCATTGAGCGGGCGAAGGAGCTGCTGGAGAGCACCCCCGGCGCGTGGATGCCCGACCAGTTCAACAACCCCGCCAACGCCCGGGCCCACTACGAGACCACCGGTCCCGAGCTGTGGCGGGACACCGACGGCGGCGTGGACGTGCTGGTGGCGGGAGTGGGTTCCGGCGGCACCATCACCGGCGCGGGCCGCTATCTGAAGGAGCAGAACCCCGCCATCCGCGTGGTGGCGGTGGAGCCGGCTGAGTCCCCCGTCCTCTCCGGCGGCCGGCCGGGGCCCCATAAGATCCAGGGCATCGGCGCGGGCTTCGTCCCCGGCACCCTGGACATGGGGGTGGTGGACGAGGTGGTGGCCGTCACCGGCGACGAGGCCTATGCCGCCGCCCGGGAGCTGGCCCGTACCGAGGGGGTGCTGGCCGGGGTGTCCTCCGGCGCGGCGGCCCACGCGGCCCGCATCCTGGCCCAGCGGCCGGACATGCGGGGCAAGACCATCGCGGTGGTGCTCCCCGATACTGGCGAGCGCTACCTCTCTACAGGGCTGTTTGCGTAAATAGATCGCGGTGGACACAATCGGCAGCATGGCTCCGGCCGCAGGCGGTTTGCCTGTGGCCGGAGCCATATTATGTATGGAGCTGGGCCTCCAGGGCGGCACGGTCGGGGAGCAGATAGTGCTGGCGCGTCTTTTTCAGCAGGCCCTCCCGGCTCAGGCTTTGAAAGCACTGGGACACCACCACCCGGGAGATGCCCAGAAAATCGGCCACCTCCTGGTGGGTCAGCCGGATAGTGAGGCGGACCCCCGCCCCCTCCTCTGTACCGTATGGCTCTGACACGGAGAGCAGGAACTGAATGACACGCCCTCGCACGCTTAGAAAGCTGTCGCGGATCAGCATGCGGCCAAGCACCTGGCTCTTCCGGGCGGAGATCTGGAACAGCTTCAGTGCCAGGGCGGGAGAGGCCTCGGCCCGCCGTTTGAACACCTCCGCCGGGATGCGGAAAATCTGACACGCAGTGGCTGCGACGGCCCGGTATTCCCGCGGGCCGCCGAACAGGCACTCGTCCTCTCCCACGGGAATCCCCTCAAAGAGCAGGCAGAGCACCCGCTTTTTCCCGCTGCTGTGGATGCACTCCACCCGGATCTGCCCTGTTTGCAGAAAAATCACCTCGCGGGCCGGGTCGCCCTGCTGATAGAACACCGTGCCCGCCGGGACGGTCTCCGGGCGAAAGCCGTCGGTCAGTCTGTCCCACACGGTGTCCCACGGTTCATTTCCAACGGCGGAGAGGTGTTCCGGAATCCACTGCTTTTCCCAGCGAAGCTCTTTTTCCAATGGTGTTCACCCTTCTCCCGGTTTCTGCGCGCGCAGCCCCCGCACAGATTGGGAGGCGGTTCGTGCGGTTTGCACATGGATACCCAATTTATTTTCTTTATTTTCGCAGAAAATGACGATTTTGTAAAGTGGTTAACAGAAAATTGCGGCGGGGTTTTCTATACTGTATCACGTTGTGCGGCCCGCACGCTGTGGGGCCTGTCAAATCTGGTAAAATGGAAAGGGATGGAGCGAATGAAACGAAGGACAGCGCACGCCCTGTGCGCAGCGGGCCTAAGCCTGTCACTGCTGGCCGGCTTGGTGCCGGCCATGGCCGCAGGCCCGGCGGAGGTGGCGGATAGCCTCTACATCAACGGCAACATCTACACCGTGGATGAAGACTTCTCCACTGCCACCACTATGGCGGTGAAGGGGGACCGCATCCTGTATGTGGGCGACCAAGCCGGTGCGGAGGCCTATGTGGGTGCGGGAACTGAGATCACCGACCTCGGCGGCAAAACCGTGCTGCCCGGTCTCATCGAGGGACATATGCATGTCAGCAATCTGGGGGAAAACCACCTGAAGCTGGACTGCTACTTTAAATCGAAGGAGGATATTCTGGAGATGGTGCGCCAGGCCGCCAAGGAGGCGGAGCCCGGCGAGTGGATCCAGGGTTCCGGCTGGCTGGATACCCTGTGGGATGAGCCCGGCTTCCCTTCAAAGGAGGAACTGGACGCCGTGGCGCCCAACAACCCGGTCTATCTGCTCCGGGCAGACAACCATATGGGCTGGTTTAACAGCATGGCGCTGGAGATGGCGGGCATTACCAAGGATACCCCAGAGCCTCAGGGCGGCCAGATTCTCAAAACGGACAACGGGGAACTGCTGGGCTGCCTTACCGACAACGCGGCGTCAATGGTCATCAAGGTAATTCCTACCTGGAGTGCTGAGGCACAGAAAAACGCTGTGCTCATGGCTCAGGAGGAGCTGTTCTCCTATGGCTTTACCTCTGCCACGGACGCAGGCACAAAGGTCAACTACATCCAGCACTATGAGGATCTCTATGAGAGCGGTGAGCTGAAGCTGCGCATTTACGCCATGCCCATGCTCAACAGCACGGACAGCGCCGAGGCCGGCTACATCCGGGAGCACCGGCCGGTCAACGGCCTGTACGACAACCATCTGAGTATAATGGGTGTCAAGGTGCTGGGCGACGGTGCTCTGGGCTCCCGCGGCTCTGCTCTGCTGGAGGATTACTCCGACGATCCGGGCAATCGTGGTTCATACCGCTTTACGGACGAGGAGATTTACAACGTGATGAGCCTGGCCTACAACAACGGCTATCAGATCGCGTACCACGCCATCGGCGACGGTGCCAACCACCAGGTGCTGAACACCTACGAGCGCCTGCTGAAGGAAAATCCCCGGGAGGATCCCCGCCTGCGCATTGAGCACTTCCAGGTCGTTACCCCGGAGGATATTGACCGGGCCCTGGAGCTCGGCATCCTCACCGCGATGCAGTTTACCCATGCCACCTCGGACCTGTCCATGGCGGAGGACCGCCTGGGCCCCGAGCGTATTCAGACGGCCTACGCCTGGCGCACCGTTCTGGATAAGGGCGGCATCATTATCGGCGGCTCTGACGCGCCGGTGGAGATGGTCAACCCCTTCCACGGCCTGTATGCCGGTGTCACCCGTATGACCCGCGCCGGTGAGCCGGAGGGCGGCTGGTACGCCAACCAGAAGGTCACCCGTGAGGAGGCGCTGCGCGCCTTTACCATCTGGGCCGCCTATGGTCAGTTTGAGGAGGATCTCAAGGGCTCTCTGGAGCCCGGCAAGCTGGCCGACTTTGTAGTGATCGACCGGGACTACATGACCTGTCCTGAGGAGGAGATCAAGGATATTCAGGCCCTGATGACAGTCTCCGGCGGCGAGGTGGTCTATACCAAGGACACCAGCGAGCCTACGATTCTCTGGCAGGGGAAGCCGGTTACCCTCCTGTCTGGGGCGCTGATTGAGCAGCCCGGCACCATTTATGCCTCCGCCTCGGATCTGGCGGGCAACATCAGCGCGGTTCTGGAGCAGGGAGAGGGCACTGTGACCGTGACCTGCGGTGAGCAGTCGGCGGAGCTTCCCGTCAAGACGGTGAATGGGGCAGACTACGTCCCTGTTCGTGCCTTCTTTGAAGGCATCGGCTATGCAGTGACCTGGTGCCCGGACAGCCGGACGGTATCAACCTCCCGCATGAGCACGGCGGACACCTCTGAGGCTGCGGCTCAGCCCCCTGTGGACGAGTACAGCTTTCAGCTCGGCAATTTTGACGGCACCGTGGGCGCCTTCTGCGATGTAATCATGACCGGAGCCAAGGAGCTGGCGTTCAGTGATCCCTTTGATCCCGAGGACGAACCCCTTCTTACATCCTATGTGGCGAAAAAGTGCGAGGGATACGGTGTAAAGTACTACATCGACAAGGATCTTCTTCTGACCAAGCTGTTTTCCACTGTGGAGATGGATGGTCAGTGGGTCTATATCCTCTATGCCGACGACGCAGTGCTTCAGGAGTATCTGGAGCTGAAGCAGGAGGAGAAAGACATGATTGCAGCAGGAACCTACACAGAGAAGGCCCAGATCGACCTGGCTACCCGGTATGGCAAGCTGATGGGCTATAGCGATGCTCATATTGCTGCCAGCATCGCAGGGGCGTAATCCAGACAATCAGAGCCGCCGCACTGAAAATCAGTACGGCGGCTCTGATTTATTTTGGGCTGTTCTACGCGTTATGTCCGGGGCACTTCTCATGATAGCGGCGCACGAGGTCGGCCAGGGTCAGGCGGTCCACCACGCTGGAGACGGCGGCCTGAATGTCCCGCCACACCTCTACGGTGACGCACCGGTCGGCCCGGTTGCAGCGGCAGGTATCGTCCTGATCCACACAGCTCACCGGCGCCAGATTGCCCTCCAGCACCCGCAGAATCTCCCCCACGGTGTACTCCTCTGGCTCACGGGTGAGGAGGTAGCCGCCCCCCGCGCCCCGGACCGAGCGAACCAGCCCGGCCCGGGAGAGCTGAGTTACAATCTGCTCCAGATATTTATCGGAAATCTCCTGCCGCTGGGCCACATCCCGCAGCGGAACTGCCGCGCCATGGCTGTGAAGGGCCACATCCAGCATGAGGCGGAGCGCATAACGGCCTTTCGTGGAAATTTTCATGCACATCCCTACCTTTTCTGACAAATATAATACCATGGAACAGGTAGGATTTCAAGTGAAATTTCCACTTGACTTTCGCGCCAAAAAGTGCTAAAGTGCTCTACAAGAGGAGCGTGAGAGGTTCATGCGCAGGTACGTCGGTTATGGATACGGCTATTACCGCTGCTATTTTGCCAGCGGTCTGTTTGCCTGCCCATAACCGGCCTGTCAGGAATCTTCCGGCGCTCCGCAGTTGGAGCCGATGGAACCCGCGGCCGCCTTTGGGCGGCTGCGGGTTCTTTGTTTGTGAAAGGAGTCAGAATATGGTTGTCATTATGAAGCGGGAGTTTACCCCGGAGCAGTTGGAGGCCGCCGTACACACCATGGAGGAGGGCGGCGTCAAAGTCATGGTGTCCAAGGGGGCGGAGACCACCATCCTGGGCGCAGAGGGCAACGCCGAGCACATCGACCAGGAGAAGCTGTCCCTGCTGCCCGGCGTGGAGCGGGTCATGCGGGTCACGGAGCCCTATAAGAAGGCCAACCGGAAGTACCACCCGGAGGACACGGTCATTGAGCTGTCCAACGGCCGCAGCGTGGGCGGGAACCGGCTGGCGGTGATCGCCGGGCCCTGCTCGGTGGAGAGCGAGGCGCAGATTGTGGGGGTGGCTCAGGCGGTAAAGGCCAGCGGCGCCGCCGCCCTGCGGGGCGGCGCCTTCAAGCCCCGCACCTCCCCCTATGCCTTCCAGGGCATGGGCAACGACGGCATCCGCCTGCTCCAGGAGGCAAAGGAGGCCACCGGCCTGCCCATCGTTACCGAGATCATGTCCACCGACAACGTGGAGATGTTCGAGAGGTGCGTGGACGTGATTCAGGTGGGAGCCCGGAACATGCAGAACTTCGACCTGCTCAAGCAGTTGGGCAAGACCTCCAAGCCCATCCTGCTCAAGCGCGGCCTGTCCTCCACCATTGAGGAGTGGCTCATGAGCGCCGAGTACATCATGGCCGGGGGCAACCACCGGGTCATCCTCTGCGAGCGGGGTATCCGCACCTTTGAGACCTATACCCGCAACACCCTGGACCTCTCCGCCGTGCTGGCGGTGAAGCAGCTCTCCCACCTGCCGGTGGTGGTGGACCCCTCCCACGCCTGCGGCAAGGCGTGGATGGTGGAGCGCATGAGTCTGGCGGCGGTAGCCGCCGGGGCGGACGGCCTCATCATCGAGGTGCACAACGACCCGCCCCACGCCCTCTGTGACGGGGCCCAGTCCATCACCCCGGCCCAGTTTGACACCCTCATGGGCAGGCTGACCGCCCTGGCCCCCTGCGTGGGGCGGGAGCTGTGACCGGCCCTCAGTAAAGAAGAGGAGTGCGCGATGAAACAAACGATGCTGATTGTGGGCCTTGGTTTAATTGGCGGCTCACTGGCCCTGGCTTTAAAGGGCTTTGAGGATTTCGAGATTGTGGGCGTGGACGTGTCCCAGCCCACCCTGCGCTACGCCGCCGAGCACGGTGTGGGCGACCGTGTGACCGAGGACGCCGCCGCCGAGCTCCCCCAGGCCGACGTGGTGGCCCTGGCCCTCCACCCCCAGGGGATCGTGGATTTCTTGGCCCGGTATCGGGATGCGTTCAAGCCGGGGGCCCTGGTGTGGGACGTGTGCGGCGTCAAGACCGCCATTTTGGAGGCGGCCCAGGTGCTGCCCGGTACCGTGGATTTTATCGGCTGCCACCCCATGGCGGGCACCGAGTTCTCCGGCGTGGAGCACGCCTTTGCGGAGATGTTCCGGGACTCCCACTTCCTGCTGGTGCCCCGGGATGACAGCAGGCCGGAGCACATTGCCCTGCTGGAGCGGCTGGCGGCCTATATCGGCTGCAAGGACGTATGCCGCACCACCGCCCAGGCCCACGACGCCCTGATCGCCTACACCAGCCAGATGATGCACCTTATCGCCGTGTCGGTGTGCGACGATCCGGAGCTCTTTCAGTGCAGGGGCTTCGAGGGCTCCTCCTTCCGGGGCTGTACCCGGGTGGCGGCCCTGGACGTGGGGTTGTGGACCCAGCTCTTCTCCCTCAACCAGCCCGCCCTGCTGGCGGCGGTGGACCGGCTGCTGGACAACCTCCAGTCCTACCGGGACGCGCTGGCCTCCGGAAACCGGGCGGCCCTGGCGGAGAAGCTGGCCCACTCCGCCGCCCGCAAGCGGGAGATGGATCTGCCCGGGCCCGATCTGCTGGCATGACAAAAAGGCGCCGCTGCATTGCAGCGGCGCCTTTTTGTCACGGCTTCTGAAAAATGTTGAGATCCGCCGCGGTGAGCGGCGCGTTGTAGGGGTTGATGAGGGAGTTGACGGTCTCCAGGGCGGCCTCCGGGTCCAGCTCGTAGCAGGAGCCCCAGCGGTAGCCCCGGCTGTCCACATAGTAGACATTCTCACCCGCCAGGGTGGCGCTGGCAAAGCCCGTGGAGAAGTCCAGGCCCAGGGCGGGCTGGGCAAACCAGAGGGCCTCGCTGAACTCCAGATCAGTGTCCACATACTCCAGGAAGAGGTTCACGTAAGAGTTGATCTTCTGCGGATTGGACAGGGCTTTTTTCAGGATGGCGGCGATGAGCTGCTGCTGGGTGCGGGTGCGGCCGATGTCTCCGTCCGGATAGGCGCCGTACAGGTTGTCGGGGTAGGAGCCGGGGCCGTCGGAGTTGTTGCGGCAGCGGGCCACCTTGAGCACGTCCTCGCCGGTCAGGTGCTGGAGGCCGGGCTGGTAGTGGATGTGGAGGTCCTGGGTGGGATCGTCAAAGCTCATGCGCACCGGTACGTCGAACTCGATGCCGCCCAGCTCATCCACCAGGGCCACAAAGCCGTCCACGTCCACCGCCACATAGTAGTCGATGGGCACGCCCAGCAGGTCGGAGACGGTATCCCGCAGGTTCTCCGGCCCCTTGTGGTAGGCGGCGTTGATCTTCCCGCTCTCCAGCAGGGTGTCCCGGGGGACGGAGACCATACCCACCTTCTGAGCCTCAGTGTCGTAGGAGGCCACAATGATGGTGTCGGCGTTGCCGCTGGACTGGTCGCTGGCGGCCAGCAGAAAAGTGTATGTCCCTTCCCGCCTCTGGCGGCCGGGCGCTTCGGTCTGATCCGGGGAGAGGGAGCCGGCGGGGGCCTCCGGTGTGGGCTCCGGGGCCTGGGTGGGCTTTTTGGAGGCCAGGCGATAGGCGCAGTAGAGTACCACGATGATGGCGGACAGGACCACCAGGATGCGATATGCCAGCTTCCCCGCCCGGCGGAGGGGGGAGACACGCTTTTTTTTGCGGATGCGACGGCGTTGGGCCACAGGGAGGCGCCCCCTTTTCTCAGGTGTGATTATGTCAACAAGCAACCACTAGTATATAAAATGGGAAGCCGTCTGACAAGAGAAAGTTTGCAAACTTCACGAATCTGTAAGAACTCAGAGGCGGCTCTGGATACTCAGGGTTGCGGCGGTGAGCGCGTTGACGGCCCCCAGCAGCTCCACCAGAAGCTGATTTTGGCAGGCCAGGGCCTCCAGAATCCGGTCCAGCCCGTCGGCGGGCGGCGGGGTAGGACAGTCGATGCAGTAGGGGATGGGATGGGCGTAGCGCTTCATGGGCTCCTCCTCCAGAGGGGCGCCCTCCAGCCGCTGGCGGGCCATCCGGCGGCCCTGGGCGATGATGGCCTGGGCCTGGGACTCGGCCTGGGCCCGGGCATCCCGGCCGGGCTGACGGCAGTTTGACATGGCAGTTACCTCCTTTTTACCCCATTCTATGGAAAAGCAGCCCCATTTGCGCTTGACATTTGGAAAATACGTGCTACACTAAACTGTACCGTATGAGACAGATTTGAGGGAGGGAGAGCCAATGGACAGCCGGGAAGCGGCCGAGCGGGCCCGATTGGCGGAGACCTTTCTCTTCCGGGGTGCGCCGCCGGAGGCGGTGGAGCTCGCCCGGACCGACCCCCGCACGGTCCGGCAGGAGAACGGTAAGGGCGGGGTGATTTACGCCCCTCACGCCTTCCGCCGCTGCCTGGGCGTGGTGCTGGAGGGCCGGGTGCAGGTGAACAAGGGCGCGCTCATCATGAGTGTGCTGGAGCCGGGGGATCTCTTCGGCGCGGCGGCCCTGTTCAACGACCGGGCGGACTACGCCACCACCCTCACCGCCCGCGCACCCTGCCGTGTGCTCCTCCTGCCCCAGGCGCTGGTGGAGGAGCTGATGGGCCGCTTTCCGGAGGTAGGGCGCAACTATGTGGCCTACCTGTCCGGCCGCATCTGCTTTCTCAGCGGCAAGATCGACGCCCTCACCGCCGGCAGCGCCGAGCGGAAGGTGGCCCAATACCTGCTCTCCCGGCTGGAGGGGGGATGGGTGGAGCTGGACTGCTCCGCCGCCGGCCTGGCCCGGCGGCTGGGGGTGAGCCGCGCCTCCCTCTACCGCGCCCTGGACGCCCTGGCCGGGCGGGGGGTTCTCCGGCGGGAGGGCAGACGGGTGCAGGTGCTTCAGCCGGACGCGCTGGAACAGAATTAGGAAAGGAAGAGATTGACATGAAACAGAAGCTGCTGTCCCTGGGCCTGAGCCTGGCCCTGGTGCTGGGCCTGGCTGCAGGGTGCGCCCCCAAGGCCGGGCCAGAGGAGTCCCCCGCGCCGGAGACCACGCCGCCGGCGGCGGAGAGCACGGCCCCGGTGCCCGAGTCCCCAACCGCTGCGGGCGTGGAGATCCGCCTGGGCCTGCTCAACGGCCCCACCGGCATGGGAGCGGCCAAACTGCTCTCCGACAGCGACGCGGGGGAGACGGTCAACCACTATGAGTATGCCATCGGCTCCGACCCGTCCACCGACATTGTGCCCAAGCTGAACAACGGCGAGCTGGACATCGCTGCGGTCCCCACCAATCTGGCGGCCACCCTCTACAACAAGGCGGGCAGCATCAAGCTGCTGGCCCTCAACACCCTGGGCGTGCTCCACATCTTGGAGAACGGCGACACGGTCCACTCCATGGCCGATCTGGCGGGCAAGACCATCTACAGCATCAACCAGGGCACCAACACCGAGTACGTGCTCAACTATCTGCTGGAGGAGAGCGGCCTCACCCCCGGCGAGGACGTGACCATCGAGTGGAAGACCAGCGAGGAGGTCACGGCCCTCATGGCCTCCGGCGGGATCGACCTGTGCATGCTCCCTGTCCCCGCCGCCACCAGCGTCATGATGCAGAACGCCGATGTGCGGGACGCCATCGATCTCAACGACGTGTGGCAGGAGGTGGGGGCCGCCGGCACCTTCACCATGGGCTGCGTGGTGGCCCGGAGCGACTTCGTGGAGGAGCACCCGGAGGCGGTGGACGCCTTCCTCGCCGAGTACGCCGCCTCCATCGCCTATGTGAATGAGCACCCGGAGGAGGCCGCCGCCCTGGTCGAGCAGTACGGCATCGTCCCCAAGGCCGCCGTCGCCAAGGCGGCCATCCCCCAGGCCAACATGGTCTGTCTGACCGGCGACGAGCTGAAGGGCATCTCCGACTACTATGAGGTGCTCTATGCCGCCGACCCCACCTCGATCGGAGGGGCCATCCCGGATGATAATTTCTACTATATTCCGTAATCGGACCACACAAAAAATACTGCGCGTTGTCGTGCCCCTGGCCTTCTGGCTGGGGGCTTGGCAGCTTGCGGCCATTTGGGTGGACACAGTATATACCCCCGGACATGGAGCCCTGCTCCTGCCCTCTCCCCTGCTGGTGTGGGAGCGGCTGGCCGCCCTGGCCGCCCGGCCCTCCTTCTGGCGGACAGCGGCGGTGAGCCTGGGCCGCATCTTCGGCGGCTTCGCCCTGGGGGCGGCGGTGGGCACCCTGTTGGCCGTCATTACCTCCGCCCTCTCCTGGGCGGACTGGCTGTTCCGGCCCATGGTGAAGGTGATCCGCGCCGTGCCGGTGGCCTCCTTCATCGTACTGGTACTCCTGTGGGCCTCCACGGGGCGGGTGCCCGCCATCGTCTCGGGGCTGATGGTGCTGCCGGTGCTGTGGGGCAATGTATGTAAAGGTATCAGCCAGACCGACGGGCAGCTCCTGGAGGCGGCGCGGGCCTACCGCTTCGGCCGCTGGAAGACCCTCCGGCTGGTGTATGTCCCCTCGGTGCTGCCCTATTTTGCCAGCGGCTGCGCCACCGGCCTGGGCCTGGCCTGGAAGGCGGGGGTGGCCGCCGAGGTGCTCTGCCAGCCCAGGCTGGCCATCGGCACCCAGGTCTACCGGGCCAAGATCACCCTGGAGACCCCCGATCTCTTCGCCTGGACGGCGGTGGTGATCGTCCTCAGCTTTCTGCTGGAGTACGCCCTGGGCCTCCTGTTCCGGCGGTTGGGAAGGGGGGCAAAACTGTGATATTAGCAGAACATATTACGGTCTGTTATGGGGAAAAGCGGGTGCTGGACGACTTCTCCCTGGTGCTACCGGAGACGGGGATCACCGCCCTGTCCGGCCCCTCCGGCTGCGGCAAGACCACCCTGCTGCGGGTGCTGGCGGGCCTCCAGCGGCGGTCGGCCGGGGTGGTGACGGTTCCCCCACGCCCCACCCTCCTGTTTCAGGAGAACCGCCTGCTGCCCTGGCGGACGGCGGAGCAGCACATCGCCGACGTGCTCCCCCGGGCGCGCCGGGGGGAAGCGGGGCGCTGGCTGGCCCTGGTCGAGCTGGAGGGGGAGGAGCACGCCCGTCCCTCCGCCCTCTCCGGCGGCATGGGGCGGCGGCTGGCCCTGGCCCGCGCCCTGGCCTGCGGCGGCGGGCTCTACCTGCTGGACGAGCCCTTCACCGGCGTGGACGCCGCCCGGGCGGCCCGTATTCTGGAGCGGGTGCGCGCCCTGGGCGTGCCGGTGCTCCTCTCCAGCCACGAGGCGGAGATCGTCGCCCTCTGCGACCGGGTGATCCCCCTCGCCGGACCGCCGCTGCACATGGCGGCTCCGGGCTAGAAGGGCGGCTCCGGCAGCCTCGCGGCAAGTGGCCGGGCAGGATAAATTTCTGACAAATGGGCGAAATCCGTTGTACTTTCGTCCGTTTGTGCTAAAATGGTTGCCATAATCATTTGAGAGAAGGCAGCAAACAATCCATGACATACACCGTAGACACCCCGCGTAGCCGGAGGCGTCGCCTCCGCTGGCCACGCCTCCCCCTGGGAGAAGGGCAGGCCGCCTGGACCACCCGGGCCCTAATGCTCCTGGCCCCCCTGCTCTCCTTCACCCTGGTGGAGTACCTCAACTACAACAACCCCTGGACTGACTTCACCGCCCTTCAGATCGCCCTCAATCTGGCGTGGTACTACCTGGGGGAGCTGTTTTTCTACTTCGTCCTCCGGCGGCGGGCCTCGGCCGTCAAGTGGGCCATGGGGATCGCCTGGGGCCTGGGCATGGCCAACCACTACCTGATCTCCTTCCGGGGGCGCACCCTCTTTCCCGGCGACTTCCTCACCCTCCGCACCGCCGCCAACGTGGCGGGCAACTACGACTACCGGCCCGACTCCATGCAGTGGCTCACCATCGGCGTGTTCGCGGCGGTGCTGCTGGCCCTGTCCTTCCTGCCAAACGAAAAGAAAAGGCCCTTCCCGTGGCGGCTCTTTGTCCCGGCGGCCGGGGCCGCCGCGGTCTTTCTGGGCGTGTTTTTCGGCACCGGGTTTGTGGAGAGCCGGGGCATTGAGCCGTCCATGTGGACGACCCGGGGCAACGGCCTGTTCCTTAACTTCTCGGTGTGCCTGAAGTACATGAGGGTGGAGCGGCCGGAGACCTACTCGGAGGAGACCCTCGCGGCCCTCGCCGGGAGCGCTCCCAGCGACCCGGCCGCCGTGCCGGCGGCCGGTGAGGGCGGCCTGCTCCGCCCGGTGAACGTCATTGTCATCATGAACGAGTCCCTCTCCGACCTGTCCGTGCTGCCCGGCGTGGAGAGCAATACGGACGCCATGCCCTTCCTCCGCTCCCTGACGGAGAACACCATCAAGGGCTACGCCTACTCCTCCGTGTTCGGCGGCACCACCGCCAACTCGGAGTACGAGTTCCTCACCGGCAACACCACCGCCTTCCTGCCCGCGGGCACGGTGCCCTACCAGATGTATGTCTCCGACGCCGATCCCACCCTGGTGGGGCAGATGGCCGCCCTGGGTTACCGCACCGTGGCCGCCCACCCCTACCGCTCCTCCGGCTGGAGCCGTCCCTCGGTCTACCGGGATTTCGGCTTTGACGAGGTGTACTTTGAGGGGGACTTCCAGGACCGGGAGTACATGCGGGGGGACGAAAAAACCGGCTATGTCACCGACCAGTGCGACTACGAGAGCCTGATCCGCTGGTATGAGGAGAAGGAGGCGGGGGAGCCGCTGTTTCTCTTCAACGTGACCATGCAGAACCACTCCGCCTACCAGATGGCGTGGACGAACCTGCCCCGGGAGGTGTGGCTTACCGGGGCGCTGGAGGGCCGCTTCAACACGGTCAACCAGTATTTGTCCCTGGTGTACCAGAGCGATCAGGCCTTCGAATACCTGCTCGACTACTTCTCCCAGGTGGAGGAGCCCACCCTGATCCTCCTCTTCGGCGACCACCAGCCCCAGGTGGCCACCAACTTCTATACCGACGTGCTGGGGACGGCCCCGGATACCGCCCTGGCCCAGAAAAAACAGATGGTGCCCTTCGTCCTCTGGGCCAACTACGACATACCGGAGGCCCAGGGGGTGGAGCTGTCCCTCAACTACCTGTCCGCCCTGCTGATGGACACCGCCAACCTGCCCATGACCGGGTATCAGAAGTACCTGGCCCGGCTGTGGAAGGCCGCCCCGGTGATCAACACCGTGGGCATCCGGGACGCCGGCGGGAACTGGTACGGCGAAAACGAGGCGCTGCCGGAGGAGCTGGAGGCCGCCGTGGAGGACTACCGGGTGCTGCTCTACAACCATGTATTTGACAAGAAAAACCGGGTGGAGGGGTTCTTCACCCTGACGGAGTGACACCCGTATCCCGCCCAAATCAAATGCGGCCTGTCGAATGAGAAGATAAAACGCAGGGGCGCGGGAAATGCCGCCCGGCGGCGGTCCGGCCGAACGGGACCTCAGTACAGCCCCAGCAGATAGCGGAAGGCGAACCGCTTCCACCAGGGGAGGGACTTGTCCACCGCCTCTGCCGCGGCGCGGGCGGCGCGGACCACCGCGTCCCGCTCCTCGGCGGTGAGGGTGTGGGGGCTGAATTTGGCCTTTTGGGCCAGCTCCCCGGCCCGGGCGGGCGGCTCCGCTCCCCAGCGGGTCAGCCGCTGAAGATAGAGATAGGCCGCGATGGCCGCCCGGTTGGGGTTTTCATCCTGGAAACGCCGCTCCCGGCGGCGGCGGGCCCAAAAGCGCCGCAGGGGGAGGGCCAGCGCCAGCAGAAGGGCGGCCAGGAGGGCCGGAAGCAGGCGGAGAGGGAGCTTCGGGCCCTCATTCGGGAGGGCCGCCGACGGCGTGGGGGTGGGTGTAGGCGCGGCGGAGTCGGGGGCGCGGCTGGCCTGGGGCGTGGGCGTGGGAGAGGGGGTGGCCTCGGGCTCCTCCGCGCCGCTCTGGGCGGGAGTGCTCCCGGCGTAGACGGGGGTGACCTCCACCGGCTCCCACCCGTAGCCGTCGATGTAGACCTCCACCCAGGCGTGGGCGGCGGAGTCGGGCACGTTCACGCGGCCGGAGGCGGGCACGTCGGCCACAAAGCCGGAGACATAGCGGGCGGGGACGCCCATGCTCCGCAGCAGCAGCACGGCGGCGCTGGCAAAGTGCATGCAGTAGCCCCGATGGCTCTCGGTGAGGAACCAGGCCACAAAGTCCTCCCCCTCCGGCGCGGCGGGGGTGTCGGGGTCGTATTCCGCGACGGCGGCCAGGTAGTCCGCCACCACCTGGGCGGCTTCCAGCTCATAGGGCTGCTTCACAGCGGCGGGGGAGACGTACTGGGCCTGCCGCAGCCAGTCGGCCAGCGGCTCCAACGCGCCGTCCAGCGCCTGGCGGAGCGCCGGGTTTTCCGAGTAGAGGGGCACCTGGAGATAGTACTCCCGCACGAAGTCCGCGTAGGCCGCCTCCGCCAGAGACAGCTCCCCCCGCAGGCCCGCGGAGGCGGCAGGGGAGGCGTCGGGCTGGACGTAGATGGTGTGGGTCCACACCCGGGCCGCCCGGGCCAGATAGGCGTCGTGGACGAATTCCGCCCCGGACAGCTCGGCGGGCTGGGTCAGGATATGGTAGGGAACGTAGACATAGCCCGGATCGGCCCCCACATTGCGCACGGTGATCCTGGCGTAGGGGCTCTCCGGGTGGGCATCCCGAACCGCCAGGGCGGGGAAATTCATGGGCTGGAACTGGGCGAACAGGGACTCAGTCCCAGTGACGCCAAGGTCCATGTCCAGCGTGACGGGCGCTCCATATGTGACGCCGCGGAGGCGGGCCTGCCAGTTGTAGGCCGCCTCATCCAGCGGCTGCCAGCTCTCGCCGTCATATACCGCGTCGGAGAGCCCCCGCAGGTAGATGCGGCCAGTGAGGTCGGTCTCCACCTCCAGCACGGTGCGTCCGGAGAAGCGCAGCGGCCCCGCGTCGGAGAGAGAGACGGAGCCGTCGGCGTCGGCCAGCCGTCCCCCGCCGCTGCCAATGCCGAAGGGGCCGCTCCCCTCCAGCAGGCCGTCCCCCAGGCGGACGGCCTGATTGGTGAGGTGCTGTAGGGCCCGGTCGGCCCAGGCGGGGCGCTGGTAGGTGTCCATGGGCATGGCCAGGCTGAGGGCGGCCAGCAGCAGGGCGGCGGCCGGAAGGGCGGCCAGGTTGAGGCGCGCGGCCCCCAGGGGCGAGGTGCGGGCCAGCAGGGAGGTGAGGGCCGGCACCACCCACCCCAGCACCAGGGCCATCAGGGGCAGCCAGCCCGGGGTGACCGAGATGCACAGGGGGAGCAGCACGAAGGGGAAGGAGCTGACGAAGACCAGCCAGAAGGAGCGCAGGCGCACGACGCCCAGCCCCAGCAGGGCGCCCAGCGGTACCAGGGCCAGGAGGACGAGCAGGGTGGCGCAGTTGGTCCAGAGGGCTTCGGGGAGGGAAAGGGCGGGCTCCAGGGTGAAGCCCAGCTCCAGACTGGCGGAAACGGTGTTGACCACGTCCACCCGCAGGGCCTCGGCCCCCAGGGCCAGCGGCTGCCACAGCCGCCGCACCGCCAGGACCCAGGCGGCGGCCAGCAGGGCCAGGGGAAGGGCCCACCAGCGGCGGGGGAGGGACCAGAGGCCGAGGAAGGCCAGCGCGGCGGCGGCGCAGCCCAGCAGCAGGGGAAGGGCGTGAATCTGGACGGAGAAGGCGGTAAGGAAGGAAAAGACGGTGCCCGCCAGCACCAGAAGAAGGAGGCAGCCGTCCCCCAACAGGATGGCGGGCCCCCGCCGCAGAGGCGCGGCGGCGCGGCGCTTGCGCTTCATGGCGCACCTCCTTCCAGTCCGGTGGGCGTTACATGGATGTGCCGGAGGGGACCGGCGCGGCCGGGCAGGCGCAGGGCGGTGTCCAGGATGGAGCGTCCCTCCGCCGGGGCGGGCCGGGAGAAGGCCAGCTCCAGGCAGGCCAGCAGGGCCCGCTCCGAGTCCACCAGCCGCCCCTCCACGCCGCCGCCGGTGGGGCTGGCCCACTGGATATGGTGGGGCCTGCCCCGCTCCAGCAGGGCCCGGGACAGGGCGCACAGCCGGGCGAAGGTCTGGTCCAGCGCCGCGGGGGCGCCGAAGTGGTCATAGGTGAGCACCAGGGTGGTCTGCCGGGGCTCCAGGGTCTCCCGCACCACCAGCTCGTCCCGCTTGGAGGAGAGCTTCCAGTGGACCGAGCGCAGGGGGTCCCCCGGCCGGTAGTCCCGCAGATCGTAGTCCTCCCCCGGCCCTCCCCCTGGGCGGGGGAGGAGCGCACCGCCGCCGGGGCCGCCCCCCAGCAGGCGCTCCGGCAGCGCCTGCTCTATATCGGGCGGCAGGATCAGCACCGCCGCCGGCCGCCCGGTGGGGATGGGCAGGGGGAACAGGCCCAGCAGATCGCAGGTCCAGGCCCGCTCCGCCCGGCACACCAGTCGGCCGCAGTGGGGGGTGGTCAGCTCCAGGGTGGGCGGAGCGCCCGGTGCGGTGCGCACGGGCTCCCACCGCACCCGCCCGCCCGCGCCGGTGAGCTGGTTGCTCCAGTGGAGACGGGCCTGAAGCCGGGGCAGGGGCAGGCGGGTGCGGCTGCGCAGCCGCACCTGAAAGACCGCGTCCTCCCCCTGTACCACTGTGGGAGCGGCGGAGGTGAGAAGCAGTGTGCAGCCCAGCACCGACGGCAGGCTCAGCAGCACCGACAGCAGGGGGAGCAGCAGCACCAGCGCCAGGGTGAAGGTGGACAGGTAGAAGCGGAACACGATCTGAAAGAGCACTGCCCCGCCCAGCAGGGCCGCGTAGGCAATCCGACGGTACGCCATGGCGTCACGAGATCCGGGGGGCGGGCACCCGCTCCAGCAGCTCCGAAGCGGGGTCGAAGGAGCGGTCGGCCTCCGCACGGGGGGAGAGGAGCAGCCGGTGGGGCACCACGTCGCCAAAGACCAGGGACACATCCTCCGGCAGAACATAGTCCCGGCCCCGCACCAGGGCGGCGGCCTTGGCCATGGCGGTGAGGGCCAGGGTGGCCCGGGGGCTGGCCCCCTGGAGAATCATGGGGTGGCTCCGGGTGGCGCCCACCAGGCGCACGATGTAGTCCAGCACCTCGTCGGATACGTAGACCTGTCCGGCCTGGGCCCGCAGGGCGAGCAGGCCGTTGAGCTCCAGCACCGGGTGTACCCCCTCCAGGAGTGCGCCCCCCTGCCGGCGGCGCACCATGGCCATCTCGTCGGCGGGGGCGGGGTAGCCGATGGACAGGCGCACCATGAACCGGTCCATCTGGGAGTCGGGCAGAAGCTGGGTGCCGGAGGCCCCCGCCGGGTTCTGGGTGGCGATGACCAGGAAGGGCTGGGGCACCGGGTGGGACACCCCGTCCACCGTCACCTGCCCCTCCTCCATAGCCTCCAGCAGGGCGGACTGGGTGCGGCTGGTGGCCCGGTTGAGCTCGTCGGCCAAAAAGAGGTTGCACAGCACCGCGCCGGACTGGTACTCCATCCGGCCCGCCTCCTTGTTGTAGAGGGTGAAGCCCGTGATGTCCGACGGCATCACGTCGGGGGTGAACTGGACCCGGTTGTACCGGAGGCTCAGGGCCCGGGAGAAGGCCAGGGCCATGGTGGTCTTGCCCACGCCGGGAATGTCCTCCAGCAGGATGTGGCCCCCGGCCAGAATGGCCAGCAGCACCTTTGCCAGTACCTCGTCCTTGCCCACCACGGCGCGGCGCACCTCGCCCAGAATGGCGGCGGCCAGCTTGCTCCCCTCCATGGAAACACCCTCCTTATCATCCGTCTTACCCTCCATTCTAGCAGAGCTTTGATTTATGTCAACGAAAAAAGAGTTACAGATTGGGCTCCGGGCCAAACAAACGCGCAAAACCTCTTGCACTGCGGGATTTTTTGTGCTATAGTACATACGATAGTAAGTAGTGGTATGGTGAGAGTGGGGTCGCGGCTCCGCTCTTTCTTATTGAAAAAACGGGGTATGTAAAATTATGGGAAATACCCCGAAACGGAGGTCAAACCATGGCGAAAGTGACGGAGCTGGTGGCCGCTCTGGCCGCCCCCATTGCCGAGCAGAACGGCTGCACCCTCTGGGATGTGGAGTATGTCCGGGAGGCGGGGCAGTGGTTCCTGCGGGTGTATATCGACAAGCCGGAGGGGATCTCCATCAACGACTGCGAGGCGGTGAGCCGTCCCCTGTCCGACGCGCTGGACGAGGCCGACCCCATTGAGGGAAGCTATGTGCTGGAGGTGTCCTCCGCCGGCGCAGACCGCCCCCTGAAAAAGCCCGCCCACTTCCAGCAGTTCCTGGGCGCGGAGGTGGATGTGCGCCTCTACCGGCCCCTGGACGGCCGAAAGGAGTACACCGGCGTGCTGAAGGGCTATGATGGCGGCGATGTGACCATCGAGACCGCGGGCGAGGCCCGCACCTTTGTCAAAAAGGATGTGGCGCAGGTGCGCCTGACGGTGCATTTTTAAGGAGAGCGGGTACGGGCCGGGGGCCCGTACCGACGATGCAGGGGCGACCTGCGGCCGCCCGCAGGAGAAATAAGGAGTGCAGTTATGCCGAAGAAGAATGCCAAAGCGCAGAAGTCCAACGAGCTGGACGGGGCGGAGTTCTTTGCCGCCATCAACCTGATTGAGAAGGAGAAGGGTATCCCCAAGGCCTACATGCTGGAGAAAATCACTCAGGCCCTGGTGTCCGCCTACAAGCGGGACCACGAGGGCGCGGGGGACAACGTGACCGTGGAGGCCGACGAGGAGGCCGGCACCGTGCGCATGTTCGTCAAGAAGGACGTGGTGGAGGAGGTCGACAACCCCTGCACCGAGATGAGCCTCCAGATGGCACGGGAGAAGCTGCCCCACGCCCAGCTTGGCGACGTCATCCGCATCGAGGTGCGCACCCGCGATTTCGGCCGCATCGCCGCCCAGACCGCCCGCCAGGTGATCATCCAGGGTATGCGGGAGGCCGAGCGGGGGATGATCTACGACGAGTTCTCCTCCAAGGAGCACGAGATCCTCACCGGCGTGGTCACCCGCGTCGATCCCCGCTCCGGCGCGGTGAGCCTGCGCATCGGCTCGGGCAGCGAGGCCACCGAGGCCTTCCTGGCCCCCGGCGAGCAGGTCAAGGGCGAGGCGTACCTCGAAGGGATGCGCCTGCGCGTCTACGTAGTGGAGGTGCGCCGCTCCACCAAGGGACCCCAGGTACTCATCTCCCGCACCCACCCCGGCCTGGTCAAGCGCCTGTTCGAGCTGGAGGTGCCTGAGATCTACGACGGCACCGTGGAGGTCAAGTCCATCGCCCGTGAGGCGGGCAGCCGCACCAAGCTGGCCGTCTGGTCCGCCGATCCCGACGTGGACCCCATCGGCGCCTGCGTGGGCCCCCGGGGCCAGCGGGTCAACAACATCGTGGAGGAGCTCAAGGGCGAGAAGGTGGATATCATCAAGTGGTCCGAGGAGCCGGCGGAGTACATCGCCGCCGCCCTGTCCCCCGCCGATGTTGTCAGTGTGGCCGTCCGGGAGGAGGGCAAGGCCTGCCGCGTGGTGGTGCCCGACGACCAGCTCTCCCTGGCCATCGGCAAGGAGGGCCAGAACGCCCGGCTGGCGGCCAAGCTGACGGGCTGGAAGATCGACATCAAGCCCGCGTCCGCCCCCGCTGACGAGGAGCCGGAGGACGAAGCGGACGTCCTGCTGGACGACGAGGCCGAGACCGAGGAATAAGCCAGGCGGGGGCGGCCTCCTGAGCGGGGCTGGCCCTCCCTGGGACCCGCCGCAGGCGGGACGGCGCTTGCGCCGCACAAGCGTTTTGCCAAAGGCAAAACCTTAGCTTGGGGCAATTCAGTTGCCCCAAACGGGATGGAAACAGGGTTCCCGCAAAAAGGCTCCGCCTTTTGCGAGATGTCCGCACACGTAGGGGCCGATGCCCACATCGGCCCGCGAGGAGGCGAGAAAAATGCCCAAGAAAATACCCCTGCGCCAGTGCGTGGGCTGCCGGGAGATGAAGCCCAAGAAGGAGCTCATTCGGGTGGTCAAGAGCCCGGAGGGAGAGGTCTCCCTGGATTTCAAGGGGAAGAAGCCGGGCCGCGGGGCCTATGTCTGCCCCGACGCGGAGTGCCTCAGGCGGGCGCGGAAGTCCAGGGCGCTGGAGCGGGCGTTCTCCGCCGCCATGCCCGACGGGGTCTACGACGCGCTGGAGGCGCAGATGAGGGAGGGCGGCGATGGATAACGTGCTGCATCTGCTGGGCATTGCCCGCAAGGCGGGCCGCGTGGAGGTGGGGGAGGAGCCGGTTGGCGCTTCCGCCCGGGCGCGGCAGGCCAGGCTGATTCTGGTAGCCTCCGATGCGGCGGACAACAGCGCCCGCCGGGCCGCCCACTTTGCCCAGGCGGGTAAGGCGCCCTGGTTCCGGGTGCCCTACACCAAGGGGGAGCTGGGCGGCACAGTGGGCCGCGCATCCTGCGCCATGCTGGCCCTCACCGATGTGGGGCTGGCGGCCGCCCTGCTGGCCAGGCTGGCCGCCGGAGCGCCGGAGACCTACGGCGCGGCGTCGGCGGAGCTGAGTGAGAAGGCGGACAAGGCCCTCCAGCGCCAGAAGGAACAGCGCCGCCACGAGAAAAAGCTGCAAAAGGGCGGAAGGAAGCCGTGGGCGGCCCCGCCCGCCCGGAAGGAGTCCCCGCCGGAGCCCGCCGGGAAGCGGACGCTGCCCCGGGGCAGGCTGACCGTCAAGAAGAAGACGCCATGAGACCATGGCACACAATAGGATTGGAACAACGAGGGCTTGTTCCAATAAGAAAGCGCAGCGGCCCCGCCGCGTTTTCCTATTGGCGCAAGCCCGCCGATGGAGGTGGCTTATTTGCTGAACAACAAGTATCGCGTGCACGAGGTGGCCAAGGATTTCAAGAAGAACTCCAAGGAGATCACCGACATTCTGACAAAATATGCGACGGCTCCCAAGAACCATATGCAGGTGCTGGAGGACCGGGAGCTCTCCCTGATCTTCGAGTACCTGACCCAGCACAACCAGGTGGACAACATCGAGAGCATCTACGCTGAGGTCTACCGGGAGCCCAAGGCTGCCCCGGCCCCCAAGGGGGAGCCCGCCAAGGCCGCGCCCCAGGCGCAGAAGCCCGCCGCGCCGGCGGGCAGGCCCGCGCCCCAGCAGCCCCAGGGCAAGCCACAGCCGGCCCAGCAGCCGGCGAACCGGCCCGCCACCCGCGTCCCCGAGAAGAAGGTGGTGGACACCCGCAAGGGCGGCCAAGTGAATCTGGAGAAGTACGACGAGCGGCTGGAAAACCTGGCTGCGGGCAAGACCAAGCAGATGCAGGCCGGCAAGCAGAAGTTCCAGGGCCGCAACCAGCGCAAGGGCGGCTTCCAGGGCAGCAAGCGCCGCCAGGAGGAGCAGGAGAAGATGCGCCGGCTCCAACTGGAGATCGCCAAAAAGACTCCGCTGACTGTCAAGATCCCCGACGCCATCGGCGTGGGCGAGCTGGCCTCCCGCATGAAGAAGACCGGCGCCGAGGTGGTCAAGACCCTGATGAAGAACGGCGTCATGGCCTCCCTCAGCGACGTCATCGACTTCGACACCGCCGCCATCATTGCCGAGGAGCTGGGCTGCAAGGTGGAAAAGGAGGTCATTGTCACCATCGAGGAGCGGCTCATCGACACCGCCGAGGACAAGGAGGAGGATCTGGAGCCCCGCGCCCCCGTGGTGGTGGTCATGGGCCACGTCGACCACGGCAAGACCTCCCTGCTGGACTATATCCGCAACGCCCACGTGGCGGCGGGCGAGGCCGGCGGCATCACCCAGCACATCGGGGCCTATCAGGTGAACGTGCAGGGCAAGACCATTACCTTCCTGGACACCCCCGGCCACGAGGCATTCACCGCCATGCGCGCCCGCGGCGCCATGATCACCGACGTGGCCATCCTGGTGGTGGCCGCCGACGACGGCATCATGCCCCAGACGGTTGAGTCCATCAACCACGCCAAGGCGGCCAACATCCCCATCATCGTGGCCATCAACAAGATGGATAAGCCGGAGGCCAACCCCGAGCGCATCAAGGAGCAGCTCACCAAGTATGAGCTGGTGCCCGAGGAGTGGGGCGGCGAGACCATCATCTGCCCCATCTCCGCCAAGACCGGCGAGGGCATCGACAACCTGCTGGAGATGGTCAACCTGACCGCCGAGATGCAGGAGCTCAAGGCCAACCCCAACCGCTCCGCCCACGGCGCGGTCATCGAGGCCCGGCTGGACAAGGGCCGCGGCCCCGTGGCCACCCTGCTGGTGCAGAACGGCACCCTGAAGCAGGGCGACGTGATCATCGCCGGCACCGCCGTGGGCCGCGTCCGCGCCATGACCAGCGCCAAGGGCGAGAAGCTCACCGAGGCGGGCCCCTCCGTGCCCGTGGAGATCATCGGCATGGGCGAGGTGCCCGGCGCGGGCGACGACTTCCACGCCGTGGCCGACGAGCGCATGGCCCGCGAGCTGGTGGAGCAGCGCAAGCATGAGCAGAAGATGGCCGCCTCCGCCCCCGTGGGCAAGGTAAGCCTGGAGGACCTGTTCAGCCAGATCAAGCAGGGCGAGATGAAGGATCTGAACATCATCGTCAAGGCCGACGTCCAGGGCTCCGCCGAGGCCGTCAAGGCCAGCCTGGAGAAGCTGTCCAACGAGGAAGTCCGGGTGAGGGTCATCCACTGCGCCGTGGGCGCCATCAGCGAGAGCGACGTCATGCTGGCCACCACCTCCAACGCCATCATCGTGGGCTTCAACGTCCGCCCCGACCACAACGCCAAGGAGTCCGCCGCCCGCAACAACGTGGATATGCGCATGTACCGCGTCATCTACGACTGCATCAATGAGATTGAGACCGCCATGAAGGGCATGCTGGCTCCCAAGTTCAAGGAAGTGGAGCTGGGCCAGGCCGAGGTGCGCAACGTGTTCCGCATCACCGGCGTGGGCATGGTGGCCGGCTGCTATGTCACGGGCGGCAAGATGCAGCGCGGCGCCCAGATGCGCCTGCTGCGGGACAACATCGTCATCTACGACGGCGCCATCGCCTCCCTCCAGCGATTCAAGGACAGCGTGAAGGAGGTCGCCCAGGGCTACGAGTGCGGCATCACCTTCGAGAAGTTCCAGGACATCAAGGAGGGCGACGTGATCGAGGCCTATTTGATGGAGCAGATCGAGGTGTAACCCTGCCTCCTGCGGAGTTCCCTCCTCGCGGCAAAGCCGCTGCGGCCTACACTAAAAATTTGCCGCAGGCAAATTTTCTTCACGCTGCGGTGGAGCAGATCGAGGTATAAATTTCTTCCGGCTTCGTAAAACGCCGTAGGGGCGACCCTTGTGGTCGCCCGTGGGCGGCCATAAAGGCCGCCCCTACGATATGGAGTGGCCAGCAGGGGCGTGCGGTATGCTGCCGGGCTATCGTGCCGCATGTCTGGCCTTACCCGAGAAATTCGTAGGGGCCGATGCCCATATCGGCCCGCCGCGCCCCAAGCCGGTAAAAAACCAAATCAGACCCGTTCCGTCCCCAAGTCATTTGAGGAGGGGGCGGGTCTGTGCGTCTTTATCGGGAGGATTTTTATGAGCGCCGTCACCCTGCTGTGTGCCGACCGCCCCCTGCCCCTGTACGAGTCCGGTGTCCGCCGGGTCGAGACCAGCTCCCATGGCGGGTACACGGTCCGTATTGAGGCGAGCGGATTTTCCGTGGGGGAGCACACATACTACCGGGAAGCGGTGGAGGATCTGTACCTGACCATGAAGCCCTGCCGGTACCAGCTGGATCTGCGGGCCACCCAGGAGGACGCGGCGGAGCTGAGGGCCTATCTGGCGAAGCATTTGCGCCCCGGAGAGACCGTGGAACTGTGGAACCTGTGGGTGGGGGACGGCCCCGCGCGGTCGAGGCGCTTTTCCGGCGCCCTGGGGGATGTGGAGCTGGACACCCTGAAGCAACTGGAGGAGAACTTCCAGACCTGCCTGACCATTCGTATTTGACCGGGGGCGCAGCCCTCTGGAAAGGAGTATATTATGCCGAGCAATCGCATCGGACGCATCAACGAGGAGATCCAGCGGGAGCTGGCCGCCCTTATCCGCACCGTGAAGGACCCCCGGGTGCACGGCCTGGTGTCCGTCACGGCGGTGGACACCACCCCGGATCTCCGCTACGCGAAAATCTACGTCAGCGTGCTGGACAAGAGCGACGTGAAGGAGGTCGTCAAGGGCCTGAAGTCCGCCGGGGGCTACCTGCGGCGGGAGCTGGGCCGAGCCCTTCCGCTGCGCTACACCCCGGAGCTGCAATTTGTGGAGGACGACTCCATTGACACCGGAGCCCACATCCTGAGCATGCTCCGCAACCCGGAGGTGGTCAAGCCCGCCAACCCGGCCAACGCCCACATCGAGCTGGACGGCGAGGAGTGAGCGCCATGACGGTGAAGGAGACCGCCGCCTTTCTGCGGCAGCATGACAACTATCTGATCCTCACCCACAAGCGCCCCGACGGGGACACCATTGGTTGCGCCGCCGCCCTGTGCGAGGGGCTGCGGGCCCTGGGCAGGACGGCGTGGATCTGTCCCCACACGGAGGAGACCCACCTGTTCACCCCCTATCTGGAGGGCCGCCTGGCCCCGGAGGGCTATGTTCCGGAGACGGTGGTGAGCGTGGACATCGCCGCCCGCAGCCTGTTCACCCGGGCTGGAGAACCCTGGCTGGCGCGGGGGGTTGATCTGGCCATCGACCACCACCCCTCCCAGGCGTTTTTTGCGGCGCAGACCTGCCTGGACGCCGGGCGGGCCGCCTGCGGCGAGCTGATCTACGACATTCTCCGGGAACTCGGCCCCATCACCCCCGCCATGGCGATACCCCTGTATGTGGCCGTGTCCACCGACACCGGCTGCTTTCAGTACAGCAATACCACAGCGGACACCCACCGGGTGGCCGCCGCCCTGATGGACACCGGCATCGACGTGTTCCCCCTCAACAAGCGCCACTTCCGCACCAAGAGCTGGGCGCGGCTCCAGGTGGAGCGGCTGCTCACCGAGCGGATGCACCGCTATGAGGGCGGGAAAATCGCTGTGGCCCCCGTGTCCCTGTCCCTCATGGACGAGGCGGGCGCAACTGAGGAGGATATGGAGGATATCGCCGCCTTCCTGGGACAGATTGAGGGGGTGGAGACCTCCGTCACCATCCGGGAGCTGGCGGAGGGGGGCTGCAAGCTGTCCGTCCGCACCAGCGGCGGCCTGAACGCCACGAAGGTGTGCGCCTTGCTGGGGGGCGGCGGCCACGCGGCCGCCGCGGGCTGCACCGTCTCCGGCACCCTGGTCGAGGCGGAGGCGGCCATCCTGGACGCCATCCGGCAGGTGGAGGCGAGGGCATAGAGGCCGCGGCCTACGAACCAGAAAAGACGCCGAAATTTGGCGCACAGGAGGCCACTTTTATGGCAAATGGAATCATCGTGATTGATAAGACCCAGGAGTGGACCAGCATGGACGTGTGCATCCCACAGATGCAGGCATCTGCGGGAACCCTGTTTTAAATCATCCTCGGCGGAAGCACCCGCAAGGGGTACGCCGCATCCGTACAGCAGCGGAGCTGCTGACGGCTGCGCAGTAAATTCCGCCTGCGGCGAGGTTTTCGCGATTGCGAAAACGCTCGGACGGCACAAAAGTGCCGAAATTTGGCGCACGGGAGGCCACTTTTATGGCAAATGGAATCATCGTAATTGATAAGCCCCAGGAGTGGACCAGTATGGACGTGTGCGCCAAAATCAGGGGCGTCCTCCATGAGAGGCGGGTGGGACACGCCGGGACGCTGGACCCCATGGCCACCGGCGTGCTGCCTGTCTTTGTGGGGCGGGCGACGCGGGCGGTGGAGTTTGCATCCGAATCCGAAAAGGAATACATCGCTGGGTTAAAACTCGGCGTAGTTACCAATACCCAGGATACCACCGGCCAGGTGGTGGAGGAGCGCCCCGTGGAGGCGGATCGGGCGGCCCTGGAGGGGGCGCTGGCCGCCTTCCGGGGGGAGATCACCCAGATTCCGCCCATGTACTCCGCCCTCAAGCGGGACGGTAAGAAGCTCTATGAGCTGGCCCGGGCGGGGAAGGAAGTGGAGCGGGCCCCCCGGCCCGTCACCATCCACGCCCTGGAGGTGGTGGAGCAGACCGGGCCGAACTGCTATACCCTGCGGGTGCGCTGCTCCAAGGGGACCTATGTGCGTACCCTCTGCCACGACATCGGGGCCGCCCTGGGCTGCGGCGGGTGCATGTCCGCCCTGCGCCGCACCGAGGCCGCCGGGTTTTCCCTGGCGGAAGCGGTGCCGCTGGAGGCGTTGCTGGACGCACCTGACCCGGCGGCCCTGCTCCGGCCGGTGGACGCCTATTTCTTCCGTTATCCGGCGGTGACGGTGGAAGGGACGGCCCTGCGCAAGGCGAAGAACGGCAACCCGTTTCCCTGCTCCGCGGCCGACGGCGACTGGCGGGTGTACGGCCCCGGCGGGGAATTCCTGCTGCTGGGCCGGTGCGCCGGGGGGATGATGAGCACTATCAAGAGCTTTTTCGAGGTGTAGCGGTATGCAGACAGAGAAACGTGTGATCGCCTTGGGCTTTTTTGACGGCGTCCATCTGGGCCATGGGGCCCTGCTGCGCCGGGTGGGGGAGAAGGCCGCAGAGCTGGGGGCCGTTCCTGCGGCGGTCACCTTTGACACCCACCCGGAGAACCTGATTTTAAAAACCCCTGCGGTCCCCCTGCTCAGCTCTCCCCTGGACCGGGCGGAGCTGATGCGGCGGTTCTACGGTATCCGAGAGGTCATTGTGGCCCACTTTGACGAGCGGATGATGCACATGCCCTGGCGGGAATTCGTCACCGATTATCTGGCGGGGGAGCACGGGGCGGTGCATCTGGTGGCAGGCCATGATTTCCACTTCGGCTACAAGGGGGAGGGCAACCCGGAGCGGCTCCAGGCCCTCTGCGGGGAGCTGGGCATCGGCTGCGACATTATCCCCAAGGTGGTACAGGACCATATCACCATCTCCTCCACCTATATCCGTACCCTGGTGGCCCAGGGGGAGATGGAGCGGGCCAACCAGTTCCTGGGCCACCCCCACACCCTGACCGACACGGTGGCCCACGGCAAGAAGCTGGGGGGGACTTTGGGGTTCCCCACGGTGAACCTGCGTTTTCAGCCGGGGGTGCTGGTGCCCGCTCACGGGGTGTACGCAACGCGGGTGACCTTTGAAAACGGCGAGAGCCGCCCGGCGGTGACCAATATCGGAGTGCGGCCCACGGTAGACGACGGAGACCGGGTGACTGTAGAGGGGTTCATCCTGGATTTTCAGGGAGATCTCTACGGCCAGACAGTCCGAATGGAGTTCTACAAGCGTCTGCGGGGGGAGCGGAAGTTCCCCAGCCTGGAGGCATTAAAGGACGAGGTCATGCGCAACGCGGAGCAGACCCGGGCCTATTTTTCCACGCAGCCCTGAGCCCCTGAGACTGAGGATGAGGAAAGAGAGGGAGCCCCATGCGTTATAAAAAGCTCTACCCCGCCGTCATCTGCTTTTGCGTCTTCCTAGCTGCCATCGGACTGGTGCTGGGCGATCCGTCCACTGTGCTGCCAGGACTGTGGAAGATCATCGTTACGGAGGACGCGCTGATCACCGACTACGTGAAAATTGCGGGTGTAAGCGCGGCCCTGGTCAACTCCGCCCTGGTGACGCTGGTGAGCCTGCTGCTGCTCTACCTGAGCAAGGAGCCGCCCAACGGCTTCACACTGGTGGAGCTGGGCCTGATGGCTGGCTTTTCCCTGTTCGGCAAGAACATTGTCAACATCTGGCCCATCATCGCCGGGACCTTCCTGTACGCCAAGGCGCGGCGGGAACCGTTCGGCAAGTATGTCTCCGTGTCCCTGCTGGCCACAGCCCTGGCCCCGGTGGTGAGTTATGTGGCGCTGGACAACGGCTTCGGCAACCTGTGGTGGGGTATCGCCGTGGGACTGCTCATCGGCTTTGTGCTGCCGCCCCTCTCCGCCTATACATACAAAATCCAGAACGGCATGAACCTCTACAACATGGGCTTCGCCTGCGGCCTGCTGGCCATGATCCTGGTACCCGTTATGAGCTCCATGGGGGCCAATCCCACCGTGGCCCACCACTGGGCGGAGGGCTATAACCTGCACTTTGCTATCTTCCTTGGGGTGCTCTGTCTGGGGCTGACTGTGGCAGGCTTTTTTTTCAGCGGCCGCCCGGCGTGGGCCGCCTGGGCGGGGTACCGCCGCCTGCTGCGCACCACCGGCCGGGCTCCCAGCGATTACCTTCGCATGTTTGGGCCCGCCCCGGTACTCATCAACATGGGGGTTAACGGGCTCATCGGCATGGCCTTCATCCTCGCCACCGGCGGCGATCTCAACGGCCCAACCCTGGGCGGCATTCTCACCATCATGGGCTTCTCCGCCTTCGGTAAGCACGCCCGCAACATCACCCCCATCATGCTGGGCGTGGTCATCGGCGGCGTTTTTATGCACTTCGATATCAACCAGAGTTCCGTGCAGCTCGCCCTCCTGTTCGGAACCACTCTGGCCCCTATCTCGGGCTATTTCGGCTGGCCCTTCGGCATCGTGGCGGGGTTCCTCCACTCCTCCGTGGTGCTCCACGCCGGAACCCCGGTGGAGGGCATTAACCTGTATAACAACGGCTTCTCCGGCGGCCTGCTGGCCATCGTTCTCTATCCCATCATCAGCGAGGCCATCCGCCACCACCGGCCGGGGCTCCAGGACCGCGACTACTTCGATGACACCATCGAGCACGACGAGCCCCTGGTCCCGCCTCCTGCCCGGCGAAAATGAAAATGAGGTCAAAAGAGGTGCAGCGCTCCCGAAGGAGCGCTGCACCTCTTTTTTGCGCAGAGAAGGCAAGGATCTCTCCAAAACGCTGCCGAAGAACGGACACCAATTTGAAAAAGTGTACCTTTTCAAACACCCTGCCTTTGTTCTATAAATTGAAGTATAGCATAGAAAAGGAGCGATATCAATCACTTTATGGAAAGGTAGTTCTTACAATCTGCTGCTTTGAAAAGGTACACAATTCCAAATCAGAAGATGGGAGGCAGATTTATTTATGAGAAGCAGGTTACTAAAGATATTGATATGCTTAATTATGATTATTTCTTATATTCCGATAACTGCAATTTCTGTTGAGTCAGGAGAATCAGTGGTAGATGGAAGCACGGCAGGGGCGCCAATCGCAGTGCCGGAAGAAGGGCTTGCTATTTCGGGCGGAACCTTATATGGAATCGATAAAACATGGTTTGCAAACGTTAATCCTGATAAGGGAAAGATTTATTTGGCTATCTCTATCCCCTCAGGCGTGACGGAAATTAATAACGATGGGCTCAAGGATTCTTATACAAGCGATAAAAAATTACATAATGCAGTCACATATATGGATGGGTTGGGGAGTTTCAGTGTTGCAGCTCTTAGTTTTGATGATGCAACTGGACTTGAAACAATTGGTGAGCAGGCTTTGCAGGGGAACAGCCAACTGACAGGGGTACTTGATTTATCAGCGACAAATGTCTCAGTAATTAAAAAAAGCGCCTTTTCCGGCTGCTCCAATCTGACAGGAGTTGTTCTACCAAAAACGTTGAAAGAATTAGGAAGCAGATCATCCTCTGCCGGTTCTGTATTTAACGGGTGCGAAGGACTTCGGTATATCCGCGTGGCCGGTAGTAGTAACCAGAATGCGGTTTTTGAACTGCCGGAGGGCCTTACCTATATTGGAAGGCAGACATTTAAGAACTGTTTTGCTTCCGATGTGGATGCAAAGGTAATTATTCCTGCTAGTGTAGAGACAATCGGAAGTGAGGCGTTTTACAGCAAACGGATTTCCCAGATCATCATTCAAAAGGAAGGAGACGGATGGGATCCACGATTAACCGGATATGATACATCTGCATTTAAAACCGGAAACGATGACCTGTTGGTGGTGTTTTTAAATAGGAAAAGCTATGTGGACTATACAGTGGGCCGGAGCTTTACAGGGGCGGTAAAACGTGCATTGTCCTATCCGGTGACGCTCACCTTTCAGAATGCCAAAGAGGGCGTCATCAAGCAGGATAAACTAAACTATCAGTCCATTCAGTATGAGTATGATGAGGCAGCAGGATTTTGGACCGTCAACCAGGACTATCTGCTTCCACAGCCCGCAGGAGAACAGGTGTCTAAGCCTGGTTATAATACATTTTGGACAGTGGACGACAAAAAATTGACAGACAGCGGAAAAATAAATATTACTTCAGATAATCCAACGGTAGAAATAGACTATGTCATACAGAACCCGACAATTCAACCTGTTGCGGACGGTACTGTTCAAGCGGATTTCCACACATTAAGCATAGATTTGGATGCGGCGGGCCCGCATACCGTAGGGGTACAGGTTTCACACCCACTGCTGAAAGAGCAGCAGGGCACAGAGGATACCTATGTGTATTTCCAATACTGCTGGTGGGATGAATCCGGAGAGGAAAGCGGTGTCAACGGCCCCAGAAGCAGGGCGGAACCTGAATTGTTTTCCAGCTCCGCTGAAAACGGAATTCTAAATCGTGTCAAGACGGGAAATGCGGTCATTCCTATCGACGGCCAGGAGCACGCCAGGACCGATGGACACTACTACATGGTCGAAATCTATGGTTACCTGGTGGAAAACGGAGGTACCCCGGAGCTTTTCTACAAGTCCCATCACAATTTTATTGATTTCGGTTCGGACTCCGACACGGAGGCAACCGTGAGCAGGAGCTATACACTCCAAGTGGAGGTAACTCAGGTAGAGCGCCATGCAGTTCTCTTCCAGACTGGTGAGCATGGTACGCTGGAGGGGACTTCCAACTTTGCAGTAAAAGACGGGTCCACGATGCGTAAGAGCGGTTATCCTGTACCGAGCGTTGCTGCGGACAGCGGATACAGCTTTACCGGCTGGCTGGGAACGGATGGTATAACCCGCACCAGCAATGAAGTGCTGGATCTGACGGTCACCGGGGACATGACCTTTACGGCGCAGTATGCAAAGGATTCCGGCTCCGGCGGCAGCACCGGCACGACCCGGTACACCATTGAGGCCAGCGCGGGCCATGGCGGCGGGATCAGCCCGGACGG
>OGJD01000206.1_pt1 | contig 58313 bp, 52 predicted proteins | sample 1571971 | NCBI WGS metagenome assembly OGJD01 (sample SAMEA2582117, study PRJEB24529) | metagenome | biome: Human gut stool | place: China | collected 2011
AAGATTGGAGCGCAACGCCGGATGAACAACGGGTAAAATTTATCAATATTACTGAGCGCATTCGTAGCCATAAAGACTTTGAGCAGAAATATCAAAATAACCCGGATATTCATACCCGTGAATTGGCTTTCCAAGCCATTTTGCGCGATGTGATGAGCGAACGCCATCGGGATGAACTAGAGCTATACAAACTTTTTGCGAAAGATGCCGCATTTAGAACCGCTTGGACGCAGAGCTTGCAACGAGCTTTGGCTAGATAGAAAAAGTGCGGTCAGATTTTTAGATGTTTTTCAAAACTCAACATCTGATCGCTTGAGCTCTACCTAAATCTCCTAAAATTTCCTATCAAAACGATTCATAAAACATCTCATTTTTGGCCTAATTTGCCATTTATTACTGCCGTGTTTGTGAGTAACATAATGGGCGATTCAAAACACATAACCATCCATATAAAAGGAGATTAAATCATGAAAAAATTGATGACTGCGATCGTTTTTGCTGCTGCGATGACAGCACCCTTAGCTGCCTCTGCAGCCTCTATGCCAGAAACAGAAAAAGCGATGGCACAACAAGTAAATACAAAAGGCGTTTGGATTGACGTTCGCTCTGCCGAAGAATTTAACGCAGGCCATTTACAAGATGCGATTAACATTCCACACGATCAAATCCTTGAGCGCATCCAATCCGTCAGCCCGGATAAAGATGCACCTGTCAACCTCTACTGCCGCAGCGGCCGCCGCGCAGAATCTGCACTGAATGAGCTCAAAAAAGCCGGCTATACCAATGTCACCAACCATGGCGGTTATGAAGATTTGGTTAAGAAAGGCATGAAATAATCACATCTCATTAAAAACAAAAATCCCCTAACTGTTTAATTTAGGGGATTTTTTATAAGTAATTTTTGACTGAGCTCTATCGAAAAATTGCATATCACGGCTATTAAGATTTCAGGTGATGTTTTTTTATGATAAAGCCCAATTCATTTTTCAGGTGTTTTTTTGTCGCTCAACCTATATGCATTAAAACCTGAAATTACAACAATCCTGGTTGACCTAAAGCAGGATCTACTTCACGTGCTTTTAAAGCATCTTCAACAGTTAAGCCTAATGCTTTGGCAACACCTTCACCATACGCCGGATCACACCAATGACAGTTGCGAATGTGACGATATTTGATGAAATTAAGTGCATCCCCCATTGCGGCTGCCGTGTTATTGAATAACGCTTGTTTTTGCTCTGGATTCATTAAGTTAAATAATGCACGCGGTTGGCTAAAGTAGTCGTCATCATCATGACGGAAATCCCAGTGCGCCGCATCGCCATTAATACGAAGTGGTGGTTCGGCAAAATCCGGTTGTTGTTGCCATTGATTAAAACTATTCGGTTCATAGTGCGGTAAGCTACCATAGTTACCATCAACACGACCAAAACCATCACGTTGGTTGCTGTGCACCGGACAACGTGGACGATTTACCGGAATTTGACGGTAGTTCACCCCTAAACGATAACGTTGTGCATCCGCATAGTTGAATAGACGCGCTTGCAACATTTTATCCGGGCTTGCACCGATCCCCGGCACTAAGTTACTCGGTGCAAAGGCAGATTGTTCCACATCAGCAAAGAAGTTTTCCGGATTGCGGTTAAGTTCAAACTCCCCCACTTCAATTAATGGATAGTCTTTTTTCGGCCATACTTTGGTTAAATCGAATGGGTGGTAAGGCACTTTTTCCGCATCGGCTTCAGGCATGATTTGTACGCACATCGTCCATTTCGGGAAATCACCCCGTTCAATCGCTTCATACAGATCGCGTTGATGACTTTCACGGTCATTTGCGATAACGGCAGCCGCTTCTGCATCGGTTAAGTTTTTAATGCCTTGTTGGGTACGGAAGTGGAATTTCACCCAAAAACGTTCGCCCGCTTCGTTCCAGAAACTGTAAGTATGTGAACCGAAACCGTGCATATGGCGATAGCTTGCCGGAATACCGCGATCACTCATGACAACAGTGACTTGGTGCAATGCCTCAGGCAATAATGTCCAAAAGTCCCAATTGTTGGTGGCTGAACGCATATTCGTGCGAGGATCGCGTTTTACCGCTTTATTTAAATCAGGAAATTTACGCGGATCACGCAAGAAAAATACCGGCGTATTGTTACCGACCATATCCCAGTTCCCTTCTTCGGTATAGAATTTTAAAGCAAAACCACGAATATCACGTTCCGCATCCGCAGCACCACGTTCACCGGCAACGGTCGTAAAGCGTGCAAACATTTCCGTTTTTTTGCCGACTTCGCTGAAAATTTTTGCGCGGGTGTATTTAGTAATATCGTGCGTAACAGTAAACGTCCCGAATGCACCGGAACCTTTCGCATGCATACGACGCTCCGGAATCACTTCACGCACAAAATCTGCTAATTTTTCATTTAGCCATAAATCCTGCGCAAGTAACGGACCACGTGGGCCGGCAGTTAAACTGTTTTGGTTATCGGCAACAGGCGCGCCGTTACCCATCGTTAAAGGCGTGCTGGTTAGATGAGAAAAAGGGCATTTAGCACTCATGGAAAACTCCTTATAAAATAAATGTTGGTTTGAAGTAAATATCACCAAACATAATATAAAAAGGTTTTACCGATTAAAATCTATTGAATCAATTTAAAAACCCTATCTAAAAAAGAATTGCGACGGCGTAATGCAAATTTGCTATATTCCGCTCAAAATTGACGTTTTTCATCATCTGTTCAATGAGCGAGCAAAAGTGCGGTCATTTTGATCTGTACTTTTATTTTGGTGGCAATGTTCATGCTTACAGCTTGCACACCGACCATTCAATTGGACACACCAAAAGAAAGCATTACCACTAATATGAACATGATAGTAGACCACAATATTAAAGTGGAAATGGATGAAAAATCCCAGAAAGCAATGAGTGAAGTTGATCCCGCGAAGAAATGATTGAGAAAACGACAATCTGAAAAAGATTATCTTTTTTGTCTATATTAGTAATGGATAATATATTCATCTATTTTATTGATTAGATTATCAGTGGTTGCTTAGAAATACCATACATTATTTTCTACTTTTATGGATTTATGGTATAGTGTACAGCCATATATACATACTTGAGGTTGTTATGAATATTATCAATGCAATAATTCACCTTGTACATAACCCTATCATTCAGCTAACTTCTCATTACAAAAACAATAATAGGGCTAATCAAGAAGGTTCTGCATTAGAAGAATATGTAAAAGATCTTTTTACAAATGGTTTTGAACTATCAGAAATTGAACGAATAAAGAAATGTGGTGAAGTATTTTCTTATTTGGGAAATAACAATAATCCTCCTGATGCAATGTTAAGAGAGGGCGATGCAATAGAGGTGAAGAAAATAGAAAACCCTAATGCTAAGTTAGCTTTAAATAGCAGTTACCCAAAATATAAACTTTTTGCAAATAGTCCAATGATTTCTAAAAACTGCAAAAATGCAGAACTTAATTGGAAGGAAAAGGATTTAATTTATGTTGTTGGTGTTGTAAAAAATAATAATTTGCGTCATTTATGTATGGTTTACGGTGTAGATTATTGTGCAGAGGAAGAGATTTATACAAGAATTAAGTCAAAAATCAAATATGGTGTGGAGGATATCCAAGGTATTGAATTTTCCGAAACAAAAGAACTAGGTAGAATAAATAAAATAGATCCTTTAGGAATTACTGATTTAAGAGTTCGTGGAATGTGGCAGATAGAAAATCCTTGGGTAGTATTTAATTACGTTTATACAAGAGATTTGAATAATAATTTTGATTTCATATGTTTGATTAATGAAGATAAATGGGAATCTTTTGAAAATAAAGATGAATTATTGAATATGCGTTCTGATAAGCTTAAAATTTCTGATGTAGAAATAAAAAATCCAAATAATCCAGCACAGTTAAAGAAAGCAAAATTAATCACCTATTATTTTTAATATTATGAAAATTATTAGTTTATTTAGTGGTTGCGGTGGCTTAGATCTTGGTTTTGAAAAAGCAGGTTTTGAAATTCCAATCGCTAATGAATATGATAAAACCATTTGGGAAACTTTTAAGATTAATCACCCTAAAACTCGTCTTATTGAGGGAGATATTCGTAATATAAAAGAAGAGGATTTCCCCGATGAAATTGATGGTATCATAGGGGGTCCCCCTTGCCAATCTTGGTCTGAAGCTGGATCATTAAAAGGTATTGATGATGCTCGCGGGCAACTTTTCTTTGATTACATTAGAATCTTAAAAAGTAAACAACCTAAATTCTTTTTGGCTGAAAATGTTAGCGGTATGCTTGCCAATAGACATAGTGAAGCTGTTCAAAATTTATTGAAAATGTTTGATGAATGTGGATATGACGTAACATTAACAATGGTTAATGCAAAGGATTACGGTGTAGCACAAGAACGTAAACGCGTTTTTTATATTGGTTTTCGTAAAGATTTAAATATTGATTTTGAATTCCCTATTGGTTCAACGGTAAATGATGAAGAAAAAATATCATTAAAGGATATTATTTGGGATCTAAAAGATACGGCTGTGCCAGCATTAGAAAGAAATCAAACTAATCCTGAAGCAATAAACAATAATGAATATTTTACTGGTAGCTTCTCTCCTATATTTATGAGTAGAAACCGTGTGAAGGCTTGGCATGAACAAGGCTTTACCGTTCAAGCATCTGGTCGGCAATGCCAGCTTCATCCACAAGCACCCAAGATGGAAAAACATGGAACAAATGATTACCGCTTTGTTGTGGGCAAAGAAACACTTTACCGAAGAATGACAATCCGTGAAGTTGCAAGAATACAAGGATTTCCAGATGATTTTAAATTCATTTATAAAAATACTAATGATGCTTATAAAATGATTGGAAATGCTGTTCCCGTAAATCTTGCTTATGAAATAGCTTTGGGGATTAAACACGCCTTACAAGGCTCTAAAAGACATCAAAAGTCTAAAGCCGTCATTTCTCAACCTAGAGCGGTTGAACAGCTTCAAATGTTCTAAATATATCGCCTGAAAGAAAATTCAGGCGATTTCTTTTTGCAAAATCTCTTCCCCCTATTTCCCTTCTTATTCTTATTCTTATTCTTATTCTTATTCTTATTCTTATTCTTATTCTTATTCTTGACATTGAAGCAAAAGTCATTTGCCAATTTCCATCTTTTTCTTCAAAAGTAACTCCGTATAATAGTCCTTATTCCCGCAGCAGCAGTTCGATTTTCAGAAAAATTCACAGGAGCAATTATGGAACGTTTAAACCTTCCCACCCAAAGCGGCGTGGTTCTGCACGGGGCGAAAGAGGCGGTAAGCCGAGCGATACGGTGGCGATTACCATCACGGGCGTGCATGGCAATTTTTATTCCAATCCGTTTTATTACCACATCGGCGAGACGTTGAGCCGCGCGGGCGTGGATTTTATCTATGTCCAAATCCGCAACGCCCTCATCGGCTATCGCGTGCAAGATCGTGGCAAACTACTGGAAAATACCATATTCAACCATCTGCAAATTGCCGGTTTCGACGTCAAAATCGGCGGATTGAACAACCAAGAAATCGATTTTGTCGCTGAGAAAAATGGCGAACGAATTTACGTTCAAGCAACCCTCACCATCAACGAAGAAAAAACCTTAGCGCGCGAATTCGGCAATCTACTGAAAATTGGGGATAACTACCCCAAATATGTGGTCACCCTAGATGAATTTGACGGCAACACATTCGAAGGCGTGCAATGTTTGAGTTTGCGAGGATTTATTGGGGAGATACTTGAAATACCTTTAGGTCATTTGTAGTGTCATAGTTCACAAAAAGTGCGGTCGGTTTTTCAGATATTTTTGGGGTTTAAACCCTATCCGAATCTCCTTTATGCGAGTCGTCAATCTTGCAAGCCTTTAAAACGCTATACCCTGAAAAACACTAAAAAATCCCACCGCACTTTGCTATAATGCACGCCATTCATTTCATTCAAAACAAGAGAAGAATATGACGGATTTTCCTGCTATTCGTGACCTCAACGAGCAAAATCTCAACGAAATTTTACAGCTTTCACAACATCATCCTTTAGTCATCACGTTTTATGCGCCAAGCCATGCAGATTCTGTGGCGTTTGTAAAAACCTTAGAAAATTATGCCAACCAATACCAAGGGCAATTTGTGTTAGCCAAAGTGGATTGTGAGAAAGAACAAATGGTGGCGGCGCAATTCCGTATTCAAGCCTTGCCGACCACTTATTTATTCAGAGACGGGCAAGCGTTGGATGCCTTTCAAGGCGCGTTGGATAACACCACCTTGCAACAGCGTTTGAGTGTGATTTTGCCGAAAGAGGAAGAAATTAAATTTAATCAGGCATTGGATTTGCTTGCAGTGGAAAATTATGAGCAGGCATTGCCGTTGTTGAAAGAGGCGTGGGAGTTGTCTGATCAGAAAAATAGCGATATCGCACTGCTCTATGCGGAAACCTATATCGCCATGAAAAAAACCGAGCCGGCACAGCAGATTTTGAACAAAATTCCCTTACAAGATCGCGACAGTCGCTGGCAAGGTTTACAGGCACAAATTGAGTTGTTGATTAAAGCCGCCGATACGCCGGAGATACAACAATTACAGGAAGAATTTGCAAAACAGCCCACCCATGATCTCGCGTTGAAATTGGCGTTGCAATTACACCAAGCCAACCGCAATGAAGAAGCCTTGGAGTTGTTATTTACCATTTTACGTCAAGATTTAGGTGCGGAAGAGGGCAAAATCAAGCAGGAATTTTTATCCATTTTGGCTGCCATCGGCAATAACGATCCCGTAACCAATAAATACCGCCGATTGCTCTATTCGTTGTTGTACTGATGGGAAATCTTCTATAATACCGCCCACAAATATTAAGTTGATAAGGATTGATTATGTCGGATATGAAACACGCGCAATTACTCATTTTAGGTTCTGGCCCTGCCGGTTACACTGCGGCTATTTATGCGGCACGCGCCAATTTAAAACCGGTACTCGTCACCGGATTACAACAAGGGGGACAGCTCACCACTACTAGCGAAATTGAAAACTGGCCGGGTGATTTCGGTGAAACGACCGGTCCTGAATTAATGCAAAGAATGTTACAACACGCCGAAAAATTCGAGACCGAGATCGTCTTCGATCATATTAACCGCGTGGATTTATCTTCTCGCCCATTCAAATTATACGGCGATGCACAAACTTTTAGCTGCGATGCGTTAATCATCGCCACCGGTGCTTCCGCCCGTTATTTAGGCTTGCCTTCCGAAGAAAACTTCAAAGGTCGCGGCGTTTCCGCTTGTGCCACTTGCGACGGTTTCTTCTATCGCAACAAACCGGTTGCTGTCATCGGTGGCGGTAACACCGCCGTGGAAGAAGCGCTCTATTTAGCCAACATTGCTTCTGAGGTGCATTTGATCCATCGTCGCGACAGTTTCCGCGCAGAGAAAATTCTCATCGACCGCTTATACAAAAAAGTGGAAGAAGGCAAAATCGTTTTTCATACCAACCGCACTTTAGATGAAGTCTTGGGCGACAACATGGGCGTAACCGGCGTGCGTTTGAAAGACGTGCAATCCGAAGCAATGGAAGAGGTCGCATTAGACGGCGTCTTCGTGGCCATTGGTCATGCACCGAATACGGAAATTTTCCAAGATCAGCTGGAATTAAAGAACGGCTATATCGTGGTGCAATCCGGTTTAGACGGCAATGCGACTGCCACGTCTGTGGAAGGTGTTTTTGCCGCAGGCGATGTGATGGATCACAACTATCGTCAAGCCATTACCTCTGCCGGCACCGGCTGCATGGCGGCATTAGATGCCGAGCGTTATTTGGATGCGCAAAAAGCATAACTGTTCGGTCATCGCACCGAGACAACACATTGTGCAATACAGGGTGGGCAATAGCGCCCACCTTCCGTTTTTCTGTTTCTGATAAAACATAACTTATGGATAAATCTCGTCAAAAATATTTGCAACAATGGCTTCGTACACAGCAAAAGCCGATTAAAAAATATTTGAATCTCAACATTCTGCTCGCCACGTTCTCCTCTGTGATTTTAGTGGGGCAGACTTATCTCTTGGCTTCTTTGCTGCATAAGCTCATTATTCTGGGCGAACCGGTCACCGGCTTAGCACCTTACTTTATCGGCTTAGTCCTCGGCTTTGCGCTACGTGCGCTGATTTTGTGGATCCGAGAAAAAATCGGCTTCAAGTGCGGTCAATTATTACGGAATATTATTCGCCAGCAAATTTTGGATAAAATCCATCAAGTTGGCCCGGCAACGATTAACAATAAACCGGCCGGCAGCTGGGCAACCATCATGTTGGAACAAGTAGAGAACTTGCATAATTTCTACGCCCGCTATTTACCGCAACAAGCGCTTTCCGCCATTGTGCCGATGATTATTCTGATTGCCGTGTTCCCGTTGAACTGGGCAGCCGGTTTGATTTTAATGGGCACAGCGCCACTGATTCCTATCTTCATGATTTTGGTGGGCAAAGCGGCAGCAGACAGCAGCCAAAAGAACATGGATACCCTTGCGCGGTTAAGCGGTCAATTCCTCGATCGTCTGCGCGGTTTGGAAACCTTGCGTTTATTCGACCGCACTTCCGAGCAAACCCGCCATATTGAAAACAGCACGGAAGATTTCCGCGAAACTACCATGGATGTCTTGAAAATGGCATTCCTCTCCTCTGCCGTATTGGAGTTTTTTACCTCAATTTCTATTGCATTAATGGCGGTGTATTTCGGTTTCAGTTATTTAGGGCAAGTGGAATTCGGCAGTTATGGCACGCCGATTACGCTCTTTATCGGTTTCTTCTGCCTTATTCTTGCACCGGAATTTTACCAACCCTTGCGCGACCTCGGCACCTATTATCATGACCGTGCCGCCGGTATCGGTGCGGCGGATGCCATCGTGGATTTCTTGGAAGAAGATTATTTAATCGCTCAAGGCGACAGCAAAGCGCCATTTGAAAGCCAAAGTGCGGTGGAAATTTCAGGTGAAAATGTGGTGGTCTTGTCTCCACAAAGCAAACCACTGACAGAGGCGTTAAATTTCCATATTCCGGCGCAGAGCCACATCGCTATCGTGGGGCAAAGCGGTGCCGGAAAAACCTCGCTGATCAATGCCATTTTGGGCTTTTTACCTTATGAAGGCAGCCTGAAAATCAACGGGCAAGAATTGCGCGATGTCGATTTAGCCCAATGGCGCAAACACATTGCCTGGGTCGGACAAAACCCGTTATTACTACAAGGCACGATCAAAGAGAATTTATTATTGGGCGACATTCAAGCTTCCGCGCAAGAAATCGATCACGCGTTAGCCTTAGCGCAAGCGAAAGAATTTACCGACCGTCTCGGCTTAGACGCGGAAATTAAAGAAGGCGGCATTGGCGTGTCCGTCGGCCAAGCACAACGTTTGGCCGTTGCACGTGCGCTACTGCGCAAAGGCAATTTGTTGTTATTAGATGAACCGACTGCCAGCCTTGATGCGCAATCGGAAAATCAGGTATTACAAGCCTTGCAACACATTAGTCGCCAACAAACAACCGTGATGATCACCCACCGCATTGAAGATCTGAAACAATGCGACACCATTTTAGTGATGCGCCACGGACAAATTATTCAGCAGGGGCATTTTGACCAACTGCAACATCAAGGTTTCTTCGCCGAATTATTGGCACAACGACAACAGGATATTAACTAATGCGTGCTTTATTGCCTTTTATTCGTTTATTTAAATTTGCCAAACTGCCGTTAATTTTCGGTGGTTTGTTAATGATTTTAGGACTTGCCTCCAGCATCGGGTTGCTTACCCTTTCCGGTTGGTTCCTCGCGGCAACCGCCATTGCCGGTTTAGGTTCGCTGTTTAACTTTTTCTATCCCTCTGCCAGCGTACGCGGTTTAGCTATCGGGCGTACCGTGGCACGCTATTTTGAAAAAGTCGTTACTCATGACGCCACCTTCCGCGTGCTAGCCAAATTACGCGTGCAAGTGTTTAGCAAAATTATTCCATTAAGCCCGGGCGTGCTCAATCGCTATCGTAACAGTGATTTATTAAACCGCTTGGTTGCTGACGTGGATACCTTGGACGGACTTTATCTTCGCCTGATTGCGCCGTTTATCAGCGCCATTGTGGTGATTATATTTATTACCATTGGATTAAGTTTTGTTGATGTGCCACTTGCGCTGTTCCTTGGTCTCACGTTACTGACATTATTATTAGTGATCCCAACTATTTTTTACCATCTAGGCAACAAATTCGGCGCAAAATTAACCCAATCCCGCGCCCTGTACCGCACGCAATTTGTGGAATTTATTCAGGCGCAAGCAGAATTATTGTTATTTAACGGGGAAGAAAAACTAAAAGGGAAATTGAGCCAAACAGAACAACAATGGCAAGCGTATCAACAACAGGAAGCGAATTTATCGGGATTTTCCACCGCACTTTTGTTGTTCGCCAACGGCTTGGTGTTATGTATTGTAATGTGGTTTGCCGCCCAAGTGGATTTGGGCAGCGATGAATACCGTACTGCATTAATTGGCTTGTTTGCCTTTGCCGCCCTCGCCTCGTTTGAAATTTTAATGCCGATCGGCGCTGCATTTTTGCACATTGGGCAAATGGTGGCATCGGCTGAACGGGTAACGGATATTATCGAACAACAGCCATTGGTGGATTTTTCCGGCGCACAACTTGTTGAAAGCCAAACTCGAGCGCCTTTATTGCAAATTAATCAAGTTCATTTCACTTATCCGCAACGTGATAACCCGGCATTAGTGGACTTAAATCTCTCTATTCAAGCCGGTGAAAAGCTCGCCATTTTAGGAAAAACCGGCAGCGGCAAATCGACGCTACTTCAATTATTGGTACGCAATTATGATGCCAATCAAGGAGAAATCTTATTTGCCGGCAATCGCATTCAAGCCTATAGCGAAAGCAGTTTACGCCAACAATTTTGTTTCTTAACGCAACGCGTGCATGTGTTTAGCGATACGTTGCGTAACAACTTGCAACTGGCTACCCATGCGCCATTAAGCGATGAAAAAATGGTTGCTGTGCTACAACAAGTGGGCTTGGAAAAATTAGTGAATCAAGAACAAGGATTAGATTTATGGCTGGGAGACGGCGGTCGTCCGTTATCGGGCGGTGAACAACGTCGTTTAGGCTTAGCACGTGTGTTATTAAATGATGCGCCTATTTTACTCTTAGATGAACCGACAGAAGGTTTGGATCGCGAAACCGAACGCAATATTCTGCAAGCGATTTTGGCACACAGTGTCGGTAAAACCTTGATTATGGTGACACACCGTTTAACCGCCATTGAGCAATTTGATCAACTTGTAGTGATCGATAACAGTCGATTAATTGAACAAGGTTCGTACAGCGAATTGGTCAATAAAGAAAATGGCTTTTTCAAGCAACTGACACAACGTATTTAAAAGGAAGGGCTGGAAAGGTGGAAACCTTTCCGGCTTAGTCTCGGCACACGAAAATTCTGACTCTGGCTGCTTTCTTCCGAACCTGACCTGGTAAACCAGACTTCATTGCGAGGGACCGAAAAGGTTTCCATTGAATTAACCGCAAGATTTGATAGTGCGATTAAGGTTTCGCATTATGCAATAAGCCCTATTGAATTGCAAATGTTATCTCCGGATCACATCAGAACAGCCTGAACTTTAAACAAATGAGGAAAATCATGACCGCACTTAACCAACTTATCGAACTGTTAAAACTGGAAAAAATTGACGATTTACTTTTTCGCGGCGCAAGCCAAGATCTCGGATTTCGCCAAGTGTTCGGTGGTCAAGTCGTGGCGCAGGCGCTTTCTGCAGCGATTCAAGTCGCCCCTCAAGATCGTTTTTTACATTCTTGCCACGCCTATTTTCTCTCGCCGGGCGACAGTCAATATCCGATTATTTATGATGTCGAAATTTTACGCGAGGGCAGAAATTTCACGGCGATGCGGGTAAAAGCCATTCAACATAAATCACCGATTTGTCACATTACCGCCTCTTTCCAAACCTTGGAACAAGGCTTTGAACACCAAAGCGAAATGCCAAAAGTAGAAGCACCTGATGCCCTCATGTCAGAAAGCTCGGTCATTCAACAAATGGCACAAACCATTCCGGAAGCCGTGCGCGATAAATTTACGGCAGAGCGTCCATTTGATATTCGCACCAAATATTTAAATAACCCGTTCCGCGGACACAAACTGCCACCACAACAATACTCTTGGGTGCGTACCAATGGCGAAGCACCGACAGACTATCGCATTCAACAATGCCTGCTTGCCTATTTCTCCGATTTTCATTGCATTTTGACCGCGCTTCATCCCCATGAAAAAGGCTTTTTACAAAAAGGCATGAAAGTTGCCACCATCGACCATTCTATTTGGTTTCATCGCCCGTTTGATATGAATGATTGGTTGCTCTATGCCATCGAAAGTAACAACGCCTATGCCGCCCGCGGCCTTGCTCGTGGTCAATTTTTTGCGGCAGATGGCAGACTCATTGCCACCACACAACAAGAAGGGTTAATTCGTTACGTTCCGGAAGAACAATAAAAAACGAGGGAAAAAATGACCGCACTTTATGCCGCTCAAGATTTTTGGCATGCCGTTACCACGGCACTGCAAACCACGGATCCGTTGGAAAAATGCCGCTTAGTGAATCATCTTTATGATGAGCTATTACCGCAGATTAAATTGGCGGAATTATCCGATTTTCCGGAAGTGACACCACAAATGGATCTTGCCGGTATTCCGGAGAAACCGATACTCGTTGCTCCGAAAGATGTGCCGAAACGCTCTTTCGCCACAGAAGAAGGTTATGCTGCCACCTTGCACGCTATTGCCCATATTGAATTTAATGCCATTAATTTGGGCTTAGATGCCGCTTGGCGTTTTGGCAGAAATGCGCAACAAGAATTAGGCGAAGGCATGGCATTCGTACGAGATTGGCTACGTGTCGCACGTGAAGAAAGTACCCATTTTTCCTTAGTCAACGCTCATTTGCATAGGCTTGGATATCAATACGGCGATTTTGAAGCCCATGCCGGTTTATGGGAAATGGCACAGGCAACCGCGCATGATATTTGGGAACGAATGGCATTGGTACCACGTGTACTGGAAGCTCGCGGACTGGATGCCACACCTGTGTTACAAGAAAAAATTGCACAACGGAAAGACATGGCTGCCGTCAAAATTTTAGATGTGATTTTAACGGATGAAATCGGACACGTTTATATCGGCAATCATTGGTATCACGCACTTTCAGCCAAACGCGGATTAGATGCTATGAAATGCTTTACTGAACTGCTACATAAATATCGTATTGTGATTTTTAAAGGGGTAATCAATACTGATGCCCGTTTACAAGCCGGTTTTACTCAACATGAATTAGATTGGATTTATGAAGTGGAACAGACATTAAAGTCGTATGTTAAACAGTAAAAAATAAAATGCCCGATAAGAAATATTATCGGGCACTTTTTTAGAATCGAACGCCAGTGCCAACACCAACGCCTACGCCAACACCATTAGAACCGCCACCAACACCTACACCGACGGAACAGGCGCTGAGACTCAAAACAATAAATAATGTCATGATGATTTTTTTCATTTAGTCCTCCTTTTTCACTTGTTCAATATTCCGGTATAGCCGATAAATCCCGATAAGATCGCGCTTGGCGATAGATTTAAAGGGCAACAATAAATAGTAAATACAACGATAATGTTCTACGGATGCCAACATATCCCGCCACTCCTGTGGCTCACAACATTCACGGTATTTTCGCATAACATCGCAAATGATCTCATCGGACAATTCATCTTCACGACATAAATTATAGATAAATAGCAACAAATCTCGCGCTTTTTGCTTACTTAAAGCCCGCTTAGTCGCATTCACTTCAAAATCAATAAACAACACTTGACCATCACGCCATAGAATATCGCGAATCGCCGGACGTCCGTGCACCAACCCTTGCTGATGTAATGCAGCCAATGCCACCGCCGCATCCAATAAAATAACACGTTTTTGTTGTTCGGAAAGATGAAGCCCCATCCAATGCGCCACACTGTTTCCGCCGTCTTCCAACACCAAGAAATCCTCACCAAACATTTCAAGGTGAGGAACCGGCGCTTGATGTTCCGCAAGATATTGCAAACTTTGAATTTCGTTTTTAAAGGCTTGTTTCGGTTTCGGCTTCAAAAAATGCCACATACCGTGTAATTGTTCCGGTTGTTTCAACCAAAACTCTTTATCGTTATAAGTAAAATGATATACGCGCTCACCTTTATGCTCAGCAAGCACTTGCTGAACATATTCCTCAAAAGATAATGCGGATAATTGCGACATATTTTTGTTCCCCACAAACATAAAGTGCGGTCAAAATTAACCGCACTTTTAAGCAAATAGCCCGTGCTATTTTTTAATTAAACTTAATTTAGCTACACGATCACCGACTAATTGACAATCCATTTTATAAAATTGATTGCCGTTCAAACGAACATCAGCGGTAAGGCGGGAATCGCTGTTAGCATGATTTGCCGAACTGCGAAATACCCGTGACGTTTGTGCAACCTGCTGAATTTTAGCGATGCAAAGGTAATTCAATTTGGCATCATTGCCGGTTTTTACGTTGGCAGCGCCTTTATCTGCGCTGTTTGTTCCCAACATTTTGTGTAATTTAGCCCCTTCGGCGACGAACGCGTTATGCGATTCATTAGCACTGTTTACACTGTACACTTTCCCGTTTTCTTGCACAGCAGACACTTTTCCGGCCTTATAGAAAAATAATTTATTCTCACCGTCGTGCGTAACTTTAATCAATTCCGGTTGTCCATTAAGATACGCGACATAATGAGTATTGTTGTGCGTATATTCAAAGCGTGGCAATGTTTCCGCTTTTTGTACAAAGGCATTAACATCAAACGTTGGCGCAGATGTTGAGCCGGCCTCAACCACCGCTCCCGGTTTGTGCATGTCGTTCGACGGAAATAAAGATCCGCACGCAGAGAGCAATAAAATTGAAGAACATAGTGTTGCTTTGACGATATATTGACGCATAAAAACTCCTGAAACCAATAAAAGTGCGGTCTAGTTTAACCGTTTTTTGATTTTTTTTAAACCTTACACTTTGGAGAACATCTATGTTTACATGGTTAAAACAAAAAGGCATGACTTTCATTTGTGCCTGTTTTATGACATTAACATGCTCAACTTCCGCTTTTGCCTTAGCTATCGGCGAAAGCGAAATAAACCAATTACTCAAACAACATAATCATTATAAAAACAGTTACGGCATTCCCGGCCTAGCTAGTGTGAACTACAACTTGCATGATTTCAGCGCCAAAATTGGGCAAAACGCAGAAAAACGATTGGAGTTAAGTGGCATCATTGATGGATTATTTCAACTCCCGACTGATCAATTTTCTGCCAAACTGAATCTCACCTTCGACACGGTACCTTATTATGATGCACAAAAAGGCGCCGTCTATTTGAAAGATATTCGTGTGCTTCGTTGGTCCGGCTCGCCACAACAGTATATGGGGCAAGTGCAAAACCTCATTCCCCTACTTGCCAGTAATATTTCCGCTTACTTGAGCAGTACACCGATTTATACGCTGGATGAAAAGAATCCTCGGGATAAAATGATCAAGCAAGTCGCCAAAGCCATTCGTGTAGAACAAGGCAGACTGGAAGTCGAAACCATTGATAATTTGTTAAAACCATAATCTCAAAGAAAAAAGAAAGGCTGAAATAAATTCAGCCTTTTTATTTTTAATCATCATTAGCGGGATAAAAACAATGCAGCCGCACCACGTACGCCGCCGGAATCACCGTATTTGGCTTTTTTAATCACCGGTACTTTGGCGCTACGCATCAAATGCGGAGGTAACGCTTTTGGCAACGCTTCGTATAAATAATCGAAATTGGATAATCCTCCGCCGAGTACGACAAGATGCGGATCGAAAGCCGTAATAATGTTGCCGATAGAAATCGCCGCAAGCTCAACAAAAACGCCGACAAAATCCACCGCACTTTTATCGCCCGCATAGAAACGTTGAATGATGTCTTTTGCCGGTAACGCTTCGCCTTTCAAATCACGGTATAGCATTTCAAAACCACGACCGGATAAATAGGTATCCAAACAAGCTTTGTTGCCACAACCGCAATCATAAATCGGCGCCTTATCCCAGCCGAGTAATTTCAACGCGTGATAGTTCAGCTGTAAATGCCCTAGTTCACCAGCCATACCGGTTTGCCCTGAATGAATTTTACCATTCAATACAAATCCGCCCCCAAAACCGGTGCCTAAAATCAAGCCTAACACCGAAGGATATTGTGCATTTTCAGCATCCCAAGCTTCCGATAACGCAAAACAGTTTGCATCATTCTCGGCGCGGACTTCACGGTCTAAAAGAGCTGATAAATCGCGCAAAATAGGTTTATTGTCTGCCACGCGAATATTGGTAATTTCAGCAATACCGGTAGTTTGGTTCACAAAACCCGGAATGCCTAATCCCACAGAACCTTTACAATCAAATTTTTTATCGGCGTTTTTCACCAGATTAACAATGACATTCAACCAATCTTCATAGCTGCTTTTCGGTGTTTCCACCCGCTCGCTATATTGTTTCTCTAACTGAGAATTAAACACCGCTAATTCAATTTTGGTGCCCCCAATATCAAGCCCATATAACATACCCATCTCCTTTTACACGACGCAACAAATATCTGAAAAACCTACCGCACTTTTAGTCACTTATTCCATTTTCTGGAAATACTGTTTTTTCGCTAAGAATGCAAAAATCATCCAGTGTACTAACCACGCAATTAACACTGAAATAAATAAATCAATTGGATAATGCATGCCAAAACGTAAACGACTGACTAACATTAACACCGCCCAACAGCTCATAAATGCAATTAATAATTTTGCACGCCCTTTTCGATTACCGATTAATTGTACGAATCCTACCGTTAACATAAGCCAGCTGGCCGCAAAAATCGTATGCCCGGATGGAAAAGAATAGCCCACTTCGCTTGCGTAATGCCTTTTGATCCATTCCGGTACAGATGCTTGCGTTTGATAAAATTGCTCAACGAATTGCGCCCGAGCTTTACGATCTTGCGCATAAAAAGCCTCGGTGCTTGTGCCAGTTTGGTCGGCGACATAAGTCACGAAAGGTCGAGGCTCGGTAAACGCGTTTTTCAACCCAGATTTCAATCCTTGTGTCACAACCATTGAAAAAGCCATTACAGCAACAGCTAAAATCCATTGTTTTCGCTGGGGAAATAATGGTAAAAAAAGCAACGCAAAAACGCCGCAAGTGATAATGGCGTAAGGTGTACTGCCGCTTTCTGTCAACCAATATAAAGGATGCTCGTAGTCTTCAAACATGAGACTGCCACTCCACTGCCAAGAGAACAACCAGACAAAAAGAGGGACAAGACAAAGCAATAGTGTATATAATGACAACCTTTTTAACATATTCATAACCATAGATAAAATTGAGCCTCTATTTTATCACCAGAACCCGGCAAAAGAAAAAGAATAAGGACAAAATAAGGACACGTTATGGCAAAAATTGAACTCGTTGCCCAAGCCAATTTACCGACAGAATTCGGGCTATTTAAAATCGTGGGATTTGAATTTCCCGACACGAAAAAAGAACATGTTGCCTTAGTCTTGGGCGACATCAGCCATTCAGAAGAGCCCGTCTTAGCACGCATCCACTCCGAATGTCTCACCGGCGATGCCTTGCATAGTTTAAAATGTGACTGCGGTTTCCAGCTTGCCGCGGCATTACGCCAAATTCAACAAGAAGGTCGTGGCGTATTGATTTATCACCGTGAAGAAGGCCGCGGCATTGGCTTAATTAACAAAATTCGCGCTTATTCCTTACAAGATAAAGGCATGGACACCATTGAGGCAAATTTGGCTTTAGGGTTTGCTGCGGATGAACGTAATTTTAGCGTATGCGCAGACATTTTCGATTTATTGGGCGTCAAACAAATTCGCTTACTCACCAATAACCCGGAAAAAATCGAAACCATGAAACAATCCGGTATCAATGTGGTAGAACGCGTGCCGTTGAATGTTGGCGAAAACCGCTATAACACAGCTTATTTAGATACCAAAGCCAAAAAAATGGGCCATTTTATCGTGCATAACGGTGAACAACATTTAATGGAATGTCCGTATTGTCAAGAAGAAGTGCCGAAAAAATAACAGCCTCACATGACATAAAAAAGCACAAACGTTCATTGCGTTTGTGCTTTTTGTTTTTCTAAGGCGGTTATCTCAAATATCTATCCATACATACTTTTAACACTTAAATAAATGTTCCTATTTTCAACCGCATTTACTCAATCCGTCGGAACAAATCCTTGCTGTAAATAACCTCTGTTGGATTGGCTGAGTCATAACCGTTTAAGGTTGGATGAAGGTAAACGGGAATCCTGGACTGATATAGTGGCAATACCACATTTTCTTCCTGCAAAATTTGTTCAATTCGGCTATAAAGTACGGTGCGTTCTGCCGATGGAATCACCTTTAAGCTTTGCTCAAACAAACGATCCACTTCTTCGTTACGATAGCCGCTTTTATTATCAGGAGTATGACTATAAAACAAACTTAAAAATGCGGAGGGTTCGTTATAATCAGCACACCAACCGGAACGGGCAATATGGAAATTGCCTTTGGCAATCTTCTCCAATAACTGTGTTTTTGACATGCCTTCGCCAATAACTCGGATCATATCTGACTGCGACCACATGCGAATCAGCCCTTGCACTAACTGGTTCTGTAGTTCAGATTGTTCATAACTCAAGGTCAGTTTTAACGGCATTTTTTCACTAATTTGCCCCTGGCTTAATAATTGCTCCACCGGAGTTTGTTCCCAACGACTTTCTATCGTTTGCATAGACTGCGGTAAAAAATTATCCGTTAAATAGAACCGACTTGGGTTTTCAGGCAATAAACGACGAGGGGACGTCAGCATTGCCAAAGCTTTACGCACAGAGCTTTGCGCCAATTGTGGCATGTTGAAATTAAACGCATAGAAATAAGTACAGAGTTGCGGGAAATATTGTGTCTGTTCAACGTATTGTTGCGGTTGCCACACAATATCTAACGCATTCACCTCCTGTTGAGAGGTGATTTTTTGATAATCCACGTTTTTGAAGGAAACTTTTTCTTTCGCCCAATAGTGTGGATTCTGTTCTAGATGAATAAGCTCACCTTGCTGACCGCTGACTTGATACGCCCCGTTGGTCACGATGCCTTCATGAGGTTTTAAATATTGCGGCAACAAGCTGCTATGAGCCAACATTTGTGGCAAATACGGTGTCGGTTTATCTAAAGTGAAACGTAAAGTGCGGTCGTTTTCCGCCACAATTCCCAGCGCCTCCGGTGGCAGTTCTTGCTTTAATACTTTCTCTGCATTGAGCAGATTCATGTACGCCAGATAATCTCTTAGTGGGCTGTTAGATTTCGCCAATGCCTGCCAGCTTGCCACGAATTGCTGAGCCGTCACGGATTCACCATTAGACCATTTAGCAGTTTCGCGTAACCTAAATTGCCACGTTTTATTGTCTTGAGTTTGCCAATTTTCCGCCACTGCCGGAACAATATTGCCTTTGGTATCGTAAATCACCAATCCTTCAAAAAGATCACGCAAAAAGGCAGCTTGCTCAATGTTAGATGCTTGTTGTGGGTTGAGAAATAAATCGGAGTAAACACCGCGAACCAATAATTGGCGACGGGATTGAGAGAATTCCGGCGTTGCAGATGCATCAACCGTTAGAGAGGATTCGGCGGGCTTTTGAGCGTGTTCATCACATCCGTTGAGAAAAAAAACACCTAAAAAAAGCACCGCACTTTTAAAGAGGAAATTACGCATTGAAATACATTCATGAAATAAGTTGCGCTCATTATACACGAATGTTAGCGGCTTATTCTGCTTCGAGGGTTTTAATCCAGAAAAAGAAGAACCAATATTTAATCAATAACACGGTAATAATAACACTTTTGCCAATCCAACTCGGAGTGAAATAAAACCCGGCTAGCAACATTGATGTAGAAAGCATCAAAATAGAAATTTTGGTCTTCATGGTCAGCGCTCGCTGTTCATGAAAATCTTTCAAATGCTTTTGATAGATCTTAGATCCGACAAACCACCGATGTACGCGCTCGGAACCTTTGGCAAAAAAGAAGACGGTTAATAATAAAAACGGCGTAGTCGGCAAATACGGCACAACAATACCAATAATACCGACGGCTAAAAAGAAAAAACCCAATCCGGTATAAAAATACTTCATGTAAAATCCTCAAAATAAAAATTATTCGCAATTATCCCTGAATTGGTAGATTTTTCAAGCTTGAAATCATAAAATCGAGCCCAATTTTACTCACTACGTTTATTTATATTTAAGGATAGCTTCATGACAAACCCATTACTCACGCCAACCGCGCTACCGGCATTTTCCAAAATTGAACCGCAATATATTGAATCCGCCATCAAACAACTTATTCAAGAAAACCGCGAAACCGTAGAACGTGTTGTAAATCAACCGCACTTTACTTGGGAAAATTTCATTCTACCGTTAACCGAAGCCGGTGATCGTTTAAGCAAAGTATGGTCGCCAATCTCTCATTTAAACTCAGTAAAAAATAGCCCGGAATTACGTGAAGCCTATCAAGCTTGCTTGCCATTATTAGCCGAATACAGCACGTGGGTTGGTCAACATCAAGGGTTATATGAAGCCTATTTACAATTAAAAAATAGCCCTGAATTTGCCGGTTATACTCAAGCGCAAAAGAAAGCCATTGAAAACAGCCTACGCGATTTCAAATTATCGGGCATTTCCTTGCCGCCAGAAAAACAAAAACGCTATGGCGAAATTGCTGCCCGTTTGTCCGAACTGAATTCACAATTTAGCAATAACGTATTAGACGCCACCATGGGCTGGGAAAAGATCGTTGAAGATGTCAGCCAGCTCAAAGGCTTGCCCGAATCGGCACTGGAAGCAGCTAAACAATCTGCGGAAAGCAAAGGTGTCAGCGGCTATCGCTTCACCTTGGAATATCCAAGCTATATTCCGGTCATGACCTATTGTGAAAACCGTGAATTACGCGAAGAAATGTATCGTGCCTTTGCCACCCGCGCGTCCGATCAAGGGCCTAATGCCGGTAAATGGGATAACTCGGCGATTATGCAAGAGATTCTCAGCCTACGCGTGGAATTAGCCAAATTATTGGATTTCAACACCTATACCGAATTATCTCTCGCCACCAAAATGGCAGAAAATCCGAAACAAGTGTTGGATTTCTTAGAAAATCTCGCCACACGCTCTAAAGCCCAAGGCGAACGTGAATTACAGGAATTAAAAGACTTCTGCAAAACGCACTATAATTTGACCGCACTTGAGCTTTGGGATCTGTCTTTTTACAGCGAAAAACAAAAGCAACATTTATATGCCATTAACGATGAAGAATTACGTCTGTACTTCCCGGAAGATCGAGTATTGAGCGGTTTATTTGAATTAATTAAACGCATTTTCAATATTCGTGCGGTGGAACGCCAAGGTGTCGAAACCTGGCATAAAGATGTACGTTTCTTCGATTTGCTTGATGAAAAAGACGAGGTTCGCGGCAGTTTCTATCTAGACCTATACGCTCGTGAACATAAACGCGGTGGCGCTTGGATGGATGATTGTATCGGTCGTCGTAAAAAGATTGACGGCAGCCTACAAAAACCGGTGGCGTACTTAACCTGTAACTTCAACCGTCCACTTGGCGACCAACCGGCCTTATTCACGCATGATGAGGTCACGACGCTATTCCATGAATTCGGCCATGGATTGCATCATATGTTGACACAAATTGATGTGGCGGATGTTGCCGGTATTAATGGTGTGCCTTGGGATGCTGTGGAATTGCCAAGCCAATTTATGGAAAACTGGTGTTGGGAAGAAGAAGCGCTACAGTTCATTTCCGGTCATTATCAAACCGGAGAGCCTCTACCAAAAGAAAAACTCAGCCAATTACTCAAAGCTAAAAACTTCCAAGCGGCGATGTTTGTGTTGCGTCAGTTAGAGTTTGCGCTGTTTGATTTCCGCTTGCACCACACATTTGATCCAAATAAGCAAAATCAAGTGTTAGCGATGTTACACGAGGTGAAAAGCCAAGTTGCCGTCATCCCTGGCGCAGAATGGGGAAGAATGCCGCACAGCTTCAGCCATATTTTTGCTGGCGGCTATGCCGCAGGCTATTACAGCTATTTATGGGCGGAGGTTTTATCGGCAGATGCCTACTCGCGTTTTAAAGAGGAAGGGATTTTCAATCCACAAACAGGTCAATCCTTCTTGGATGAAATTCTCACCAAAGGCGGCTCTGAAGAACCGATGACCTTGTTCAAAAACTTCCGTGGCCGTGAACCACAGTTAGATGCGTTGCTGCGTCACAAAGGTATTGAAAACTAAAAATGCTGAAAAAAATGACCGCACTTTTGCGGCAATCAAAGTGCGGTCATTATTCAATGTGTTTTTGAACTTATAAAAAAGGCTTACTCATAACAAGTAAGCCTTTCACTACTTTAAAATCTATTTATTTTTTCAACACCAACACAACGGAATCACCGGCAACCACTTCACCGGATTTTTTCTCCATATTGCTGATTTCATCCATGTTGGAAATCACCACTGGGGTTAATACAGATTTCGCTTTGGCTTCCAATAAAGCTAAATCCAATTCGATAATGGTGTCACCACGTTTAACGCTTTGACCTTCTTGCGCCACGCGAGTAAAACCTTCACCTTTTAATTCAACGGTATCAATACCAAAGTGAACGAATAACTCAACGCCTTCTTTGGATTCCATAGAAAACGCGTGATTGGTTTCAAAGATTTTACCTACGACGCCATCCACCGGAGCAACCAACTTGTTACCGGTTGGGCGAATTGCGATACCATCACCAACAATTTTTTCGGAGAAAACAACATCCGGAACATCTTCAATATTCACAATTTCACCGGAAAGTGGCGCATAGATTTCTACATCAACTGCTTTCTTATCTTTTGATCCAAATAGTTTGTCAAATAAACCCATTTTTTATCATCTCCTGAAGTTTAAAATCTAGTCGTATTCTAGCTTAAAAAGCGAAAATTGTATCTAATTTAATGCTTTTTCTGCTAAAAAATCAGCAACTAAGCGCTCAATTTCTGCTGCCGTTGGTTGCTGTAACGCTTTTTCAGCTAAGTGTTTTGCATCTTGATAATTAACGTTACGAATTAATTTCTTAATGCGAGGCACAGAAATTGCACTCATACTAAACTCATCTAAGCCCATGCCGAGTAGCAAGATCGTGGCGTTTTCATCACCGGCCAGTTCACCGCACATGCCCGTCCATTTTCCTTCTGCATGTGACGCATCAATAACTTGCTTAATTAAACTCAGCACAGATGGACTCATTGGGTTATACAAATGAGAAATGAGCTCATTGCCACGGTCCACTGCCAACGTATATTGGGTTAAATCGTTCGTACCAATACTGAAGAAATCAACCTCTTTTGCTAAGAATTTGGCATTCACCGCAGCGGATGGCGTTTCTACCATGACACCGATTTGAATATTTTCATCAAAATCTTTGCCTTCATTGCGTAATTCAACTTTTAATTCTTCAATCACAGATTTAAGCTCTCGAATTTCTTCCACAGAAATGATCATCGGGAACATAACGGCTAATCGACCGTAAGCAGATGCCCGTAACACCGCTCTTAATTGCGCATTTAAAATTTCGCGACGATCCAACGCAATACGAATAGCTCGCCAACCGAGGAATGGGTTCATTTCTTTCGGCAAATTCAAATACGGTAATTCTTTATCGCCACCGATATCCATGGTACGCAATATCACCAAGTTACCATTCATGGCTTCCACTACTTCTTTATAAGCAATAAATTGCTCTTCTTCGGTTGGTAGCTGATCGCGATCCATAAACAAGAATTCAGTACGATATAAACCCACGCCTTCTGCGCCATTACGCTCGGCACCTTCAACATCGCGAATGGTCCCAATATTGGCCACCACATCCACGCGGTGTCCATCTAACGTCAAGGCAGGTAAGTCTTTTAATTTCGCCAATTCGGCTTTTTCTTCTGCTAACTTCGCTTGTAACGTTTTTAGACGCTGGATTTCATCTTGGGAAGGATTAACATAAACCGCATTATTTAATGCATCAAGAATTAAGAAATCACCGGTGTTCACCAGCTCGGTAACATTGTTCGTCCCAACAATTGCCGGCAATTCAAGAGAACGTGCCATAATGGACGTATGTGATGTGCGACCGCCGATATCCGTCACAAAACCTAACACTTTATCTAAATTTAACTGTGCCGTTTCAGAGGGCGTTAAATCATAAGCAACTAAAATCGCTTCTTCATTGATTTCGCCTAAATCAACAATGTGCATCCCTAAAATATTTTTAATCAATCGATTGCCAATGTCGCGAATATCACCCGCACGTTCTTTTAGGTATTCGTCATCAATTTCAGACAACATAGCAACTTGCTGATCAATAATTACATTGGCGGCAACGGCAGCATTCACCTTATTTGAACGAAGATAATCAAGAATTTCTTCCTCTAACTCCTCATCTTCCAGAATCATTAAATGGCCTTCGAAAATCGCCGCTTTTTCTTCCCCCAAAGAAGCATAAGCACGATCTTTAATTGAATTTAATTGTTCAACTGCCGCACTGCGTCCTTCATAAAAACGCACGATTTCAGCATCAATTTGGCTCTCTTTAATTTTTTGCGTATCCAGTACAATTTTTTCTTCTTTAAGGACGAGCGCTTTACCAAAAACAATGCCGGGAGAGGCTGGAATTCCTGAAATCATAATGACCTTCTCTATTATCTAAATTCATTAATGTAAATTGAACAAAAATCAATCACCGAATAAATAAAACAAAGCCATAACTCACGGCTCTCCATGCTTTTATTAAAAAACATAAGAACGCAAATTATGGCGACAGAATTATTCTAACGTAGGAATTAATGCAACAAGATGCTCAACTGCTTTTTCTGCATCTTCACCTTCAGCAGAAATCGTAATAACCGTACCTTGAGTTAATGCTAATGTTTGTAATTTAAATAAACTTTTTGCACTCGCACTTTTTCCTGCAGAAGTAACTGTAATATCTGCGGCAAATGCTTTTGCTTCTTTTACAAATTGTGCCGCTGGACGAGTATGCAAGCCGTTAGGTGCTGTGATTTCAACATCTTTTGAGTACATATGATTTTCCTCTGGAAAAAGTGGATGGGATTCGTCAAATATTTATTTAAATAATTAAAATAAATATGATGCAGTATCAGACGAACACAATGAATGCGCAAGACTATTTGGCTTAAAATTTGAATTAGATCACAAAAAAAAAGAAAAATCGGTCATTTCATTAACTAAAAGTTAACATGTCATACCTAAAAAACGGTAAACCACTTTTATTCTGCAGAAAAATGGCGCTGCGACTTCATTTCTTTTTTACTGGTTAACAAACGATGGTAGTTTTCATAGCGAACAGCACTGATCTTGCCTTCTTCTACCGCCTGACGTAAGGCACATCCGGGATCATTTAAATGCTTACAATCACGGAACTTACAGGTGCCCAGCACGGTTTGGAATTCTCGATAACCTTTTGTAATCTGCTCATCTTCCAAATGCCACAAACCAAATTCACGGATGCCCGGTGAATCAATTAAACTACCACCCTGCGGTAAATGATATAAACGAGAAGAGGTCGTGGTGTGTTGTCCAAGACCCGAGGTTGAACTAATTTCCCCGACCAGCGCCGCCACATTCGGCAAAACGGCATTAATCAAACTGGATTTTCCCACACCGGATTGCCCTACAAAAATAGACACGTCATCCGATAAAAGTGCGGTCAGTTTTTCCAGATTTTTTTTATTTTGCGCTGAAACCATCAGCGTTTGATAGCCAATATCACGATAAATTTTCAGCTGTGAATCCACGTCTTGCCATTGTTCTTCCGTCAGCATATCGGCTTTATTCAACACAATAATGGGCTCAATGTTGGCTTCTTCGCATACCACCAAATAACGATCAATAATATTCAACGACAAACTCGGCAATACGGAAGAAATTATGATGATGCGATCAATGTTAGCAGCAATAACTTTAATGCCGTCATAATAATCCGGACGGGAAATTTCATTTTTGCGCGGATGAACCCCTTCAATTACGCCACTCACCCCTTGCAATTGTTCATTGCCTTGCCGCCAAATCACGCAATCCCCTACAACAACGCTCGCTAATGTGCGCCGCAAGTTACAACGAAAAATCTCACCTTGCGCATTTTCTACATCCGCATGACGAGCATATCGCGTGACAACCAAGCCATCCTGCGAATCGCCCAGCATATCATCCTGCCAATCAATGTCTTTCTTCTGATGGCGATGTAATACCTTATTATTATTGGATTGAATTCGGCGTTTTTGATTTTGCGTTAATTTGGGTTTACTCATACAAAGTGCAGTCGTTTTTTGTAGCGTTTTTCGCTAGAATAAGGAAAATTTTCGCATAGGATACCTTATATAATGGCATTAGATAAACAAAATCTGATCTGGATTGATCTTGAAATGACAGGCTTAGATCCGGAAAAAGAACGCATTATTGAAATCGCGACGATTGTGACCGATAAAAATTTAAATATTCTTGCCGAAGGCCCTGTTCTAGCCGTCCATCAATCTGATGAATTACTCAATAAAATGAGCGACTGGTGCGTGAAAACCCACACCGCCAATGGGCTGGTTGAACGTGTTAAAAACAGCAAATTAACCGAACGCGCGGCAGAATTACAAACCTTAGATTTCCTCAAGAAATACGTACCGAAAGGGGTATCGCCGATTTGTGGCAACAGTGTGGCACAAGACAAACGCTTTCTCTTTAAATATATGCCGGAGCTTGCAGACTACTTCCACTATCGCCACCTTGATGTCAGTACATTAAAAGAATTAGCCGCCCGCTGGAAACCGGAAATTCTGAACGGCTTTAGTAAACAAAACACCCATTTGGCGTTAGACGACATTCGCGAATCCATCAAAGAGCTCGCTTACTATCGTGAACATTTTTTAAAGATGGACTAAATCGACGAATATATAAACAAGCGCATCATTTTCATGATTTTATACTTGCACTGCCTAAAAATATTCGTATAATGCCGTCTCATTCATTTGATGTGAATGCGGGAATAGCTCAGTTGGTAGAGCACGACCTTGCCAAGGTCGGGGTCGCGAGTTCGAGCCTCGTTTCCCGCTCCAAATTCACAATCCCTCGCTTATGCGGGGGATTTTTTTATGCTTAACAAGTAACTTTCACGATGACATTTGTGCCATCACTCTTGGCAACCTTACGTAATCATAAAACTACATAATTCCCTCAAAGTGCGGTACAATCCTGCCTTATTTTTGAACCGACAAAGAAGATGACTGAAACATTAATTCAATATATTTCTGATGAAAATGCCATGTGTAATTTTGGCAAAAAACTCATTAATGCTATTTGCCAAGTGCCCAATCATAAAGGCATTACACTCTATCTGAACGGTGAACTCGGCGCAGGGAAAACCACATTAAGCCGTGGCATGATTCAAGCGTTGGGTTATCAAGGCAATGTAAAAAGCCCCACTTATACGCTCGTGGAAGAATATAAAATTTCGGGAAAAAATATTTATCATTTTGACTTATATCGCCTGTCTGATCCGGAAGAACTTGAATTTATGGGCATTCGCGATTACTTCGCAGAAAACACGATTTGTTTAATTGAGTGGGCTGAAAAAGGTGCCGGTTTGCTTTCTGCACCAGATTTACTCGTCAATATTCATTACGCTGAACATGCCCGCAATATTGAATTAATTGCTAAATCGGAAACCGGTCGACACATTATTGAAAAACTGAATTAACCTTTTATCACAATGAAACCCAAAACGATGTTTAGATTTCTTTTGATTAACAGCCTTTTCTTTTTTGCGCTCTCAGCGTTTGCAAATAATACTTGGACGATAGCGATCGACCCGGGCCATGGTGGCAAAGACCCCGGCGCAATCGGACACAATCTCAAAATTTATGAAAAAAATGTCACGCTTTCTATTGCCAAAGAATTAAAAGCGTTACTGGATAAAGATCCTCACTTCCGTGCAGTACTCACCCGTAACGGCGATTATTTTATTTCCGTGCCGCAACGTTCCGAAATTGCTCGCAAATACAAAGCCAATTATTTAGTTTCCATCCATGCCGATTCCTCCGAAACCCCGAATTTACGAGGCGCTTCAGTGTGGGTTCTCTCCAATCGCCGTGCCAATGATGAAATGGGACAATGGCTGGAAGATCATGAAAAACGCTCAGAATTACTCGGCGGCGCCGGCAACGTGCTTGCTTCACACAATGAAAAATATTTAGACCAAACCGTATTGGATTTACAATTTGGTCATAGCCAACGCGTAGGATATGAATTAGGCAATATCGTTTTACGCCACTTTTCCCAAATTGCCTCTTTAAGCCGTCCAACGCCACGCCATGCCAGCCTTGGTGTTTTACGCTCACCGGATATTCCCTCCATTTTGGTAGAAACCGGTTTTCTATCGAATCAAGAAGAAGAGCTTAAATTAAGTACGCCGGCATACCGTAAAAAAATCGCACAAGTCATTTACAACGGCTTAGTGGAATACCGCCGTAAAAACTATAAAGACGAGCCCCAAATTGCCACAACAAAAACAGATGAAAAATCGACCGCACTTGAGACAAACGATAGTGCTTTACGCCACACCGTAAAATCCGGAGAAAGCCTAACAAAACTTGCGGCCAAATACGGCGTAAAAGCAGCGGACATTCTTGCTTTGAATAAATTAAAACGCAAAGAATTGCGAATCGGCGAAACCATTAAAATTCCAAGTAACGGCAAAAATAACGTCAAGGAAAGCGTTGAAGAAAAAGAGAGTCAAACACAAGTTTCTCAGGAAAAACCGCAAGAGACTAAACCTGTCGACATTAAAGATAGTGGCATTCGTCACAGCGTAAAACCTGGTGAATCCTTGAGCAAATTGGCTTTGAAATATAAAGTTTCCTCTGCAGATATCCTTACGCTCAATAAACTCAAGCGAAAAGAACTCTTGGTGGGTGAAATCCTCAAAATTCCGGGAGATGCAAAAATAGAAGAAGCAAAACCAAATCAGTCGGTAAAAACAGAGAAAACACCAAAAACAAACGCCCCAAACGCCAAGGAAACCAAATCGACAGAAACTAAAGCTACAGAAAAAAATAAAAAACAAGAGAAATCCAATAACAGCCTGACTAAGCCGAAAGAGCAAAGTAAAAACAAAGTGGAAGTCAAAGAAGCAATACCGAAATTCCATACGGTGCAAAAAAATGAAACGCTTTACTCCATCGCGCGTGAATATAAAGTTTCACCGAATAAACTGTTGAAATTAAATCCTAAATTAAAAGATGGCAAAGTGTTAAGCGGACAAAAAATCCAACTGCTTGACGATAATCCAGGGAAAAAATAATGACTATACGTATTTTATCGCCACAATTAGCCAACCAAATTGCTGCCGGAGAAGTGGTCGAACGCCCTGCTTCGGTGGTAAAAGAATTGGTGGAAAACAGCCTGGATGCCGGTGCCGATAAAATTCAAATTGATATTGAAAACGGTGGCGCAAGCCTTATTCGGATTCGCGACAATGGCATTGGCATTGCCAAGGAAGAATTGGCTTTAGCACTTGCCCGTCATGCCACCAGTAAAATCGCCGATCTTGCCGATTTGGAAGCCATTTTAAGTTTGGGTTTTCGTGGCGAAGCCCTTGCCAGCATCAGTTCCGTTTCCCGTTTAACCCTTACCTCTCGTACTGCAGAGCAAAACGAAGCTTGGCAGGTCTATGCCCAAGGACGGGACATGGAAACGACCATTCAACCGGCATCTCATCCTGTGGGAACGACAGTTGAAGTGGCAAATTTATTTTTTAACACGCCCGCCCGTCGCAAATTTTTACGTTCCGAGAAAACCGAATTTTCTCATATTGATGAAGTCATTCGTCGTATTGCCTTGGCGAAATTTAATATCAGTTTTACCCTCACACATAATGGCAAAGTATTACGCCAATACAAAAGTGCGGTCACGAATGAACAAAAATTAAAACGTGTTGCGGCAATTTGTGGCGATGATTTTATTCAGAATGCGTTGCAAATTGATTGGAAACACGATGATTTGCATTTGTCCGGCTGGGTCGCGTTACCCCACTTTCATCGCCCGCAGAATGACTTAAATTATTGTTATGTGAATGGGCGAATGGTGCGCGATAAAATCATTACGCACGCTATCCGTCAGGCCTATGCAGACTATTTAAACAACGATCAGTACCCAGCTTTTGTGCTGTTTATTGATCTTAATCCAAATGATGTTGATGTGAACGTACATCCTACCAAACATGAAGTGCGTTTCCAGCAATCTCGTTTGGTACATGATTTCATCACCCAAGGCATCAGCAATGCATTAGCCTCCGAGCCAATACCGTTGAATACACCGCCAACAGAATGTGGCGTGGAAGAACCTGCCGGTGTATGGGAAGTTTCCACACAGACAAAACCTAATCGCTCGGCTGCGGGACAAAATATATTTGCCCAACCGACAACAGTTTATTCTGCGAATGCCTACTCGGAAAACCGATATCACGAACAGCCAAAACAGCAAAAAAATCCACCGCACTTTTATGGTGGTTCGTCCCCTCGTGAGCCGATAACACCGAAGGTACTCGAGGCGCATAACGCATTGTGGACGTCTTCGGAAAAACTCGTGCAAAGCAACGTAACCGAAGTCAAAAAACCAAATACCAATTTCTTGCACGCCCTTGCATTAATTCAACATGAAGCCTTGTTGTTACAGCAAGAACAACGTTTTTATTTGCTCTCGCTTGCGCGTTTGCAACAACTCAAACAAACGCTGAATTTAACTTTGTTACCAACCTCTCAACCATTGTTGATTCCGATTATTTTCCGTTTATCAGATGCGCAATGGCAGGCATGGCTTCAACAAAAAACCTATTTCGAGCAAGTCGGCTTTGTTTTTATGGAAGAAGCAGCGCAACATAAAATTACGTTACAAAAAGTATCGGCACATTTGCGCCAACAAAACTTACAACACATGATTGTGTCGTTATTAGATCAATCTTTCGAAAATTTACCTGAATTTTTGACCGCACTTTTGGCACCTTTAGCCTCCCCGCCAATCACCGTGCTTGCCGATGCGGTAAATTTACTCACCGAAACAGAACAGTTACTCGCGAAACAGAAGCAAATTCGCCTGTTAGATTTACTCGTCGAAATTGACTGGCAGCCTTATTTAACTCAATTAACCCGCTAACTATGCAGCATTCAGAACACAAACCTTTAGCGATTTTTTTAATGGGGCCAACCGCTTCCGGTAAAACGGATTTGGCGATCCAGTTGCGCCAACAATTGCCCGTAGAAGTTATCAGCGTCGATTCTGCCCTGATTTATCGCGGCATGGACATTGGCACGGCGAAACCCTCAAAAGCCGAACTGGCACTGGCACCTCATCGTTTAATTGATATTTGCGATCCGGCAGAAAGTTATTCTGCGGCGAATTTCCGCACAGACGCTTTACGCGAAATGCAAGAGATTAGCGCACAAGGCAAAATCCCCTTATTGGTGGGCGGCACGATGTTGTATTACAAAGCCTTATTGGAAGGTCTGTCTCCCCTCCCCTCCGCTGATGAAAAAGTACGGTCGGAAATTGAAGCGAAAGCTGCACTTATTGGTTGGGCCGGATTACACCAAGAACTCTGCAAAATCGATCCGATTTCAGCACAACGCATTAACCCGAATGACTCGCAACGGATTAACCGCGCATTAGAAGTTTTTTATTTAACTGGTAAGACCTTAACGGAATTAACGGCACAAAAAGGCGAGGCCTTGCCGTATGACATTCTGCAATTTGCGATTGCACCGGAGCAACGAGAGGTCTTACATCTTCGAATTGAGCAACGTTTTCACAAAATGATTGAACTTGGTTTTCAGCAAGAGGTCGAAAAATTGTATCGTCGTCCCGACTTAAACGAAAACCTGCCGTCTATTCGCTGTGTGGGTTATCGACAAATGTGGGAATATTTACGCGGTGATTATGACCACGATGAGATGGTTTTTCGTGGTATCTGCGCCACCCGCCAATTAGCAAAACGCCAGATCACTTGGCTACGTGGTTGGACATCACCGATTCAATGGTTGGATAGTTTGCAACCGGCTCAAGCCCTTGAAAAAGTATTAATATCGGTTTCAACGAAAGCGTAAAACACAGATTGCGCCTAGTGACTTTCAATATAATTGTTGCTATATTGATTCGCGGAGGCATACAGCTTGCTGTATTGTTTTAATTCATCATTTTTTACAAAAAGAAGGAAAGAAAAATGGCAAAAGGACAATCTCTACAAGATCCTTACTTGAATGCATTACGTCGTGAACGCATTCCCGTTTCAATCTATTTAGTAAACGGTATCAAATTACAAGGGCAAATCGAATCGTTTGACCAATTCGTGATTTTGTTGAAAAACACGGTAAATCAAATGGTTTATAAACACGCAATTTCAACTGTTGTTCCAGCACGTTCTGTCGCGCATCACAATGCGAACCAACAGCAACAACACCAAGTACAACAGGAAACTCCTTCTGTAGAAAACAATATTGATGCTCAAGCAGAATAACAAAGCGGAAAATATTGGCTAATTTACTCGATAATTTAACTCAAGAAAGTTTAACTGAAAGTGCGGTGGATTCTGCGGAAATTTCCACCGCACTTTTTGCGTCTGAAAATCCCCAAAAAAATGAACATCACGCATTGAACAATGCCATTATCGTGCACTGTTTTTTTGAGGGGCAGAAAAATATAGATGATTTAAACGAATTTCAACTCCTCGCCAAATCTGCCCAGGCACACATTCTCACTGTGATCACCGGTAGCCGCAGTTCGCCACAAGCCAAATATTTTGTTGGGCAAGGCAAAGCGGAAGAAATTGCCGATGCGGTCAAACAATACCAAGCCGATTTAATTTTAGTAAACCATACCTTAACGCCTGCACAAGCCCGAAATCTAGAAAGCCTGTGTGATTGTCGCGTAGTCGATCGAAACGGCTTAATTTTAGATATTTTCGCTCAACGCGCCCGCTCTCACGAAGGGAAATTACAAGTGGAACTGGCCCAGTTAAAACATCTCGCCACACGTTTGGTGCGCCGCAAAACCGGGTTAGATCAGCAAAAAGGTGCGGTGGGCTTGCGTGGCCCCGGTGAAACTCAACTGGAAACCGACCGCCGTTTAATAAAAGTTCGTATCAACCAGTTACAAAATCGCTTGGAAAAAGCCGCCAAGCAACGTAATCAAAATCGTCAAACGCGCCAAAAAGCAGATATCCTGACTATTTCTTTAGTGGGTTACACTAATGCCGGAAAATCTACTCTGTTTAATTTATTGACCTCTGCCAATGTGTATGCGGCGGATCAGTTATTTGCTACGCTCGATCCCACATTGCGTCGACTCAGTTTAAAAGATGTCGGCACAACGATTTTGGCGGACACGGTAGGCTTTCTACGGGATTTGCCCCACGATTTAATTTCCGCCTTCAAATCCACCTTACAGGAAACCACCGAAGCCGCATTATTGCTCCACGTGGTTGATTGCGCCGATCCCCGCAAATTAGAAAATATCGAGGCGGTGAATCACGTTCTGGAAGAAATCGGGGCGCAAGATGTGCCACGATTATTGGTGTGCAACAAAATCGATCAACTGGAAAACGTAACGCCACACATCGAATACGATGAAAAACACCAGCCAAGTGCGGTCTATATTTCGGCTAATTCTGCAGATGGCCTTGAACTTTTATTGGAAGCGATTCGTGTTCGTTTAACAGACTATATTCTCCAATTCCCGCTTCAACTTTCACCGTCGGGAGGAAAAATTCGTCATGCGCTGTATGAACTCAATTGCGTGGAAAAAGAAGAAATCAGTGAATATGGTGAGTTTTTATTGAGTATTCGTCTTGAAAAAACAGAATGGCTGAAACTGGTGAAACGTTTTCCGACACTTGAGGCATTCAACCCGATTCAGCCGGAAAAAGACTAGGATTTGCCAATCCCGTATTGGCGTAATTTATTGGCGATTGCCGTGTGGGAAACCCCTAAACGCGCGGCAAGTTTTCGGGAGCTAGGGTATTGGGCATAAAATTTGGTCAGCACTGCCGCTTCAAATCGTCCCACCATTTCCTCTAAGGTTGCACCCTCCATCATCAAGCCCTCCACCTCTTGCGATACCGCAACAGATGTTTCCAAGCCTAGATCCTCAATATGCAACTGATTGTCTTTCGTTAAAGAAACTGCGCGGTACAAGGCATTATAGAGTTCACGAATATTGCCGAACCAAGGATATTGTTGTAGATAATGTAAAAATTCAGCATCAAAGTGCGGTGCAGAAATGGCGAGTTTTTCACTGATTTCTCGGATAAATTGACGCGCTAACGGCTCAATATCTTCCACTCGCTCACGTAAACGTGGCAAATTAAGCGTCAACACATTTAATCGATGAAACAAATCACTGCGCATTTTGCCTTGTTCTACATAATGTTGTAGTGGCTGTTGTGTGGTGCAAATGACGCGAACATTGGCGTAATGTTCCTCTTCCTCGCCCACGCGACGAAAGGTGCCGTCACTCAAAAAACGCAGCAACTTTGCCTGTAAGGTTAAGGGCAACTCCTCCACCCCGTCCAACAACACCGTGCCGCCATCCGCATATTCAAAAAAGCCGATAAATTCGCCATCTTTATTGCGTCGCCCGAACATTTCCGTTTCCGCATCTTCTCCTGGAATACCGGCGCAATTCACCGCAAGAAATTCCTTATTTCGACGCGCACTAAAATCATGGCAAGCTTTGGCAATCACATCTTTTCCCGTGCCGGTTTCCCCTTGAATCAATAATGGCGCATCCAATAAGGCAAATTTTTTCGCTTTGGCGATAATGTCCTGCATTTGCGGATTTCGCGTCACGATATGAGAAAAAGCATCAGTATTTTTAGACGTTGCCATAGGAAGCCTCGAGAAGTAAAAAGCACATTCAATAGAAAACGGTTGTCATGATACCGTTACAACAAAAAATCGCCAACCACTTTGGCAAGTTTTATTTACAGTTTACACCTTATCTTTTTGCTTCACGTTCAAGTTATCAAAAATACTCGCGCTGAGATGACTCAATAATTCCTTATGAATGTGAGATAAACGCGGTTTTTCATTCACCGTAAATGCCAACGGACGACAAAATTCCATGGCTTTAATGCCCAATCGCGCCGTCAACAATCCAACGCCAATGCCCTGTGCGGCTCGGGCAGAAAGTTTGGCAGTGAGATCTTGCGAAAGCCAATTCACGCCAAGATCTTGAATCAATTCTGTCGCCCCGGCAAAGGCCATATTCACCAACACCATGCGTAACAAACGAAGGCGGCTGACATAGCCCAATTCAATGCCATAGAGCCGTGCAATTTGGTTGACCAAACGGATGTTGCGCCAAGCAATAAAAAACATATCGGCCAACGCCAATGGACTAATCGCCACCAATGCTGCCGACTCCGTCGTTGCTTTGTTAATCAGTTTTTTGGCCTGTTTATCAAATGGCTGCAACACATTTTGGCTAAACAAATGCAATACTTCCGGCACGGAATAAGATTCGTTCATTTGCTGACGCCACTTCGCCAAATCGCTTTGTTGTGGATCAAGTTTCATTAATTTGCCCATTTGCTCACACAATGCGATCGCTTGTTGATGGGTTTCTGCTGGAAATTCACCGTGAGAAACGACCGCACTTTCCAGCCATTCACCGCTTTGATGCTGCATTTCACCCCGCTTACGCAACTGTACCAAACGTCGCCATTCTCCGATGATGGCAGAAATGCCAAGTAACACCGCCAAACATAACACCAAGGAAAAGGCAAAATAGATCCATTGATTTTGCTGCCAAGTATCCACCAGCCATTGCACGGACTGCGCCACTGTCGCTGTAAAAAATAAAAGTGCGGTGCCAATCAGGACACGTTTCCACCAACGCGGTGCGGGTTGAACACTTTGCTCAAATTGCGCTTCTAACAATTCACCTTCCAACGGCATATTATCTGCATCCGTATCCGGCACAGCCTGTTCTTCATAAAATTCCTGCTTGGCGATGAAAGCTTCCTGTTGTTCAACCTGATCTTGTTGACTAAAAATCGTTTTTTCCATTCTCTCGCTCCTGTTATAACTTATCGCCCAGTAAAAATTGCAACACGGCATCCATTCGTAAGTGCGGTATGTTTTCGCCTTGTTCTAAACGGCGCGGTTCAAACTGATCAAATTCAAATTTTTGATCTTGCCAAAAATCAGCACTCGGCAATTTACTCGGCACACTGCCGGGATAAAGCGTGACTTTTTGCAAATCGCTACTCCGCACGCCTTGAATGGCTTTAAATTGACGACCATGTTGATTTACCACCATCTGTTGCGTTGCCCGAATAGACGCAATGGCGGTGTAATCGGTAGCAATATCGGCAAACTCCACGTAACGCCCGCCTTCCTGGACTAACTGGCGCATGAGGCTGACCAAATTCGGCAACTGATCGGTGGTGATATGATCTGCTTTGGTGGCGATAAACATCAATTTATCGATTTTCGGCGAAAAAAGACGATTCAAAAAATTACGTTTGCCGTAATGAAAATTGCGAAATAATTGATGTAACGCTAATTGCATGTCCTCAAACGCTTCGCGACTGTGATTCAACGGCGTTAAGCAATCCGCCAAAATCACTTGCCGATCAAAAGTGGAAAAATACTGTTGATAAAAATCTTTCACAATGTACCGACGGTAATAATCGTAGCGTTTTTGCAACACTGCAAAATAGCTGTTTTCTTTCGCTTCATTCTTCAATTGTTGCCATTGTGATTCGGTTAGATGCAACAAGGGGAAAAATTGCAAAGCCGGTGCACCTTCCAGCTCACCGGGCAATACAAATCGCCCCGGCTGAATAAAATGCAATCCGTGCTGTTTGCATTGCCATAAATAATCGGTGTAATCCTTGGCAAGTTGCGCCAAAATATCCTCATCCGCCGGCGCGGTCAAATTCACGTTTTGAGCTTTTTCCAACCAGCTTTGCGCCAATTTCAAATGTGTCGTATTAAGCTGTCGCTGCAATTCCTGTGACCATTGCTGAAAATCCAAATCCAACAACGGTAAATCCAACAGCCACTCCCCAGGATAATCAAAAATATCCAAATACAACGTCCCCTTTTCTTTCACATGACGCAATAAACCGCCACTGCGCTGATAACGAATCGCCAGACGTGTTTCACTTACACCTTTGGTGGACTGAGGCCACTTGGGTGGTTGTTGCGACAATGCATTAAGATTGCCTTCATAATCAAAACGAGGAACGGACAAATCCAATTGCGGAATACGTTTTGCCACAATAATGCCGTGTCGGCGTGCCGCATCAAACAAGGGAAGATGGCTATTATCGACGCGATTAATATGTAACAACTGATTAATCAGGCTCGTAATAAAAGCGGTTTTTCCACTTCGACTCAACCCCGTCACGGCAATTCGTAACGTACGATCCAAACCGCGATTAACCAGTTCATTTAATTCTTTTTGCAGGTGATTTAGCATAATTTCCGTTCTTTTTAATTAAGGGAAAATGACATAGATAATGAGCGATATTATACCGAAAAAATGAAGAGGCGCTTAATTTGCTTGGGATTAAGGAGATAATGGAAGAAAAGTGCGGTCATTTTGGGCGACAAATTTCCAGAAGTAGCAGATTCGCTAGAATATCCACGGAATATATCTTACAATTTGGCATTCATTTTTAGCCTGTTGATCCGTTTATGATGTTGTATAAAAAATTGATTGTGCCCGTTTGTTTGTTTGCTTTTGCGGTGGATTCTGCAACGGCGGCACCACGCGTGCCTGAAGAACTGACGGATAACGGATTAATTTATTGCACGCATGCTTCCGGCTTTTCCTTTAATCCGCAAACGGCGGATGCAGGAACCAGTATGAACGTGGTGACAGAGCAGATTTACAATAAACTGTTTGAAATTTCGAACACGGCTGCCGAGCCAATCCCCGTATTGGCACAATCTTACTCGCTTTCGCCAGATGGCAAAGTGATCACCATTCATTTACGCCGTGGGATTAAGTTCCATCAGACCGATTGGTTTAAACCGACCCGTGATTTTAATGCGGATGATGTCGTGTTTTCGCTCAATCGGGTGTTAGGTTATGAGACTTATTTACCGACGTTAGAACAAACCTCCGTCAGCTATAAAAATCCGCAATATCGTATTTTCCATGAACAGGCAAAAAAGGTGCGCTTTCCTTATTTTGAAAGCATTAAGCTAAACCAAAAAATCGAATCGGTGAAAGCCATCAATCCGCATACGGTGGAAATCACTTTATTTAAACCTGACGCCTCCATTTTGTCTCACCTAGCAAGTCAATACGCGATTATTTTCTCGCAAGAATATGCCGTACAGCTTAATGCCGATGATAATTTAGTGCAACTGGATACCTTGCCTGTCGGCACAGGCCCTTATAAAGTCAAAAACTATTTCCGCAATCAATATGTGCGTTTAGAAAAAAACGAAGAATATTGGAAAAAAGAAGCTAAAATTCATGACATTCTGATTGATTTATCCGCAGATCGCACTGGGCGCTTAGTGAAATTCTTTAACGGTGAATGCCAAATTGCGTCTTATCCGGAAGTTAGCCAACTAGGATTACTGAAAGAAAATGACGAACGCTATTATATGAAAAGTGTTGAGGGCATGAATTTGGCATATTTGGCGTTTAATTTCCAAAAAGCGGCAATACAAGATCCGGCATTGCGACACGCCATCTCTCAAGCCATTAATCGTAAAAGAATTATTAAAACGATTTATCACAATACGGCAACGGTGGCGAATAACATTATTCCGAATATTTCTTGGGCTTCAAGTGTGAATACGCCGGATTTTGAGCATGACTTCATGCCATTGAAAGCCAAACAAGTGTTACAAGATAAAAAATTAAGCTTGACGATGTGGGTGATTAATGAAGAACAAGTATATAACCCAGCACCGTTGAAAATGGCGGAATTAATTAAATCGGATCTAGCCAATGCCGGTGTTGACGTGAAAATTCGCCCGGTTACACGAACATTTTTAATTGAGCAATTACATAATAAATCTGAAGACTACGACATGATTTTAACCGGTTGGCTCGGGGGAAATTTAGATCCCGACAGTTTTATGCGCCCGATTTTAAGTTGTAGCACCTCAAACGAAATCACCAATTTATCCAACTGGTGCAACGAACACTTCGATAACATCATGGATAGTGCATTAGATAGTTCCAATCAACAGATTCGCTCAGAAGCTTACAACCAAGCGCAAGAATTAATTTTATCGGAATTGCCGATCATCCCTATTGCAAACGTCAAACGAGTTTTGGTCGCCAATAGTCGAGTACAAAATATTGAGATGAGCCCCTTCGGCACTTTGAACTTCTCGATGCTATCACTACGAAAAGGACACAAGTAATGTTTAATTCTCTGATTCGACAATGTGTTTTTCTCGTTTTAACGTTCCTTATCCTAACATTAATCAGTTACCTGATTTTGATGCAGGATCCGCTTAATGCCGAATTAATGACACCGCACTTTTACAGTGGCTATTTTCATTACTTGGTGCGCCTTATCCAAGGTGACTTAGGCATCAGCTATAACGGTGGCGAAGCCCTTAAATCGACTATTTTTACTGTACTCCCACCAACGTTAGAACTCTGTTTTTGTGCGATTTTACTGGCAACATTATTCGGTATTCCCCTTGGGCTCATCGGTGCAATTTATCCTGCTAATTTTATCGGCAAAACCATCCGCACTTTATCTGCTGTCGGTCTCTCCTTGCCGGTATTTTGGATTGCGCCGATTTTACTGTATTTTTCTGCAATTAATGCGTGGGAAATTTCTGCTATCGGACAATACAATTTACTGTATGAAATCAAGCCGATTAGCGGTTTCCCAATTATTGATGTTTGGTTTGTCGAAGCGCCTTATCGGATTAAAATCATCCAAAACGTTTTACAACACTTGGCATTACCAACCCTAGTTTTAACCATTTTACCCACCATGGAAATCGTACGTTTGGTACAACAGCGAGCAGAATTTATCTTCCAGCAAAACTACATCAAAGTTGCTTCTACACGAGGTTGGTCGAAATTTAGCGTGTTACGTAAATACGTTTTACGCAACACCTTGCCTTTGTTGATTCCTCACACCACCCGTTTATTTACGTTGGTGATTACCCAATGTATGTTGGTTGAAAATACCTTAGGTTGGCCGGGAATCGGACGTTGGTTAATTGATGCCGTCACACAGCAAGACTACAACAGTATTTCAGCCGGCATCATTACTATCGGGCTTTGTATTATTATCATTAAAGTGGCATCTGAAAGCTTAATCTTTATTTTGGATCCGTTAAATAAGAAGGGTTGGCATGCAAGATAGAGAACCTGAAGATTTTCGCGAAAGCGATTCGTTAAAGCATATTTGGGCACTCTTCCGAGAAGATCGCATTGCGCTTTTCAGTTTCTATGCTCTTTTAGTGCTGATTTTGACCGCACTTTTTAGTCCATTGATTGCCCCCTACTCTGCTGAAATGCAATTTATCGGACAAGAACTTATGCCGCCTTCTTGGGCCAATAACGGCCAGATCGCCTATTTTTTAGGAACCGATGATATTGGTCGGGATGTTCTCAGTCGTATTATTATCGGCACCACCTACACCGTTGGCGCGGCGATTATTGTGGTAATTCTGACCGCCCTTATTGGCGGTGGGCTTGGCATTTGGGCGGGCATGTCGCAAGGCATTAAATCTCGTGTACTGGGGCATTTTTTAGATGCGTTCCTCACCATTCCGGTGTTACTCGTGGCAATCATTATTGCCACTTTAATGGAACCAAGTTTAATTAACGCCATGTTGGCAATTACCCTGGCATTGTTGCCTTATTTCGTACATGAAATTTATCGTAGTATTCAAGCTGAACTCAAAAAAGAATATGTACTGATGTTACGCTTAGACGGCATCTCTAACAGCGTGTTACTGAAAGAAACCATCTTACCCAACATTGCACCACAATATATTCAAGAAATTTCCCGCGCATTTACAATTGCTATTTTGGATATTAGTGCCCTCAGTTTTATTTCTCTTGGCGCACAACGCCCAGCACCGGAATGGGGGGCGATGATAAAAGACTCCTTAGAATTAGTTTATTTAGCCCCTTGGACGGTTATTCTGCCTGGACTTGCAATTATCATCAGCGTACTAATCGGCTTGGTGTTTACCAATGGGCTATGCCGAGCGATCACCAAATATTATGAGTAGATAACTATGGCTCTCCTAGATATTCGCAATCTTCGCATTGATATCCAAACCCCAAATGGGTTAATCCGCATTGTCGATAATGTCAGTTTTACAATCGATGAAGGGGAAATTTGTGGCTTAGTCGGTGAATCCGGTTCGGGCAAAAGCCTAATTGCTAAAGTTATCTGTAATGCCTTTAAAGATTCTTGGATTGTTACCGCTGATCGTTTCCGTTTTAACGATGTTGAATTGCTAAAACTTACACCGGCACAACGTCGTAAACTTGTGGGTAAAGAAATTTCAATGGTGTTCCAAGACCCGTTAACCTGTCTTGATCCAAGCCAGAAAATTGGTAAACAACTCATCCAAAGTATCCCGGGATGGACATTTAAAGGTCGTTGGTGGCAGCGTTTATTTAATTGGAAAAAACGTCGCGCCATTGAGTTACTGCACCGCGTCGGAATCAAAGAACACAAAGATATCATGCGCAGTTACCCTCATGAATTAACAGAAGGAGAAGGGCAAAAAGTCATGATTGCCATTGCCGTGGCAAACCAACCTCGTTTGTTGATTGCCGATGAACCGGCAAATTCGGTGGAATCCATCACAAAAGTACAAATTTTCCGCCTGCTTTCAAGTATGAATCAAAACCAAGGCACATCCATTTTACTTGCCAGTAATGACATTAACACTATCAGCGAGTGGTGTGATTCGTTTATTGTGCTGTATTGCGGACAGAATGCGGAATCCGGCCCTAAAGAGAATATTTTAGAAACCCCGCATCACCCCTATACTCAAGCCTTGTTGCATTCCATTCCGGATTTCACCCAACCTTTGCCTTTTAAAGGTCAGCTTGGCACCCTCAAAGGTTCGGTTCCCCTACTGGAACAAATGCCGATTGGCTGTCGTCTTGGCCCCCGCTGCCCATTTGCGCAGAAAAAATGTATCGTAAAACCGACCGCACTTCGTATTAAACAGCATGAATTTTTCTGCCATTTCCCCATCAATTTACGGGAAAAGAAAATCAAAGAAAAAGAATTGATTCAACCACTCACTTTAAGCTCCGATCAAGAATAAAGGAAAGAAAATGCCATTATTACAAGTGGAAGATCTCACAAAATCATTTAAAAATACGCTCGGTCTGCTGAACCCCGGTTATTTCCACGCAGTAGAAGAAATCAGCTTTTCTCTCGAGGCGGGCAAAACATTAGCGATTATCGGACGCAACGGCTCCGGCAAATCCACCTTGGCAAAAATGATTGTTGGTATTATTGAACCTACTTCCGGAAAAATTTCATTTAAAGATGAACCGCTCACTTTCGGGGATTATAGTTATCGCTCAAAGCATATTCGCATGGTGTTCCAAGATCCGAATACCGCCTTTAATCCGCGTCTCAATGTAGGGCAAATTCTTGATACACCATTGTTATTAGCCACCCATCTGAACGAGCAGGAACGAAATCAGAAAATTTTTAACATTTTGAAATTGGTGGGAATGCATCCTGATCATGCCAACATCAAAATTAATACGCTTTCCGTGAGCCAAAAACAGCGTATTGCCCTTGCTCGAGCGTTAATTTTAGATCCACAAATTATCATTATTGATGATGCGGTCGGGTCATTAGATACCACGGTCAAAACCCAACTGACCAATTTAATGCTCGAATTACAAAACAAGCTAGGACTTGCCTATATTTATGTTGGTCAGCATTTAGGCATCATTAAGCATATTGCCGATGAAATTTTAGTGATGGAAGACGGCGTGATGATTGAATATGGTGAGACACATTCAATTTTCACCGATCCACAAACGGATATTACTAAACGACTAATCGAAAGCCATTTCGGTAAAATTTTGGATGACTCTTCTTGGGAGAAATACCAAGACTAAAAAATCCAATGCCTTCAATAAGAAAAAGTGCGGTAGATAATTACGATAAAAAATGTTTATTAAATTAATTCAAGTCGAATTAATTGATAGAGAAAAAAAAGAAGGTGGCTGGGGTACTAGGATTCGAACCTAGGGATGCCGAGATCAAAACCCGGTGCCTTACCGCTTGGCGATACCCCAACTACTATATTGATATCAATGAAATAAATGGTGCGGGACGAGGGACTTGAACCCACACACCTCGCGGCGCCGGAACCTAAATCCGGTGCGTCTACCAATTTCGCCAGTCCCGCAAATATGGTGGCTATGACGGGATTCGAACCTGTGACCCCAACATTATGAGTGTTGTGCTCTAACCAACTGAGCTACATAGCCATTTCTTTGCAATCATCTCATTGACTTTGCGGGGCGTATTATGCGGATATTGCCCCTACTCGTCAACCATTTTTTTGGGAAAATAAATAAAATTAGATCATTCGGATAGAGATTAAACAAATCGCGTTAATTTTACTCAACGCTTAGTTTACTCCTCACTCAACCTAAATGATTTTTAGTCACTCCGACACTCAAAAATATTCTTTTTGAGGACCGCACTTTCATCTCGAAAATTTATTCTTCAATTAAACGGCGCAATAAACTGCCGTCAAACAACGCACGTTTCACTAAGGCGAAAGCCCCTATCACATCTTCATTGCTAAGCTCTGATGCGACTAATGGCGTATTTTGGACAAACGCCGGTAAGGCATGGCTTTCCAAAGTACGACGAATGGCAGCAAATAAGACGTTTTTCGCCTGCGTAATTTCACCGGAAATCACGATTTTTTCCGGATTAAACATATTCACACTCATTGCCAACACACGCCCGATTTGCGTACCAACGTGTTCGATGAGTTCTGTGGCTACCGCATCTTGCTTATTGCTGGCTTTGCAAATGGCTTCAATGTCATGGGCTTCCAAAGAAAGCCATTTACTTTGGTAACCGTCTTCCAATAACTCCGACATTTTATTTTCAATCGCCGAATTGCTGACCACCGTTTCCAAACAGCCCACATTGCCGCACATACAACGTTTTCCTAACGGATCCACCTGAATATGCCCAATTTCGCCCACATTCTTTTTATAGCCGGAAAAGAGTTCATGATTAATCACAATTCCCGCACCAACACCGCGATGAATACGCAGTAGCAACGAATCGTAACAATCCTTTGTGACGCCAAAATAGTGTTCCGCAAGAGCTAAACTACGCACATCATGCCCGATATATGTGGGGAAATTAAAACGTTCGGCAACGTGATTTGCCAAGTCCCAAGGCGCGCTTAAGTCAAAGTGCGGAACCTGTTCAATCATGTTGCTTTTAACATCCACAAAGCCGGGAACCGTAATGCCAATCGCAATAAACTCACTGCTACGCTTTTGGTTTTCTTGAATAAATTCATCTAAGCGTTGAAACAAAAATTGTTCAAATGCTTGTGGCGTTGGGTAATTCTCAAGCGTAAAGACGGATTTATTCACTAATTTGGCGGACAAATCCATGATTGCTAACGTTAAATGCTCACGCCCAATGCCCACTAAAATAGACCGAAAATGTTTATGCTCTGCCACAATCGAGGTTGCTCGACGCCCACCGGTAGATTCTTGTTGTTCTACTTCTTTAATTAAACCGCGAGCAAGTAAATGACGGGTGATTTTAGTCACACTTGCCGGAGCAAGTTGGCTTATTTCAGAGATTTGAATACGGGAAATAGGACCTTGCTGATCGATGAGCTTATACACCACCGCACTATTCATTTGTTTTACTAGATCAACATTCGCGATTTGAGGACTTTCTCGCATTTTTTTCTCCCGTAAAAGTAAATTGACTGATTTTAAACGGCATTTAAATACATTCAGAACGACTATTCATCGTCCATTCCCAAGGCTTTAGAAAAGGTTTGCAGACCCACCGCATTACCGTTTTTCACCATGGTTTGCATGGCTTTTGTCGGCGAATGGATCAATTTATTCATTAATTTATAACTTAATTCTTGTAGCACTTGTTCCGCCTCTTCGCCTTGTTGTAAGGAAGCTATCGCTTTTTCCAGCAAATCCTGACGAGTAAGCTCCGCCTCTTCACGATAACGACAGATCAAATTAGAAAACTGATGGACTTTCAACCACGCAAAGAAATCCGCGCATTCCGCTTGAATAATTTCCTTTGCCTGCGCAGAGGCTTGTTCCCGTTGGGTTAAATTATGTTGAATGATATTTTGTAAATCATCCACCGTATAGTGATAAACACTGTCTAATTCCGCTGCACTTTCTTCAATGTCACGCGGCACAGCGATATCCACCAACAACATCGGACGATAGCGACGCATGATTTGCGCCTTTTCAACCATGTTGCGGCTCATCAGAATATGCGGACTGCCGGTAGAGCTAATCACAATATCCGCTTGATCTAAGCCCTGCTGTAACTGTTCTAGCGGCAGGATTTGAATATTCGCCGTAGTATCCAATTTCTCCACGAGGGCTTCTGCGCGGGCTAAAGTGCGGTTGGAAATCACCATGTTTTTTACACCGTGGCGCAATAAATGGCGGCACACCAATTCAATGGTTTCCCCTGCGCCCACTAACAAAATGGTTAATTCGCTCAGCGATTCAAAAATTTGGCGCGCTAAACTGCAAGCAGCGTATGCCACAGATACCGCACTTTCACCGATATTGGTTTCTGTACGCACGCGTTTTGCCGTGGAAAATGTTTTTTGAAATAAACGGGATAATTCGCCGGAAATGGCTTGCTGTTCTTGTTGATAGTGCTGCTCGCTCATTTGATAAGCTTGCTTCACTTGTCCCAAAATTTGTGGCTCGCCTAAAATCAATGAATCCAAGCCACAAGCCACTTCCATTAAATGATTGACGGCTGGCAGGTTTTCATAAGTGTAAAGGCAACGCTGAAGTTCTGCTAAATCCAGTTGATGAATTTCAGCGAACCATTGTATAGCTTGGCGAATCCAATGTTGCGTTTCTTGTGGTGGGACAGTTTTATTGTGCAGATAAACTTCAGTTCGGTTACAAGTGGATAAAATCACCGCACTTTCGGCTAATTCAATTTGCCGAATATGACGTAAAGCAAAAGCACGTTTTTCGTCAGAAAAAGCGACTTTTTCCCGTAAGGCAACAGAGGCGGTTTTGTGATTAATACCAAGAACTAAAATCGTCATAAAAAATACATGAAAAATCACCGCACTTTATTATGTTGACACAACAAATACGGCAACATTTATCCCACTAAAATATAAAAAATAGACATAAAAACGGGCTATATTCTAGCTGAATTGCCCATGTTTGGGCAAATTAGCGCAAGAAAAAAGCCATTAATCTGCAATTTTATTGCGAAGCATCAAATTTCTAAAACGTATCTTTTGCTTGGCGTAATTGCATGAATTGCGCCAAGGTGGTTGCCGTTAAAAACGGATTAATGTGTTTTTCCAAGCCTATCGTGGTTGGTAGGCTTGGTTTATTTTCAGCACGTAATTGCGCCACCAAAACACGATGATTTTCCACCGCACTTTTGTTTGCCCAAACGTTTTGCACAAACGCTAAATTACTTAACGTATATTCATGTCCCGGGCAAACAATGGTGTCATCAGGCAATGCCGCGAAACGCTGCATGGTGGCGAACATTTGCCCGTAATCCCCGGTAAACACCCGTCCGCAACCGGCGGAGAATAAGGCATCACCGCAAAACAAATGCCCATCCACCCAATAACTCACATGCTGCGCCGTATGCCCGCCACTGGGCAATACTTGAATTCGATAATGTTCGGTGATAAGGTCGCCTTCATTAATCACCTGCGTCAGCCCACAAGCAGTGCACTCTGCCGGACCATAAATCGGTACTTGCGGGAAACGTTGTTTAAATGCCGCAACACCGTCCGTGTGATCCGAATGATTGTGTGTAAGCAACAATGCTTCAACGGAAAAATGTTGTTCTTCCAACAAGTGAAACAGCTTGTCGGTTTCAGGCAAATCAACGATGAGCAACGGTAAATTTTCCCGTGCATAAAGCCAAATATAATTATCGTTTAACGCAGGAATCGGAATTAACATAGGACCTCGGAGTTACCATGATGTGGCGTGCTAAATATGAAAAGTCACTGGCGATGCCCACCGGTTGGCAACAACTGCCAAATGGGCGCGCTTATTGTAACGCATTAAACGCTTATTTTGCCCCTTGGTTTACAAAAATTTGTGGTTATCAGATTCTGAAAATTGGCGGACTTAGCGCAGAAATTCAATGTAATTTGCCCTTGCGCCACAAAATTAGCCTCAGCGAAAAAATAACGGAAAATTTGACCGCACTGTTAGACGATCATCATTCCGTTGTACAAGCCAAGCTCACCGAACTCCCCTTTATTCAACAGCAGTTGGATGCTTGCGTGCTGACTAACACGCTGAATTTTGTCCAAGACCCCCATCAAGTGTTGCGCGAAACCCACCGTGTGCTCACCGATGACGGCTATTTGTTTCTCAGTCTGTTTAATCCGTTTAACGGTCTATTTTTTAAATCCAAAACGGGAGACTTCCCTTCGCGTCATTATTGCCTTTGGCGAATCATTGATTGCTTGGAATTACTCAACTTTGATATTTTGGAACAGCGGAATTTGACGCTATCCTATCAAACCGCCGGTTGGTTTGCGCCGCTAACGGTTATCGTGGCGCAAAAACGCACCTACCCATTGACGCTTAATCCGCAAAAAGTGCGGTCAAAAATCCCGGCGTTTTTACAACCGGCAGAAGCGTTGAAACAAGCGGAAGATCTTTAGTCTTTGAAGAAAAAATAACGGTCAGAAATAAATCTATTTCTGACCGTTCACATTCATAGCGAAGAAAAAATTAATCTTCTTTACCTAAAATCTGGTTAATCTCGCTTTTATATAATACCGCTTTAGCTCCATAAACTGCTTGTACGCCACCACCGACTTCTAATACTTCAACAGCACCTAACGCTTTTAAGCGTGGTTTATCCACTAATTTGACGTCGTTCACCGCCACCCGTAAACGGGTAATGCAAGCATCCACGTTTTCAATATTTTCTGCGCTACCTAGCGCGCTGATGATCTCGTGGGCGTTTTCCGTTAAAGAAGAGGTTTGTTGCTCCACGCTGTCTTCTTGCTCTTCTGCACGTCCCGGAGTCATCACATTAAATTGGGTAATTAAGAAACGGAAGCTGAAATAATATAACGCTGCCCAACATACGCCGACCCAAATTACCGTAAACCAGTGGGTATTTTCATTGCCTTGCAAGATCCCAAACAACAGGAAGTCAATAAATCCGCCAGAGAACGTGTTACCGATGGAAATATTCAAAATGTCGGCAATATAGAAGGATACACCGTCTAAAAAGGCGTGGAAAACATACAACCAAGGTGCAACGAATAAGAACATAAATTCGATAGGCTCGGTGATCCCTGTAATAAAAGAGGTCAACGCCGCACCAAGGAATAACCCGCCAATGGTTTTACGACGCGCTTTCGGCACACAGTGATACATCGCCAAACAGGCCGCCGGCAAGCCGAACATCATGGTGTCAAAACGACCTGCGAAGAAACGTGTGCCTTCGGTAAATAAACCTTGGTGATTCGGATCCGCTAATTGGGCAAAGAAGATTTTTTGCGCTCCAATAATGGTTTCACCATTCACGATTTCCGTACCGCCTAATTCGGTGTACCAAAATAAAGGATAAATCATGTGGTGCAAGCCGACCGCACCACATAAGCGCATGAGGAAGCCATAAAAGAATGTTCCGATTGCCCCCATAGAGGCAATATGTTCACCGGCAGACAACAACCAATTTTGAAATGTCGGCCAAATTAAAAAGAAGATGGCGCCGACAAAAATCGCCGCAAAGGAGGTAACAATCGGCACAAAACGTGAACCGCCGAAGAAACCTAAAATTTGAGGCAATTGAATATTATGATATTTATTGTGCAGTTTGACGGTAATCAAGCCCATCACCAAAGCCCCGATCACGCCCGTATCAATTCCTTTGGTTTCCGGTGAAAACAGTGGAATCAATGCTGCAATCGTACCGGTCATGATCAAGTAGCCGACGGTTGCCGCCAGTGCTGCCACACCTTTATCCCGTTTGGCTAAACCAATGCCCAAACCGATACAAAGCAATAATGCTAAATTACCGAATACCACCGAACCGGCTGCCGACATGATCTGAAAAATGCCTTGCAAAACAGGGTTATCCAACAACGGATAGGCTTGCACGGTAGCTTTGTTAGATAATGCGCCACCAATCCCTAGTAGCAAACCGGCTGCAGGTAAAATGGCAATCGGCAACATAAATGCCTTACCAACCTGTTGAAGCTGTTTAAACATAAGTTTTCTCCTTAATTTACGACATGGTTTATGCCCCAAATACCACACTTGCCAGACTTGGTGTTTTCCCTTCAAAGGCGAAGTGCTTTGTGGAATATTACTTCAATACATCAGTAAAAAATATGATGAAGATCGCATTTTAAAAAGAAAACCTGTTTTCTAATTAACGCCCTGTTTTAGATAAAAAAATCGGCACCTAAGTGCCGATAAATAATATGTTCATTTATTCTTGCATGTTATGCCGTAATTTCACGAATATCCTCAGTTGAGGCATTATTCATCACGGATTCCACGCCTTTTTGTGCGCCGGCCTGTGAGGAATAATATTGGCTACGGCCAATTTCTTGGTGGTTGGCTGCTTTCAATACGAAATACGGTTGATCGCTTTTTGTCATACGAAATTCAAAATTTTTCTCATCAATGCCATTTTTCTGCACGGAGGCAATGCCGTTTTGCGCAGAGGCTTTGGTTTTGTAAAGCTCGCTGGTTAAGATCACTTGTCCATTAGTAGCGATTAAATTGAACATAAATTGACCGTCTTTCGCGACTTTTAATTCATAATGTCCTTGTGCCATGTTTATTCCTCCTAGGGTTCATTCAATGGTCTGAAACGTCTACATTTAAATTGATTAAAGCAGAAATGTTAGACGCTGCTAAATGTATAAAAAAAGCTTTTCTATAGCAACAGCCAAAGGTGAGAATATGCTAGAATGCGCCCCGATTTTATAGAACAGCAAATCTAACAGAGAGCAAATTATGGCAGGTATTTATCCGCTGAATGGTCGCCTTCAACATTATGTGTGGGGCGGTGAACGTTATATTCCTCATTTATTGCATATTGATAAAACTGAATCTCACTATGCCGAATACTGGCTTGGGGCCCACCCATCGGCACCGTCACAGATTCTTGACGTACAAGAGAAAATATCGTTAGGCGATTTTTTACATCAAAATCCCACCGCACTTGGACAACAAAGTCGTCAATTATTTGGGGATAATTTGCCTTATTTGCTGAAAATTTTAGATGTTGCCAATCCCCTTTCCATTCAGTTACACCCAACCAAAGAACAGGCCGAAATCGGCTTCGCGCAAGAAAATGCTGCAGGCATTCCGTTAAATGATCCGAAGCGCACCTATAAGGACGATAACCATAAGCCGGAAATGATGATTGCCTTATCCGATTTTTGGCTTTTACATGGTTTTAAAACCAAAGTCCAAATTCTCGACACTCTATGCCAACGCCCGTCACTTGCGGATCTGGCAACAAAATTGGCCTCGCAGAATTTAGCGGATTTTTATGCTGACATTATGTTGGCGACACAAGCTCAATTAGCACAATGGCTCTTGCCGATTATTGAGGGTCAACAGAAGGCTTACGAGCAAAATCAACTTGCTATGCAGGATCCTGATTACTGGCTGCTTTACACATTGCACGCCATGCAGATTTCCCGAGACAAGTTAGATGCGGGTTTGATGAGTTTCTACCTGTTCAATATTGTAAATTTGCAGGTCGGCGAAGGGATTTTCCAAGCAGCCGGCGTGCCGCACGCGTATTTACGCGGGCAAAATATTGAACTAATGGCCTGTTCCGACAACGTCATTCGCGGCGGTCTAACGCCAAAACACGTTGATATCGAACAATTGCTAAAAATCATTGATTGTAGCGAAATCATCCCTCAGATTATCGCACCGGCGCCTAAAAATCAGGTTTACACCTACCCGACGCCCATTGCCGATTTTGCTTTAAGCAATATGCCTTACGCAAAAAACACCGAGATTTCCGACCGCACTTTAAACGGCACGATTCTCTTAGTGATGGCGGGCGAAATCTCCTTGGAAGCCGCACAACAAAAACTCACGTTGAAACAAGGACAAGCGGCGTTCATTGAAGCAGATACAGACTATCGCGTACATGGCATGCAAGAAGGTTATGCCGTGCTCGCCGGGCTGCCGCTTTAAATTTAGTTACGCTTTCCCCTCACCCATTTACGGAAGAGGGGGAAAATTCATATTTTTCTTGGCGATTCAAGAAAAAAATATATCAAAAATAGGAACATTATGACCGAACAAACCTTTATCCTCGGCAAAGATGCCGCCCTTGAGGAAAGTATTGAAAAATTTCAACAAAAACTGACCGCACTTGGCTTTCACATTGAAGAAGCCTCGTGGTTAAATCCCGTGCCCAACGTATGGTCGGTCCATATTCGTGACAAAGACTGCCCACAATGTTTCACCAACGGCAAGGGTGCCAGTAAAAAAGCGGCATTAGCCTCCGCATTAGGCGAATATTTTGAGCGTCTTTCCACCAACTATTTCTGGACGGATTTCTATTTAGGGCAAGACATTGCCAACAGTGATTTTGTGCACTATCCGAACGAAAAATGGTTTCCGATTGAAGACGAGGCGTTGTTGCCTCAAGGGATTTTAGACGATCATTTATTTGAACATTTCGATCCGAATCAGGAGCTGACTCCTGAACTTTTAGTGGATTTGCAATCGGGCAACTATGAGCGAGGTATTGTCGCGCTGCCTTATGTGCGCCAATCAGATCAACAGACGGTGTATATTCCGCAAAATATTATCTCTAACCTCTATGTTTCCAACGGCATGTCTGCCGGCAACAGCCAATTTGAAGCCCGTGTACAGGGATTGTCGGAAGTGTTTGAGCGCTATGTGAAAAATAAAATCATCGCAGAAGCGATCAGTCTGCCGTTAATTCCGCAAGACGTGATGGCGCGTTATCCTTCCATTCAAGCCTCTATCGACAAACTGGAACAGGAAGGTTTCCCGATTTTGGCGTATGACGCCTCTCTTGGCGGTAAATATCCGGTGATTTGTGTCATTTTGCTCAACCCGACCAATGGCACGTGTTTTGCCTCTTTCGGAGCGCACCCAAAATTCCAAGTGGCATTAGAGCGCACCGTCACCGAATTATTACAAGGTCGTAGCCTAAAAGAGTTGGACGTTTTCACCCCGCCGTCATTCAATAACGATGATGTGGCCGAACACGCCAATTTGGAAACCCACTTTATTGACTCCAGCGGTTTAATTTCTTGGGATTTATTCAAAGACACTCCGGATTACGAGTTCGCCGATTGGAACTTCTCGGGCAAAGATACCCATGAAGAATATGATAACCTCATGACGATTCTCCGCGAGGAAAGCAAAGAGGTTTACATCATGGACTACAATCACTTAGGTGTTTACGCTTGTCGCATCATCGTGCCGGGCATGTCCGATATTTATCCGGCGGACGACTTAATTTACGCCAACAGTAACATGGGCATGGACTGGCGCGAAATCCTGCTGGATTTACCGCACTTCCATCACGACCAAGAAACCTATCAAGAACTGTTGGAGGAACTGGATGAACAAGGCGTTGACGATGCCACCCGCGTACGCGAATTTATCGGCATCGTGGCACCGAAAGCCAGCGGTTGGACGACCTTGCGCATCGGTGAATTAAAATCCATGCTTTATCTCGCTTTAGGCGACTTGGCAATGGCGTTAGACTGGGCGAACTGGACATATAACATGAACAGCTCCGTGTTCACCGCCGAACGCGCCAACTATTATCGTTGCTTAATCAGCAGCCTTGAATTGTTTATGGATGAACACCGCGATCCGCAACAATATCGTTCGGTGTTCGAGAAAATGTACGGCAAAGACGCGGTAGCATTTGCGTGGGGCGCGATTCAAGGGGGAAATCCGTTCTATAATTTGCCTGCTAGCGATGAAACCCTTGCCAATTTCGATGAGCATCAAAAATTACTGGCTGCCTACGCCAAATTACAAAAAGCAAAACGCGAAAATTGGTCATAAAGTGCGGTCGTTTTTAAAAACGTTTTTGAAGGGCGAAAAATATTCGCCCTTTTATTTTCCGAAAAATTTTCGTTCTGTGATCTAACACATGGAAATAGAAAGCGGTTCAAGCTATGATTTAGCCAATTGTTTCACATAAATTAGAGGAGGTTATTTATGCAAACTTGGACAGCTGAAATGTGGCAAGCCGCGTTAATCGGTTTAGTGGTGGGTTTTGTTATTGGTTATTTCTTATTACGACTCACAAAAGAGTCCGCCAAAAAACAAGTGAAAACCGAAGCGGAATTGCGAGTCGCAAAAGAGCAATTGGAAAGCCAAAAACAACAATTGGAAAAACATTTTGCGGAAAGCGCCGATTTGTTGAAATCTCTCGCACAAGATTATCAAAAACTGTACCAACATCTTGCACGCTCCTCGACTCAACTACTGCCGGAATTGAATGACAGCACCTTGTTTCAACACAGTTTACTGGATGAAAAAGGCAACGTTTCCCCGTCTAAAACGGAAGACCCTCCGAAAGACTATTCCGAAGGTTCTTCAGGTTTATTCAAAGCAGAAAGATAATTCAACAAGCGCCCTTCAATTGAAGGGCGCTTTATTGTTTGAACATTTATTAAAAAAACTCACCGCACTTTTCTTTTTCCTCATGAATTAAATAAAAAAACTGAGAACATTCAACGATTTTACTTGTCATAGTCATCACCGAAACTCATTGAGATTTCGTTTTTTATTTTTTGATTGGAGAACATTTAATGAAAAAACGTCATTTTGTTTTAACCGGCATTGCGCTCGGATTAAGCATTTTAACAACCCCAATGATGAGCCAAGCAGAAACGCCTGTTGCCATCGTAGCGGGACAACAACTCCCAAGCTTGGCACCGATGCTGGAAAAAGTATTACCTTCCGTGGTGTCTATTTCCGTCGAAGGAAAACAAACAAACCGTTCAGCTGAAATGGATGATGATATTCCGGAAGAATTTAAATTCTTCTTTGGCCCGGATATGTTTGATCGCAATCGCGCACCGCGTAATTTCAAAGGCATTGGTTCCGGTGCCATTATTAATGCGGAAAAAGGGTATGTATTAACAAACAACCACGTGATCAAAGATGCCGACAAAATTACCGTGCAATTACACGATGGCCGCGAATTTAAAGCGAAAGTGATCGGTGCTGACGAAATGTCTGATGTAGCATTGATTCAAGTAGAAAATCCGAAAAATTTGACCGCACTTAAACTCGCCGATTCCGATAAATTACGCGTAGGCGATTTCACGGTTGCGATTGGTAATCCGTTCGGCTTAGGACAAACCGTGACCTCCGGTATCGTGTCTGCTTTAGGTCGCTCTATGGGCTCTGACAGCGGCACATACGAAAACTATATTCAAACCGATGCGGCAGTAAACCGTGGTAACTCCGGTGGTCCGCTCGTCAATTTAAACGGAGAACTCATTGGTATTAATACCGCCATTATTTCCCCAAGTGGCGGCAATGCGGGTATTGCGTTTGCTATTCCGAGCAACATGGCGAACAATCTCGTACAACAAATTCTTGAATTTGGTGAAGTTCGTCGCGGTATGTTAGGTATTAAAGGCGGAGAATTAAATGCCGATTTAGCTCAAGCTTTTGATATCGAAGCGAAAAAAGGTGCTTTCGTGAGCGAAGTAATGCCGGGTTCTGCTGCCGATAAAGCCGGCTTAAAAGCCGGTGATGTCATCACGGCAATGAACGGACAAGCGATTTCTAGCTTTGCGGAAATGCGTGCCAAAATCGCCACTTCCGGTGCGGGTAAACAAATTGAGCTGACCTATTTACGCGATGGCAAATCCAATACCGCCAAAGTTACGTTACAATCAGACGATCAAACCCAAACCACCGCCAATAGCCTATTACCGGCATTGGATGGCGCAGAATTGAATAACTACGATGAAAAAGGCGTAAAAGGTGTGTCTATTAGTAAAATCAAACCAAACTCCTTAGCGGAACAACGTGGTTTGAAAAATGGCGATGTGATCATTGGCATTAACCGCCAAAAAGTTGAAAACTTAGGTCAATTGCGCAAAGCCTTGGATAGCAAACCATCTGCTATTGCGTTAAATATCATCCGTGGTGACAGCAACTTCTATTTGTTAGTGCAATAAAGCATCTTTAAAAAACAAAAAAGGCGAATTGATTTCGCCTTTTTTATTATAAAAATCACCGAGAAAAATGACCGCACTTTTACTCGCCGGATAGCATAAAACTTTCCCGTAATTGCTGTAATTGATCGCGCACGGCAGCGGCTTTTTCAAATTCCAAATCTTGCGCAAATTTATACATTTGCTGTTCCAGTTTCTTGATTTGTTGTTGATATTCTTTCGGTGAGGTTGGCGCGGCATAAAGTGCGGTCGGTTCTGCCACCATTTTTCCGCGTTGTTTATTGGCTTTCGCTTTTTGATTGGCGCCCTGACCGATATCCAACAACTCACCCACTTTTTTATTTAACGCCTGTGGCACAATGCCGTGATCTTCATTGTATTTCGTTTGTTTTTCACGGCGGCGATTGGTTTCCGTAATGGCTTTTTCCATGGATTTGGTGATGCTGTCCGCATACAAAATCGCTTTACCATTCAAATTTCGCGCAGCACGTCCGATGGTTTGAATTAAGGAACGTTCGGAGCGTAAAAAGCCCTCTTTGTCTGCATCTAAAATCGCCACGAGGGAGACTTCAGGAATATCCAGGCCTTCCCGTAATAAGTTAATCCCGACCAACACATCAAATTCGCCTAAGCGCAAATCACGGATAATTTCCACACGCTCCACCGTATCGATATCGGAGTGCAAATAACGCACGCGAATCCCGTGTTCATCTAAATAATCCGTTAAATCTTCCGCCATTTTTTTAGTCAGCGTCGTCACTAAAACGCGCTCATTTTTATCCGCTCTTTGACGCGCTTCAGAAAGCAAATCATCCACTTGAATAGACACCGGGCGAATTTCAATTTGCGGATCGAGTAAGCCTGTTGGTCGCACAACCTGATCGATAATTTCTGCACCGGATTTTTCTAGCTCATAAGGCCCCGGGGTAGCCGAAACATAGATGGTTTGCGGAGCCAAACGTTCAAATTCCTCAAAACGTAACGGGCGGTTATCCAACGCTGAAGGCAAACGGAAACCATATTCCACCAACGTTTCTTTACGGGAACGGTCGCCACGATACATCCCACCGATTTGCGGTACCGTGACGTGGGATTCATCGATAATTAAAATCGCATCAGACGGCATATAGTCAAATAAGGTCGGCGGCGGTTCGCCTTCCTTTCTGCCCGACAGATAACGTGAGTAGTTTTCAATCCCCGAGCAATAGCCCAATTCGTTCATCATTTCAATATCAAATTGAGTACGTTGGCTAATGCGTTGTTCTTCTAACAATTTATTCTCTTTAATGAAATATTCCCGTCGTTGCGCCAGTTCCACTTTGATTTTTTCAATGGCATCTAAAATGCGCTCTCGCGGTGTGACGTAGTGTGTTTTGGGATACACGGTGAAACGTGGCACGGCACCAAAGCTGCTTCCTGTGAGTGGATCGAATAAGCTTAAACGCTCAATTTCATCATCAAATAATTCAATGCGTACTGCGCGCTCATCGGATTCTGCCGGGAAAATATCGATAATTTCCCCACGTACACGAAATGTACCGCGCTGAAACGCCTGATCGTTACGCGTATATTGCAATTCTGCCAACTTCGCCAAAATCTGACGCTGATTGATTATTGCCCCTTGTTGCAAATGCAACATCATTTGCAAATAAGAATCCGGGTCGCCCAAACCATAAATAGCGGAAACCGAGGCAACCACGATAGTATCTCGACGCTCCAAAAAGGATTTGGTGGCGGACAAACGCATTTGCTCGATTTGATCGTTAATAGACGCATCTTTTTCAATGAAAGTATCGCTGCTCGGCACATAGGCTTCCGGCTGGTAATAATCATAGTAAGAAACGAAATATTCCACCGCATTTTCAGGAAAAAAGGCTTTCATTTCAGCATAAAGCTGCGCCGCAAGGGTTTTATTTGGGGCAAGCAACATGGCCGGTCGGTTTAACTGCGCAATCACATTGGCAATCGTAAAGGTTTTTCCGGAACCCGTAACGCCCAGTAAGGTTTGGTGCGCCAAGCCGTCTTCTAAATTTTCGGCGAGCTTGGCAATGGCTTGTGGTTGATCGCCGGAGGGCTTGAAATCGGAATGAAGAATGAAAGGTTTGGTGTTAATTTTCTCTGACATAAAGTGCGGTCATTTTTTACGGTATATTCTAAATGACGCGCATTTTAACACATTTATCACGCCACATTGAGTGATAAAAAATGAAGTTTTACACAGAGTTATATTTGTCAAGTGGCCGAAATCACAAATTTATAAAAAATTTTTAAAAATTTCTCTAGATTTTTGTTAACTATTTGAAAAATAAATAAATGTCATTTTACAATCAATTTTATATCGAATTTCAATAAAGCCTGATTTTATCGGGGGTGGGATGCCTTTTAAAATAATAACTCACAAACTTATCCACAGAGTTTGTGGATAGAAATATCACACTAAAAACAGAGAAATATTTTTCATGTTAGGTGTTGACAACCTATAGGTGGATAAGTAAGATACGCGACCTATCTTTTGATACCAAATTTATTCCTCCTTAGTTCAGTCGGTAGAACGGTGGACTGTTAATC
>OGJD01000225.1_pt1 | contig 54688 bp, 41 predicted proteins | sample 1571971 | NCBI WGS metagenome assembly OGJD01 (sample SAMEA2582117, study PRJEB24529) | metagenome | biome: Human gut stool | place: China | collected 2011
TCCGCGCCGTGGCCATCACCGACGAGGACCATATCAATAAGGATGTTCCCGACCGCGTTTACAAGTACGGCGTGTATTGATTTTGACTGCGCACTCAAGAAGACCTGCTGCATGAATGCAGCAGGTCTTTTTTCACTTCCCAGGCTCCCCCCGGAATTCTTATGAAATACCGGATGCTCCAGAACTGCTTCATCCGCCTCAGTCTGTTCCGGTACTTCCTCATGCAGTGCTCCATTATCAGCTTTATGTGTACTCTAATCCGGGTCTATCAATGTGTTTAGACTGTACTAGGTGGTACTCGAACCAACGGAGATGCTGCTCCAATACCGCCCCCACAGTTCCCGGCCCTCCTGGGTCTCTCTGGTGTGTTGTACCATGCAGGTATAGACGGGCTCCGCAGCCAGCCAGCCCCGGCGAGCCAGAGCTTATAGACAGGCTCCCAGCCCGTCATGTGTAAACTTCTCCCGGTACTTGTGAATCATCTCATCCGTAATGCCCATCTGCCTGATCAGGATTTCCGCATAGCCCATGCCATTGGGAAGCACACGGTATCCTATTTTCTACCCGAATCCCGGCACATAACAGTCCGCCGGGTCCATGGGGCCGACGGTTAGGTTCTGTTTCTCGGTCAGTTTCTCCATCGGTTCGTCATAAACGAGCCGAACCGCGGCCCGTTGTCGTACGGATAAGTTATTTTTCGGCCCAGTGTATACAAATATCCAGAAATATTCCTCACTTAATGAGATTTAGAGTTTCTATTTAATAAATGTCTCTATTTGGAATAACGAAATAGAAAGCTGAGAACAGCAAAAATATTTAGAATTTTTATTTCTCTTTTTACAGCGGAATATATCAAGTTATATAGATTGGTTCCTTAATCTCACTGAGCTATAATTTGCGACAAGAAAACTCTTCTTTGTATATATTAGGACATAAACTGCTAAAATATTCATGTTTAAACTTCTTCCACATAATAAAGGGGGAATGTAAAATTACATCCCCCTTTTTGATATGCCTGGCTCCTTATTGCACAGGTGGCAGACATCCAGTATGAATTTTTGACATGCTATAGCATCGAAAATATGATTGGCAGAAATGCAAAATATTAAATTTAGGACGCCGCCGGGACGGCAATGAACTAAAATTTTGCAATTTAAGGCAAAAAGAAAAACCCTGGAACCATTCGCCCCGTATGGATAAGGATATTAACAAAGTCTTTTGATAAAGTGTGATTCAGATAGGTTCCATGGACTTGTGACAAAATCCAAATCAATGGAGGCACACAAAATGAAAAAGCCGGATCTTAACTTATCCTACCATGAACAAGATGGAATTTTAATGCCGAACATACAGATTTCCGACTACGCAGAGGATGACCGACCGCTAGGGCGGTACGGAAGAATGGCGCTCACTTATCTGCGTGATAATCACCCGGATCGGTATATGATTCTGAAAATAGATGGAATTCTTATGAGAAAGATGCACCAAGTTCAGCAGGAGGCTACGGAGCGTATCGAGCGGTTAACTCAGCAAATGATAATTGATAATCCTATGCCGGCGACGGATGATATTTGGGAACGCACACGCCATTTGAATGATTTGAAGCTTATGGCGGAGGAAATCATTTTGCAGGCTTTTGTGCTTGTAGTAAGGTAACAAGGAGAAACCCGTGAAGGAGTTCAAAACTCTTTCACGGGTTTCTTGGGTTAACTAACTTGTATCTAAGTCCGCTTTACAAACCTAACTCTTGGATATTCGGTGGATAAGATATCAATCACGAAATTTGTTCCTCCTACAATAAAATGATAAACAGTGTCAGGAACAAGTTCATTGTCTTTTCGGAAGTTCTCTAAGAATTTCGACGATTCACTCGTATAAAAAGTCCATGCTTCATCGGGACTGGATACCCACAAGTCTGGTCGATATCTCTCGTTTGTTACTTGATAGCAGAGTACATCCGGCCAAACCATTTCAAAGTTATATTCGGACCGTTTATCATGGTCTAAGTCATCCGGAAACAACGTCAAAACAAATCCCTCATTACGCCATCCGATGTCTTCCATATCATATACCGCCACAACATCGCTATGCGGGATCCATTTTATGAAGTGATTATTGTCCATACTCTTTCCTACTCATAACGAATTTTTATGCTGTACTGACCCTTACCCTGAATTTCTAGAGTAACCCGGCCATCTTTACTTTGGGTTCGAACATTTATCTTTGTTCCATCCGGCAACTGACCAACTTTAGTTGCATTTTGCAGGTGTTTGTGTTTGTAGCAAGGTAACAAGGAGAAACCCGTGAAGGAGCATCAGAACTCCTTCGCGGGTTTCTTTGGGCTAACTAACTTGCATCCAGGTCCAATTACTGCTTTAGGATAATGATAAAAACTATTTTACAAACCTAACCGTTGGATACTCATCTGATATGATGTCTGCCATGAGATCTGTGCCGCAAATAAAAAAGTGGAACGTTTTTTCAGGTATAAGATAATTATGCTCTCTCAATTTATTGAGATAATCTGAGGATTCACTAATATAGAAAGTCCACACTTCTTTGGGGGAATTCTGTGCATCCGCCCACATCTCCGGTCTGTAGCTTTCGTCCGTGACTGTATATGAAAAGATATTGTTCCATATCAACTGGAGATTAAGTTCTGAGCGTTTATTTTCTTCAAAATGGGTAGGAGTTAATAGAAGCACAAATCCTTCTTCCCCTCCAAACCCTATCTTTGCCACATCATATACTTCATCTACAGCCTCGTGTGGAATCCATTTTTTGAAATTTGCGGCAAAGTTATTTTCAAGCATACGTATTATCACCTACCCACTCAGTCATATCTAATCTTAATCTTATACTGTCCTTTTCCTTGGATTTCAAGCGTCGGTTTATTTCCACTAACATTACTACTACCGGGTCTAACATTTATTCTCGTCCCATCGGGCAGTTGCCCCACCTTTGTCCCGTTGGGATATGTCTTTGTATCACCCTCATTTAGTTTGTCAAAGTCCTTTTGTGCCTCTTTATATCCACCACGGCCTCTATAAATTTTTGTAGCTCCGCTGGCTTTTTCGTCCTTTTTTTTGCCCTTCAAGACACCTTCAATCCGTTTCTCACTCTCAGCTTTAGCCTTCTCCTTTTCTTTTTTGTCTGCTTTATCTGCCTCTTTTTTGGCATCGCTTTTAATCTTAGAAAAGGCCGACGAAATATTAGAAGCCGCAGTTGAAAATGCCTTTTGGAAAGCTCTGGTAATTTGATTGAATTTTGGAGATACGACATCCCAGTGCGCAGCAATAACCAAAACCGCACTGGCTGTTGCAGCAGCAAGCAGAATATCCCCGACAGGGAGAGGACCATCAGCAATTGCTGCAACCATGCCTGCACCCATGGCCTTCAAAGAGTAAAGTACCGCCGAAGGTAATCCTAATCCGCCAAGCTCCACCATTAGAACCCGCATAGGATCTGCCACAGCCGCAGCCGATCTTGTCTGAGGTCTGGGCGCAGGAGGTGTAAAATTCTGATCAACATAAGTTGTATGGAATTTCAGCATCTCTGTGTCATACGTTAAAGATGCATCAAAGATAGCTTTAGCTTCAGGAGTTAATGCGGCATAGGCTTCCCGTGCAGCATCTATGCTCTCTTGCGTATTGGAGAGAGTTCCCTCACTGTCATAGTTTTCAGCGGCAAATGCTGGGACCATCAAGCTAAACATCATTGATAAAGTCAGTATAAAACTTAACACCTTGGTAGTCAACTTTTTCATTGAGCTCTACCTCCTATATTGTTTTCCGGACTGCTTTGATCACGGCCATGATCTTGGATGAGGACAGTATAGCGCCCAATTCTTATTTTCCACCATATCAAGTTCTTAACAATTCTTACTTTTTCAATGAAAGTGAAATTGGCGATTCAAAAACTCAGCCGCTTGCTTCCCGATTATACTGCTCATGCGCTGAAAAACTCTGGTTGGCAGGGCTGCTTTTATGCGCCTTTTCGGCTGGTGCTCAAATTTGATAATCTTTCACACTATTGCACCCCTATTCCTATCAAGGCTTCACCTTCTCGGATGGTTCGGTTTTGGGCAGTGAAATTCCAATAGAAAAGTTTATGGCAGTCTGTTTGATGTCCATCGATCCGCCATTCCATTCCATCAATGTCTTGACCGTCATCAGGCCAATCTTATGGCTGGCGATATCTGCTGAACACTTCCTCTTGCGGTTCTCAATTGCAACATAGATTTCCCCCTGCTTATCCATCATTGTAATGTTGATAGGGTAATTGGGGTCTGCATATTTCCGCAGATTAGAAAAGATATTATCAAACGCCCTGCGGATGTCCCCAATGTGCAGGCGGCAAAAACATCCCGAACCAAACATGGGAATATCTCCTATCAGGAAGCCATCTTCCTCCAATTCGCTGCATTCCTCATACAGCAGTTGGTTTAGAAACTGCCCGCCGTCAATGGGTTCCTGAAAGCGGTTCGCTTCGCTGTCGCGATCTGCAACAAATTTGTGGAATAACTCGTCCGTCAACACTTTCAGTTGGTGCGCCTTGTCAGCAGCCTTCATCAGATAAGCCTGATGCTCCATATCTGTCAGATTCTTTTTATGGATCAATATCTCCAAATATCCAGTCAGCTTGGTCAAAGGCGTCCGAATATCGTGTGAGAGCGAGGCAACTAACTGATCGCTGTCCGCTCTCATTCGTTCCTCATTTTCCAGCAAACTTAGCAGGGATATTCTCATGGATTCAATCTCATTGCCCAGTTCCGCAATTTCGTCCCTACCGCCAGTTTCAATCCGTCTGTTTCTGCCCGATTGAGCAGACAGAAGGACTTGCTGATAGAGCTTTTTTATACGGTGTATGGTACATACTGTAAAAGGAATGACAATTCCCAGAAACAGCAAAATACCAATTATCATACCAGCGGTATCCCACCAGAAGAAGTAGGGATCTCCTGGAGAATATGAAGTAGCATAAATGAAACCGTCTGAGCAGTTGATCCGTTCGTATTCATCTTCTTTGTCTAAATCTGATTGCATTTCTTCATAAAGGAATGCTGGCTCTGTAAACAGGATAATATTAGAGTTTTCTTTATTCCACTTCGTATCTGTCAAAGCCTCTCGTATGGAAAGGCCATTTTTCGTTACATATTCTTGAAAACTCTGCACGGCTGATGCGCTCTTGGCCTCCCAATAAGCGTCAAACCTGGTATCATAGAAAAAACTTTCGGCCGCCACATCGGCAATCAAATAATGCCCAAACCACGCAACGACAAATGCAATCGCTGCGGTCGCCAGCAATTTTATACCTAATCTTTTGGAAATCCATCTCGCCAGCTTATTCAATGCGATACCCCTTTCCCCATACCGTTACAAGGTGAATAGGACGGCGAGGGTCGTCCTCAATTTTTCCCCGCAGCCGACGGATAAAAACCATGATTGAATTACTATCGCCGGAATGAAACGGTTCTTCCCAAACACTTTCATATATATTTTGAGCTGAGAAAACTTGGCCGGGGTGGGCGAGCAGCAGACGCAATATGCGATATTCTGTAGAGGTCAGATCCAGTTCTTTTCCACATTTCCATGCCATATTGCGGCAACAGTCAATACGTAGATCCCCCCATTCGATATACTCTGATTTCCTTGTGGGGACTTTCTTTCCTTGATAGACGGTATATCTTCGCAGTAGCCCTTTCACGCGTGCAATCAGCTCTGGATAGGAAAACGGCTTGGCTAAGTAGTCGTCCCCGCCGGAGGAATACCCCAGAACAAGGTCAGAACTTTGAGTTCTTGCGGTCAGGAACAGAATCGGCACATTTGACGACTCCCGAATCATTCTGCTTACCTGATACCCGGATATGCCTGGCATCATCACGTCCAGAATTATTAAATCAATATTGGCAGTCATTAACTTCATAGCATCCTCGCCGGCCCCAGCTTCAATCACATCAAAATTTTCATTTGTTAAAAGAACTGAAATAACTTCTCGTATTTCTTTGTCATCATCTACTACCATAATGCGCGTTTTTCCCGTTATAACGCTATTCATAGTCAACGTCAACCTCCATAGCTACCTCGTCGAAAATTACAGTTTTCTCATTCGGAATTGTATCACATAATATCTAATCACAGTAGATGACAAATACTGATAATTTCTTAAATTATAAGCAAATCTTAAGTCTTGAAATATTAGCGCCGGGCAAAATCAACTAATTTTTTCGTCAAGTCAGGTCGGCTCTAACACATGACTTCTAGTCATATAGCTTGACAAATTCCATCAATCGCGCTATTCTTTTTGTAAGACAGGAAGAAGAACAATGCCATGAACTGCAACGCTCTGTCTACATCTAAAAGCAGTTCGGCGGAAGATCAAAAACAGAACGCCATGCACGTCCCGAACAAACAGCTTCGGAGCGTGTATGGCGTTTTCATTTGCCGGACGGAAAGGAGGGCCACACATGACGCGGGGGCGTCCACAAGCGCCCGCCCCGCAGGGCCTTATCCCCGAAAAGCAGAGTTTTCCGGGGTAAGGCAGGAATAGCCGTCTTACCAGACGGAGGAATAACCGCTTGAAAGCAGTGCTTTCAACGGATTTTACAGGTATGATTTTTGAAACCGTCCCGAAAAACCGCCTTACAGCGTTTTCGGGGGAAAGGAGGCACGATTGAGCCACAGGGAACCTACTGTTTCCATCACCGTCCGCTTTCCCAAGGCCCTCGCCGGACGCCTAGGTGAGCGGGCCAAACAGGACCACCAGAGCGTTTCCACACTCCTGCGCCGCTATGCGGAACTGGGGCTGAACGGAGAGGACTATGCACGTCAGACCGACCCAATACGGGACATTATCCGTGAAGAATTACCCATTCTGTAAGACAGCAGACCGATCGCATCGCCGCGCTTTTGAACCGGCTGACCATCCTTTCGGCCAGCGGCTACTATGCGACTCTCGCTTTTGTGACCGCGTTTGCGGATCAGGACCGCTATACCTCGGTTGAGAAGATCGAGCGTATTGCCAGACAAATGGGGCTGGATTACGCCAGCGGACAGAAGAATCTGCTGGAATCCGGCATGAGCGAGTTGAACCGCGCCATTGTCAAACGCACGAAGCGGCCCGCTCCGGCTAGGCGAGAGCCAAGCTACGAGGAGATGTGTTCCCCTAATTTTGACTTTGTCAACTACGACTTTGACAGCTATGACACCGATGATGATGACGATGACTAAGCAGAAAAACTCATTTTGTGAGAAGGGAGGGAAGTTATGCAGGCTTCCGGCAATTTCCATTGTGACGAACACAATCGAACTGCCGAACAGAAAACCGAATTACACAGAACAACGATGACAATCGGCGGCGCGGTCTACCAGATCACCCGGCACTATCGGGACAGCGGCGCCGCCGTTATGGATAAACTCATTCGGCTGATGGAAAAGGAACTCCGGTCCGCCCACTAAAAAATACCTGGACGCGGCGGTCGGTTTCCAGTATAATCAAGCTGTCACAAACCAAGGGAACCGATTTGACCGCACACGGAAAGGAGCAGCATGGAACTTCGGTCAAATCAAACCATGACCGCTCTCTACTGCCGGTTGAGCCAGGAGGACGAACTGGCCGGAGAGAGCAACAGCATACACAATCAAAAACAGATTTTACAAGAGTACTCAGAACGGAACGGTTTCCAGAATCCCCGGTTCTTTGTGGATGACGGGTACTCCGGTGTGACCTTCGACCGTCCGGCCTATCTGGAGATGATGGCAGAGGTAGAGGCGGGACGGGTGTCCACCATCATCGTCAAAGATCACTCCCGCCTGGGCCGCAACCGGCTGGTGGTAGGCATCCTGCTGGAAGAAACCTTCGCCCAGCATCACGTCCGCTATATCGCCATCAACGACGGCGTGGACACCATCAACGGGATTGATGACAGCATTGCCGTGCGGGACTTGTTCAACGAATGGCACGCCCGTGATACCAGCAAGAAGGTGAAGGCGGTCATCATGGCAGCGGCGCGGCGGGGAGAACGGATTGGGACTTCCGCCCCCTACGGCTATAAGAAGGATGAAGAAAACCCAAAGCATCTGATCCCAGATGAACAGACCGCCCCTGTGGTGTCCCGTATTTTTGAGCTGTGCGCTGGCGGGCTGGGGCCGGACAAGATTGCCAGAATACTCACACAGGAACAAGTCCTCACCCCAACCGCCTACGCCTACCGTACCAGAGGTGTCCGCCACTCTGCTCTGAATCCGGACAAGCCCTATGCCTGGTCTGGGAGCACAGTGGCCGGTATTCTGGAGCATGAGGAATACATCGGCAACACCATCAACTGCCGGACCTATACCCCATCCTTCAAGAGCAAAAAGAGCCGTCTGAACCCTCCGGACAAGATACTCCGCTTTGAGGGGACCCATGAGCCTTTGATTGATCTGGACACACGGGAGATCGTCCAACGGGTGCGGCAGGGCAAGCGGAGGCCCACCAAGCTGGGACAACAGGATGTTCTCTCCGGACTGGTCTACTGCAAGGACTGCGGCTCACAGCATTATTTCTGCCGGTGCGGGAGCTGGGACGAAAGCCAATATACCTTCGTGTGCGGCAAATACCACTGCCACAAGGAGGACTGTACGCCTCACACCATCAAAGCGGCGGCCCTGCGGCAGATTGTGTTGAGCGAAATCCAGCGGGTGTCTGCCGAAGCGAGGGAGCATTGGGACGAATTGTTCCAAAGGCTAACCAGCAGCCATCAGAGCAGGGCGAAAAAGGAACTGGCCGCCAAACAGCAGGAGCTGGACAAGGGAGAACGGCGGCTGAAAGACTTGGAAACGCTGTTCCGCCGTTCCTTCGAGGAACTGGCTTTGGGGCATCTCTCCGATGGGCAGTTTCAAACGCTGGTGCAGGGCTATGAGCAGGAAAAGACGGAACTGGAAACAAAGGCGGAAACGCTCAGAAATGAGATTGCCAACCGTCAAGACACGCTTCTGAACGCCGCCCGCTTCCGCAGGCTGGTGGACAAGTACACGGATATTACGGAGCTGACACCGGAGTTGGTGCGGGAGTTTATCCAGCGGATTGAGATACACGAACGCTCCGGGCGGTGCAAGAAAAAGCATTACACCCAGCAGATTGATATTTACTTCAATTTTATCGGCCAGGCATAACAAAACGGCCCCAGGATGCCGTAACATCCTGGGGCCAATCTTACAACCATAAAACATCTTTATCTGGAAGGACGCTTGAAGTTCCAGGGTTTTTTTATGGTTGCGGGGGATGAATTTGAACCACCGACCTCCGGGTTATGAGCTGCTACCGGCAGTTCAATCCTTTGATTTCAAGTGCTTTCCGACCCTTTTCGTTCCAGAAAACTGCCAAATCCCGGAGGTCGTATGCTGCCTGCTCCGCTGGGATTTTTCCCGTTCTGGGTCAAGTCATGGGTCAAAGTAGCAACACGTTATCAGAAATTCGTCACTATAAGACAAAACACCCCAACGGAGGCGCAAGGTCAAAAGAACAATGGCCTGCTGGTCATAAATTACATTCAAAACGACTGATTCATTGAAGCACACTCCAATAAACTCCTCGCTTTTTCATCAGTTCATCATATGTGCCGGACTCCACGATCCCCCGCTCCCCCACCACAAAGATGCGGTCGGCCCGGCGGATGGTGGAGGGACGGTGGGCGATCAGGAAGCAGGTGCGGCCCTCCAGCAGGCGGAGGGTGGCCTGCTGGAGCCGCTGCTCCGTGGTAGTATCCACACTGCTGGTGGCCTCGTCCAGGATGAGGATAGGCGCCCGGCTCACCAGGGCCCGGGCCATGGCCAAAAGCTGGTACTGCCCCTGGCTGAATTCCCCGGCCGCCCCCGACATGAGGGTTTGGTACCCCTGGGGCAGGCGCTGGATGAAACCGTGGGCATGGGCCAGTTTTGCCGCATGGACAACCTCCGCCTCCGTGGCCTCCGGGCGGGCATAGCGCAGATTGTCCAGCACCGTGCCGCGGAAAAAGACGGTCTCCTGGAGCACCACGGAGAAGCACCGGCTCAGTCCTTCCCGGCTGTACCGACCGAGGGGCACGCCGTCCAGCCGGATCTCCCCCGCCGTCGGCTCATAGGCCCGGATCAGCAGGTTGACCAGGGTGGTCTTGCCCGCGCCGGTCTCCCCCACAAATGCGGCCACCTCCCCTGCCCTGACGCGGAAGCTCACATGCTCCAGCACCGGCCTGTCCGGCTCATAGGAGAAGGACACATCCGCAAAGGACACCTCTCCCCGCACCGTCCGGGGTGAGACTGCACCCGGGACATCGGGGGGCAGCTCCGGCTCGTCCAAAATCTCAAAGAGCCGCTCGGCCCCAGCGACGGCCTGCTGAATGCTGGAAAAGAGGGCGGCAATGCTGTTCAGGGGCCGCCCCAACTGCCGGGAGTAGCCCAGGAAGCTGACCACCAGCCCAACGCTCACCGCGCCGCGGAGGGCCAGCACGCCCCCGGCGCAGGCGATCAGGGCAAAGCCCAGGTTGTTGACCATGTTCACCAGCGGGCTGAGCAGGCCGGCGCAGATCTGCGCCTTCACCGATGTGGCGCACAGCGCCCCGTTCATCTGGTCAAAGCGTGCCAACAGCTCTTCCTGCTGGTGGTAGAGCTTCACCGTGCGGCTGTTGGAGAGGGACTCCTGCACCAGGCCGCTCAGGCGGCCCAGCTCATCGGCCTGCCGGCGGTAGAGCGTCCTGCTCCGCCGGGAGATCAGGCGGGTGCACAGGGCGATCACCGGCACAGTTGCCAGGGCCGTCAGGGTGAGCAGCGGGCTGAGGGCCGCCATGATGGCCAACGCCCCCGCCACCATCAGCAGGCTGGACAGGAGCTGAGTCACCGTCTCAGCCGCCACGGTGCTGACGTTGTCGGCATCGCTGACCAGGCGGTTCATGGTATCCCCATGGGGGTGGCGGTCAAAGTAGGACAGGGGCAGCCGCCCCAGCTTGGCAAAGCACTCCCTCCGGATGCGGGCCACCATCCGCTGGGAGAGGATCTCCATCCAGCGGCGTCGGCCCCAGTTGCCGAGCCACTGTGCCGCCGCGGCCCCTGCCAGAGTGGGCAGCAGCACTGACAGAGCGGCACGCTCCACGCCGCCCCAAGGCAGAAAGCAGTCCACCGCCCGTCCCAGCAGATAGGGTACCGCCAGGGCCGCCCCGGTGGAGAGCAGGGTAAGGCACACCACCAGCAGCAGCTCCCTGCCCCAGCGGGCGTAGAGGGCCAGGAGCCGCCGCACGGTGCCCCGCCCGTCCCTGGCCCTGGCGTGGGGGCCGAAGCGCTGCTGGAGGCTCCGCCGCTGAGGAGGCAGCACAGGGCCGCCGGACGCTTCACCGTGTGCCATCTTCTCCCTCCTCTTCCGGGGCCTGAGAGGCCCAGATTTCCCGGTAGGTGGGGCAGGTGTCCAGCAGGCTCCGGTGAGTGCCCAGACCCACCTGCCGCCCCTCCTCCAGCACCAGGATCCGATCTGCCGTGCGGGCCGCGCGCACCTTCTGAGTGATGTGGAGCACCGCCTGCCCCGGCCGCCGCTCCAATCCATCCAGCACCCTCCGCTCAGTGGCCGGGTCCAGGGCGCTGGTACAGTCATCCAGCACCAGCACCGCGCCTCCCCGCACTAGGGCCCGGGCCAGAGAGAGCCGCTGCCGCTGTCCCCCGGAGAGGTTGACGCCCCCCTGAACTAGCACGGCCTCCAGGCCGCCGGCCTCCGCCACGAAGTCGGCGGCCTGAGCAGTCTCCAGGGCGGCACAGAGCTGTGCCTCCCCCGCGCCCCGGTCACCCATGGACAGATTTTCCCGGATGGTGCCGGAAAAGATGGCGCTCCGCTGGGCGGCCACCACCACCTGCCGCCGCACCTGCCCCAGGGGAAGGCGGCTCATGGGCCGCCCGCCCAGGTACAGCTCTCCCTTCTGGGGCTCATAGAGCCGGGCGCACAGCCAGGCCAGGGTGGTCTTGCCCGCGCCGGTGGGACCCACCACCGCCAGCCGCTCCCCCCGCCGCAGTGTGAAGGAGATGTCCTGCAGGGCGGGCACGCCGCTTCCCCCGGGGTAGGCGAAGGTCACATGGCGCAGCTCCAGCACCGGCTCCTCCACGCCTGCCTCCTCCGGCCCCTCCAGGGTTCCCTCCTCCGGGAGAGCCAGCACCTCCTCCACCCGCCGGACGGAGGTTCTGGCCCGGATGAGCAGCTTGAACACGTCAATGAGAGTCATCAGGGAGGTGAGCATCTGGGTCATATAGGTGACGAGGGCGGACACCGTGCCCGCCTCTGCCCCGCCGCGCCCCGCCGCCCACAGCACCGCCGCGATGCCCAGGTTGACAGTGAGGGTGACCAGGGGGGCGAACCAGGCCGACAGGAGCTGAAGCCGGATGCCGGACTCCTCCAGCTCTCCGTTGGACGCCTGAAAGCGGCGGTTTTCCCACTCCTCCCGCCCCAGGGCCCGGATGAGGCGGATGCCGCGCAGAAATTCCTCCACGGTGGTGTTGACCCGGTCCATGGCCTCCCGCACCCGGCGGAAGCGCCGGCCGCTCTCCGCCAGATAGGCCGTGATGAGAGCCGTCACCCCCAGCACCACCGCCAGCACAATCCAGCTCAGCCCCATGTCCAGCCCCATGGCATAGACCACGCTGCCCACGCACAGGGCGGGGGCCTTGACACCAATGCGCAGGGCGGAGTTCACCGATCTGGAGAGCTGGTCACAGTCGCTGGACATCCGCGTGACCAGGGCGCCGCTCCCGAGCTGATCCACGCCCCCCTCGGTCAGGCGGAGGCATTTGGCAAACAGCGTCCGGCGGAGCTCGGCCCCAAACCGCTGGGAGGCCGTGCCGGAGCAGAAGTTGCGCACCAGCACGCACAGGATGCCCGCCAGGGCCGCCACCGCCATCCAGCCCCCCAGCTCCAGGACGCGGCCCAGTTCCCCCGTGCGCACCCCCTCGTCGATCATCCGCGCCATCAGGGTAGGCAGCAGCAGTTCACAGTTGGCCTCCAGCAGGACAAACAGGAGGGCCGTCAGACAGTACCAGCGATAGCGCCTGAGGCAGCGCCAGACGAGGGACACACCCCTCCCCCCTTTCCGGCCGCCAGGCGGGCGGCCTCGTCCATCAGGGCCCGGACGGTGTCAAATGGCCGGGCGGCCTCCAGGCTCTCCAGCCGCTCCCTCCGCAGGGTGAGCACCGGCACCCCCGCCCCGGCCGCCGCCCGCAGCAGCTCCAGATTCTCCCGGTTGTAGGGGCCGATGGCGGCCCCGCTGTCCACCACACAGGCGGACGAACAGGCCGCCGCCACCGCGGCGCGCAGGGTGTCCGGCGCGGGAGGGGAAAAGCTCTCCGCCTCATACCGGCGGGCGGCCAGGGTCTCCGCCACCGCCCAGTCCACGTCACACCGCTGGAGAATCCCGGTGGCAAAGGGGAGCCCCCTCTTTTGCAGGGCCCGGAAGCAGGGGGCCCCTCTGCCTTCTCCGGGCACCACGAATACCCGCGGCTCCCCTGCCGCGCCGCACAGCTCCACGCTGCCCAGCAGCAGGTTGAAGCTGCCGTCGTGGATATCGTAGAGCTGGCGGATGGTGTCGTCATCCAGTACGTCCTCCGGCGCGCCGCAGCGGAAGATGGCGTTATCCTTTACCAGCACCACCACGTCGGCCAGCTTGGTGGCCAGATCCACCTCGTGGAGGGAGAGCACCACGGACAGCCCCCGGCTGGCGGTCATCTCCCGGAGGATGTCCAGCAGCTCGATCTTGTGGCGGATGTCCAGATAGCTGGTGGGCTCGTCCAGGACGATCACCTCCGGCTGCTGGCACAGGGCCCGGGCCAGCAGCACCCGCTGCTTCTGGCCGTCGCTGAGTTCGGTAAACCGCTGCTCCCGCAGCTCCAGAGCGTTGACCCGGGCCATGGAGTCCTCCACGATGCGCTGATCCTCCCTGGAGAGCTTTCCGAAGTGGTTGGTGTAGGGGTAGCGCCCGGCGGCCACCACCTCCCAGCAGGTCATGAGCTCCGGCTCGATGCGGTCGGTGAGCACCACCGACACGTGGCGGGCCAGCTCCTTGTCGCTCATGCCGTCCAAATCCCGGCCGCCGATGGCCACCACGCCGCCCAGCTTTGTCAGATGGCGGGTGATGCTGCGCAGGATGGTGGATTTGCCGGAGCCATTGGGGCCGATCAGGCAGAGAATGCCCCCCTGCCAGATGCCGATATCGATGTCCTCGATGAGGGGCCGGCGATGGTAGCCCACCGACAGCTTCTGGGTCTCAAAATACATCAGCCATTCCTCCTGCGCTTGATCATCAGCCAGATCACCACGGGGGCGCCCAGCACCGAGGTGACGGTGCTGATGGTGAGCTCCGTGGGGGAAAAGGCCGTGCGGGCGATGAGGTCGCAGGCCAGGCAGAACACGCTTCCCGTGAGGAAGGTGGCCGGTATGAGCACCATGGGCCGGGAGGTGCGGAAGATCAGGCGGGTGATGTGGGGCACGGCGATGCCCACAAAGGAGATGGGGCCGGCAAAGGCGGTGACGCAGGCCGACAGGATGCTGGACAGGAGGATCAGGGCCACACGGAAGCCCTTGACGTTGACCCCCATGCTCTTGGCGTAGTTCTCACCCAGCAGATAGGCCCCCAGGGGCTTGGACAGGAAAAACACCAGCACCACCGTGGGGATGGTGATCAGGGCGGAGGCCCCCAGGGTGGCCCAGGTCATGCCGGAGAAGCTGCCCATCGTCCAGATGGTGAAATTCTGGAGCTGGCTACTCTCGGCGAAGGTGATCATGAAGTCGGTGCCCGCGTCGCAGATGTAGCCGATCATCATGCCGATGACCAGCAGCATGGCTAGGTTCTGCACCCGGCTGGACACGGCCAGCACCAGAGCCATGGCCGCCAGTGCCCCGGCGAAGGCCGCCAGGAAGATGACGTAGGGGGAGAAGCCCCCCGTCACAATGGGGGTGGCCGCCAGGAGGAAGAAGCCCACAAACAGGCGGGAGCCGGAGGAGATGCCCAGCACAAAGGGGCCGGCGATGGGGTTTTTGAAAAAGGTCTGGAGCAGGAAGCCCGCGATGGACAGCGCCCCGCCCAGCAGGGCAGCCCCCAGCAGGCGGGACAGGCGGATTTTCCAGAGGATATTGCCCTCCGTGGTGCCGTCGTTGCCCCAGCGGAGGAGGGTGAGCATGCGCTCCAGGCTCAGATGCACCGAGCCGGTATTGATGTTCCAGTAAAACAGGGCGGCCATCAGTATTGCCAGCACAACAAATCCCACGGCGTTTCTTGTGTGTTGTCTCATAGGCCTCTCTCCTTTTCCGCGCGTTCCCCTGCCGGGCTCCGCGGCTTATTCGGCGGGCAGCTTATAGAAGTAGTGGAGCTGATCCGCGTCCTCGGGGTGGTAGATAATGGTGGCAATGTCCTCGATCATGGTGGCCACGTCGTCGGCAGACTGCCAGTAGTTCTTCTGGATGCCCCAGACGTTGCCCTCCTGGATGGCCTTCATATCCGCCAGATAGTCCCCGTTGGCCAGAATGTCTGCCACGGTGGACACGCTGACGTCGCTGGTGTTGTCATAGATCAAGATCTCGGCGTCCACCGCCCCCTGATAGAACTCCTCCACTGTCATCTTGGTGTTGCCGCCCTGGCCGGGCTCCAGCTCCGCAAAGGGATAGGTGCCGCCGGCCAGCTCCAGCATCTTATTGACATAGTCGCCGCCATTGCGCACGTAGACGGTACCCTTGAAGATATAGGTCTGGAGGATGGTGGGGTGCTCACTCTCCCCGGCCACGCTCTCGGCCACGGCATTCACCCGCTGCACCTCTTCGTCGAAGTAGGCGTCGGCCTCCTCCTCCATGTCCAGCAGGGCGCCCACCAGCTTGACCCACTCCACGCGGCCCAGGGGGTGGTTCTCCAGGTGCTGGCTGTCGGCGATGCAGGGGATGCCCAGCTCGTCCAGCTTGGCCAGCACCTCGTCGCTGCCGTGCATGGTGTTGGCGGAGATCAGGATGATCTGGGGCGCGGCGGCGCTGATGAGCTCATAGTCGGGGGCGGAGTTCTTGCCCACATAGGTGGTGGTGCCGTCCTCAATCTGCTGGGTAACCTGCTCGATATGCCATTTATCCTTGTCGGTGGTCACCAGACTCACCTTGTCCAGCGCCCCGATGGCGTGAAACAGGGTGGCGTGGGTGGTGGAGAAGCAACCCAGCTTGGTCAGCGGGGCCTGGAGAACGGTCATGTCCCCCGTGTCGTCCGGCGCCTCTCCCCCCTCGGGCACCCACAGGAACTTCTGTCCCGCGCCGTCGGTGATGATCTTACAGCCGTTGGCACAGTAGTCCACCGCGAAGTTGTTGGCATACTGGAGCTCCATGCTGCGCACCACGGTCAGGTCGTTCTTGTCTGCCGCAGCGGTCTCCACCACGGGGGACGGGCTGGGACTCTCCGGCACAGTCTGCTGGCCGCAGCCCGCCGCTGTGAGCAGCAGGGCGGCGGTCAGGCACAGCCCGGCCGCCCGATTCAGATGGTGTATCATTGCGATTCCTCCTTGTCATCTGGTTCTTCTCTATCTGGAAACGCGGTTTTCCACGTATTCCACCACTCCAATTTCCCCTCCAGCCGGCAGGCGTGCTCCAGCATCCTCCGGTGCATCTGGCAGTCCAGGGGGGAGGGCCCGGCCCGCCGGGCGGCAGGACAGCCCCCGCCGCACAGGCCGAAGGCGGGACAGCGGGCGCATTCCTCCGGCGGTTCCAGCCCGGGGCAGGGACTCTGCGGCAGGGCCGTCCCCGCGCCCAGCGTACCCAGGAGGCACCCCTCCGCCCCGGCCAGGGCGGAGCAGGGCCACAGCCGGCCGTCCGGCGTCACCGCCAGGGAGCGCCCAGTCTGGGCGTTGCAGTAGCAGTCCCGTCTGCAGCCCGTGCGCAGCAGCAGGCGCAGGCGCTCCAGCTCCTTGAGCCGCACCGGGCGGCCCAGCCGGGCCAGCTGATCGTGACGGGCCAGCAGGCGGTTCAAACCCTCGGCCAGCGCCTGGGGGGAGGGGGACAGCCCCGCCCCCGCGCCCCGGCCCTGGGGCCGCACCAGATCCAGGCCCACACCGTGGACGTTGCCGCACCACAGGGCAAAGTCCAGCAGACGGTCCAGGCCGCGCACACTGCCCACCGACACCACCGCGGTCAGGTTGGCCGCCATGCCGGCCGCCGCCAGGGTCTGGAGCCCGCGGGCCGTCGCCTGGAAGGAGGGCTCCCCCTCCGGGGTGCGGCGGGCGGCGTTGTCCGGGCCCACCCCGTCCAGGCTCACCCCCACGGCCACCCGCCGGGCCCTCAGCTCCCGGCAGAGCGCCGGTGTGAGCAGCGTGCCGTTGGTCTGGATGGCGGCGTGGAACCTCCGTCCGGAGGCCCGGCCGAAGTCCAGCACCTTCGCCGCCGTGTCCCAGCGCAGCAGGGGCTCCCCGCCGGTGAACTGGATGCGCAGGGCTTCCCCCGGCGGGCAGGCCAGAGCCACGGCCTCTGCCGCCCGCTCGGGGGAGAGATCCTCACCCGCCGGCCCGCTCCCGGCGTAGCAGTAGCCGCAGGCCAGATTACAGCGGTTGGTGAGGCGCAGCACCAGGGTGTCCAGCCCGCCCTTCATTGAAAGCCGTCCTCCATCACGCCCTCCATGTCCATGTAGATGCGCCGGATGGCCCGCAGCTCCTCCTCCCCCGCCTGCCACATCCCCCGCTGGTGGGCCTCCAGGAAGCGTTCACTCATCTGGAGCACCGCCGCGTCGTTGACCTGCTCCATCCACCGGCGGGTCTCCTCGTCCAGGAGGAACTGCCGCGCCATGGCGTCGTACATCCAGTTGGAGGCCACCTCCGCCGCCGCGTCCCAGCCAAAAAAGGTGTCAAAGGTGGTGGACAGCTCCTGGGCGCCCTTGTAGCCGTGGCGCTTCAGGCCCTCCAGCCACTTGGGATTGAGGATGCGGCTGCGCATGACCCGGGCCAGCTCGGTCTCTACACGGGCGGTCTCCGGTCGGGCGGGGTCGGCGGTGAGGCCCGCCACGGAGACGGGCTTCTGCCCGCTGCAGTCCCGGACGCAGGCGATCAGGCCGCCATGATAGCTGTAAAAATCGTCGCTGTCCAGCATGTCGATCTCCACCGACGACTCGTTCTTGATGGTCATCCCCACGGAGGACAGCTGGCTGCGGAACAGCTCCGGCATGGCCTGGCCGTGGAAGCGGCTGCTGTACCCGTGGGCGCTCCAGAGGGTGTAGACCTGGCTCAGATCCCTCCAGCTCTCCCAGTTCTGGCTGTGGATGGCCTTGCTCACCCCTGCGCCGTAGGTGCCGGGTGGGCAGCCGAACACCCGCAGGGATGCTTGCTCCAACGCCTCATTTTCGCTCAGGCCCTCGGCCACCAGCCGCTCCCGCTCCTGGTCGGTGTGCTTTTTGACAAAGTTCTGCTCCTGGGGCTCATCCAGGCCGGCCACGGCCAGCACCGCCCGCTCCACCAGCTCCACCACGTTGGGGAAGGTGTCCCGGAACAGGCCGCTGATGCGCAGCACCGCGTCGATGCGGGGGCGGCCCAGCTCCGCCAGGGGGATGGGCTCCACCCCCACCACCTTGTCCGTCTGGCCCAGATAGCGGGGGCGCACCCCCATCAGGGCGAACACCTCTGCGATGTCCTCTCCGTTGGTTTTCATGCACTCGTCGGAGTAGACCACGATCGCCACACTCTCCGGCCAGGGTTCCCCCTTCTGGGCCCGGTAGGCGTCGACCGCCTGCTCCGCCAGCGTCTGTCCCACCGTCCATGCCGCCCGGCTGGGTACGGCGGCGGGGTCGATGGCGTAAAAGTTCCGGCCCGTGGGCAGGATGTGGACATTCCCCCGGGAGGGACTGCCTCCGGGCAAGGGCGGGACAAAGCGCCCCTCCACCCCCGCCAGCAGCAGATCCAGCTCGTCCGTGGTTTGGCGCAGCCGGGGCGCCGCCTGGGTGCAGACAAAGTCCAGCACCCGCGCCAGCGGGGTGGTGTCTCCCGGAAAGCCCTCCTCCGCCAGGAGCTCCGCCGCAGCCTCCGGCCGGTAGCCCTCCGCCGACAGGCGGGCAAGGAGCCGCCGGGCCGTCGCAATCGCCCCGTCCACAATGCGCAGGGCGGTGCGCCCGTCGGGGTAGAGCCGCTCCGGCGCGGCCCGCAGCTCCTCGGGCGCCCACCCCTGGGCCAGCAGTATGCTGTCCTCCAGGGCGGGCACGGCGCCGTTTGGCACCCGCACCAGGGCTCGGGCCAGGTGGTCGAAGCGCTCCCCCTCTGGGGGCTGGCCGTAGATGTGCAGGCCGTCCCGCACCAGGGAGGTCTTGATGCGGCTCACCCAGCGGTGGAGGCGGGCCACCCCATCCTCCGGCTCGGCCTCCAGATCCGCCCGCTCCAGCTGGAGATCGGTAGTCACCTCCAGCTCCTCCGCCAGGGTGAAGATCCGCTCCAGCAGTGCGGGCACCTGGGCAGGCCGGGCCTGGCGGGCGTGATAGTAGCCGTCGATGGCCTCGTCCAGATCGGTGAGGCCGCCGTAGGTGTCCGCGTCGTCCATGGAGGGGATCAGGTGGTCGAGTATGCAGGCGTAGGAGCGGCGCTTGGCCTGCATCCCCTCCCCCAGGATGCTGATGTTGTAAATGTAGAGGTGGGGCATCCCGCCGATGCAGATGTCGCCGAAGCAGCCGGAGGACAGGCCGATCTCCTTGCCCAGTAGCCACTCCAGGGTGCCGTGGGTGCCCACGTGGAGCACCACGTCCGCCCCGAACACCTCGTCCACCCAGCGGTAAAAGGCCAGGTAGGAGTGGGGCGGGGTGCTGTCGGTGCTGTGGTAGAGCTCCTCCGCCCGCTCCGGCGCCGAGCGCATGGGCTGCACCCCCACAAAGAGGCTGCCGTTTCGGATACCGGGGATGACGATCTGGCTGCCGGACACCATCACGGTGCCCGGGGCGGGGCCCCAGCTCTCCTCCATCTGGGCCCGGGTCTCGGGGTTAAGACGGTCGAACCACCCCTGATACTGCTCCGCCGGCACCGTGGCCTCCGCCCGCTCCAGCGCGGCCTCCGGGGAGAGCCAGCGGTTGTCGTTGGTCACCGCCGCCCGGATGCGGGCAATGATCTCCGCCCCGCTGGAAAAGGAGTAGGCTGTGCGCAGGCCCTGGCTCTCCAGGGCCCGCACCACCCGGAATACCGTCTCCGGCGTGTCCAGGCCGTGGGCGCTGCCGATGGTGTCGCTGCGGGGCGGCATGTTGTGAAAGATGACGGCCACCTTTTTCTCCGGCATGGGCTTGCGGGCCAGTTCCGCCCAGCGGCAGGCCAGCTCCGCCACCCTCGTCACCCGGTCGGGCAGGGGGCGGCACACCTTCCGCCCGTCCGCCGTCCGCTCCGTCACCGCGTAGGGCACGGAAATGAGCTGCCCGTCAAACTCCGGCTGGTAGACGCACACGGGCAGGGAGACCAGATCCAGGCCCCGGATATCCCGCCGGTACTCGTCAGCACTGAAGTAGGTGGTGAGTCCCTGGATCACCGGCAGGCCCCAGTTCTCAAACACGCTGGCGGGCACCTGGCCCGCCCGGGCCTCCCGCCCGGCCAGGGTGGTCAGGCTGAAGCCGTAGGACACCACCAGCGCCCCCGGAATGGGGGTGCCGTCCGCCCTGCGGTAGAACCGCTCCATCCGGTAGAGGATGCCCTGCTCCGTCCCGTGGTCGGCGGCGAAGGAGTCGGACAGGGCGTATGGGACGCCCCCCCGGGCCTGAATGGCCCGCAGCAGGGCGTCCACATGCTCCAGATTGCCGGTTCTGGCGTAGTGGTCATGGATCAGCACACCGATGACCGGCCGGGTCTCGGCGGCCATCCGTGCCCGGTACCCCGCCTCCCTCTCCGGCGGCAGGAAGCCCTCCAGGGTGTACACCCCCTGCCCCCGGGGCGGGCTCGGAGGGCTGAGGGGATAATCCCCGCCGAAGCGGCCGTTGAGGGCGCAGAGCACCAGCCCCTCCAGATCCCCCGGGCTCCCCGCCTGGTAATAGCTGTCCAGCGCGGCGTAGAGGGCCGGCTCCAGCCCCAACCTGGGGAGCAGCTCGGCCAGCTCGTCCCCCATGGTGGAGGTAAAATAGACCGGCCGCCCCTCCAGCGCCTCCCACAGCCGGGAAAAGCAGTACAGGTTCTGAATCGAGCCATGGGAGGCCAGAAAGGCCATGTCCGCCGCCGCGCCGTCGGCCAGAAGGGCCCGCTCCAGCCCGGCGTCGGCATTTATCTCCCGCACGGAGTAGACCCTGCCCTCCACCGCGCCGGGGTACCGGCGCTCCAGGGCGGCCAGGGCCTGAGGCAGGGCCCAGAGCCGGTATTCATTCATGAGCACGAAAAGCAGCTTTACCATAGACGCCTCCTTAACCCGCCGCCGGGCTGTGGCCGCGCACCAGCTGGGCCAGCGGCCTGGCCCGCAGCTCCTCCACCCGGTAGCAGGGCGCACCCATCACCTGGGCCACCTGAGCCGCCAGCCCCAGAGAGACAAACTGCCGCTCGGTGTCGATCACCACCGCTGGGATGTGGGCCTCCGCCACCCGCCGGGCGGCCCGCAGGGCCTCCTCCACCGGGTCGCCGCCCCGGCTGAAATTGGCCCGGCCGTCGGTGATGAGCACCAGCAGGGGCAGGGAATCCCGCACCCGGCGGCGCTGCCGCTCCAGCATGCGGCGGGCCTCCTCTAGCCCAGCGGCCAGCGGGGTCCGCCCGCCGGTGGGGAGGGCCTGGAGCTCCCGCTGGGCCAGCTCCACGCTGCGGGTGAGCTCCAGCACAGCGGCGGCCTCCCCGCCCCGGAAGGCCACCAGCCCCACCTGATCCCGCTTCTGGTAGGAGTCCATCAGCATGGAGAGCACCGCCTCCTTGACCTCCTTCATCCGCCTGGCCGCACCCATGGAGCCGCTGGCGTCCACGGCGAACACGATGTCCGCACCCACGCGGCTTTCCCGCACCTTCACCCGCAGGTCGGGGGGCAGGATGACCAGGCCGGACTGCCCGCCGACCCGGCTCCACTGATAGGGGGCGGCGGCCCGCAGCGTGGCGCCCACCGCCAGATCTTCCGCCTTCCCCCGGGGGATGCGGTCGCCCACGGCCCGCCCCCGCCGGGTGGCGGAGCGGGTCTTGCTGCGCCGCCCGCTGCCCCGGCGGGCCAGGCGGTCGGCCCGGGTGGTGAGCAGGGCTCTCACCTCGTAGAGGTTCTCCCCCTGCTCCAACCGCTCTCGGGACGGCCCCTGCTCCGTGGGTGGCGCGGGGGCCTGAACCCCCTCCTGCGGCGGCCCGTCGGCGGGGTGGGACTCGTCCGCCGGTCCATCCCCGCCCCCGGCCTGTCCGTCCGCTCCAGATCCCCGAGGGGGCTCCTCCCCTCTCTCCTGTCGCGGGGGCGGGCCTTCGCTTCCCTCCCGCCTGCGGTGGGGCAGGGCCAGCTCCGCCGCCGTGTGGAGATCCTCCAAGTTGATGTAAGTGCGCCCGGCCAAGGCGGCCAGGGCGCGGGCGGTGTGCAGGATGGCCAGCTCCGCCCGGTGCCCGGCGGCGTTGGCCTGCCGGGCCAGCAGGCAGGCGGCCTGCTCCTCCGCCTCCCCCACGTCCACCTGGGGCAGCAGGGCGCGGGCGGCGGCCAGCTGCCCGGCCAGCCGCTCCTCCCGCCGGGCCCACTGGGCGCGAAAGGCGGCGGGGTTTTCCTCAAAGGCCAAGCGGCGGCGCACCACCTCTTTCCGGGCCTCCGGCTCCCGCTCCCCCGTTACCGCCACATAGAGGCCGAAGCGGTCCAGCAGCTGGGGGCGGAGCGTCCCCTCCTCCGGATTCATGGTGCCCACCAGGGCGAAGCGGGCGGGGCAGGTGTGGGAGATGCCGTCCCGCTCCACCCGGCACACTCCGGTCTCCAGCGTGTCCAGCAGGGCGGCGGTCAGGGCGGAGGGGAGCAGATTTACCTCGTCGGCATAGAGCACCGCCCCGTCGGCCCGGGCCAGCAAACCGGGCTGGAAGGTTCTGCAGCCGGTGCGCACCGCCGCCTCCAGCTCCACACCGCCCAGCAGCATGTCCTCCGTGGCGCTTACCGGCAGCTCCAGCAGGCGCACTCCCTCCAGGCCGCCCAGGGCCCGCACCAGAGTGGACTTGGCCGTCCCCTTTTCCCCGCACAGCAGCACCCCGCCGATGCGGGGCTCCACCGCCAGGCAGAGGAGGGCCTGCTTTGCCCGCTCCTGCCCCACCACGGCGGTGAAAGGATACAAGGGCCTATCCATAGAACAGCGCCTCCCAGTCGATGCCGGCATCTCCAGCCTGCTCAAACGGGGCCCGGCGCAGGCGGTGGGGCAGGGCCAGTTCCGCCGCCCGCCGCAGCTCCTCCATTCCGGCCTCCGTCCGGCCCTCCAGAGCCGCCAGAGCCCGTGCCGTCTTGAGCATGGTGATGTCCGCCCGGTGGCCGTCCACCTGGAGGGCGGTGCACACCCGGGCCACGGTATCGAACAGAGGCTCGGGCAGGGACACCTGGGGCAGCAGGGCCTGGGCCGACCCGATCCGACGCCGGAGGGCCTCCTGCTCCGGCGCCCAGCGGGCGCAGAAGGCGGCGGGGTTTTCCTCAAAGGCCAGGCGGCGGCGCACCACCTCCTTGCGGGCCTCCGCCTCCTGTTCGCCGTGCACCTCCACCATCAGGCCGAAGCGATCCAGCAGCTGGGGCCGCAGATCCCCCTCCTCCGGGTTCATGGTGCCCACCAGGATGAAGCGGGCCGGATGGCTGTAGGAGATCCCCTCCCGCTCCACGGTGTTGACCCCCATGGCGGCGGAGTCCAGCAGCACGTCCACAATGTGATCCTCCAGCAGGTTGATCTCGTCCACGTAGAGGATATTTCCATTGGCCTGGGCCAGCAGGCCGGGCTCAAAGGCGCGGACGCCCTCCTTCAGCGCCCGCTCCAGATCCAGGGTGCCCACCACCCGGTCCTCGGTGGCACTTACGGGGAGCTCCACCACCCGGCGGCGGTAGGGAACGGCGCGGCGGGCCGGGCTGGACCGGCACTCGTCGCACAGCGCCTCACCATCCATCCGGCAGTGGAAGGGGCACCCCTCCGCCACCTCCACCTCGTCCATCAGCTCTGCCAAACCGCGCACCGCCGTGGACTTGGCCGTTCCCTTCTCCCCCTGGATCAGCACGCCGCCCAGGCGAGGCTCCACCAGGTTGAGCAGCAGCGCGGTTTTCAGCTTTTCCTGCCCCACCAGGGCTGAGAAGGGGTATTCGTATCGTTCCATTTGCGCATGACCGCCTTTCTGTATCGGGAAGATGAACGCAAAAAACCGGGGTCGGAGCGTGCTCCGATCCCGGTTTTCCTGCAAACAGTTCATCCCCCGCCTACGGGGGATATTCCTCTGCTGCACACTGGCTCCTGAGATCCGAAGAGCATGTCCTGTGCACGCAGCAGGCAGGTTTTCTGACTCATGCGTCTCCGTCCACGCCAGCCTTCCCGGCATTACCTGCCAGTGGCATTTTTGGCGGGACTCCGCAATTACAGCAGCGGCCCTGTGCGGGAGTTTCACCCGGCTTCCCTTTTCCGTCTCCACCCGGAGGGGAGACGCACCTGTGCGTTCGCTATTTTATTTGTAGCAACTTGATTGTATTCCCCATTTTATTCGTTGTCAATCGTTAATTTCCTTTCGGAGAGATTTTGCCCATTCTGAGGGGGAGGCGAACTGCCGTAAGTGCCTGCCAAACGCCTTTTGCGGGCGGAAACCCGCACCCACTTCTCGGGAGAAGCGCACAGCGTGCGGCAAAGTGCAGAGAGGGACAAGCCAGGGAGCGACCGCCGTCACGGCCGTGTCACCCCTATGTGCCGGTTTCGGGGCAGGGCCCCCTGAAACGGGATTTTGGCGGCGTTGGGCCGCGTGTGGGCAAGTAGTTCCTGGGCGGGAGGGTCACGGAAAATCTACCCTCCCAGAGTAGCATGAATTCCAGAGAGAAAAGGCCTCCGGGGGCCCGATTCTGGGTTCTCCGGAGGCGTTCGATTTTCGTACTAGGATAAAGGACCGCGGCGGTAAACCGCCGCCGGCCCGGTCACAATACCCCGCAGTGCGGGGCGTGTCAAGGGGTTGCGGGATTTCGCCTCAGAAAAACTTAGGTGGTCGCTGTTCGGAAAATTTGAATTTTAGGGGGTCGGTGCTCTTGAAAAAGTCAGTGCTCCCAGGCGGTTCCGGCCTTTTTGGCCGCCGCTGTGGAGGCGTTTGGGCTTGGGACACCCTTCCCTGCCTGGGTACGCAAATCCTGCGCCGCATAAAACAAAGATAAGGCCTTTCGCGCTGAACGGGAAATGATATGCTTAAAACAAAGAAAGGGCAAATGATAATATCCTGTTAACTCTGCGCCGTTGGCCTGGCTATTTTCCTCCTTCTGCGGTATGTTGTGTTGCTGCGAAGGAGGGATCAAAACCATGGCAAAACGCAGAGCAAACGGGGAGGGCAACCTCCGCAAACAGAAGGACGGTCGCTGGGAGGGCCGGTACACCGCTGGCCGCGCCCCGGAGACGGGCAGGGCCATCTACAAGAACGTCCTGGGTAAGACCCAGGCGGAGGCCAAGGCAAAGCTGAAACAAGCAATCGAGGAAGCGAAAGGACTGGACACGGCCAAGGTTGGCCGGTACACGGTGGGGCAGCGGATGAAGGTGTGGTTTGAGCACTACGCCAAGATAAAAGTACGGCCATCCTCCCACCAGACCTACCGGGGCTACATCGACAACCACATCAAGCCCAACATTGGCAAGGTCCCCCTGGAAAAACTCACTTCTCTGGAATTGCAGAAGTTCTACAAGAAGCTGCTGGAGCAGGGAAGGGTAGGCCGGCTGGAGTCCAGGCACCAGGCCAAGGGGCTGAGCCCCAAGGCCGTGCGGAACATCCACCAGATCATCTCCTCTGCGATGAACTTAGCCAGGGAGCAGAAACTGATCACCGCAAATCCTGCGGAGGGCTGTGCCCTGCCTCGGCTGGAGCACAAGGAGATGAAAACCCTGCTGGTGGAGCAGCTCCAGTCCTTCCTGAGAGAGTCCAAGGACAGCGGCGTGTTTGAGCTCTACTATTTGGAATTGGCTACCGGGCTTCGCCGGGGAGAACTCCTCGGCCTGAAATGGGTGGACATTGATTTGGAACGCGGTGACCTCCGGGTTCGGCGGCAGATCGCCCGGATCAACGGCGAGGTGGTGGAGGCACCCCTGAAAACGAAAAACGCCTACCGTACCCTGCCGCTGGCAGAGGATACGATAGACGTCCTGAAAGCACAGAGAAAGAAAGCAGGAGGCAGCCCTTGGGTGTTCCCCAGCCCCACCGGCGGGCCGATCTCCCCGGGCAGCGTGCTGCACATGCTCCACCGGGTGCTGAAACGGGCGGGATTGCCTAGGGTAAGGTTCCACGATTTGCGCCACACCTATGCCACCCTGGCCCTCCAGAACGGAGTGGACGTGAAAACGGTGTCCGGGATGCTGGGGCACTTCTCGGCGGGTTTCACCCTGGACACCTACGTCCATGTGACCACAGCCTCCCAGCGTCAGGCGGCCCGAACGATGGGCAGTATCCTCTCTGGAAGGCTCCAGACCTGACCGCTCCGAAATCCCGTATAGGTCACGGCTTAGGTCAGACGAAAACAGCAAAAATAATCGGGCCAAAAAAGTGATGAAAATAAGAGAAAACCCGTCAGAATCCATGGATTCTGACGGGTTTATGGTTGCGGGGGATGGATTTGAACCACCGACCTCCGGGTTATGAGCCCGACGAGCTACCAAGCTGCTCTACCCCGCGATATGGTGCCGGAGACCGGGGTCGAACCGGCACGGGATTCCTCCCACGGGATTTTAAGTCCCGGGCGTCTGCCAATTCCGCCACTCCGGCGTGGAGGGCTCCAGTCTCTTGCTTTTGAGTGCTCAATTAGAATACCACAGTCAAAGCCTCTTGTCAACCCCTATTTTTAAAAAGCCGCCCGACAGGAATCGTATACATCTTTCCCTCCCTCCGGCATATACTGATATGTACACGACTTACGAAGGAGGTATCCCCATGCAACACACGCAGCAGGACGAAACCATTCTGCGCACCGAGCCAAAGGAAGACATAGATGACCTGATTTTCCGCGCCGATCCCGGCTGGATGGTCAGTGAGCGATAAAACCGCCCGCCCTCGGGCGGTTTTTTCCTGCCACTCTCTTTACAATTTCCACTCTTTTGGATATAATATGAGGGCTATTTTATGGAAATGAGTGTGGTTTTACATGCTTCAGTTTGATGAATACAAGGTAAAGCTCAACAATCTGCGCCCAGAGCTGGACGAGCTGGACCAGGCCTTGGGCCTGGAGACGGCCATCCGGGAGGTGGAGATGCTGGAGTCGGAGAGCGCTTCCGACGGCTTTTGGGACAACCTGGAGAAGGCCCAAAAGGTGCAGCAGCGGGTCAAGCAACTACGGGACAAGATTGAGGGCCAGCAAAAGCGCAAGACCCAGTGGGACGACCTGATGACCCTGTGTGAGTTGGGCAACGAGGCCGAGGACGAGACTCTGGTCCCCGAAGTGGAGGAGGGCTTCGCCAAGCTGGAGGCCGAGATAGAGGAGGCCAAGCTGTCCACTCTGCTCACCGGCGAGTATGACGGCTCCAATGCCATTCTCACCTTTCACGCCGGCGCGGGCGGCACCGAGGCCCAGGACTGGGCCCAGATGCTCTTCCGCATGTACACCCGCTGGGCGGAGCGCCACGGCTACGTGTGCAAGACGCTGGACTACCTGGACGGCGACGAGGCCGGCCTCAAGAGCGCCACCATTTCCATCGAGGGTGAGAATGCCTACGGCCACCTCAAGAGTGAGCACGGCGTGCACCGGCTGGTCCGGGTCTCCCCCTTTGATGCCAACGCCCGGCGTCAGACCTCCTTCGCCGCGCTGGAGGTCATGCCGGAGATTCCCGACGATGTAGAGGTGGACATCCGCCCGGAGGATGTCGAGATGCAGGTGTTCCGCTCCTCTGGTGCCGGCGGCCAGCACATCAACAAGACCTCTTCCGCTGTCCGCCTGATCCACAAGCCCACCGGCATTGTGGTTTCCTGTCAGACCGAGCGCAGCCAGTTTCAGAACCGGGACACCTGTATGCGGATGCTGCGCTCCAAGCTGGTGGAGCTTCAGATGCAGGCCCATGCCGAGAAGATCTCCGACATCAAGGGTGTACAGCTCAAGATCGAGTGGGGCAGCCAGATCCGTTCTTACGTGTTTATGCCCTACCAGTTGGTAAAGGACAACCGTACCGGCTATGAGACCAGCAACATCAACGCCGTGATGGACGGCGAGCTGGACGGCTTCATCAACGCCTATCTGAAGGCGGAGGCCACCGGCAACTGGGCTGAAAAATAAATTATTTCCTACACGAATCTTTTGAGCAGCGGGCTCATAAGATTCGTGTGCTTTTTGCACACTTTTTTTCTCCGCCACCTTGTATTTTTGTTTCCAGTTTGTTACCATTAGGATGCCCCAAAAAACGCCTTTCATAGGGAAAGGCAATGAGGAAAGGTGGAATGTTTTCTATGAGAAAACCCGCAAGCAAATTCCTGTCCCTGTTCCTCGTGCTGGCTATGGTGTGCTCCCTGTTCGGGGCCGCCTTTGCCGCAGAGGAAGAAACCGCAACCCCCTATGTCATTCCCGATGTCGATGGTAAGGTTGTTATTCTCCATACCAACGACACCCACGGCGCGGATCTGGACGAGGAGGGCGCTTCCTTCGGCATGGCCGGTGTGGCCCAGCTGAAGAAGGACTTCGAGGCCGCCGGCGCCGATGTGCTGCTGGTCTCTGCCGGCGACTCCATCATGGGCAAGCCCCTGGTGAGCGCCGACCAGGGCAAGAGCGCCATCGAGTTCATGAACGCCGCCGGTTATGATGCCATGACCGTGGGCAACCATGAGCTGGACTTCGGCATCGACAACCTCAAGGCCCTGGCCAAGGATGCCGACTTCCCCATCCTGTGCGCCGACATGACCACTGAGGCCGACGGCAAGACTGTCTTCGATTCCAACAAGATCTTTGACCTCGGCGGCGTGAAGGTGGGCGTGTTCGGCCTGGCCACCCCCGAGACCCTGACCAAGGCCGACGCCTCCAAGATGCCCGGCATCACCTTCCCCCAGACCGACAAGCTGTACGCCGTCGCCCAGGCTCAGGTCGATGAGCTGAACAAGGCCGGCGCCGATCTGATTGTCTGCCTGGGCCACCTGGGCATCGATGACGAGAGCATCGGCAACCGCTCCATCGACGTGTGTGAGCACGTGGATGGCATTGACCTGTTCATCGACGGCCACAGCCACTCCACTACTGCCGATATCATTGCCAAGGTGGGCGACACCAACGTGGTCAACGGCGCCAAGATCGTCTCCACCGGCACCGCTCTGGCCAACGTGGGCGTGGTGATCTACGATCAGGAGACCGGCACCCTGACCGACGAGCTGGTTCCCGCCGCCTCCTACACCAAGACCGACGCCGATGTGGCCAAGCTGGTGGACGACCGCAACACCGCCGTTGATAAAGTCTACGGCGAGAAGATCGCCACCACCGAGGTGGATCTGAACGGCTCCCGCTCCGGCGGCGCGGCCACCGATCCCGTCACCAAGGCCGAGATGACCTTCCCCGAGGGCGAGGGCGTCCGCACCACTGAGACCAACCTGGGCGACTTTGCCGCCGACGCCATCCTGTGGCAGGCCCGCCAGACTCTGGGCGAGGAGAACGTGGACGCCGCGCTGACCAACGGCGGCGGCATCCGCGAGGCTCTGGCCAAGGGCGACATTTCCAAGAAGAGCCTGCTGGCCGTCTTCCCCTTCGGCAACACCGTGGCCACCATCGACGTGACCGGCGCCCAGCTTCTGGAGGCCCTGGAGGCCGCTACCTGCACCACCCCCGAGGCCATCGGCGCCTTCCCCCAGGTGTCCGGCATTGAGTTCACCCTCAACACCGGCGTTCCCTATGTGAACGGCACTCAGTACGCCAACTCTACCTACTACGCTCCTGCCAATCCCGGCAGCCGCGTCACCATCTCCACGGTGAACGGCGAGGCCTTTGATCCCGCCGCCACCTACACCATCGCCACCAACGACTTCACCGCCAAGGGCGGCGACACCTACGGCGTGTTCAAGATCGCCGGCGGCTGGAAGGATGTGGGCGTGTCCCTGGAGGACGCCCTGATCAACTACACCACTGAGGAGCTGGACGGCACCATCACCGCCGAGCAGTACGGCGAGCCCGCCGGCCGCATCACCATTGTGGACGAGCCCGCCAACTATCCCGCCGATCTGGAGACCGGCTCCTGGTACTACAACGCCGCTGTGTATGCCTTGGACAATGGCATCATGAACGGCACCAACAAGGGCTTTGAGCCCACCGGCACCGTCACCCGCGCCACCGTGTACCAGACTCTCTATAACATGGAGGGTAAGCCCGCGGTTGAAAAGGCCACTGTGACCGGCACCGAGGGCGAGTGGTACGCCAACGCCATTAACTGGGCCGCCTCCGCCGGCCTGTTTGAGGGCACTGAGTACGGCACCGACACCGTAATCACCCGTTCCGGTATCGCCACTATTATCGCCGATTACGCCTCCTACAAGGGTATTACCGTGGACACCTCCGGCATGGCTATGAAGGAGGCTCCCGACTACGACTCCATCCCCGCCGCCGATCTGGAGGGCATGACCTTCTGCTATTATGGCAAGGTGATGACCGGTGACCAGAAGGGCAACCTGAACCCCAACGGCCAGCTCACCCGCGCTGAGTTTGCCCAGGTGCTCAAGAACTTCAGCGTCCTCAAGCCCACCTATGTGGAGACCGTGGTTTCCATCCCTGTAGCCGCCCAGGACGGGATCCCTGCCCATGAGATTCCCGCCACCCTGACCCTGCCCGTCTCCGCCTCCAAGGACGCGAAGGTTCCCGGCGTGGTGATGCTCCACGGCACCGGCTCCAACCGGGACGAAGCCGGCATGGGTTACGCCCTGGCCGCCCCCCGTATGGCCGCCGACGGCATCGCCACCCTGCGCATCGACTTCATGGGAAACGGCGACTCCACCGCCAGCTACCGGGATTACAACTACACCTCCGCCGTCATTGACGCCAAGGCCGCCGCGGACTACCTGGCCGGCCTGGAGACTGTGGACGGCGGGAATCTGGGCGTCATGGGCTGGAGCCAGGGCGGAACCGACGCCCTGCTGGCCGCAGAGGCCCACCCCGACACCTTCCAGGCTGTTGTCACCTGGTCCGGCGCCCTGGAGCTGAACGGCGCCTCCCTGTTTGCGGGTACCAGCTTTGAGGATGCCTATGCCCAGGCCAAAAAAGAGGGCTTTTATACGATGACCTTTGACTGGCGGGAGCCCTTAGAGCTGGGTGAGCGCTGGTTCCAGGAGGTGGCCGAAACCAACATTCTGAAGGTAACTGCTGACATCAAGGCCCCCATTCTGGCCATCAACGGCAAGGACGATACTACCGTCACCCCCGATAACGCCGAGAAGATTGTGAAGGCCGCCGCTAACGCCGACAGCCAGTTGCTGCTGGTGGATAACTGCGACCACACCTACAACGTGTTCTCTGGCGATTTCACTGCCCTCTATCAGACGGTGGACGCCACCGCCGCTTTCTTCCAGGCGCAGTTGATCCCCGCTGCCGCCCAGGCCGCGGCCTGATTGATCTCCCCCTACACACCAGGCACCCCCGGAGTCCAACGGCTCCGGGGGTGCCTTCGTATTCCTATGCTTTTCCGTATGCCGGGAGCAGCAGGCTCTTTTTAGCCCCGTCGACAGGCCACAGCCCTGCAAAAAGGCCCGGAACCAAAGGCTTAATAGTGATAAGGTACTATTTAGCTTTGCGAGGGGCAGAGAACGGTGTGACCGCAATGGTCACGCCGTTTTTCTGCGTCCGGGGGTAGATTTCGCAACAACAGGCTCGGAAATTACAGGAATCTCTACGTCATCCACGAAGTTGAAATAGATTTTTACCTTTTGTATCCGCTTGCCGCTGGATTTGTCCGGTGCAAACACCTCAATCTTCTTGATATATTCATTGACTATCGTAGGTGTCAATTCCGGCACATCCACATACTTCTGGGTCAGAGCGACAAAGGCATCCACATCCGCACTCATGGTTTCCTGCGTTTCCAGCCATTCTTCCGTCACTTCAATTTCGAGTTTTAACCGTTCCTGTTCCGCCTCGTAATCAGCGGTCATTTTCTTGTACCGCTCCTTGCTCAGATCGCCCAAGACGAAATCCTCATAGAGCCGGGACAGAAGAACATCCAGGTCAGCCAGCCGTTTCTTGGTCTGTTCCACTCGCTTTCGATCTTCACGGATGTTGCGTTCCTGATCGGAACGGCGGCATTGCAGCCATTCCTCTTGAAAACCCTCCACGTCCTGCCGGATATAGGTATTGACCGCACGAATGCGCTCCAACACCAGTTCCCGCAGTACATCTTCCCGGATATAGTGGGCAGAACAGGTACCTCGACCGCTTTTGTAGCTGGAGCACACATAATGGTCTTGCTTGCCGTCAAAGCTCTTGCAGGTAGCAAAGTGCAGCTTATTCCCGCAATCAGGACAGAACAGAAGCCCAGAAAACAATCCCTGCCGTTCCGCTTTTGTGGGACGGCGTTTGTTTTTTCGCAGCTCCTGCACCCTGTCCCACTGAGCCTGAGAAACGATTGCTTCCTGCGTATCAGGGAAGATACACATATCTTCGATGGCATTGGGAATCCGTTTTTTCAGCTTGTAGGACTTGGAATAGGTCTTGAAATTGCAGGTGCAGCCGGTGTACTCCATCCGTTCCAGAATACCCGCAACCGATTGACCAATCCAATGGTAAGGGCGCTCCGGCATTTTCTTCCGCTTTTTCGGGTCAGGATGGTTTTCCGACTGTTTGGCATACAGCGCCTTGGTAGTCAACACCTGATCCTGTTCCAGTATACGGGCAATCTGTTCCGGCCCCTTGCCGTCAATAGCCAGGTCAAAGATGCGCTTGACTACTGGGGCGGCATCCTCGTCAATGATCCAATGGTCTTTATCGGCTGGGTCAGTGCGATAGCCATAGGGCGGCTTTCCCAGATGTTTTCCGCTGGTACCTTTCTGACGGAATACGACCCGGACTTTTTTGCTGGTGTCCCTGGGGTACCATTCGTTAAATAAATTGCGAATTGCGGCAAAGCCGTCGCTGTCGCCCCGTTCGCTGTCCACACCATCGTTGACAGCGATAAAGCGCACATCGTAGCTGGGGAAAATGATGTCCGTGTACTGCCCAACGGTCAGGTAATCTCGGCCAAATCTGCTGAGATCTTTGACCAGCCAGCAACCGACAAGCCCCTGCTTAACCAGTGCAAAGCCTTCCTGTACGCCAGGGCGGTCGAAGTTAGTTCCTGTATATCCGTCATCCACCAGAATTTTCAGGTTAGTGTAGCCATGCTCGGCTGCGTACCGGGTTAAAAACTCTTTCTGATTCTGTATCGAATTTGATTCTCCATCCAGCGCATCCTCATTGCTGAGGCGGCAGTACAGGATGGTGATTTTTTGCTGATCCAACATAGCGTCCTCCTTTACGGTTGGGTCAGCTGACAGAATCGGTGTGCATGATGATATTATACCATGAATTTGAGTCTGTGTCATGAACAAAGCACCTCCTTATCCGAGAAAATGAGCCGTTTTACCTTGTGGGTAAGCGGCTCATTTCCGTCACATACAGTTTCCAGCAGATACCAGGTATTTCCGATTTTTCGTTCCACTGTACCGGTGAACGGATTCATCCGGTTTTCCCAGCGTTTCCGGCATTCTTCCAGAAAATCAATTGGCGGCTCAAAAATCGGGTCGAAGCAGGATTCCATGTCGATTTCAGCACAAGCATAAATTAATTCTTCCGTAGGAGAACCATCAAGTACCAGCTTATTGAGTTTTGTTGTCAAATTGCTCATAAGCAAAAATTCCTTTCTGTTAAAGTTCCATATCCTGCGACTTGCGGCGGGAAGGTTGATCATGCTGCCTTGTTTGTCGGGTTCGGGTCAAAATGGCATCAAGAAAAGCCCGCACCTTTTCGGGTGCGAGCTTGACAGCTTCCAGATAAGGCCGTGCCTGTTCTTTCAGCGATTCATATCGCCGTTTCCAGATGGCGGCACTCTTTTGCGCTTGTTGCAGCTTTTCTTCCAAGCGGCTGTTTTCTACCTTGGCAAGAATCCCATTGACCGCATAATCCTTGAGCGTACTGCACTCGGATGGGGTCAGAGTGATATTGCCGGTGATCGTCTTTTTCCCCATGGAGTGGATTTCCTGTACGGTCAAGGCGGCAGTGCACTGTTCTTTTGTTTGCTTTTGCAGGGATTGCAGCTCCTTCTGTTTTTTCTCAACGGCAGTCTGTGCGGTATCCAGTGCTTGCTTCGTCTGAGCAATTCGAGCGGTCACATTTTCCAGTCGCTGCTGCTCCTGTGCCACCTTGAACTGGGTCACAGTCAGATGTTCTTCAGTGCTGCCACGCTCTCCACGCTCCACATCGGTATATCCAGCAGCTTTCATATAGTTGAAGAAATCATCTTGCAGGACACTGTACGATGCCCGCAGGACTTTCTTACCTTTGGAGGTCAGAAGCGGATTACCCTGTTCATCCAGAGCCACCTTGGATTCCCACTTTTTGCTGCGGCTGACCTGCATGATTGTTTCCTTGACTGTACCCACAAGGGACTTATCCTTGCACCGCTTCGACCAGAGAATCTGTTTCTCCACCACCGGGACATAGACCACATGAAGGTGGTAGTGGTACACGTCCTGCCCCAGAGCTTCCGACATAGCCCGATTGCGCTCATCGGCGTGCATGACAGCAGAGAGGATATACTGCTCACCGCCCACAATTTCCACGGCAGCTTTGTATGCGTCGGTGTAAAATTGTTTGGCATATTCATATCCGCCGTGATTGTGGAAGTAAGCGGAATTCACATCAAAAATCAGTTCCCCGTACTTCACCGCATCGGCTTTCAGGCCACGGGTAGAGATGACGCCATCGGCAATCATCTGATCAAACATAGCTTCATATCCGGCAGATGGCTTTTTGAAGTGAATATTCCACTCTGTGCGTTCCGGTACAATGTCCTGATTGCTGTAACTGTCCTTTTCCCGTTCATTGTGTTCCTGCACCTTTGCCAGATCACCAGGTGTTTTAATATCCTGATTGCGGGCAGAGGTGCGGTCGATTCCATCGTTTCTGGCCAAAATAATCATCTCCTTTCCTGATAGAGACAGACTGCCGGAGGACGGGGAGGCACTTTTGCGAAAGTGTAATAACCTACTATGACACTTTCATCCCGAAGGGCTGCAAAGTACCGTGGGCTCTCCCGAGGGGCTCTCCGAGGGGGAATTGCGGTCATTGCGATGACCGCTGCCGGATATGAAAAAGCCGTCTGCACTCCTTTTCCATATCCAGCACAAAGGGCCGCTCTCCTGTGTCAACGGAACGCAGCCCTTTGGTGTCAGCGAAAAACCGAATCTTTCCGCCATTGACTGTGCACTGCCAATTTTAATGTCCAGCCGGGCTGACGAATATAAAAATAAACTTTGATTTTTTGCGTTCGTGCGTTCCTTCGTTCCACAGGCTGCACCCGATTCGGAACGCATGAACGCACGAACAGAAGGTTTTGAAGTTTCATTACAACTCCATAGGCGAGAGCAGAACATAAATGCCCATATACCCCCGGCATCGCTTTCCGCCGCCGATGTGCAGATTGCTGACCGGCTCCAAATGGTAGCGTTCTGCGTTCTGGCTGAGCTGATTTGCGAAGCTCTTTGGGGACAGTGGGTTTTCTGCGTTGTCCTCACACCACCGCTTATAGGCTGCATACAGATTTTTGGTGCTGGCTTCATAATCGGCCTTGAATGCCACATAACCCTCAGAATCGAGAAAGTCCAGAATGTTGTTGGCATCCCGAACAACGGAAGAGATATTGTCCCTGGCTCTCTGGCTGATGGTAAAGTGATAGTGATTGGCGATCAGCCGCCGCAATCCCTCCAGCATCCAGAGGAAAATCCCATCTTTTTCGGCAATCAGCTTTTCGGCAAGAAACGGGTCATCGAACCGATCCGCAGGCTTGTCCTTGGTGGTCAGAATGATCTGGCGGCGAAAGAAACCGTCGCTGCGGTCGTGGAGTGCGGTCAATGCCCCGTTGCCGAAGCAGAGAAACCGCACATGAAGCAGCCCCTGATAGCTCTGTTCTTTCTTCCGTTCCAAATCCATCCGCAGTTCTGCTGTCACGATGGATTTTACATAGTTGGTCTTGGTTAGGGCGTTCATGTCCAGATCATCGTCCACCATCAGCAGCTTGCCCTCCAGATCGGCTCTGGCGAAACGGTTGTTTTCTACCTTCTGGATGGAAGTGGTGTTCATGTTTAACCCGAAAATAGCGTTCATCACCACACCGATCCGACTTTTGCCCTCGCCGCCCTTGCCGATCAGCATGAGCATTTTCTGGCCTTTGGTGGAGGGAATCAGGCAGTAGCCCAGATACTCCTGCAAGGCGGGAATATCCTCCGGCTCCAACAGTTCCGAAAGGAAGCGCAGCCAGTATTCCGGTGCCGGAGCATCAGCCCGATAAGACACCGACAGGCGGTTGCTACAATACTCCTTTTCCTCTGTAAACGTGCCGTCCTCGTCCTCGCAAGCTACATATCCCTCGCTTCCGGCTAAAGCCGAAAGCTCGCTCATTCTGCTGCTCGTCCTCTCCCCAGCGGGATCGCTTCGCTGGGTTCCGCTGGGGACCCCAATAAAAAGCGTGCCGTTCGCCACATGGATGCGATCACATTGCAGAGATAAAGGGTCTGCGTATGCCGCCAGCTTCAACGCTTTGATTACCTGCTCCACCGTCTGTGCAACCTTGGCATGGAGCCAGGGCGAAATTTCCTCATAAATCGTCCGCTTCAATTTGCTCTCATCCGGCAAAGGGCCATCCACAGCATAAAAGCGGTCGTTGATGCACCGCATCGGATGTCGGGACAGGAAATCCTGACAGTATTCCGGCTCGATGATTTTCCCTTTATCATCAATCCAAACAGGGTTGTTCATGGTATCGCTCCTCTCTCAGTGGTGTTGTCATTTGAATGTGTCTTTCAATAGATCACATCCCTGTTTGCTCAGGCAAAACGCCTGATGGGGCAATTTTTTTACCCCTCTGTATGTGTTATGGGGAAAATCGAAAAAAACAGGCTAATGGCATGACAAGACGTTTTCAAAAAACATGACAAGAATTTAATTGTGTGCTATTATGGAAATAGAAAAACATGACAGGAGGGAGAAAATGGATCAGATTATCAACCATGCGGTTTTGTCGCTGGATTTCTGGCAGGACACCGTGACCTATGAGGGGAATACCATGCCCGCAGGAACCATTGGCTGCGAGGTGCTGAACATCCCGGACAGCACCATTGAAAAGCTGAATACTCCCTGCAATGTACTGAACCAGCTGCTTCAAGGGATGAACATCGGTTCTGTGGATATGGAGCTGCTGCCGCAGGTGCAGCAGGCCGCTGGCGAGATCATCTCCTTTTTACAGGCCACACCACCGTTCTCCCGTCTGAATCGAAGCTATTTTGAGCAAAAACTTGCAGCCATCTTTTCCGAAGAATATATGGAGGACGCCAAAGCCTATTTGCAGCTTATCCAGCAGGAGCAACTGATCTGTGCTTTGACTGGTCAGCATAGCAAGGCAACCATGCTCGTCCGAATTGCACAGGTGCTGGGGCATTTGAGTTATTCTCTGGGGCAATACAAGGAAGCCCTGACGAAATTTGCAGAGCGGTTGAATGAACCGGGCTATGACCGTACCTCGGATGGTTATGCGGCAATGTTCGGACAGTTCTTCCAAGGTGAGCCAACTTTGTCGCCGGATAACCCGACCTGGATGACTCTGACCAATGCTTCGGTGCAGTATGTAGCTGCTATTCGCCCCGGAAAGACAGAGCCGCAGCTGGTCAAGCGGATGCACTATGTCTCTTTTGTGGGAATGTTCCGATCTGATTTGTTTGAGGGGCTTTGTGTGGGTCATGCACCCAAGAAATGCCCCATCTGCGGCAGATGGTTTCTCACCATTGACGCACGGCATACCAAATACTGCGGTGGTCTGGCCCCTGGCGACCAACGGGGACGGACGTGCCGACAAATCGGCAATCTGAGGGGTCGGGAACAGCGGGAGCTTGCAGACGATCACCCCATCAAGGCGATTTATACCCGCCGTATGAACACCATCCTGCAAAGCACCCGCCGTGGAAAGCTGGATGGAGAAACGGCAGCAGCTATGAAAAAGCTGGCAAAAGATAAGATGCTCCGTGCACTTTCAGATCAGCGTTATGCCAGCACTGTCTATGAGCAGGAAATGACCCAGGATGCACTGCTGAAGGCTGTACAAAAGAAGTAAAACACCAGAAAGGCGGTGAGGGAAAATGGATACAGCGTGGACATGGGAGCTGCCTGACTACTGTGCCAAATACAGCTTTCTGACGAACCCCAGGGTCTGACCATGCGGGAAGTGGAACGCATCTTTCAGCTTGACCCAGAACCGCCTGTCTATGAAAATCTGAATGATTATATCATTAAGGCTGTGCAACACCATAATTTGTGCTGGTTCTCCTTTTTCCTGCACTGCTATGAAAACCGGCTCAATGGCCGTATTCGCCGTTTCCTGCTGCGGGAGGGGCTGGATTGCTATGACCCGGAACGCTTTTTGGACTACAAAATGGGCTGTGTGCTTGCCATGCTGGATTGTCTGCGAGAATACGATCCCGCACAAGGGGCAGATTTTCTGACCTATGCCTACCATTTTATCGGGAATGCCCTTTTGACCTGCCGGATGCAGGAAGAGGCCGGTTCCTTTGAAAATGTGGATGCGTACAAAGCTGTGCGTGGAATTGCGTGGCTCTACAATCAATCCGGTCAGTCTGAACAGGTGGCAATCCAAAAATATGCCCAGAAAAACGGTTGTACCGAGGAGACCGCAGCGAAGTTTTTGGCGTTGGTCAAGCAAAATCGCAGCCGTGTTCCGTTTTACCAGACTGTGCAGGACGAGGACAGCGAAGAAACCGGCGAGGATGTCAGCCGGGATGACCATTGGGATTATGCGGAGATTCTATGGAACGGCATCCAGGCTGAAGCTGTCCGAGAAGCGTTTGAAAAGCTGAATTACCGGGAACAGACCCTTTTGGAAAAGCGAAACGCCATCTGTATGACCTGCGGGCGGGTCAGTTCACTCAGCACCCGACTGACCTTTGAGGAATTGGCGGTGCTTTTTGAGGGCAGCACGGCCAGTGGTGCAGAACGGGCCTACCACAAAGCCGTGGATCATTTGACCTGTCTGCTGACAGAAGCCGGAGTGCTTCATATGATCCGGCTGAAACGCAAATCCCATACCAAACGCAAAAAGAAAATCGCCGCCGTTGTCTACCTGTATCAGGTGGACAACGACGGCGAATGGGGTGAGATTTCGTTTGACTTTGAGGCTGGAACAGCGGAGATTATTCGGCTTGCAGAGTGGGATACGACGGTAAGCAAGAAATTTGCAAGGAAAGTGATTCGATACTTTTTGAACAGTGATTCTGATAAATTATATAAAGAAACCCCTTTGATATGTGAATAGAAGCCTGTGCCCTTGCACAGGCTCTTTTCCATTATCGGGAGTTTGCTTTGTGGTTTGATAAAGTCTTTTCTGCTTTGCTTTTTGCAGGTCTGGTAGAATTTTTTGGGGGGAAAGTTTTCTACACCTTACCGCTATCATACACAGCCATAATCGAAGGCTTTTAAATTGACACTTTCTTTTAAGTATGATAGTATGTTAGTATGTAAACTTACATTCTAATGTGAGAATGGTGGTGATTCTTTGATTGTTGATGATTCTATGAAATTCTGCAATTTGCTTGCACAAATGATAAAAGAAGCAAATTTATCAAATGTCAAGTTTTACACCGCACTTGGCATAAAGAAGCCTTATTTTTACGATATTTTAAGCGGTAAAGTTAATCCGCCTCCTCCTGAAAGACAAATTGCAATGCTTCAGTTATTAAGACCAAAGCCTGAGCAAATAGCGTTGTTTTTTGACTTAGCTGCACAAGAGCGAAATGAAGTACCCGCTGATATTGCACAAAAGCTAAAAAGTAAAGATTTGCGCAAACAATTGAGAAAGGATATAGACTACGAAAAATTATTAAAGAACGGAGAAAACAAAGATGAGTGATAATAAAAGAGAACAAGAGAGAGCAGAACTTTACAATACAATTTGGGCACTTGCTAATGAACTTAGAGGAAGTGTTGATGGTTGGGATTTCAAACAATATGTTTTAGGTATGCTATTTTATAGATACATATCTGAAAACCTTACAACTTATCTCAATAAAGGTGAATGGGATGCAGGAAATACTAATTTTAATTATGCCAAAATCAGCGATGAAGAAGCTTTAAGTATTAGAGATGATATGGTGCAAGAAAAAGGCTTCTTTATTTTACCCAGCGAATTGTTCGAGAATTTATTAAACAGAATCAAAAAAGCAGATAAAGATGCAAAGGATCAAGCAGAAAAAGATGGTAAAGAAGTAGAAGTTGCCGATTTGGATGAGAACTTAAACGAAATATTGCAAACAACCTTTAAAAATATTGAAGCCTCTGCTATTGGTAGTGCAAGCGAAGAAAACTTTAAAGGTTTGTTTGACGATATAGATGTAAATAGCAATAAGCTTGGGCCAACAGTTATTAAGAGAAACAAGAGACTTAAAAAATTAATTACCGTTATCGGTGATATGAATCTTGGTAATTATCAAGATAATTCAATCGATGCTTTTGGGGACACCTATGAGTATCTAATGGGAATGTATGCTTCTAATGCTGGCAAAAGCGGCGGCGAATTTTTCACCCCACAAGAGGTATCTGAGCTTCTGACAAAAATCTCACTCCTTGATAATAACGGTAAAATGAAAACAGAAGTAAACAAAGTATACGACCCTGCTGTGGGAAGCGGCTCGTTACTTTTGAAGTTTGCTAAAATTCTCGGTAAAGATAATGTCCGCAACGGATTCTTCGGTCAGGAAATCAACATCACGACTTATAATCTTTGCCGTATCAATATGTTCTTGCATGACATAGGTTACGATAAATTCAGCATTGAACACGGCGACACTTTGACTGATCCTAAACATTGGGATGAAGAACCGTTTGAAGCCATCGTTTCAAATCCACCCTACTCTATCAAATGGGAAGGGGCTGACAACGGAACACTGATAAACGATCCCCGGTTTTCTCCTGCCGGTGTATTGGCTCCTAAATCAAAAGCGGACTTTGCATTTATTATGCATTGTCTGCATTGGCTTGCTACAGATGGAACAGCGGCTATTGTTTGTTTTCCCGGTATTATGTATCGTGGTGGTGCGGAACAGAAAATCAGAAAATATCTGATCGATAACAACTATATCGAATGTGTCATTCAGTTGCCAGATAATCTCTTTTACGGAACAAGTATTGCAACTTGCATTATGGTTCTTAAAAAATCAAAAGTTGACAACCAAACTTTGTTTATTGATGCTTCAAAGGAATTTATCAAATCTACCAACAGCAATAAATTGGGGGATGGAACATCAAGCAACGAGCCTGATAATATTCAGAATATATTAAACGCTTATATCAACCGAAAGACTGAAAAGCATTTTACTGCTCTTGTGAAAAAGGAAGATATTGAAAATGCAGATTGCAATCTTTCTGTATCAACTTATGTAGAAAGCGAAGATACAAGAGAAGTTATCGACATAGCTGTCCTTAACAAGCAAATATCTGAAATTGTTCAGCGTGAAAATAAATTGCGTGCCGAAATTGATGCGATTATAGCTGAAATTGAGGTGAACTAAATGAATTTAGCGACTAAGGTGTTAAACAAATCAATTGGGTCATATGTTGCTACACTACCATTTATTGACATAAAAAAATACTTTTATTCTGAGTATGAGACCCAAGACGATGAAGATATGATCGGTTTACAGAATGGTGATTTTGTAGAAATTGATGCCGGTAGAATCGCATTAAATTTTTACTGTAAAAAGTGTGAAGATTCGAGAACATTTATGTCTCCAGATAGATTGCATGCTCTTATTATTAATGAGAATCTTATTAGTATTGACGCTTTCTTGCAGTGTCCTGTATGTAAAACTGAAATTCAAGTTTGGTTTTTACTTGAAGTTAAGGACATGTTTACTGAAGAGCCAAAAGTAAAAATTTTAAAGAGATCTGAAAAGCTTTCAAAAAATGTAAGTGAATTACGAGAAAATTCATTTGGTATATATACTAACTTACTTGAAAAAGCTATGAGAGCGTCACGAGAAGGTTTTGGAGCAGGTGCTATAATATATTTGCGCAAAGTTTTTGAACAGGTGACAAGTAAAGCAGCTAAAGCTTCCAACATTTCTACAACATATATTAATAGCAAGGGCGAAGAAAAACGAAAAACTTTTAAACAATTATTAAAAGACGTAGATAATAAATGTTCTATTATTCCTGCTGAATTTTCAAAAAATGGATATAAACTATTTGGTAAGCTTAGCGATGTAGTGCATGGTGAATACGATGAGGAAATTGCATTGGAAAAATTCAGTGCATTTTATCGTCTTGTTACAGGAATTATCGAAAACATAAAGAGTAAAGAGGAATTCCGAAGTGCCCAGCAAGCGTTGGGATTGTCTGAAGGCGGTGATAAAAATGAGTAAATTAGAACAACTTATCAATGAACTTTGCCCCAATGGGGTAGAATATCGAAGACTTGAAAATTGCTGTGAAATCTTGGATAACAAAAGAAAGCCTGTAACAAAATCCGCAAGAGAAGCAGGTAAATATCCGTATTACGGAGCAAATGGTATTCAAGATTATGTATCTAATTATATATTTGATGGCACTTTTATTCTCGTTGGCGAGGATGGTAGCGTTGTAACCGAAATGGGAACACCTATCGTTACTTGGGCTACAGGAAAAATATGGGTGAACAATCATGCACATATTATTTCAGAGATAAATGGTGTTTTGCTGCGTTACTTATTTCATTATCTACAAACTGTACCTGTAAAACACTTGATTCATGGCAATATTCCAAAATTAACAGGCGGTGATTTTAGAGCATTAAAAATCGCTGTTCCGCCGTTACCAGTACAAGAAGAAATAGTCCGTATATTGGATAAATTTACGGAACTCACTACGGAACTCACTACGGAACTCACTGCGAGAAAACAGCAGTATGAGTATTATAGAGATGATTTGTTGAGTAAAAATACCAATAAAAAGTCATTAAAACAAATAGCACTATCAAGTCGCTCTGGCGGTACTCCTTTAAAAAGTAATAAAGATTACTATGAGAATGGAACTATTCCGTGGCTTAGAACGCAAGAAGTGGTTTTTAATGAAATCAATAAGACAGATTGTTTTATTACAGAATTAGCTGTGCAAGAAACATCAGCAAAGTGGATACCTGCAAATTGTGTAATTGTTGCAATTTCGGGTGCATCAGCAGGACGCTGTGCTATAAATAAAATACCATTAACCACAAATCAGCACTGTTTGGCAATAGAAATTAATCCAGAAGTTGCTTTGTATAAATATGTGTTTTATTGTGTTTGTAATCAATATGACGATTTGATTGCAAAAAAAGAGGGAGCACGGGGAGACCTTAATTCGTCAAGAATTTTAGGATTAGAAATTCCAATTCCATATCCAGAAGATAAGGAAAAATCACTTGCAGAACAGCAGCGTATAGTTGATATTCTTGACCGTTTCGATAAGCTTTGCAACGATATCAGTGAAGGATTGCCTGCCGAAATGGAAGCAAGACAAAAGCAATATGAATATTACCGAGATAAGCTTTTAACTTTTAAGAAAAAGGAGGCGGCGGAAAATGAATAGCTTTGAAATTGTAGCGAGCTCTACTGAAAGTACGGTGGTGGCTGAGTACACACCCGAAAAAAGAAAAAGCACTGACTATCAAAGCGAGGCGGAGCTTGAACAGGATTTTATCAAGCGTCTTGTCAGTCAGGGCTATGAATACATTTCTATAAAAAGCGAACAGGACTTAATTGACAATCTCCGCGCTCAGCTTGAAAGACTGAATAACTACACCTTTTTTGATAAAGAGTGGAACGACTTTTACAACAGCGTTATTTCAAATGGAAATGATGGCATTGTAGAGAAAACCCGCAAAATACAGGAAGATTATTTGCAAAACCTCACCCTTGATAACGGCTATGTAAAAAACATCAAGCTGATAGATAAAACCAACATTCATAACAATCATTTGCAGGTAATAAACCAGTATGAAGAAGACGGCGGAAAGCATGATACTCGTTATGATGTGACAATTTTGGTAAATGGATTGCCGTTGGTGCATATTGAACTTAAAAAACGAGGGAACGCAATTCGAGAAGCGTTTAACCAAATCAATCGATACCAGCGTGACAGCTTTTGGGCAGGCAGCGGATTGTATCAGTATGTACAGCTGTTTGTAATCTCCAATGGTACGCATACAAAGTATTATTCTAACACAACAAGATTTCAGCATATCAAAGATAATGCAGAGAAAAACGCAGCAAAAAAGAAAAAGACTTCTAATAGCTTTGAATTTACAAGTTATTGGGCGGATGAGAAAAACAGCACCATCCCGGATCTTGTAGACTTTACAAAAACTTTTTTTGCAAAACATACGCTGCTTAATATTTTGACTCGTTACTGTGTATTTACTTCAGAGGATTTATTATTGGTAATGCGTCCTTATCAAATTGCGGCAACTGAAAAAATTTTAAACCGCATTATCGTTTCTACCAATCTCAAAAAAACCGGCAGAAAAGAGGCGGGCGGTTACATTTGGCATACCACCGGAAGCGGTAAGACTTTAACCAGTTTTAAAACTGCACAGCTTGCTCAAGGATTGAATTTCATTGATAAAGTATTGTTTGTTGTGGATAGAAAAGATCTTGACTATCAGACAATGAAAGAATACGACAGATTTGAAAAAGGTGCTGCCAACAGCAACACCTCTACTAAAATTCTGCAAAAACAAATGGAAGATGATAATGCAAGAATCATCATCACAACCATTCAAAAGTTAGATAAATTCATATCCAAGAACAAAGAACATGAAGTTTATAAAAAACACATTGTTATGATTTTCGATGAATGCCACCGTTCTCAGTTCGGAGATATGCACAAGTCGATTACAAAGCACTTTAAGAATTATCATATTTTCGGGTTTACGGGCACCCCTATTTTCGCCATAAACTCGAATAGTTCCAATGCTCCGAATATGCGTACCACAGCACAAGTTTTCGGGGGTGAATCGGACGAAAACGGAAACAAAGTAAGACCACTGCACGCATACACCATTGTAGATGCTATTCACGATGGAAATGTCCTGCCTTTTAGAATCGATTATATCAACACGATCAAAAACCCTGAACTTTTATACGACAAGCAAGTAAAGGCAATTGACCGTGAAAAAGCTTTGCTTGATCCTAAAAGAGTATCTGAGATTACACAATACATTCTTGAACATTTTGAGCAGAAAACCTATCGTAATCAAAGTCGCTCCTACTATGACCATAAAGTGATTACGAATGTAGAAAAAATGGCAAAGTCCAAGAATAATACTGTATCAGAGCAAAAAACAACTGCAAAAGTAAATGGTTTTAATTCGATTTTTGCAGTCGCATCTATTCCGGCAGCAATTGCATACTACAATGAATTTAAAAAGCAAATGGAGGAAACAGGTCACAAATTAAATATTGCTACGATATTCAGTTTTAATCCAAACGAAGAAGATCCGGATGATATCTTGCAAGATGAGAATTTTGACACAAGCGGTCTTGATCAGACTTCACGGGATTTTCTTGACAGTGCGATTGATGATTATAATAAGCTGTTTAATGTTAGCTATGATACATCCGCCGATAAATTTCCCAACTATTATAAAGATGTATCATTGAGAATGAAAAATCGTGAGATTGATTTGCTGATCGTAGTCAATATGTTTCTAACGGGATTTGACGCTACTACTCTCAATACCTTATGGGTAGATAAGAACTTAAAGGATCATGGTTTGATACAAGCGTTTTCCCGTACCAATCGTATTTTAAACTCAGTTAAAACATTTGGAAACATTGTTTGTTTTAGGAACCTTGAAACAGCCACTAATAATGCCTTAGCACTTTTTGGGGATAAAAACGCAAGAGGTATGGTTATTCTAAAAACTTACAATGAGTATATGAATGGCTATGAAGATGAACACGGAAAACATATTGAAGGTTATAACGAGCTTGTAGCCAGACTGGTAAACGAATTTCCGATAAGCAGTCAAATCATCGGCGAGGATAACGAAAAAGAGTTTATCAAACTGTTTGGTCGCATTTTGAAATTGAGAAATATTTTAAGGTGTTTTGATGATTTTGAAAGCGGCAGTTCTGTATCCGTTAGAGATTTACAGGATTATCAAAGCATTTATATTGACTTATATCAAGATTATGCTAAAAAAAGCGACATTGAAAAAGAACGAATCAATGATGATATTGTTTTTGAAATCGAACTTATCAAGCAGGTTGAGGTCAATATAGATTATATTTTGATGCTTGTTGCCAAATATCACGAATCAAATTGTGAGGATAAAACGATTCTTGCTAATATTAATAAATCAATAGATGCAAGTGTTGAGTTGCGCAGCAAAAAAGCTTTAATTGAGGGGTTTGTTGCCCAAATGACAGTAAAAACAGATGTTGAAAAGGACTGGAAAGACTTTGTTAAAAAGCAAAAAGAGCAGGACTTAGAAACAATCATCAAAGATGAAAAACTAAAACACGATGAAGCTCAAAAATTTATAGAAAACTCATTCAGAGATGGTGGGATAAAAACCACAGGAACAGATCTTGATAAAATATTGCCGCCAATTTCAAGGTTTTCAGGTGGTTCAAATAGGGCTTTGAAAAAACAGACTGTCATTAATAAGCTAAAAGACTTTTTTGAAAAATATTTCGGCTTAGTATAACATATTTTATTCTACATGATGGCAAGCAACCAACTACCACATCCATAAAAATCCACGAATTCTCTATGTAAAAAAGCCGCCAGAAGCAACATCTCATGGATGTGCCTCTGGCGGCTTTGCTTATCAATCGAAATCTAACTGTGGAGTCTCCGTTACGGTTCGCAGGTATTCTTCCGGATTGCCATTCAAAATCAATTCCGCATAAGACAGCGGATCGTTATAGATGAGCCAGTCCAGTTCAGACCGCTGGAAACGACTATTCGCCACCTCATCCTCAACGGCGGTACAGTTGATGGAAATCATGCTGCTGTCAGAATATCTTAGTTCAACGCAACCGGTATCCATGTTAAATTCACAGGAAAGTAATGTTTTCATAATGCTATCCTCCAATATAAACTCTGTCAACAAGAAAAACTCCCGCCCAATTCCTGTTAGGAATCAGACGGGAGTTTCGTATGCACCCGAAAACCATCAGCTAACAGATGATAAGTCATTTACTTCTTTATCACTGTTAAACCAATCGGTTCCGGGCCTTTTTTCTCTCTGGCTCAGTACATGCCGCCCATATCGGGGGCAGCCGGAGCAGCCGGAGCGGGGGGCTGGGGCTTGTCGGCCACCAGGGACTCGGTGGTCAGCAGGGTGGCGGCGATGGAGGCTGCATTCTCCAGAGCGGAGCGGGTCACCTTGGTGGGATCGACGATACCGGCGGAGATCATGTCCACATAGGTCTCATTATAGGCATCGAAGCCGTAGCCCACCTTGTCGGCCTTCTTCACATTCTCCAGCACCACGGAGCCGTCGATGCCGGCGTTGGTGGCAATCTGGCGCATGGGCTCGGTCAGGGCCTTGGCAATGATGGACACACCGGTCTTCTCGTCGCCCTCGGTCTCGGCCAGCAGCTTCTCCACGGAGGCGATGGCGTTGACATAGGCGGTGCCGCCGCCGGCCACGATGCCCTCTTCCACAGCGGCGCGGGTAGCGTTCAGGGCGTCCTCGATGCGGAGCTTCTTCTCCTTCATCTCTACCTCGGTGGCGGCACCCACGCGGATGATCGCCACGCCGCCGGCCATCTTGGCCAGGCGCTCCTGGAGCTTCTCGCGGTCGTAGTCGGAGGTGGTAGTGTCGATCTGGCTCTTGATCTGGTTGACGCGGGCCTTGATGGCGTCGGCGGAGCCGGCGCCGTCCACGATGATGGTGTTCTCCTTAGAGACCTTCACCTGGCGGGCGCGGCCCAGCATGTCCATGGTGGCCTCCTTGAGCTCATAGCCCATGTCGGAGGTGATGACGGTGCCGCCGGTCAGCACGGCGATATCCTCCAGCATCTCCTTGCGGCGGTCGCCGAAGCCGGGGGCCTTGACGCACACCACATTCAGGGTGCCGCGCAGCTTGTTGACAATCAGGGTGGACAGGGCCTCGCCCTCCACGTCCTCAGCGATGACCAGCAGCTTCTTGCCGGACTGCACCACCTGCTCCAGGATGGGCAGCAGCTCCTGAATGTTGGAGATCTTCTTGTCGGTAATGAGAATCAGGGCGTCGTCCAGAACGGCCTCCATCTTCTCAGTGTCGGTGACCATATAGGGCGTGATATAGCCCCGGTCAAACTGCATGCCCTCAACCACCTCGGAATAGGTCTCGGCGGTCTTGGACTCCTCCACGGTGATGACGCCGTCGTGGGAGACCTTCTCCATGGCCTCGGCGATCAGCTTGCCCACGGTCTCGTCGCTGGAGGACACGGTACCCACGCGGGCAATGTCGGCGGAGCCGTTGACCTTCTTGGAGTTGGCCTTAATGGCCTCCACCGCGGCGGTGGTGGCCTTGGCGATGCCCTTCTTCATGACCATGGGGTTGGCGCCGGCGGCCAGGTTCTTCAGGCCCTCGCGGATGATGGCCTGGGCCAGCAGGGTTGCGGTGGTGGTGCCGTCACCGGCCACATCGTTGGTCTTGGTGGAGACTTCCTTCACCAGCTGAGCGCCCATGTTCTCAAACGGGTCGTCCAGCTCAATCTCCTTGGCGATGGTCACGCCGTCGTTGGTGATCAGGGGGGCACCGAACTTCTTGTCCAGCACCACATTGCGGCCCTTGGGACCCATGGTGATCTTCACGGTATCGGCGAGCTGGTTGACGCCGCGCTCCAGCGCGTGACGGGCTTCCTCGCCGTAGCAGATAATCTTAGCCATAACGTATTACCTCCAATTTGAGTCGGGTGGAACTCACCCGGAAGATTTCTTGTTCCAGAGAGCGGGCGCACACTGTGCGCCCCTACACGGAAAATTACTCCACAATGGCGAGGATGTCGCCCTGACGGACAATAGTATACTCCTCACCGTCCACCTTGACCTCGGTGCCGGAGTACTTGCTGGTGATGACCTTGTCGCCCTTCTTGACGGTCATGGTGATCTCCTTGCCGTCCACCACGCCGCCGGGGCCGACCTCGATGACCTCGGCCACCTCGGGCTTCTCCTTGGCGGCACCGGTCAGGATGATGCCGCTCTTGGTCTTCTCCTCCGCTTCGACCAGCTTGATAACCACACGGTCTGCAAGGGGCTTGAGTTTCATAAGGGGTTCCTCCTTCATGTATCATTCATTTTTCTTGTAAACCAATTCAGCGGGTTAGCACTCATTTTACCGGAGTGCTAACCTGCTTATAATAATAACCTCACTTGACGGATTCCGCAAGTCTTAATTTTTAAATAATCTGTTAAATTTCCATTCCGCGCGGTTCCTATTTCAATTTAACATTCAAAACCTGTTCAGATCTTCTTTTTTCTCCCGCTCTCTTCTGTTTTCTAATTTCGCACCCGTTTCTCCGGAATCCAATGGGTTCCTTCGGGAAAGAAAAAGTTTACTTTTTTAGCAGACACACGGACAGAGAGCTCAGAATCCACCAGCTCTTCACCGTCCAAATTGATCCGGTCGGCCCGCTCACAGGCGACGTGCATCTCCCGGCCGCGGCGCAGAAGGATCCGCGGGATATCCCCGGCGCCCCCCTTGGCGTACTTGCCGATCAGCGTCAGAATGGTCAGCCTGGAGACAGCCGGCACCACTACAAAGTCCAGCAGGCCGTCGTCGGGCACGGCGTCGGGGCAGGGGTTAAAGCCCCCGCCATAGTAGCGGCCGTTGCAGGCGCAAATGAGGGTAAACGCCTCCCCCGGCAGGCGCTCCCCGTCGATGGTCACCCGGTAAGGCCGGTGAATCCCCTGGACAATGGTGCGCACGGCGGAGAGCTGGTAGGCCAGCGGCCCGCTCACCAGGGGCAGCTTCTTGAAGTCTGCCGCACCAAAACCGATGCGGGCGTCGAACCCCACCGAGCAGACATTGAGGGCCAGCCGCCCGTTGCACTCAATGAGATCCACCGGCGCCTGGGGCGCGTCCAGCAGAGCCCGGAGATCGTAAAAACGGCAGGCATCCGGGCCGAACATCCGCAGAAAATCGTTGCCCGAACCCATGGGGTAGTGGGTCACAGCGGCGTTGCCGAAGCCTGCGGCTCCGGCAACAGCCTCGTTAAGGGTGCCGTCGCCGCCGCAGGCATAGATGCGCACCGGCTCCCCCCTCTCCGCCGCCGCCCGGGCCAGCTCGGCCCCGTGGCCGGGGTATTGAGTGACCGCCGCCTCCCATGGCTCGTCCCGCCCGGCCAAGGCAGTGCGGAGCTTCTCCCGCATCTCCTGGGTGCGGTCGTATTTTCCCGCGTGGGGGTTGATTAAGAACAGGTGCCTCACAGGGCCCATCCTCCTTATCCGTTGGTCAGCTCCACAGGAGCAGGCGCTGCTCGGTGCGGGCCATGCGGGAGACAATGGCTGCCGCCTCCGCCCGGGTAAAGGTGCCCTCCGGCTGGAAGGTCAGCCGGCTGTCCACCCCGGACAGGATTCCCTTGGCGTAGAGGCTGTAGATGGCCTCCGCCCCCTCATCGCCGCTGCGGATGTCGGGCACCGACGCCTTCACCCGGGCCAGGGAGTTGAGTTCCGGCATGGCCTTGGCCAGACTGGTGGCGGCAAAGAGCTCCGCCGCCTCCCGCCGGGTGACAGCCCGTCCGTAATCCCGCTCGGTAAAGTCCCCCTTTTGAATCATGCCGCTGGCCAGGCAGTAATCTACCGCCGGCACATACCAGTACGGTCCGCCTTCGGTGCTCAGATGAAAGTCGTCCCCCTGGTAGCGGCTCTCAATCGTGGCCGCCAGCTTGAGGGCCTCCGCCACGGTCAAGGTCTGATTGGGCGCATAACGGTTCTTCCCCACGCCGGAGGTGAGCCCCACATTGTAGGCGATGTCCACCCAGAGGGCGAACCAGTCCCGGGGGGACACGTCGGAGAAGGAGGGCAGCTTGCCCCGGGTGAGGGGAAACTGGGCGGAGGGCACCCCCTTGGCCGCCAGGATGCCAGGCAGGTCATAGACCGGGATTTTGGTGACGGTGCTCCCTTTGGTGAGGGTGAGCACCTGAGTTCCGCCCTGCTCGGCCACCTGGACCTGGTCATAGCTCAGCTCATAGAGCACATTGGTGGTGCTCCCCGCCCCGTCCGGGAAGGGGAGTATACTGACCACGCCCCAGCCGCCCCCCTTTTGGGCGATATAGAGCCCGCAGTCAATGGGGAGAAGGGTGTCGTACTCCGGCTGGATGAGATACCGCCCATCCTGCCGGATCACCCCGAGCTTGCCGTTGAGGTTGACCGCCGCGATGCCGAGCTGGAAGGACACGATGCTGTCGTACTGGAGAGGGATGACCACATTCCGGCCAGCGTCCACATAGCCCCACTTTCCGGCCAGCTCACACTGGGCCAGCCCCTCGCTGTAGCCCCATACCGTGGCCCCCTCCGGCGCGGCAGAGGCCGGGAGGAAAAACAATCCCGCGCACAGGGCCGCGGCCAGCACCCCCGCCAGGGCGCGCTTTCCCTTTCCTCGCCTCATATCAATCCCTTCCTCCTATCTTCCGTACTGGAACAGGTCGCACTTGAGCATGCCGTTATACAGCTTGCGCTTCTTGTCTGCGGTACGGCCAAAGGTGCGCTCGAACTCCGTGTGGGAGGAGAGCACGCTCACCCGCCACCCCTCCGGCAGCGTGCGCACCGCCCGGCCGAAAGCCCGGTAAAGCTCCTCCGCCTCCCGCTTCTCCAGGATACGCTCCCCATAGGGCGGGTTGGTGACCACCCGGCCATAGGGCGCGTCCCGGCGGAAGGCGGCGGCGTCCGCCACCTCGAAGCGCACCACGTCCTCCACATCCGCCTTCTCCGCGTTGGCCCGGGCGATGGCCACCGCCTTGGGGTCGATGTCCCCACCCCAGATGTCGTATGCCCCGTCGTACTCGCCGTCCATGGCCTCGTCGGCGGCCTGGAGCCACAGCCCGCTGTCCAGCCAACGCCACTTCTGGGCGGAAAAGGCCCGGTTGAGGCCCGGCGCCCGGTTTTTGGCGATGAGGGCCGCCTCGATGGCGATGGTGCCCGAGCCGCAGAAGGGGTCGCAGAAGGGGTCCCTCCCCCGGTAGCGGGAGAGGAGCACCATGGCGGCGGCCAGCGTCTCCCGCAGGGGGGCGGCCACCCCCACCGCCCGGTAGCCCCGCTTGTGGAGCCCGGCCCCGGTGGTGTCCAGCATCAGGGTGACCTCGTCCCGCATGATGGAGAACTGGATCTGATACAGCGCCCCGCTCTCCGGCAGGGTTTCCAGCCCGTACTTCTCCCCCAGCCGGGCAGCGGCCGCCTTTTTCAGCACGGCCTGGCAGGCGGGCACCGCGTGGAGCTGGGAGTTGAGGGAGTGCCCCTTCACCGGGAAGGCCCCCTCCCGGGGGATAAATTCCTCCCAGGGCAAGGCGCGGCAGCCCTCAAACAGCGCCTCGAAGTCGGCGGCCCGGTAGCGGCCCACCACCAGCAGCACCCGCTCGCCGGTGCGCAGGTTCAGGTTCACCCGTGGGATATCCGCCGGGGCGGCCTTGCACCGCACCCGCCCGTTCTCCGCCGCCACCTCCGGCAGCTTCAGCCGCCGCAGCTCCTCGGCGCACAGCCCCTCCAGCCCGAACAGGGTGGGGACCAGCAATTCCAGCTCTCTCATGTCCATCGCCTCGCTCCGTTCTCGTTCTCAGACAGCAGTATACCTTATTTTTCTCTGCTTGGCAAATCTGGAAAGCGAATTTGCTTCCCTTTTTCTCCGAGTTGTGCTAGGATAGCAGTAGTATTTCGAAAGGAGGAGTGCCCATGCCCATACCAAGCATCTGCTGGCTCGCCGCCCTCGTCGCCCTTCTGGCGCTGGAGGCCGCCACGGTGGGGCTGGTTTCCCTGTGGTTCGCGGTAGGCTCCCTGTGCGCCCTGCTCACATCCTTCTTTGTGGGCAACATCTGGGTGCAGTTTGCTGTGTTCCTGGCGGTGTCCTTCCTGTGTCTGGTCATCATCCGCCCCCTGGCCAGGAAGTACGCCGATCCCCGCCGGGAGAGTACCAACGCCGACCGGGTCGTCGGCGCCGAAGGTGTGGTCACCCAGGCCATCGACAACCTGAAGGCCCAGGGCCAGATCACCGTGAACGGCGCCCCCTGGACCGCCCGCACCGAGGAGGGCTGCCCCGCCATCCCCGCCGGCTCCCGGGTCAAGGTACTCCGCATCGAGGGCGTCAAGGTCATCGTGTCCCCCCTGCCCGTCCCTACGCCGGGGCGGTAATTCCAAACCGAGGAAGAGAAAAAGGAGGAATCCCGCATGCCGTTTATTCCCATTATCATCATTATTCTGGTCGTCGTGCTCATTCTGGTGCTGGCCACAAACCTGAAGGTGGTGCAGCAGTCCAAGGCCTACGTCATCGAGCGGCTGGGCGCCTTCCACTCCGTCTGGGGCGTGGGCATCCACTTCAAGGTTCCGTTCCTGGAGCGGGTGGCAAAGGTGGTTTCCCTCAAGGAGCAGGTGGTGGACTTCCCGCCCCAGCCCGTCATCACCAAGGACAACGTCACCATGCAGATCGACACGGTGCTCTACTTTCAGATCACCGACCCTAAGCTCTACGCCTACGGGGTGGAGCGGCCCATGTCCGCCATTGAGAACCTGAGCGTCACCACCATGCGCAACATCATCGGCGACATGGATCTCGAGCAGACCCTCACCAGCCGCGACACCATCAACTCCCAGATGCGCGCCCTGCTGGACGAGGCCACCGACCCCTGGGGCATCAAGGTCAACCGGGTAGAGGTCAAGAACATTCAGCCCCCTCCGGACATACAGAGCGCCATGGAGAAGCAGATGAAGGCCGAGCGGGAGAAGCGCGAGGCGGTGCTCCGGGCCGAGGGCCAGCGCCAGAGCCAGATCCTGGTGGCCGAGGGCGAGAAGGAGTCCATGATTCTCCGGGCCGACGCCGCCAAGCAGGCCGCCATCAAGAAGGCCGAGGGCGAGGCCGAGGCCATCCTCAAGGTCCAGCAGGCCACCGCCGAGGCCATCAAGCTGCTCAACGAGGCCGATCCCAGGGAGGCGGTGCTGCGCATCAAGGCCCTGGAGGCCTTCCAGGCCGCCGCCGACGGCAAGGCCACCAAGATCATCATTCCCTCCGAGATCCAGGGCCTGGCGGGCCTGTGCGCCTCCGCCAAGGCCGTGTTTGACTCGGTGGAGCCCAACAAGCCCAAGCCCTCCGCTGAAAGCAAATAAAGCAGCGAATAAAGCGGAGGCCGCCCGAGTGATATGTACCCCCTTTACTGGACACCCAGTAGAGGGGGTATTATTATGCGGTACACATATGAGT
>OGJD01000255.1_pt1 | contig 51082 bp, 42 predicted proteins | sample 1571971 | NCBI WGS metagenome assembly OGJD01 (sample SAMEA2582117, study PRJEB24529) | metagenome | biome: Human gut stool | place: China | collected 2011
TGTGCCAAACACCGTAGCCAAAAGCTCGATGAAATCCGAGGCCGTCTGAAAAACGGCGAACCCTGCTGCGTTATCGCCACCTCCTTAATCGAAGCCGGCGTTGATGTGGATTTCCCGCTGGCGATGCGCGCCAAAGCGGGCTTAGACAGCGTCGCCCAAGCCGCCGGACGCTGCAACCGCGAAGGCAAAAGGCCGTCTGAAAACAGCTTTGTCTGGATATTCGCGCCAGAAGAACAATGGAAAGCCCCGCCCGAACTTGCCGCCCAAGCCGCCGTTATGCGCCTGACCGCCGACAGCTTTTCAGACGACCTCTTATCCACCCAAGACGTCGCTGCCTACTTCGCCGAGCTTTATCAATTAAAAGGCAGCGAACTGGACAATAAAAAAATCCTGAAAATGCACAACGATACAGGGCAAATCCTCGATTTCCCATTCCAAACCATCGCCGATAAATTCCGCATGATCGAAAGCCACATGCAGCCGCTGATTATTCCGTTCGACAACGAGGCAGAAAACCTCATTAGCAGCCTGCACCACGCCGACCACATCGGCGGACTGCTACGCAAACTGCAACCCTACACCGTCCAAATCCCCGAAAAAGCCCTCGCCGCCTTGTATAAAGCAGGGCGTATCGAACCGATTAACGAGAAAAACTTTGGCAAACAGTTTTATACGCTGATTGGATTGGATTTGTATGATGATGTGGCGGGGCTTTCTTGGGAGAATGTGGAATTTTTGCAGGGGGAGAGTTTGGTGTTTTGATTGATATATCATCTTTAGAAAGACATATTGAACTAAGCTAAATTAATGCTTATCATGAGACCATTTAGTAATACAATGTAGTAAATAACGCTTGGATGATAGACCAAATACTGTATGTGATTAAGTATATTATCATTGTTACTATATTTATGATGTAAGTTTAATAAGAGGAATTTGAAATGAAATTTTGTTTTGAGAATTTAGGGCTTTTAGATAAAGCTGAACTAGATCTTGCAGATTTAACAATTATTTGCGGTGAAAATAACACAGGTAAAACCTATGCAACTTATGCCATTTATGGTTTTTTACGTAGTTGGAGAAGTCTGTTGCGTACTGTTATTTCTGATGAAATAGATACATTTGAACATTCGGAAAATAAATATCAAATTAATTTAGAAAAATTATTTAAAGATAGAATTAATTATTATATAAATAAAATGGGAGAGCAGTTCGTTAATGATTTACCTAGTGTTTTTGCTGCAAAAGAAGATGCTTTTGCAAATACTAAAATAAAAATAAATATAGATGATGAATTTCCTATATCTCCAAAAGCTTTTCAAAAAAGAGTGCAAGGTGGTGGAGAGGTGTTGGCAACAATAACAAAAGAAGAAAATTCAATGATTCTGGAGATTTTAGCCAATGATGAGATTGTCAATTTATTTGGTCTAAAAGAATTTGTTTTTCAAGCTATTGCTGAAATTGTATTTAGCCCGTACTTTCCTCATCCTCATATTTCAAGTGCTGAGCGTACAGGTGCAGCCATTTTTAGAAAGGAATTAGATATGGCTCGTACTAGAATGCTAAAAGCTTTGAATGAAATGGGTAATAAGGATATAAGAAGAATAAAAGAAAGACCCTGGGAATTATTACGTGAAGTAGATACTGATTATCCATGGCCAGTGGAAGATAACGTTGAATTTGTACGCCAATTGGAAGACTTTGATAAACAAACAAGCGAGTTATCTAAAGAAAATGCTGAAATTTTATCTTCTTTCGATGCAATTATTGGTGGAACTTATAAGGTTATTCGTAATCAAGGGCTAGTTTTTCAAGCAAAAAAAGGAAAACAAAAATTTACAATGAATGAAGCATCTAGTTGTGCGAGAGCATTACTAGATGTTGGTTTTTATTTGCGTTGTAGAGCTAAGAATGGTGATTTATTTATTATTGACGAACCAGAATTAAATTTACACCCCAAAAATCAACGTGCATTTGCCCGATTGATCTCCAGGCTTATTAATTCAAAAGTTAAAGTATTTATGACTACGCATAGTGATTATTTGATTAAAGAGTTAAATACGTTAATTATGCTGAATCAAAAAACAGAGCATACAAAAAAAATACAAATAGAATATGGATATGAAGACATGGAGATTCTTAATCCAGAGAAAGTTAATTTGTACATGACCGCAAAAGGAGGCAATAGAAAAAGTCTTAATGTTTTACAGCAAGCAGTGATCCATCCCAATTGGGGAATAGAGGTATCTACTTTTGATGATACAATTGATTTAATGAATGAAATTCAAAGTAATCTAGTATACGGAGGATAGTAACAATGGCGTTGTCTTCTGAAATGGATTATTTGATGAATTCATTATCTTGTGTTCGATTTAATGGTGAACAGCATACGAATATTCAAATTGTTGAGAGCGATAAATCTGCAAAATTAAAAAAAGTGAATATTAAAGCCGAAAATGGTGATTGGTTTTGCTTCAGCCCTGATGAAGGAAGAAAATGTAAGCATATTCATCAATCTGCTAAAAATATTGTTGTAATGTCGCCATTATTAAAAATAGACTCTCAATTGAAACATCATTGTGGTTGTGATGCAGTTTTATTTTTTAGAAAAAATGAAAAACTTATTGTTATTTATATGGATCTTAAATCGGGAAATCCAATAGGATACAGTAATCAATTTAAAAGCACTCGCCAGTTTGTTCGATATTTAGTTTCATTACATGAGGAATTTGTTGGTACAACAATTTCCATTGATGAGGAAAGGTATGTGATATTTTACGGAGGAGATGTACTACCATCCCTGAGAAAAACCACAACAACACCTAAATCTAATATTAAGCAAAGTAAACCGGATAGTGCATATTTACGTTTAGTAAAAAATGATGGCACTTTGTACCTGCATGAATTATTGATATGAAATCTAGGTATAAGAACTTAGCAATTAATCGCTATTTACTAAAGTGAGCTATTTGGAATCAATAGTTTGTTTGGACTATTTTGCGTTGCTATTAGCTGAAACTAAAGTTTAAAGTGAAAAATCAGCCGCCTCCGCGCGGCTGTGTGTCGATATATTACAATCCCCTTGCCCTTCCTCAGCAAAATAGATAGACTGAACCCCGTTATTAGTCGGGGTGCTTTGTGCTGAGATCATACCCGTGAACCTGATACAGTTAATACTGACGTAGGAAACTAACGAGAAAATCACACTTCCTTTCTTTTTCTCCACATCTTCTTCATTCGTCATTATTGCTGATTATCTTTTTTCATTAAAAAAGGAACAATGATGCAATATGAGTTTTGTCGTTCTGTGCCGGTAAATGGCGGAGGACGTTATGAGTAAAGTTGCGCAGGCATTGACCATTGCCGGTTCGGATAGTGGTGGTGGTGCCGGAATTCAGGCAGATTTAAAAACCTTTCAAATGCGTGGTGTGTTTGGTACCTCGGTGATTACGGCCGTTACGGCGCAAAACACCTTGGGCGTCTTTGATATTCACGCCATCCCCCTTCAAACCATTCAAAGCCAGCTGAAAGCGATTGCTGATGATTTCACGATTAGCGCCTTTAAAATCGGTATGTTAGGCACAGCAGAGATTATCGAATGTGTCGCTGAGGCATTAAATCAGTATCACTTCGGTACGTTGGTGTTAGATCCTGTCATGATCGCCAAAGGCGGTGCGCCGTTGTTGCAACAAAGTGCGGTCGATTCTTTGAATACATTTTTATTGCCGTTAGCAGATGTGATTACGCCGAACTTGCCGGAAGCCAAGGCGCTGACAGGCGTGGAGGTCATTGACGATCAAACGGCGCAACATGCGGCGCAAATTTTACAGGCGCGTGGTGTGAAAACCGTAGTGATTAAAGGCGGACATAGCGCGCATTCGCAAAGTGCGGTGTGTCGCGATTGGGTGTTTACTCCTGATGCACAATTTACTTTAGAAAGCCCACGTTATGCGACAGCGCAAACGCATGGTACAGGTTGCACGTTTTCTGCGTGTATGACGGCAGAACTTGCCAAAGGCACTTCTGTGGAACAGGCGATTAAAACCGCAAAAGACTACATTACGGCGGCAATCAGCCATCCGTTAAATATCGGTCATGGACATGGACCGACTAATCATTGGGCTTATCAAGACAAAGCATAATTCATACTGAGGAACAGACACATGAAAAAAACAACGTTAATTTTGACCGCACTTTCTTTATGCGCCGGCACCGCATTGGCGAATCATCATGAAGAAACCGTGAATATTTATACTTACGATTCTTTTACGTCTGATTGGGGCGCCGGTCCGAAAGTGAAGCAGGCATTTGAACAACAATTCCCGCTTTGCAAAGTGAATTATGTCCCGTTTGAAAGCGGTGGTACGTTGTTTAACCGTGTGCGCTTAGAAGGGCATAAAACCAAAGCGGATATTGTGTTGGGCTTGGATAATTTTGTGTTGGACGAAGCGAAAAAAAGTCATTTATTTGATGCGAATAACGTGGATTTAAGCAAACTTTCTTTACCAAACCAATGGACGGATAACACGTTCTTGCCTTACGATTTCGGCACTTACGCCTTTGTGTACGACAAAAATAAAGTGAAAAATCCGCCGAAAAGCCTTAAAGAATTGGTAGAGCGGGAAGATTTACGTGTGATCTATCAAGATCCGCGCACCAGCAGCGTGGGACGTGGTTTGTTAGTGTGGATGAATACGGTTTATTCAGCAGACCAAGTGGCACAAGCCTGGCAACAACTTGCTAAACACACAGTTACGGTGGGTAAGGGCTGGTCTGACACTTACGGCGCATTCCTGAAAGGGGAGGCGGATGTCGTATTAAGTTACACCACTTCGCCGTTATATCACCAATTATTTGAAAATAAAGAGAATTATGCGGCAACCACGTTTGCTGAAGGCAATGTGATGCAAGTGGAATTGGCGGCGCGAATCGCAGAACATAAAAATCAATGTGCTGATCACTTCATGGATTTTTTGGTGACACCGGAAGCGCAAAAACAGATTGTCACGGCAAACGTGATGTTCCCGGTGATCCAAGTGCCGGTTGAACCGCACTTTGATGCCCTAAAAGAAAATGTGTTGAAGCAGTCTTTCTTGAATACCTCCAATGTTAGCCCGGAAATGTTGCGGAGTTGGATTCATCAATGGCAAACCACATTAACTAAATAATTTGAACGATGTTTTGGTTGTCTCGTTCATTGTTTACCCGCTTATTTTTTTCTAGCCCGCAATTCCGCCCGCGTCATTATGTGGGCGGAGTTAGCGTTATTTTGCTGATTTCGTTGCTTTATGGCTTTGCCATGCGTGCCGTGTTGGCGCAGGGCACTGAATTTCAGTGGCAACAGTTCTTTGCCGATCGCTATTTGCATCACGTTATTGCTTTTAGCTTCGGGCAAGCGTTGCTTTCTGCGTTGTTATCCCTGTTCTTCGGCGTGCTACTCGCTCGCGCTTTTTATTATGTGGAATTTGTCGGAAAAGCCTTTTTGCTGAAAATCATGTCACTCACTTTTGTATTGCCGGTGTTGGTGGCGATTTTCGGCTTAATTGGCATTTATGGCGCCTCCGGTTGGATTGCACAAATCTTGCATTTTTTTGACCGCACTTGGACGGGCAGCATTTACGGCTTGTCGGGGATTTTAATTGCGCATCTTTTCTTTAACATTCCGCTGGCAACCAAACTGTTTTTACAAAGTTTGGAAAGCATTCCTTATGAACAGCATCAGCTGGCGGCACAACTGAATATTCGTGGCTGGCGTTTTGTGCGATTGGTGGAATGGTATGCACTGCGTCGGCAGATGTTGCCGACTTTCAGCTTGATTTTCATGCTCTGTTTTACCAGTTTTACGGTGGTGCTTACCTTAGGTGGTGGGCCGCAATATACCACGCTAGAAACGGCAATTTATCAGGCGATTTTATTTGAATTTGATTTGCCGAAAGCAGCCGTGTTTGCCTTATTGCAGTTTGTTTTTTGTTTGTTGCTATTTACGTTTAGCAGTCTGTTCAATAATACTTCACAAACCACGTTAAGCAGCCCGTATCGTTGGCTGAGCCCATCGAAAAGTGCGGTCAAAATTTTCCATATTTTTTTGCTCGGCATTTTTGTGTGTTTTATGTTGTCGCCGTTGTTAAATATTTTGTTTTGCGCACTGACATCCGGAAAATGGCTGACGGCGTGGCACAATCCGCAACTGTGGAAAGCCTTAACCTACTCTTTAACTATTGCGCCTGCTTCCGCTTTGCTGGCGTTGTTCATGGCGGTGGCATTGTTGTTATTATCACGCCGTTTACAATGGCTCTATTATGTAAAAACAGCGCAATTTATTCTCAATGCCGGCATGGTGATTTTGGCGATTCCCATTTTGGTATTGGCGATGGGGTTATTTTTATTGTTGCGTGATGTGGATTTTAGCAACGCCCATTTATTTGCCATTGTCGTTGCGTGTAACGCCTTGAGCGCTATGCCTTTCGTACTGCGCATTTTGACTGAGCCATTTAACAACAATATGTTGTATTACGAACATTTGTGTAACTCCCTTGGGATTGTCGGCTGGCAACGTTTTCGTCTGATTGAATGGCATTCACTTCGTACACCGATAAACTATGCGCTTGCCTTGGCATTTGCCCTTTCCTTAGGGGATTTCACGGCGATTGCGTTGTTCGGCAACCAAGAATTTACCTCGTTACCCCATTTGTTATATCAACAATTAGGCAGTTATCGTCACCAAGAGGCCGCTGTCACTGCCGGTATTTTGCTGTTATTATGCGGCGCTATTTTCGCTTTAATTGAACATCAAAAGGAACAACATGATTCGCTTAGATAACGTATTTTTAGCTGATGATGCATTGCCGATGACGTTTGATTTGCAGGTGGCGGCAGGAGAGCGTATTGCCATTGTTGGGCCAAGTGGTGCGGGTAAAAGTACGTTGTTAAATTTAATTGCTGGTTTCGTGTTGCCGACACAAGGCAATATTTGGTTAAACGGTGAAAACCATACGCGTAGCGCGCCGTATGAGCGGCCTGTGTCCATGTTGTTTCAAGAGAACAATTTATTTCCGCATTTAACCGTGCAACAAAATTTGGCATTGGGCTTAAAAACAAGCTCAAAATTGACCGCACTTGAGCAAGATCAGATCGAACGGGTTGCTGATGCGGTAGGATTAACATCCTTTTTATCCCGCCTGCCAAATAGTTTGTCGGGCGGGCAAAAACAACGGGTCGCATTGGCGCGTTGTTTATTGCGCGATAAACCGATTTTGTTGTTGGACGAGCCATTTTCTGCGCTCGATCCTGAATTGAGAATGGACATGCTCAATTTGATTGATGAGCTTTGTCACAGTAAAAACCTAACATTGTTGCTTGTGACCCATCAACCGTCAGAGCTGACGGGCAAAGTGGAGCGTATGCTTCGTATTGAAAATGGTCGGATAAGCCAGCAAGAAAAATGCGCTTAAAATGCACCGCACTTTTTATTTACTTTGTTTTACTTAAGGAGACCTATGTCAACTAGTACCTTACAAATTTACTCCATCACACCGCATCCAACCGCAGAATATTGGTCGGTGTGCAAAGTAGAAGCCCTATTTGAAACCCCATTTTTAGATTTAGTTTATCGCGCGGCACAAATCCATCGCAAAAATTTCAATCCACGCGCGATTCAACTTTCTACCTTAATGTCGATTAAAACCGGCGGTTGCCCGGAGGATTGTGGTTATTGTCCGCAATCAGCGCGTTACCATACAGGCGTCCAAAATCAAGAGTTATTAAACGTGGAAGACATCGTGGCGAAAGCTAAAATCGCGAAAGCGCGTGGGGCAGGGCGTTTCTGCATGGGCGCTGCATGGCGTGGACCGAAACCGAAAGACATCGCAAAAGTGACAGAAATCATCAAGGCGGTAAAAGCGCTTGGTATGGAAACTTGCGGTACTTTTGGCTTATTGCAAGATGGCATGGCGGAAGAATTAAAAGACGCAGGCTTGGATTACTACAACCACAACCTAGACACCGCACCGGAACATTACAGCGAAGTGATTGGCACGCGCCGTTTTGACGATCGTATCAGTACTTTAGGCAAAGTACGCAAAGCCGGTTTGAAAGTGTGTTGTGGCGGGATTGTGGGCATGAACGAAACCCGCAAAGAACGCGCGGGACTTATTGCCAGCCTGGCAAATTTGGATCCGCAACCGGAATCCGTGCCTATCAACCAATTAGTGAAAATCGAAGGCACACCGCTTGCTGATGCAGAAGATTTGGATTGGACAGAATTCGTGCGCACTATCGCCGTGGCGCGTATCACTATGCCAAACAGTTACGTCCGCTTATCCGCCGGTCGCCAAGGCATGAGCGAAGAAATGCAGGCAATGTGCTTCATGGCGGGGGCTAACTCCATTTTCTACGGCGACAAACTGCTTGTGACGGGTAACCCGGAAGAAGACGGCGACCGTTTATTGATGGAAAAACTCGATTTAGAACCGGAAACGGAAGAGAACAAGCATCTGCGTTGATGGTTAATTGAAACATATAAAAAAGCCACTTTGACTCCAAAGTGGCTTTTTTTGTTTACGGATTTTTGTGGTATTTGAAATTACTTCAATTGTCCTTTAATTGCCTCAGCAACGAATTCTGCTTCAGGACCAAGGATAACTTGTAACCCGTCGTTACCAAGTTTGACGTTGCCTTTGGATCCGAGGGATTTAAGTTGTGCTTCGTCAATTTTGCTACGATCCGCTAAGGTTAAACGTAAGCGAGTGATACAAGCGTCAACGGTTTTTAAGTTATCGGCACCGCCTAAAGCGTCGATAAATTTAACCGCTCTTTCTTCACGAGAGTGATTGTGTTCGCTTGCTTCTTCTTTTTGCTCTTCAGCTTCTTCGGTACGACCGATGGTTTTTAAGTTGAAGGCTTGGATAGCAAAGCGGAAAACGACATAGTAAATGGTGAAGAAGACTAAGCCTTGTACTAATAACATGTACCAGTCAACGGCTAATGGGTTGCGTGAAGATAACACCATATCCACTAAACCTGCGCTGAAGCCGAAGCCCGCAATCCAGTGCATGCTCGCTGCGATAAACACGGAAATACCGGTTAATAGGGCGTGTAACACATAAAGAATTGGTGCCACGAACATGAAGGAGAATTCAAGCGGTTCGGTGATACCGGTGAAGAAGGAAGCAAATGCACCCGCCAACATGATGGAAGCAACTTTTACTTTTTGGCTTGGTTTTGCACATTGGTAAATCGCCAATGCAGCACCCGGTAAACCGAACATCATGACAGGGAAGAAACCGGCTTGGTACATACCGGTGACACCTATGGTAGCAGTGCCTTCAGCGATAGATTTTGCACCACCTAAGAAGTTAGGAATATCGTTAATGCCGGCAACGTCAAACCAGAATACAGAGTTTAACGCGTGGTGTAAGCCAACCGGAATTAATAGACGGTTGAAGAAACCGTAAATACCCGCACCCACAGCGCCTAAATCTTTAATGGATTCACCGAAAGAAACTAATGCGTTGAAGATATAAGGCCATACATAAAGCAGAATGAAAGAAAGCGCAATCATGGCGAAAGAGACCACAATCGGCACTAAACGTTTTCCGCTGAAGAAGGACAGGGCTTTTGGCAACTCTACTTGATAGAAACGGTTGTAAAGTTCAGCAGAAAGCACACCGATTAAGATCCCGATAAATTGGTTATTGATTTTACCGAAAGCAGCAGGCACTTGGCTTGGATCAAGATGTTGTAATTGTGCCACGCCACCCGGTGCGAGTAGGGTCGTCACAACATAGTAACCCACTAAACCGGAAAGAGCGGCTGAACCGTGTTTGTCTTTGGATAAACCGAAAGCAACACCCACGGCAAATAATAAGCCCATGTTATCGATGATGGCAGCACCGGATTTGATGAGCAAGGCGGCAAGCTGGCTATTCGCCCCCCAACCGTCCGGGTCTAGCCAATAACCAATACCCATTAGTACAGCAGCTGCCGGTAATACGGCAACCGGTACCATTAAGGCTTGCCCGATTTTTTGGGCATAACTGAGAATACTCATAAGAACTCCTTTAATTTATTGATTCCATAAAATAATTTTTTAGGCCTGCGTAGCATAGCGCAATCAGATTTCTTTTTTCAAATGAAAAGGTGTGTATTTGTGAAGTTATCACAGCTCTGTTGGCGTTGTGCTAAGCAGGTTAAAAACAAAATAACGGATCAAGCGTACTTAATCCGTTAAATTGATACTAAAAGAAGATTATTCTACTTTTAATTGTTTGCCGTCATAGCTCATGGTTTGAACAGATGTTAACGCTTTGCCGCCTTCTGTTTCACCGCCAATGAGCAATACTTTGTTGTCATAAGACACGGCAACACCGTAACCGATACCTGCAGGTAATTCACCGACAATTTTCCATTTACCATTGTTAAGTGTGTAAATGTCTTTATGCCACGCTTTGCTCAAGCCTTTATGAGCATGCAACATACCTTCTTTGAATTGTTTTACAGAACCAGGGAAGTTTGCACCGCCGGTGACTAAGTAATGACCGTGGCTGTAACCTGCCATCGCCCCTGCTAAACCATCTTGGCTTTGACCTTTTGGTGCCGGTAAATCAGGTAAGTTTTTCCATTGAACGCCTTTCGCAGTGAATTTACCGGAATGGGTTTCTGCCGTACGCAAGCCCGGTTTGATTTCACCGTTCACGACAACTAAATCATCACCTTGAATGGTAAATGCCGCACCGGCACGACCGGAGAATGGTACGCGACCTTCGTTGCGCCATTTATTGGTAGATGGCTCATAGCTTAACAATTCGGTTGTGAAGAAATAATCTTCCGGACGTTGTTCAAAATACGCTTTAGTGATTTCGTCTTTTTTCGCCTTGTCTTCACCTGCAGCAACAGTGTCTTGGAAGAAACCGTTGAAAATAGACAAGTTAGAACCGCCCACGATATACACTTTATCACCGTGTGATGCGCCGGTAGAGCCTACTAAACCGCGTGGTGAGCGGGTTGGTAATTTGCTCCAAGTATTATCAGCCGGGTTATAGCTGTAAGCATCGTTGACTAATTGTAATTCGCCTTTTTCATTTTTTTGTAATCCGCCGAATACATATAATTTGCCGTCAACAGCCGCAGCCACCGGTTGGTTACGGTCACCGCCCGGGAATGCAGCAATTTCTTTCCATTGCGCGTTCGGGGTTTTTAAATCTAACGCATAGAATTTGTCACCGCCTGTACCTAAGCCCACATAAACAGTATCGCCAATTAACGCACCGGCACCGCTTTTAATACCGACCGGTAAATCCGGATAAGCAGCAGCTTGCGCTGTCGCAGCAAAAGTGGTTGCAGCAAAGAAAAGAGCAGCTAATGTTGTTTTTTGAAATGTCATAATAAACCTCGTTTTTGAGTTATTGTTTGCTATTCGTAAACGGCTTGAATAGGTTTTTATGTTTTGAAATTACTGATGCTTAGACAGGTTTAGCAATCGTAATTTCTCTGGGTAAACAAAGTGCGGTTGAAATTTACTGCGTTTTGCAACCGCACTTTTAGGTTCCTAAGGTATTAACAAATTCGGGATGAATGTGATGATACTTGGGAAAATGGTAATTAATACCAAGGTCACGAAAATCGGGATTAAGAATGGCAATACCCCTTTCGTTACTGTGGAGACGGACATGTTACCCACGCGGGCGACCACGAATAGCGCCATACCCATCGGTGGGGTTAAGATACCGATCATCATGTTCAAGGTTGTCATAACACCGAAGAACACAAGGTCGATACCGAATTGCATGGCGATTGGAATTAACATTGGCAAGACAAGGAATTGTAATGCCAAGGCATCAATGAACATACCGAGGAACAATAACAAGGCATTGATCATGACTAACACCATTAATGGCGAATCAGCTACCGCAACGAATACGTCTGCAATACGCATTGCCACTTGTTCACGTGCGATCATGTCACCGAAGAAGGTTACGGTCATAATCATTAATGCAACAACACCGGTAATGGACATCGCTTCCACACAGCTGTTGAAGAGCATTTTCAAGGTTAATTCTTTATACACGAATTTACCGATAATGATGGAGTAGGCAGCTGCAACCACCGCAGATTCAGTTGGGCTGAATAAGCCGGAGAAGATCCCGCCGATAATCAATAATGGGGTTAAAATTGCCCAGAATGCTCTTTTGAATGACGTGCAAAGTTCTTCACGGGTCGCTTTTGGTGTTCTTGGATAGCCACGTTTTTTGGAGACGTAGTAGTTCATTGCCATGAGAGCGATGGTGACTAATATCCCCGGTACGAAGCCGGCAATAAAGAGTTTTGCAATGGATTCGTTCGCGATAACACCGTAAATGATCATGGCAATACTTGGCGGAACCAATGGACCGATGATACAAGAGGCTGCAGTGATACCGCCGCAGATGTCATCATCATAACCTGCATCACGCATGGCTTTGATTTCTAATTGACCTAAACCACCCGCATCGGCAAGTGCAGAACCTGACATGCCGGAGAATAACAAGCTTGCACCGATATTAACGTGCCCCATACCGCCGGTGTAGTGGCCAAGTAAGGCTTTGGCGAAGTTAAAGATACGTTCGGTGATACCGCCGGTGTTCATTAAAATCCCGGTAAGAATATAGAACGGCACCGCAAGGAGTGGGAAGCTATTCAAACTCATGGTGAGTTTTTCAGAGGCCGCATTTACCACGTTCCAACGGGTCATGGAGAAGTAGAGTAGGGTAGTGATAAATAATGACCAACCTACCGGTACGCCCAAGAACATGATGACTAACCAGAAGAGCAATGCCACATAGACTGCATTGGAGCCAAATTTGACATATTCGGTTACGCGTAGGACTTTGTACCAGTCAGGGGCCAGGAATAAAATGCCTAATAAAACGACCGCACTTACGATAAAGAAGGTTGCCGGTAAATAACTTTTGTTTTGTTTGAAGTTGTCTGCTTGCGCTTGGAAGAAGCGAACGAGCATTAATACGGCAATGATTGGTAAGGAGGCATAGATCCATTTTTCAGAAATACCGCCTAACGCATCAATCGGGAAGCTGGCACCTAAATAGGTTTTGATACCAAAGTGGATAAAGAAAATCACACCAAGGAAAATCACGATTTGTACGAATGTGTTGGTGATTTTTTTGACTGCCGGTGGCATTAAGTTAGTCAAGAAGTCGATATAAACGTGCTCTTGTTTTCTGACGGCAACGCTAATGCCGAGCATACCGACATAAACGAACAGCAATTTGGCAAGTTCTTCACTCCAAATTAATGGGGAGTGGAAAGCTTGTCTGAATAGAATTTGCAAAACAAGAATGCAGAATATCACGAGGAATAATGCCCCACCGATCCATTCTTCGAGTTTATTAAAGATTTTCATATTCAACTCCGTTGAATAATAAAGGAGAGAAAAAGCGTGCCTGCCGAAACAGGCACACGAATAAGAGAATTATTTGCTTACAGCTTGAATTTGTTTAAGTGCTTCTTCGCCTTTCGCACCGGTTTGTTTTACAAAGTCAGCATAGAAAGGTTTCATTGCTTCTTTGAATGGAGTGAGATCCGGACGTGTTACGGTTACACCTTGTTTTTCAAAGAAAGTCACTAATTCTTTTTCACCGTCAACGAATAATTTGGTGTGGTATTCTGCGGCTTTTTGTGCTGCATCACGAACCACTTTTTGTAAGTCAGCCGGTAAGTCAGCAAAGGTTTCGTTACTTACAAGATAAAGTTGGTCGTTCAAAATGTGGTTGGTCATTGCCAAGTATTTTTGCACTTCATAGAATTTTTGTGCTTGAACGGTTGCCAATGGGTTTTCTTGACCGTCAACGGAATTCGTTTGTAATGCTAGATACACTTCGGAGAATGCCATTGGTGTTGGAGATGCACCCACATATTTTGCGTACGCCAAGTTAGTTGCCGCGTTTGGTACGCGTAATTTTAAGCCTTTCATGTCAGCAATGCTGTTGATTGCACGGTTAGAGGTGGTTTGACGAGTACCGTTATAGGCTTGGGATAATAATGTTAAGCCTAAATCTTTGTTCATTTTTTGGATTAAGTCTTTACCGAATGCAGTGTCAAATAAGGCTTTTTGTGCCACGCTGTAGTCACTGATAACGTAAGGTAAAGCAAACACCGCCGCTTCAGGATAGAACAATTGGAAACGTGCAGATTCAGCAAAAGTGAAGTCTAACGCACCGTCTTTTAATTGTTTTAACATGGCGCGGTCGTCACCTAATTGAGAACTTGGGTAAAGTGAAATTTCGATTTTGCCGTTAGATTTTTCTTTCACTTCTTTGGCAAACATTTCAGCGGCTTTGTATTCGTTAGAAGACGTACCCGCGTTCATACCAAATTTTAAATCGAAATCTGCAGCGTTTGCAGCAGAGGTCACGCCTAATGCAATTGCAGTAGCAAGGAAAAGTTTTGCTAGTTTCATAAGTTACTCCTGTAAGGGTGGTAAGTTAATTGATGTTTAAATTAATGTTTAAAAACATGGTTAGATTACAACTCGATATCCATTCTAAAGTAAAAAAATCATTTTCAAATAGATTGTGAAGTTTTATTTCAGAAATGAGAGGTAGATCACATCATTGGAAAAACACTTCAAAAATATATTCCAAAATGAAGTATTGTTATCATATAATGCACGATGACAAGAATGACTGCCAAATGCAGCCGCAAATTAATAGGAGTTTTTATGTCATTCACTCAACACAAATTATCCCACCAAGAGGTTTTTGCCAAAATTCAAAATGGATTGATTGCGTCCTGCCAACCGGTCGATGATGGCCCGATGGATAAGCCGGAAATTGTTGCCGCGATGGCGCAGGCTTCAGTTATCGGTGGAGCGGCTGGACTACGTATTGAAGGCGTGGACAACTTGAAAGCAACGCGCCCAACAGTCAATGTGCCGATTATCGGTATTGTAAAACGCGATTTGCCGGACAGCCCGGTGCGTATCACGCCGTTTTTACAAGACATTGAAGATTTAGCGCATGCCGGTGCGGATATCATTGCAGTGGATGGCACCCATCGTCCGCGTCCTGTTGATATTGAAAGTGCGGTCAAAAAAATTCATGAAATGGGCTGTCTTGCCATGGCAGATTGCTCCAATTTAGAAGAAGGGTTGTACTGCCAAAAATTAGGCTTTGATATTGTGGGTAGCACCATGTCAGGCTACACAGGTGGCGCTGTACCGGATGAACCGGACTATCAATTAGTAAAAGATTTGAAAGCCGCCGGTTGTAAAGTGATGGCGGAAGGACGTTACAATTCGCCGGAACTTGCCAAAACAGCCATTGAAATCGGTGCGGATTTCGTGACTGTAGGTTCCGCATTAACCCGTTTAGAACATATCGTCAGCTGGTTCTCAAGTGCGGTTAATTCTGCAAATAAATAATTAAGAGGGGAAATATGATGCGTTGCTTAGCCTTAGATATCGGCGGAACTAAAATCGCCTCAGCCATTGTGTCAGGGAACCAAGTGACACAACGTCAACAAATCCACACACCGCAAGAAAATGTGGTGGAGGCAATGCATCAAACGCTCGCACAATTACTTTCGGATTATGCGGGGCAATTCGATTATGTTGCGGTTGCCTCCACAGGCATCATCAATAAAGGAATATTGACCGCACTCAATCCGAAAAACTTAGGCGGACTGGCTTATTTCCCATTAAAACAAAGCATTTCTCAGCATACGTCAAAGCCCGTGTATTTATTGAACGATGCGCAAGCTGCGACTTATGCCGAATATCAACTGCAAGATAAAAATAACCTTCAAAACTTTGCTTTTATTACCGTCTCTACGGGTGTAGGTGGCGGGTTAATTTTAAACCACCAATTACTCACCGAACCGAACGGCATTGCCGGTCATATTGGACATACTGTTGCGGATCCAAATGGCCCCGTGTGCGGTTGTGGTCGAGTTGGTTGTGTGGAAGCCATCGCATCAGGACGTGCCATTGAAGCCGTTTCTAAACAATGGGACGATCCTTGCGATCCAAAAGAAGTCTTTGCCCGTTTTAGAAAAATGGATGAAAAGGCGACCGCACTTGTGTCTCGTTCAGCAAAAGCGATTGCCAATTTAGTGGCGGATTTAGTGATTGGTATGGACGTACAACATGTGGTGATTGGCGGTAGCGTTGGGTTGGCTGAAGGCTATTTGCCTTTGGTGAAACAGTATTTGGCGCAAATGCCGGAAATTTATCGTTGTCCGTTGGATGCGGCTCAATTAGGGCAAGATGCCGGACTTATCGGCGCGGCTGCATGGGCACTCACTCAAATCAATCGTTAGGAGCATTTATGGCAAAAAACGGCAGTGTACTGAATACCATTAGCTCTTTGTACCAGAGTTTAACGAAGACGGAGAAGAAAATCGCAGACGCTATTAACCGCTCGCCGGATATCGTTATGCGACACTCTTTAGCCGAGTTGGCGTCTTACTTAGATGTCGGTGAAGCCACTTTCGTACGTTTTTGTCGTACTCTTGGCTTTCGTGGGTTTAGTGATTTCAAATTGGAGTTTTCTATTGAAGTGGCTAAAACACAAGGAGGCAAAGACAACGGTTTATTGGATACGGAAGTCACGGCAGATGATGAACCGGTGAAAATTGCACGTAAATTGCAGTCCGTGATTAATACGGTAATGGATGAAACCATTGATTTACTGGATCTGAATCAGCTGGAATTAGTGGTTCGTTTCATTCGACGTGCGAATCGTGTTTTTATCTTCGGTGTCGGCACCTCCGGGGTGACAGCGGAAGATGCTAAAAATAAATTTATGCGTATCGGCATTCCGGTTGATGCCAGCGGTAACAATCATTTTATGTATATGCAAGCGGCATTGTTGCAATGCAATGACGTGGCGATTGGCATTAGTCATTCCGGCTATTCGCAAGAAACAGCGCATGCGTTAAAAATTGCCAAAGATAATGGTGCAACGACAGTGGCATTGACCCACAGTATGCGTTCGCCTTTGACCGAACATGCAGATTTTGTGTTGGTTAACGGCAATAAGCAAGGAAAGCTGCAAGGCGATTCCATCGGTACGAAAATTTCTCAATTGTTTGTCTTGGATTTGATTTATGCGTTGATAGTCCAAGCCGAGCAAGAAAAAGCGACGCAGACAAAAGAGAAAACCCTTAATGTTATTTTAGAACAACGTATTAAATACTAAACAGGAGAAAACAATGCGTGATTTAAAAGGTATTTTCAGTGCGTTATTAGTGTCATTTAATGAAGATGGCTCTATTAATGAAAAAGGCTTACGCCAAATTATTCGCCACAATATCGACAAAATGAAAGTCAATGGTTTGTATGTGGGTGGTTCTACCGGTGAAAACTTCATGCTTTCTACCGAAGAGAAAAAACAAATCTTCCGTATTGTGAAAGATGAAGCAAAAGACCAAGTGGCGTTAATCGCACAAGTGGGTAGCGTGAATTTACACGAAGCGGTGGAATTAGGTAAATATGCCACTGAATTAGGCTATGACTGCCTTTCTGCGGTAACCCCGTTCTACTACAAATTCAGCTTCCCTGAAATCAAACACTACTACGACACCATCATTGCCGAAACCGGTAACAACATGATCGTTTACTCCATTCCGTTCTTAACCGGCGTAAACATGGGCGTAGAACAATTCGGCGAGCTTTACAAAAACCCGAAAGTGCTTGGCGTGAAATTTACCGCAGGTGACTTCTACTTATTAGAACGTTTACAAAAAGCGTATCCAAACCACTTAATTTGGGCCGGCTTTGATGAAATGATGTTGCCAGCGGTGGCTTTAGGTGTGGATGGTGCTATTGGTAGTACATTCAACGTGAACGGTGTTCGTGCGAGACAAATTTTTGACTTGACCAAACAAGGCAAACTGGCTGAAGCGCGTGAAATTCAACATGTGACCAACGATTTAATCGAAGGTATCTTAGCGAATGGTTTGTATTTAACCATCAAAGAATTGTTGAAATTGGAAGGTGTGGATGCCGGCTATTGTCGTGAACCAATGACGGCAAAAGCGACCGAAGCACAATTAGCCAAAGCAAAAGAATTAAAAGAGAAATATCTCTAATTTAATGGAAAAAGAGACCGCACTTTTCTGGTGTAGGGACAGGCGTTATGCCTGTCCTAAATTCTCTTTATGACATAAATGGGACAGGCATAACGCCTGTTCCTACAAAATGATTGTAAAGTGCGGTCACAATAAAGGAAGTTTATTATGCGCCTCATCCCTCTACATAACGAACAACAAGTTAGCCGTTGGGCAGCACGTCATATCGTTGACAGAATCAATCGTTTTAATCCCACCGAAGAACGCCCGTTTGTATTGGGTTTACCTACCGGCGGAACACCACTTAAAACTTACCAAGAACTGATCCGCTTAAACCAAGCCGGTGAAGTGAGTTTTAAACATGTGGTCACATTCAACATGGATGAATATGTGGGTCTTCCGAAAGAACATCCGGAAAGCTATCACAGCTTCATGCACAACAATTTTTTTAACCACATTGATATTCAGCCGCAAAACATCAATATTTTGGACGGCAATACGGACGATCATGATGAAGAATGTCGTCGTTACGAAGAAAAAATCAAATCTTACGGAAAAATTCATTTATTTATGGGCGGCGTTGGCGTAGATGGACATATTGCCTTCAATGAACCGGCTTCTTCGTTGAGCTCCCGCACCCGTATTAAAACCCTTACACCGGATACGATTATTGCGAACTCCCGTTTCTTTAATAATGATGTGAACCAAGTGCCAAAATATTCTTTAACCATTGGGGTCGGCACCTTGTTAGACGCAGAAGAAGTGATGATTTTGGCAACAGGGCATTCCAAAGCGCTCGCTGTGCAAGCCGCTGTTGAAGGCGCAGTAAATCACATGTGGACGGTCAGCGCATTGCAATTACATCGCCATTTTGTGTTGGTGTGTGATGAGCCGGCGTTGCAAGAGTTGAAAGTAAAAACCGTGAAATATTTCACCGACTTGGAAAGTCACGCCATTCACAGCGTGTTGTAATGTTTAGCGCAAAAGTGCGGTGAATTTTTAGATTATTTAAAGGTACGATTATGAAATATGCATTAATTAATTCCGTCATTTACACCAAAGATGAAATCCTTCGGGATTATGCGGTGGTCGTGAATGGCGAACACATTGAAGCAGTGATTCCACAAAGCGAATTGGAAAGCGGCATTAAGACCCTTGATTTAGAGGGGCATAACCTCACTGCCGGTTTTATTGACTTGCAATTAAACGGTTGTGGTGGTGTGATGTTCAACGACCAAACCAGTGTAGAAACCTTAGAAATCATGCAAGCGACCAACCTGAAATCCGGCTGCACCAGCTTCTTGCCAACCTTTATTACGGCACCGGATGAGGGCATCAAAAGTGCGGTGAAAGTTATGCGTGAATATTTGAATAAACATAAAAACCAAGCACTGGGTTTGCATATTGAAGGGCCGTATTTGAGCGTAGAGAAAAAAGGCGTACACCGTCCGGAATATATCCGTGAAATTTCACCTGAAATGAAAGATTTCTTGTGTGAAAACGCCGATGTGATCACCAAACTCACCATTGCCGCAGAAAACCCAACCATCAATTACACGCCTGATTTTGTGAAAAGTGGCATCGTGGTGTCAGTCGGTCACTCTAACGCCACCTATGACGTGGCAAAAGCGGCTTTCCGTAAAGGCGCAACTTTCGCAACGCACTTACACAATGCCATGTCGCCGATCAGTTCCGGTCGTGCCATGGGCGTGGTGGGTGCAGTATTGGATTCTGACGTTTACACCGGCATTATCGTGGACGGCGTACATGTGGATTTTGGTAATGTGCGTTTGGATAAAAAAGTGAAAGGCGACAAACTTTGTATTGTGACCGATTCTTTAGCGGCTGCCGGTGCAGGCCCTGAACTAGAAACCTTCACCTTCGTGGGTAAAACCATTTATGTGAAAGAAGGACGTTGCTATGACGGTAACGGCACGATCGCAGGTGCTTCTATCACCATGATGGAATCCATCAAAAATGCGGTGGAATATGTTGAGATTCCTCTTGCCGAAGCGATTCGTATGAGTAACCTTTATCCGGCACGCGCCATCGGTGTCGATGACCGTTTGGGTTCTGTTGAAGCCGGCAAAGTCGCTAACCTTGCGGTCTTCACGAACGATTACCACGTCGTTGGTACTGTCGTGAACGGCGAGTGGAAAGCGAATTAATCATAGCAAGATCATCGTAAGGTGCGTTTATTTGCACCTATAAAATAAAAGTGCGGTGGATTTTCCAAGTGTTTTTAACACCTCAAAAATCCACCGCACTTTTTTTATTTCTCGCTTAATGACAACGGCTACTGAGATTGTTTGACGTTGGCACCGTAATGGTTGGAATAATGTCAATGTTTGGTGAAGAGCAGTTGTTGCATTTCATTTTCGCCATTTGATTGATCACTAATCTGCCCAAAGTTTCGATATGTGCCGGAGAGGCGTTCAGCGCCGGAATGTATTGATAACTTTCACCGCCGTTAGTGATGAAATAGTCTTTATTTTCCTCAGCAATTTCTTCCAAGGTTTCTAAACAATCCACAGCAAAGCCAGGGCAAATCACTGCCACTTTCTTAATGCCCTGTGCTGCAGCGTTAGACAAAAACTCATCGGTATAAGGCTGTAACCATTCTTCTTTACCAAAACGGGATTGGAAGGTTAAACCCCATTGTTTTTCATTTAAGCCCAACCCTTGTGCCACCGCAGCTGCGGTTTGTTGGCAATGTGTGCGGTAGTAATCGCCGGTGTTTTCATAACGTAACGGAATGCCGTGAAAGGAAAACAGTAAAAACTCATCCGCCTTTAATCTCGCTTTGCAAGAATCAATTAAGGCGGAAATATAGTTTTGGTTGAGCGGATAGGAATGAATAAAATCAAAGGGCACAATGCCACGTTGTTGTTTCAATGCCTCAGCAAAAGAGTCGAACACGGCTCCTGTTGTGCTACTGCTGTATTGTGGATAGAGCGGAAGTACGATGATGTGTTCCACTTTTTTATCCATTAATTTTTGCACAGCACTTGGCATGGACGGATTACCATAAGTCATACCGATTTCGATTTCCACATCCAGTTGCTGTTGTCGGAAAAAGTCGATTAAGCCTTGCTTTTGTTGTTCGGTGAACACCATTAACGGAGAACCTTGTTCGGTCCAAATAGAACGGTAGTCTTTTGCGACTCGTTTAGAACGCAACGGCAAAATAATGGCTTTAAGTAACGGATACCATTTACAACGTGGCAAATCGACCACGCGGGGATCCGTTAAAAATTGCCATAAATAACGGGAAATATCCTTAGGACTTGGTGAGTCTGGCGTACCTAAATTGGCAAGAATGACGCCGATTTTTAAATTAGTCATGTGTGATAATAGAAAGAGTTAAACGTGAAACGCAGCACAGTTTATCTTGTGCATCTCGAATGTCAATTTGCCAAACCTGTACATTTTTACCTAAACGAATCGGGCTTGATTTAGCGCAAACATAGCCTTGTTTCACCGGGCGTAAATGGCTTGCATTGATCTCCAAACCAACGACAGCTTGATTGGCTTCTACACAGCAAAAACCGGCAGTGGAAGCAACGGTTTCCGCAAGTGCCGCGGAAATGCCGCCATGTAAGAATCCCATAGGTTGAGTAGTGCGGTGATCCACCGGCATACGGGCTTCCAGCCAATCATCGCCCTGTGCGGTAAATTCAATGCCTAAATGTGCCACGGCACAGTGTTGGCAGAAGTCATTTAGTTGTTGTAGCGTGAGGTGTTTCTTCCAAATGCTCATGGTGTTGTTATTTCAATAAAGTTAATAAGGCTTGTACAGGGTGTTTCGGCTGATAATGGGCGAAACGCTTCACTTGGCTGCGACAGGAATAACCGGTGGCTAAGCAGAAGTTCGGATCTTTATTTTGCAGCTTTTTCTCCCATGAGGCTTCATAAATGGCTTTCGACATGTCAATATGCTGGGTTTCGTGCCCGAAAGTGCCTGCCATGCCGCAACAGCCGACACTTTCAACCTGCAACTGCTGGGCGAAGGCAGCAAAAATATATTGCCATTCTTTGCCACTGTTTGGCATCGCAGTCGTTTCTGTGCAGTGTGGGAATAAATACCATTGATGCGGCTCAAAAGTGCGGTCGGTTTTTTCGGTGTTTTGTGCGGATAACAAGATACCATTATCCAGCTGTTGTTTAAGCCATTCATGAGCCGTCAGCACATGGAAATCTCCGCGCTCAGCACCAAGAATTTCTTTGTATTCGTCACGATACGACAACACAATAGCCGGATCCACACCCACCAAAGGTATACCCAGTTTTGCCATACGATTAAGGAACTCAGCCTGATTTTTTGCGGTTTTTGCAAAACGGGTTAAAAAGCCCTTAATGTGTTGTGCTTTGCCGTTGGGTTTAAATGGCAATACCACCGGCGTAAAGCCCAGTTTTTGCGTTAACGCCACAAAATCGGCAACGACTTTGGCATCATAATAAGAAGTGAAAGGATCTTGCACGATAAGCAAAACACGTTGTTTTTCCACCGCACTTAAACTTTCTAATTGCTCTAATGATGCGTTTTGATGACCAAGTTGAATGAGTTGTTGTTGCAGATTGGGTGTTGAGAGCAACGGTAAATCCGTCATGCCTAAACATTTTTCTGCCACCTTTTGGCTAAATTTAGTCGCTGTAAAATAATTAAAGAGCTTCGCTTGTTTTGCCATTAGCGGCGCAACGTATTCCACATTTGACACTACATAATCTTTGATTGGGCGCAGATAACGTTGGTGGTAAAAATGGAAGAACTTCGCGCGGAAGCTAGGCACGTCGATTTTAATCGGGCATTGGCTGGCGCAAGCTTTACACGCCAGACAAGTGTCCATTGCCGCTTTCACTTCATGGGAAAAATCGTATTCGCCACGGCGTTTTTGATAGCTGTTTTGGATTTTATGCACAATATCCGTGAGTTTTACCGTGGATTGTTTGAAATCCAATTGCGCCGGGGTAATTTGCTCGTTCGCTAATAAACGCAACCATTCACGCACCATGGCGGCACGGCCTTTCGGTGAAAAGACACGATTTTTACTCACTTTCATTGATGGACACATGGTGCTGTGGACGTCAAAGTTAAAGCATAGCCCGTTACCGTTACAATTCATGGCGCCGATAAATTCGTCTTTCATTTGAACGGGAATTTGGCGATCGAGGTCGGCTCGCATTGGCGATAAAATCGAATAAAGTTCTTGCTCGCTGTTTAATGGCGTGCAGATTTTCCCTGGATTGAGGCGATTTTGTGGGTCAAATAAGAATTTGATGTAACGTAATTCACGCCATAATTCGGGGGTAAAGAATTTTTCGCCGTATTGCGAGCGCATTCCTTTGCCATGTTCACCCCAAATTAAACCACCGTATTTGCGGGTGAGTTCTGCCACCTCGTCGGAAATCTGTTTGAATAATTTCACTTGCGCTTGATCGCATAAATCTAATGCTGGGCGAACATGCAACACGCCTGCGTCCACGTGGCCGAACATGCCGTATTGCAGATGATGGCTGTCTAATAAAGCGCGAAACTCGGTAATGTAATCCGCCAGATTCTCCGGCGGGACACAAGTGTCTTCCACAAAGGGAATCGGTTTTGCCGCGCCTTTTGCATTGCCAAGTAGCCCTACGGCTTTTTTCCGCATGGCGTAAATACGTTCAATGGACGGCAAATGATCGCAAACTTGGTAACCGATAATATGATCTTTGCCTTCAGTAATTTTTTGATCCAATTGTGCACATAACTGCGCCACTTGTTTTTCAATTAATGCCTGATTATTGCCGGCATATTCCACAATATTTAAGCCAAGAATAGGATGTTGTGCATCTTCTGTTAACAGTTCTTTGACGGAGTGCCAAATAATGTCTTGTTTAGCCAAATTCAGCACTTTGGAATCCACGGTTTCTACGGAAAGTGCATTGGCTTTAACCATAAAAGGCGCGTTGCGCAATGCCGCATCAAAAGAATTGTATTTAATGTTAATTAATGTGCGATGTTGTGGCAGTGGCATTAAATCCAACGTGGCTTCGCAAATAAAAGCAAGTGAGCCTTCAGAACCTGTGAGAATACGGGTTAAATTGAATTCGCTTAAATCATCGTTAAACACATTTTTTAAATCGTAACCGGTCAAAAAACGGTTCAATTGGGGTAAATCATTCAGGATTTGTGCGCGGTTGTCTTTGCAACGTTGAAAAATCGCTTGATGGATTTTTTTCACGTTGGCAGAGAGAGAGCTTTCTTCTGTATAGCGAAAAACGTCGTCAGATTTGACCGCACTTGTCTCTAAAATTTCGCCATTGATGAGTACGGCGCGTAAACCGAGCACGTGGTCGGAGGTTTTCCCGTATTGTAAAGATCCTTGTCCAGATGCATCCGTATTGATCATACCGCCTAAGGTGGCGCGGTTACTGGTGGAGAGTTCCGGTGAGAAAAATAAACCGTGCGGCTTTAGAAATTGATTAAGCTGATCTTTCACTACGCCGGCTTGCACGCGTACCCAACGTTCTTTTACGTTGAGTTCTAAAATCTTTGTCATGTGGCGAGAGAGATCAACAATAATATTGTTATTGATAGATTGCCCGTTCGTACCGGTGCCGCCACCACGTGGTGTAAACGTCAGCGAAAGGTATTTTTCCTGTTGTGCGAGTTTTGTTAGACGAACCACATCGGCAATGCTTTTCGGAAATAAAATAGCTTGCGGAAGTTGTTGGTAAACGCTGTTGTCGGTGGCGAGGCTAAGACGATCAGCATAGTTTGAGGCAATGTCCCCTTCAAAATGTTGCAATCGTAGCGCATCTAAATAATCACTGACTAATGGAGAAAGTTGAGGGATTTTTGTTAAGCGGGGTAGCATGTTGTACCACTCTATATTGGTTAATGTTTGTTTGGGGTTAGGTGGAGTAAAAAGTAATCAAAGTTTAACATAGAAAATCGTTTGATAAATATTAAATTTATTGAAGAAATATTGAGATGGGGTTGCAAAATAGACAAAAAGAATGTTTAATTGCTTAAAATTTAAGCAAAAAGAAGTCTATTTGTTTGATTTTATGTTATTTCAGTAGGATAATGCCGCAACTTTTGAGGGGAGTTGGATATTTCTCATCAAAAGAAATAGGAAAACTTCAATCCTATTTGAAACAACATCTTAAGCTGGAAATTGTAAAAAATTTCACTTTTAGAGGTAAACGGTTTAAGATGACGGTGACACAAGTTCTTGTGTCGGTTTTCAGCTATATCAGCTGATACTTGTTTTAAAATAGATGACTAAATTAAAGAGGATCATCAAAAATGAAAAAAACTGCAATCGCATTAGCTATCGCTGGTTTAGCAGCAGCAACAGTAGCACAAGCAGCTCCACAAGCTGACACTTTCTATGCCGGCGCAAAAGCTGGTTGGGCATCTGTACATCACGGTCTTAACCAATATAAAGATGCAGCTAATAACCGTACTATTAGCCGTAATTCTGAAGCTTACGGTGTGTTTGGTGGTTATCAAATCACTGATAACTTAGCTGTTGAAGCTGGTTATGAATATTTTGGTCGTGCTAAAGGCAAAACTGATGGCGCTCAAACTTTCAGACACACTGCGCACGGTACTACTTTAGCGCTTAAAGGCAGCTACCCGGTATTAGCAGACTTAGATGTTTATGGTCGTGTTGGTGCAGCATTAATCCGTAGCGATTATAAATTTACTAATGGTAGTGATGTTGCGAAATACCACAACTTAAAAGTATCTCCGGTATTCGCAGCAGGTGTTGAATACGCAATTCTTCCTGAATTAGCATTACGTGCTGAATACCAATGGGTTAGCCGTGTAGGTAACTTAGGTAAAGCAGAAAGAAAAGCTGGTGTTGACTCAGATGTTCGTTATTCCCCAGATATCGGTTCTGTATCTTTAGGTTTATCTTACCGTTTCGGTCAAGGTGCACCAGTTGTAGCGCCTGAAGTTGTAAACAAAACTTTCAACTTGAACTCTGATGTAACTTTCGCATTCGCTAAAGCTGACTTAAAACCACAAGCACAAGGTGTGTTAGATGGTATCTACGGCGAAATCGCACAAGTTAAAAATGCAAATGTTAAAGTTGCAGGTTACACAGACCGTATCGGTTCTGACGCTTACAACCAAAAATTATCTCAAAAACGTGCTGAAACTGTAGCTAACTACTTAGTTGCTAAAGGTGTTTCTCAAAACGCTATTTCTGCAACCGGTTACGGTAAAGCAAACCCAGTTACTGGTAACAAATGTGACGCAGTTAAAGGCCGTAAAGCGCTTATCGCTTGCTTAGCTGATGACCGTCGCGTAGAAATCGCAGTTAGCGGTACTAAATAATTAGCATTTTGTTAATTATTTTTAAATAGATGAAAAAAGACCTAAACCTATGTTTAGGTCTTTTGTTTTTTAGCTAAGTTTAATGATTGTAAGGGAAAAAAATGAAAAAATGGCTTGTTCTGATTATTGTTGCCTTTGTTGCGGCTATGACCTTAATTCCAAGTTATAACGGCTTGGTTGCCGCGGAAGAACAAATTAATTCTGTGTGGGCAAATGTAGAATCGACTTATCAACGTCGTTCTGATTTGATCCCGAATTTAGTGAATACCGTAAAAGGCCAGGCAAACTTTGAAAAAGAAACCTTGACCGGTGTTGTTGAAGCGCGTGCCAAAGCAACGCAAACCAAAATCGATCCGTCTAATTTAACGGAAGAACAATTAACCCAATTCCAACAAAGCCAAAATGAAGTAGGTTCAGCCCTGTCTCGTTTATTGGTCAGCGTAGAGAATTATCCTGAATTGCGTGCGAACGAAGGCTTTATGAACTTACAAGCGCAATTAGAAGGCACCGAAAATCGCATTAACGTGGCGCGTAATAAATTCAATGAAGCAGCGCGTGAATATAACCAAAAAATTCGTACTTTCCCAACCAAAGTGGTTGCGATGATTTTTGGTTTCAAAGAAAAACCTTATTTCAAATCTGTTGCAGGTGCTGAAAATGCGCCGACAGTGAATTTTAACTAAACGGACAACAAGGTGGCGCGATGCCATTATTTGCAAAAATCCCGATAGATAAAAAACAGCTCGAGGCGGCGATTACCCGCCTTGAGCTGCAAACCTCCGCCGAGTTTCGGATTTTTATCGAACGAAAAATACCATCAAAACTGACCGCACTTTCTGCTTATGAACGTGCTTTGGTTGTTTTTTCACAACTTGAAATGCACCAAACAGAGGCACGTAATGGCGTGTTGATTTATATTGCCTATGATGATCGTCAATGCGCGATTATCGGGGACATCGGTATTCACCAGTATGTGGGTGATGACTTTTGGCAAACAGAATGTGCCCGCATGATTACGCATTTTAAACAAAAGCAATATACGGAAGGTATTTTGGCTTCGATGCAGAAAATCGGTGAACACTTAATTCAGCATTTTCCGGTTCAACCGGGCGATCAAAATGAACTGGATAACGAGGTGATCATTCATGATTAAACGCGTATTGGGTTTATTGAGCTTAAAAAGTGCGGTCATTTTTTTCTGTATTTTTATGGCAGCGACAGTTTCTGCCGTCACCTTTCCTGATTCCCCAAAACCTTTTCGTTATGTGAATGACTACACGAAAACGTTATCAGCAAAAGAGTTGGACGCATTAGAAGCGAAGTTGGCAGCCTATGGCAAAGAAACCAGTTCGCAAATTGCGGTGGTGATTGTGCCAACGACCGGTGAATATGAGGTTTCTCAATATGCCTTTGAATTAGGCGATAAATGGGGGATCGGGCGGAAAAATCTGAATAACGGTGTGTTGTTGCTTATCGCCAAAGAGGATCGCAAATTGTTCATTGCGGTGGGACAAGGGTTGCAAGGCGTGTTGACCGATGCCCTTGCATCACAAATTATTCGTAACCAAATTCGCCCTTATTTCCGCAACGAGCAATATGCCCAAGGCATTGATAACGGCTTGGATTACATTATTGCTGCCACCAAAGGCGAATTTGCGGCACAAGTGGAAGAAGAGAATGATTTCGGGGATGTTGTGCCCTTTATCATACTCACGCTGTTTATTTTGATTGTCGTGATGGCGGAAATAAACAGTCGCCGACCTTATGTCTCGCCAACCAATAATCATGTGCTGAATGAGGTATTGCGAAAATCCATGTCAGATCGTCATCGTAACGGCAGAGATGATGGCGGTTTTGGTGGTGGCTTTGGCGGAGGCGGTTTCGGCGGTGGTTCCGGTGGCGGATTCGGCGGAGGCGGATTTGATGGTGGCGGTGCCGGCGGAAGCTGGTAAATAACGCAGTGAAAACACTCGCCTTTTATTTGTAGCAACTTGGGTTTGTGATACAATGCGCGCGTTTTCTCATTCAATGAATACAAGGAACATTATGGAAACTCTAGATAAAATCAAAAAACAAATCAGCGAAAACCCGATTCTGATTTACATGAAAGGCTCGCCAAAATTCCCATCTTGCGGTTTCTCTGCGCGTGCGGTGGAAGCCTTAATTAACTGTGGCGTACCCTTCGGTTATGTAGATATTTTGCAACATCCGGATATTCGTGCCGAGTTACCGGCTTACGCCAATTGGCCGACATTCCCACAATTATGGGTAGAAGGCGAACTTGTCGGTGGTTGTGACATCGTATTGGAAATGTTCCAACAAGGTGAGCTTAAAACCTTATTAGAAGAAGTCGCTGCAAGACATCCACAAGCGTAAAAACGTTTTTCAATACAACCGCACTTTGGTTCTCCTAGGTGCGGTTTTTTGTTGTCTGCCTCAGGGCAAGCTTGATGGCTTATGCTATAATTCTCCGCAAATTTTTACCGCACTTTAGGATCAATATGTCGCTTCAATTCAATATGATTGCGTTACTTTTAGTGGTGTTAATTTTGCTTGGCATCCTTAGCCACAATAGCGCCATCACGATCTCCGCAGCCGTGTTACTGATCATGCAGCAAACGCTTCTCGCGAAATATATTCCCTATTTGGAAAAATACGGCTTGAGCATTGGTATTGTGATTTTAACCATCGGCGTCTTGAGCCCGTTAGTTTCCGGTAAAATTCAGCTTCCCGGCTTGTCGGCTTTTGTCAGTTGGAAAATGTTTGTTGCCATTGCGGTGGGTGTCTTGGTCGCGTGGCTTGCTGGCAAAGGTGTTCCGCTGATGGGCGAACAACCTGTCTTAGTGACAGGCTTAGTCATCGGCACTATCATCGGTGTTTCTTTTCTGGGCGGTATCCCTGTTGGACCACTTATCGCCGCCGGTATTTTGGCATTACTTATAGGAAAATTTTAAATGAAAAACAAATGGTTATTTATTGCCGCCTTGAGCGGTTTTTTATGTGTAACGATTGGCGCTTTTGCTGCTCACGGATTAAGCAAGGTTTTAGATCCTAAAGCGTTAGCGTGGATTGAAACCGGTGTGAAATATCAAATGTTCCACACCATTGCTATTTTAGCGATTGGCATTTTGCAATTGTGCCGTGAATCATTGGTTGCAAACAAAATAGTTAATCTTGCTGCAGGTGCTTGGGCATTTGGCATTCTTCTCTTTAGCGGCAGCCTCTATGCACTTGCGCTTGGCGCAGGCAAATTCCTGGTTTGGGTGACACCTATCGGCGGTACATTATTTTTAATCGGCTGGTTTTGTTTAGCTTACAGCAGCTTAAAAAAGTAAATTAGTATGAAAAATAGAACGGTAAAGCACGAATTAACCCCTTTACAACAATCCCTTTTTTCTCAATTAATTGACATTATGTTGGTGGATAAACGCCGTTTATCCGCCCGCATTCACGGTATCGGCAAGATTAAAAGCCAAGAGGCGCAGCAAGCCGTTGCGGCTGAAATCCAACAGCAAATTGAACAAGCAAGATTACGTGTAGAACAACGGAAAAGTGCGGTCAAAAATCCAATCGTTTTTCCGGAAAGTTTGCCGGTTAGCCAACGCAAAGCAGAAATTGAAAAACTGCTTTCCGAGCATCAAGTGATCGTGGTGGCGGGGGAAACCGGTTCGGGTAAAACCACGCAGTTGCCGAAGATGTGTTTGGAGCTAGGATTCGGCAATCTTGGCACAATCGGACACACTCAACCGCGCCGTATTGCGGCACGTTCTGTGGCGGCTCGAATTGCCGAAGAATTGCAAACAGAGCTTGGCGATTTAGTGGGGTATAAAGTCCGTTTTAATGATCAGATTAGCGACAACACCCAAATCAAGTTGATGACGGACGGGATTCTGCTTGCTGAAATTCAAAACGATCGTTTCCTCAATCAATATTCTTGTTTGATTATTGATGAAGCCCACGAACGTAGCCTAAATAACGATTTTATTCTCGGTTATCTGAAACAGCTTCTGCCACGTCGCCCGGATTTAAAAGTCATTATCACCTCCGCCACCATTGATGTGGAACGTTTTTCTAAACATTTTAATAACGCGCCGATTATTGAAGTCTCGGGCAGAACTTATCCCGTGGAAGTGCGTTATCGCCCTGTTGCGGAAGACGACGATCAAGATCAGCTACAAGGCATTCTCAATGCGGTGGATGAACTGCAAGCAGAAGGGCGTGGCGATATTTTGATCTTTATGAACGGGGAACGGGAAATTCGCGACACCGCCGAAGCTTTGCAAAAGCAAAATCTAAAACACACGGAAATCCTACCGCTCTTTGCCCGCTTGTCAGCGCAAGAACAAAATAAAATTTTCCATCCGAGCGGTTTAAACCGTATTGTGTTAGCCACTAACGTGGCGGAAACCTCGCTTACCGTGCCGGGTATTAAATATGTGATTGACCCAGGTACAGCCCGTATTTCCCGTTATAGTTACCGCACCAAAGTACAACGCTTGCCTATTGAGCCGATTTCCCAGGCTTCTGCAAATCAGCGAAAAGGTCGTTGCGGGCGGGTAAGCGAGGGTATTTGTATTCGCCTTTATTCGGAAGAGGATTTTAACAATCGCCCGGAATTTACCGATCCGGAAATTTTGCGCACCAATTTGGCTTCCGTCATTTTGCAAATGACGGCGTTGGGTTTAGACGACATTGAAGCGTTCCCCTTTGTAGATGCGCCGGATAAACGGCATATCCAAGATGGCGTGAAGTTATTGGAAGAGTTGGGGGCATTTGAAACCGTTCAAACCAAATTGGGTGAAAAACGTCGATTAACGACAATCGGTCGCCAACTTGCCCAACTCCCGGTCGATCCACGCCTTGCTAAAATGCTTCTAAGTGCGGTCGATTTTGGCAGCGTTTATGAAGTGATGATTATTGTCTCGGCGTTATCTATTCAAGATCCGCGTGAGCGCCCGACAGACAAACAACAGGCTTCTGATGAAAAACATCGCCGTTTTGCCGATAAAAAATCGGACTTCTTGGCATTCTTGAATCTTTGGCATTATGTGCAAGAACAGCAAAAAGAATTAACGAAAAACCAATTCCGCCGCCAGTGTCAAAAGGATTTTTTAAATTATTTGCGCATTCGCGAATGGCAGGATATTTATCAACAAATTCGCCTTGCCGTGCGTGAAATGGGCTTGCCGATTAATTCGGAAAAAGCCGAATATCAGCAAATTCACACCGCACTTTTAAGTGGCTTGCTGTCGCATATAGGCTTAAAAGAAGCGGAGAAACAACAATATCTCGGCGCGCGTAACGCCCATTTTGCAATTTTCCCTAATTCTGTACTTTTCAAAAAACAACCGAAATGGGTGATGGCGGCAGAGTTGGTGGAAACTTCCAAACTTTGGGGCCGCATGGTGGCTGAAATTGAACCGGAATGGATTGAGCTGCTCGCCGAGCATTTAACGAAAAAATCCTATTCTGAACCACGCTGGTCGAAATCTCGCGGAGCGGTGATTGCTGATGAAAAAGTGAGCCTGTATGGCGTGCCGATTGTGGCAGCCCGACCAGTGAATTACGGCGCTATTGACCCAAGAGTGAGCCGTGAGATCTTTATTCAATCTGCCTTAGTGGAGGGAGATTGGAATACCAAACATAAATTCTTCAAGCAAAATCAGCAGCTGATTCGTGAAGTTGAAGAATTGGAACACAAAAGCCGTCGCCGCGATATTTTGGTGGACGAGCGCACGCTTTTTGAATTTTACGATCAGCGTATCGGCACAGAAGTTGTCTCCCAAAAACATTTTGATACCTGGTGGAAAAAGGCGGAAAAACAAGATCCCGAGCTGCTTAATTTTGAACGTTCTTTCTTGATTAACGATGATGCGGAACAAGTGAGCAAGCTGGATTTTCCGAATTTCTGGCACCAAGGCAATCTGAAACTCAAACTGACCTATCAATTTGAACCGGGTACTGATGCGGATGGTGTGACCGTGCATATTCCGTTGCCATTGCTTAATCAGGTCGAAATGACGGGCTTTGATTGGCAAATTCCGGGTTTGCGGGAAGAACTGGTGATTGCGCTGATTAAGTCTCTGCCGAAATCGTATCGCCGTAATTTCGTGCCTGCACCCAATTATGCCCAAGCCTTTTTAGGGCGTGCCGCGCCGTTGGAAAAGCCGTTATTGGATACGCTAATTTATGAATTGCGTCGCATGACGGGTGTCACCGTAGAGGCGGAACATTGGCATTGGGAACAAATTCCAAGCCATTTAAAAATGACGTTCCGTGTGGTGGATGAAAACGGCAAGAAAATTGCCGAGTCCATGAATTTAGACGAGCTGAAATTTAGCTTAAAAGATCGTGTGCAAGAAAGCATTTCTGCCGTGGCGGACGATGGCATTGAGCAAAGCGGACTGCATATTTGGAGTTTTGCGGAGTTGCCACAATGTTACGAACAAAAACAGCGCGGTTTCAGTGTGAAAGCCTTTCCTGCCATTGTGGACGAAAAAGACGCGGTGGGCATTAAACTGTTTGAAACGGAATTTGAACAAGCGGTGGCAATGCAGCAAGGTTTGCGCCGATTATTGCTACTCAACGTGCCATCACCGATTAAATATCTGCATGAAAAATTGCCGAATAAAGCCAAATTGGGGCTGTATTTTACGCCATTTGGGCGCGTGTTGGATTTAATTGATGACTGTATTGCCTGTGCCGTGGATAAACTGATTGCCGATTTTGGTGGCTTTGTGTGGAACGAAGAAGGCTTTGATAAGCTACGGGATTTCGTGCGTGAAAACGTTAATGAAGTCACCGTGGATATTGCGCAAAAAGTGGAGCAGATCCTTACGCTCACACACCAGCTCAACCAACGCCTCAAAGGCAAAATGGATTTCACCATGGCATTCGCCCTGTCTGATATGAAAAGCCAAATCGCCGGTTTGATTTATCAAGGCTTTGTGCAAAAAAGCGGCTATGCCCGCCTACCGGATTTGCTCCGTTATCTGCAAGCCATCGATAAACGCATGGATAAACTGGCTCAAGATGTGAATCGCGATCGTGCCGCTATGCTGCGCGTGGAACAAGTGCAACAAGCCTACCAACAACTTCTTACCAAACTGCCAAAATCCAAACCGATTTCGGATGAAGTGGCTGAAATTCGCTATATGATAGAGGAATTGCGGGTGAGTTTATTTGCGCAGCAGTTAGGCACGAAGTATCAGGTGTCGGATAAGCGGGTTTTAGGGGTTATTCAAAATATAGAGTAAGATATAGTGATCAACCACAGTATTTTTCCCCTAATCAAGCCTTAGTTTATCGTGGGAGAAAGGCGATGAATGTGGTGTTGGACGTGGTGTTGCGGGGAGATGCTTTATTAATATTGTTTAGTTAACTAAGGAAAAGTTAGCAGATGAGCTATAATGAAAGATAGTATTTTATGTTGATCAGCCTAAGAATGGTTGTATTTGGTAAAATAAAAAAATTGCCTAAGAAATATTTGCTTTGAAGAGGACATTGCAGATGAATAATATATTGCATTTAAAGAAATTTCATTTTGAACAAGTCAAAGGTGTCGGCACGATTGAAGCGGAATTATTTCCTAATCAACGGGTTTATACTTTTATTGGGGAAAATGGGATTGGAAAGACAAAGTTTTTAGAAAGTCTGTTTGCTATATTGCTATTTACGAACAAACAAGCAACGGAAACAGATTCTTATATACAGCATTCATTAATTCCTTTTAAATCTGCGACCATCAATAATATTTCTTTCAGTTTTAATAAGAATAATGGTTTTTCTTTGGGGAATCATAATTATGCATTTATTTCGGCTATGCATTCTCATCCGGTCGTTTATTTATCTGCACAACATCGCGGTGCGATAAATGAGAAAATCTATGAGCATGAAAGAGGAAACGTTTCTAAATTAGGTAATAAATCTAAACGACAAAAAGGGTATTTAGAGTATTTATTGACAAGTTTTAATGGAAATCCACAACATCTAAAAAATTTGAATATGGATTCTAATATTGAAGAATGGATTGTTCAGCGCGCTTTATCTTCAAATCCTTATCAGTCTAAAGAAGATAATCGAGAGATTGAAATTAAAACGTTATTGTCTTTATTAAATAAAGTAGATCATAGAATTGATAAGGATTTCCTCGAAATATCAGGCGATAATCGAGTTTTTCTAAAAATAGAAAATCAAAAACGAGAAATTTCAGAGCTTTCCAGTGGTTTTACTTCTATTTTAAAAATTATCCAATCAATTATTGCTGGATACAGTTATTTCACTAATGAGCTACAGATTGCAAATGTTCCCGGTATAATCTTAATTGATGAAATAGAAAGCCATTTACATAATAAGTGGCAAGTGAATATTATTCCTTTATTAAAAAAATTATTCCCTAAAACAATCTTTTTTATTACCACTCATTCACCTATTGTAATTAGTCAATTAAAGACCGGTGAAGCCTACCGCTTGAAACGTTGTGAAAATGATGGTGTTGTGTATGCTGAACTTATTGATTACCCAAGTAAAGTTTCTTTCATTGATTTATTAAATGATGCTTTTGATGTAAATTTAAATCGATTAAAAGTTCAAAGAGCTCAAGAAGAAGGGCAACAGGAGGCGAAAAAAAACTTGTTAAAATTGGTTCAACAGGAATTAGCTAATTTGGAGACTAAATAATGAAAGGTTATTTATTAGATACAAATTATTTAATTTATTTAGTGGATCCAAATACAAACTTAAGTAAAAAAGCGGAAGTATTACAAGATTTAGCATTAAAACTTGAAGATCCTGAAACTTTATTGTTTTTGACACCATTAATTCGTTATGAGGTTTTACGTGGTGTAGAATGGGATAATATTGAAAAATTAAATACGTTAAAAAATGCTTTAAAAGAATTTCAGGTAATTGATATTAATGATGATATTTCTGATTTAGCTCGAAATTTATTTCGTTTGGATAAAGCAAATCAAAAAACAGGAAGTAAAAAGGTTATTGAAAAGTATCAATTTGATATGTTTCACTTTGCAGCAGCAAAAGAAAATAATTTAGAAATTTTATCAAAAGATCGTGATATGAGTGCAATCGAAAATCTATTTGAGAAAATTCAGGCGATAAGATGATTTCTGTAATCTCTCCGAGATGGTGCACGTTTCCTAATGTGTGCCTTTTGCAAAAATATCAGCCCCATGATAGCGCAAGCGCCCACGCTTGTGCTTATGTGGTCCAAGCGAGGACGCTTGAACCATCGTTCTGTTTTTAGAAAGTGCGGTCATTTTTCTGAGCGTTTTTTATTTGCGTCTTGTATCTTCGATTTAAGGGGGGAATCGGGAGATATGTGTATCATAGATTGATTGTGTCTTTATTTAATAATTTATATTTATAATGCCTTGGAGCTAAATACTTAATAAGCATAAAGGAATCAAATGGAGTGATGATGTTTGTTTTTTATGCTAAAGTTCTAGGTAGAATACAGGGCTGTATTCTTCATCACTTGTGATGGTAAACAATGTATTTTTATTTTAGGGTGCCTATTATGAAAAATGTCAATAATTTATACAAAAATACAAGCATGAAATTATCCACGGTAGCCGTTGTGCTCCTTTCTGCATTTGGTGTCTCTACGCTTGCCAACGCGGCAGCACCGGAACACTTTATTAGTGTTGCTCCTGGGGCTCCTGCAACACAAGGCAACTACAATAATGATGGGGCAAAATCAGACGATTCCATTGCTATTGGTAAAAATGCGGAAGCCGGTGTATCAAAAGATGTTGCAGTTGGTGATAATGCTAAGGCTAATAAGGATACTACAAGTAAAGCTCAAAACATTGGTGGCGCGACAGCTATTGGTACTGACACGGAGGCAAAAGGCAATGGCGCTAGTGCACTAGGTTATGGTGCAGTAGCTGATGGCGCTAATGCATCTGCTTTGGGGAATAAAGCTAATGCTACAGGGCTAGCTACAACTGCGGTTGGGGTATCTACCCAAGCAACAGGCGCTTATTCTGTTGCTGTAGGTTCAAATGCTAAGGCTACAGGCGTTGGATCTGTGAGTATTGGTTTAGCGTCTATACCGGATACTGGAGCAACTAAAAATTATGCTGTATCTGTCGGTGCATATTCAGGCGCTGATGTAGAAAATGGCGTTGCATTAGGTTCATACTCTAAAGCAACTGTTAATAAAGAGGCTGTAGGATATGATCCGTCAACTCAAGCTGCTACAACTGAGACAAGTGCAGCTTGGAAAGCTTCACATGCTGCGGTTTCTGTTGGTGATGTTGATAAGAATATCACTCGTCAAATTACCAGCGTTGCCGCAGGTACAAAAGACACTGATGCAGTGAACGTGGCTCAGCTTAAGTCTTTAGGTACAAAGGTTGATGCCAATACGACGGCTATTGAAACTAATAAGACAGCTATTGAAACCAACAAGACCGAGATTGGAAAAAATAAAACTGCTATTGAAGCTAATAAGACAGCTATTGATAACAATAAGACTGAGATTGGAAAAAATAAAACGGCTATTGAAACCAATAAAACTGAGATTGGAAAAAATAAAACGGCTATTGAAACCAATAAGACTGAGATTGGAAAAAATAAAACCGCTATTGAAGCCAATGTGAAAGCTATCGAAACTAATGCGAAAGCTATTGATACCAATAAGGCTAATATTAAAACCAATGCGGATAATATCAGCGCCAATACCAATCGATTAAATGCCCATAGCAATGCGATCAATGAATTGCGTGGCAATGTAAATCTCTTAAATAAAGACTTAAGAGGTGGTGTTGCGAGTGCAATTTCTCACGCTTCTGTTCCTCAATCTACTAAGGCCGGAGCAATCGGTGTGGGCGTGGGTACGGGTTTCTATGGTGGTCAATCCGCAGTTTCTCTTGGTGTGTCCGGTGTTACCCCTAATGAAAACTGGGTGTTTAAAGCCAGCGTTTCTACCAATAGCCGTGGTAATTACGGTGTGGGTGCCGGTGCGCTTTACCAATGGTAATAAACCGTTAATCCCGAGTTAATCGGAGCATAATAAAAAAGCCATTCTGAAATAGAATGGCTTTTTTGTTGTTATGGGCAATTACGCCAAGATTTTGTCTAATGCTTTGCTGACATCTTCTACTTTTTGAGTGCCGTCTAAGCGGAAATATTGGGTGTTGCCCGCTTTGGCTTCTGCTTGGTAGTAATCCACTAATGGTTTGGTGGTGTTGTGATACACTTTCAAGCGGTCTAACACGGTTTCCGGTTTGTCATCGGCACGGATAATTAAATCTTCACCGGTCACATCATCTTTGCCTTCCACTTTTGGTGGGTTGTAAACGATGTGGTAAGAACGACCGGAAGGTTGGTGCACACGACGACCGCCCATGCGTTCTACGATCACTTCATCCGGTACATCAAATTCCAACACATAATCAATGGCGATGCCGGCAGATTTCAAGGCGTCTGCTTGTGGAATCGTACGTGGGAAACCGTCAAGTAAGAAACCTTTGGCGCAGTCAGGTTGGGCTACGCGTTCTTTTACTAAGGAAATGATTAAATCATCCGGCACTAATTGACCGGCGTCCATTAAGGTTTTGGCTTGTTTGCCTAATTCGGTGCCGGCTTTGATCGCAGAGCGTAACATGTCGCCCGTGGAAATTTGCGGGATGGCAAATTTATTCATGATGAATTGTGCTTGTGTCCCTTTTCCTGCGCCCGGTGCGCCTAATAGAATAATTTTCATGTTGTCCTCTTTTTTAAATGAAAAATAACTGAAAAAACCACCGCACTTTTTCGCTAATGGGAAGAAAGTGCGGTTGGTTTTGAAAATGTTTTATTAATCGTGGCGTATGGTTGCTTAATTCCCTAAAAATGTCAATTGCCAGCGTTCGGTGTGGTGATTTTTTCGTTCCAGGGGGCAACCCAGCATAAGCAGAGCATGCCCGGGATAGCTAAAAATAAGCAAATCCAGAAGAAATGGTAGTAACCCACTGCGGCAACGATTTCGCCGGACAGTGCGCCAAGCCCTTTGCTCGGTAAGGCGGCAAGGCTGGTAAACAACGCCAATTGAGTGGCTGTGTAAAGCGGGTTGGTTTCTCGTGCCATAAAGGCTACAAACGCCGCTGTGCCGAGCCCCACGCCAATGTATTCGCCACAAATCACAATGCCAAGTTTTAAGCGCGCTGCGTTATCGACGACGTGGAAATAATCAAATCCGGCAAGCCAAATAAAGCCACCGATAGTAATCAGTTGAATAAAACCAAAGACCCAAAGGGCGCGGTTAATGCCGAGACGCAACATCACAATGCCGCCTGCCATGCCGGCAATAATGCTCGACCACAACGCCGTGCTTTTTACCACTAAGGCAATGTCCGTTTTGCTAAAGCCCATGTCCACGATGAATTTACTTTGTAACGTGGTGGCAAGGGCATCGCCGAATTTATAGAGAAAGAGAAACGCGATAAAACCGAGACCGGCATAAATGCCTTTACGCTGGAAAAATTCTTGTAGCGGAATGGTAAAAGCTTGATAGAACGGTTGCTTGCTTTGATGAATTTGAATTTGTGGCTCGCGACTTAAAAAGAAGGTCATAAACAGTCCGCACAGCATGAAAAGTGCGGTCAATAAAAACACCGTTTTCCATGGCAGGAATGTGGCGAGATACAATGACAGTCCACCGGGAATCAAGCCTGCAATGCGATAAGCGTTAATGTGAATCGTGTTGCCTAAGCCCAGTTCGTTATCGCGCAAAATTTCCCGTCGATAGGCATCCAACACAATGTCTTGGGTGGCGGACATAAAGGCGATGAACGTAGCCAGAAAAATGACAATCTGCATTTGTTCTTTCGGATCGTATAAACCGATGAGGTAAAGACTCAGCAGAAGCAAGAGTTGGGAAATGGCGAGCCAACTGCGACGGCGACCGAGAAATCGAGGAAAATAGCGATCCAGCAAGGGCGCCCACAAAAATTTGAGCGTGTAGGGCAGCGTGACTAAGGTAAAAGCCCCGATGGTTTGCACGCTAATGCCATTATCTGACAACCAAATTGGCAACATCTGCAGCAGCACGAAAAGTGGCAAACCGGAGCTGAAGCCGGTAAAAACACAAATCAGCATATTGCGGCTGAAAATTTGGGTGGCGAGAGAAGGCTTAATCGGTTGTTCTGTCATCATGATTTCAGGGAAATTTTATTCGACGGCAATTTCTTTAATGCGGAGTTCATCGCCGCTTTGGCGTTGTAAATGCACGCTGCCGCAATTTGGGCACGTGCTGTTATTGGCTTGAATTTCGACCAGTTGTTTGCAATCCCAACACCAAGCTTTGGCAGGAATGGAAATTAAATGAAGCTTACAATTTTCCGCCGGTGTACCTTGCGCTGCCATTTCAAAGCCAAATTCCAACGCACTCGGCTCAATGCAAGAAAGGGCTCCGACCTCCAGCCAGAGGTCGGTGACTTTATTGACATTGTGTTGTTTGCATTGCTGCTCAACAATTTCAATGATGTTTTGACACAAAGAGAGTTCGTGCATGAGGCTTAATCCCGATAGCCTTTTGGATTATTTTTTTGCCAATTCCACGTGTCTTTCATCATTTGAGCTAAGCCACGTTCTGCTTTCCAGCCTAATTCTTTGGCGGCAAGGCTCGGATCGGAATAGCAAGTGGCAATGTCGCCCGGACGACGATCCACTAATTTATAAGGAATTTGAATGTCATTGGCTTGTTCAAAGGCTTTTACCATATCTAATACAGAATAGCCTACGCCGGTGCCTAAATTATAAATGTGCAATCCGGCATCATCTTGATGGCGATCCAACGCTTTTAAGTGGCCAATCGCCAAATCCACCACATGAATATAATCACGCACGCCGGTGCCGTCATGGGTGTCGTAATCGCTACCGAATACGGAAAGTTGAGGCAATTTGCCGATTGCCACTTGGCTGATGTAAGGCAATAAGTTGTTTGGAATGCCATTCGGATCTTCACCGATCAAACCGCTTTCATGGGCACCTACCGGGTTGAAATAGCGCAAAATGGTCATGCTGAATTTCGGTTCGGCTTTGGCAATATCGCGTAGGATTTGTTCCACCATAAACTTAGAGGTGCCGTACGGGTTAGTCGTACCGCCCACTTTGCAGTTTTCGGTAATCGGAATGATTTCAGGATCACCATAAACGGTGGCAGAAGAACTGAAGACGAAATTCCACACGCCGGCTTTTTTCATTTCTTGTAATAAAACCAATGAGCCGGTGACGTTGTTCATATAGTATTCGGCAGGTTTTTGCACGCTTTCGCCGACGGCTTTTAAGCCGGCGAAATGAATGACGGAATGAATCGGATTTTCAGCAAAGATTTTTTGTAACAAGTCGCGATCTAACACATCGCCTTCATAAAATTTTACGCTCTTGCCGGTGATTTGTTTTACGCGATCTAAGGATTTTGGCGAAGAGTTGCAAAGATTGTCTAATACCACGACATTTTTGCCGGCATTTAATAATTCGACGACAGTATGCGAGCCGATATAGCCGGCACCGCCGGTCACTAAAATGGACATTTTAATTTCCCCTTATTGGTAACATAAATTATGTGCTAGTATAGCACCGATTGTTTAATCAAAAAATGAGCTTTATTAATAAGTTATTCCCTTTTAAGGAATTGTTTTCGTCGAGATTTCTATGTTGTTAAAACTAGAGCGCTTTTAGCGTTTAAGCGGCGTAAAGAGAAGAGAGATATTTTCTGCAATTTCTTGCGCAAACGTTTACTTCTTTTGGCGTTGCGGTAAAATAGCGCCTCTTTTTTTCAACGACAAATTAAAAGGTAATTTCATGTCATCTTCTCAATCTTCCGCTTTAGAAAAACGCTTTGAGTTGACTAAACGCGGTTCTACCGTACGCAAAGAAATTGTTGCCGGTTTAACCACTTTCCTTGCCATGGTGTATTCCGTTATCGTTGTGCCGAACATGTTAAGTGCGGCAGGTTTTCCGGCTGAATCAGTCTTTATTGCAACCTGCTTAGTTGCAGGCTTAGGCTCGCTCTTAATCGGTTTTTGGGCGAATGCGCCAATGGCAATCGGTTGTGCTATTTCTTTAACGGCATTTACGGCATTTAGCTTGGTTATCGGACAAAAAGTGAGTATTCCGGTTGCCTTAGGTGCGGTCTTTTTAATGGGGGTTTTCTTCACCCTGATTTCTGCCACAGGCATTCGCGCTTGGATTTTGCGTAATTTACCTGTCGGAATTGCACACGGTGCAGGTATCGGTATCGGTTTATTCCTGCTTTTAATCGCTGCAAACGGAGTAGGGCTTGTGGTGAGCAACCAAGCCGGTTTGCCGGTAAAATTGGGCGAGTTCACTGCGTTTCCGGTGATGATGTCATTAATTGGTTTGGCGTTAATTATCGGCTTAGAAAAAATGCAAGTGAAAGGCGGCATTTTATGGGTGATCATTGCGATTACCGTAGTCGGCTTAATTTTCGATCCGAATGTGACCTTTAACGGCCAAGTCTTCAAAATGCCAAGTTTCGGCGAAGAGTCATTATTTTTGCAATTAGATATCATGGGCGCATTGCAACCGGCGATTTTACCGGTGGTGTTCGCTTTAGTGATGACTGCAGTATTTGATGCTACAGGCACCATCCGCGCAGTGGCAGGACAAGCGGATTTATTGGATAAAGACGGTCAAATCATTAATGGCGGCAAAGCCTTAACCTCCGACTCTGTGAGTAGTTTATTCTCCGGTATTTTCGGCACAGCACCGGCAGCCGTGTATATCGAATCCGCAGCAGGTACTGCTGCTGGCGGTAAAACAGGTATCACCGCCATCGTTGTTGGCGTATTGTTCCTGTTGATGTTGTTCTTCCAACCATTAGCCTTCTTGGTGCCGAACTATGCGACAGCACCGGCGTTAATGTACGTGGGATTATTGATGTTAAGCAACGTCAGCAAATTAGATTTTGACGATTTCGTTGGTGCCATGAGCGGTTTGATTTGCGCGGTGTTTATCGTGTTAACGGCAAACATTGTAACAGGTATTATGTTGGGCTTTGCTTCATTGGTGATTGGCCGTGTGGTGAGTGGCGACTTCAAACGCTTAAATATCGGCACCGTTGTGATTGCCGTTGTTTTAGTAGCTTTCTATGCTTGCGGTTGGGCGATTTAATTCAGCCAATAAAGACAACAAAGGCGCATTTTGATGCGCCTTTTTGTTTGCCTTAATTTTGAAAAACAGTGAAAAAACCCACCGCACTTTGTAGCTTATCATCGTAGAAGATGAGCGGAATGCGTTGGCGTTGCCAAGGGGCGACGTTCAACTGTTGCCACACTTTTTTAATGTCTTTATTTATGCCGTTTGGGGTTAATTTCACTTTGCCCGAATAACGAAATCGAATCCAAATTTTCGTTCCCTCTAACGGTAAAGTCAAGGTTCCTTTATGTGTGTTGCCGTTTTCATCCTGCCAAAGTGCGGTCATTTTTTCGCTTGTTTTTTGCAGTAACAACGTGCCTAAATGATCCGGCAAGGGAATGGGGTGATCAAATGTTGCCTCAACATATTCCTGTGAAATGTCGGTAAACATCGGTGTGAGAAATAAACGGTGTTGATAGCGGCGGACAATGTTATCGTCTAGGCGAAATTGTGGTTGCGCATCGACTTTCGCGAAAATAACATCCGAAATAATTTGTTCTAATTGTACTAGAGAGGGGAGGGTGACGCCCCAATCTTGCAACCATAAGCGTAACAAGGCGCGTTGTTTCACCGGCGAATAGTCGGCGAAATGTTGTAGCTGAAAAGTGCGGTCATTTTTTACGATGTTTTTTTGATATTCTTCCGCTAACAATTCATTAAGCAGTTGTTGTTGTTCATAACAATGTTGCGCGGAACGTTGCACGGCTAAATCAAAATGCGCCCAGCGTTGGCGCAATTCAGGCAACACGACATTACGCAGAAAATTGCGATCGTATTGATTGTCTTCGTTGCTTTCGTCCTCAATCCAACTCAGCCCTTGCTGTTGTACAAACGCCAGCAATTGTTGGCGGCTAAAATTCAATAACGGACGAAAAATAGGCACGCCGTAAACATTGCTTTTCGACGGCATGGCGCCTAAGCCTTGCACGCCACTGCCGCGTTTTAGGGCAAGGAAAAATGTTTCAGTTTGGTCTTGTTGATGATGTGCCGTAGCGAGCCATTCTGTCGGTAAAATTTGCTGTGCAATGGCTTCATAACGGGCTTGGCGGGCGCCTGCTTCAATGCCGTTTTCTGTGCTGACGTTCACGTGTTGAATTTGCAATGGAATATGGAATTGACGGCAAATTTGTTGGCAATGTGCTGACCAAGCATCGGCATTGGCGCTTAATCCGTGATGAATATGAATGGCGCGCAGCTGAAAGTGCGGTTGTTTTTCACGAAGTTTTGCAAATAAAGCGAGCAGTGCTGTGGAATCCAAACCACCGCTGAACCCGATAAGAAATTGAGTTTGGTTTGGCGCAAGTTGGTGGATTTGCTGTGAAAATTGTTCAAGAAGCATAGGCGGATAAAATTTCCTCCCGTTGGACGGGAGGAAGTTGAGAGTTATGCAATTTTTTGTGCTTTATAGTGGCTACACGGATGGAGGATGAGATCTCGAGCGGCAATGATTTGTAATTCATATTCGCCCCGTTCTAACGTCGTTTGCATGACATCATTGACGGCGTTTGCCATGTGTTCAAACGCCTCTACATCCGATTTGCCATTGAGTAGGTTGGCGAGGAATAAACCGGCGGTTAAATCACCTACGCCGACCGGTTCGCGATCAAACGGATGCAACGGACGGGAAATGTGCCACATGCCTTGTTCGGTCGCCAGCAACATTTCAAATTGTGTTGCTTCTTTTCCCACTTTACTTAAATGTTTGACCAAGACTTTTTTCGGCCCTTTTGCCAAAATGGCTTGTACGGCAGCCAGTGCCTGTTCAAAGTTTTCAACCGGTAGTCCGCTTAATTCGCGGAGTTCCACCAAATTCGGTGTAATAATATCCGCTTCTGAAACAATGTTAATCAGACCTTCACGTACACCGTCTGCCACGATACAGCCTTTATCAGGGTGTCCCATCACAGGATCGCACAAATAAAGCGCATGAGGATTGATGGCTTTGATTTTATGAACAGCGTTGATGATTTCATCGATTTGTTCGGCAGATCCTAAATAACCGGAAACCACCGCATCACATTTTTTCAAGGCACCAATTTCATCAATGCCGCGTACAATTTCGCCGATTTGTTCTTTCGGAATGACAATGCCGGTCCATTTGCCGTATTGGGTGTGATTGGAAAATTGCACGGTATTTAACGCCCAAACGTCAATACCGTGCAATTGCATTGGGAAGGTTGCCGACTTGTTGCCGGCGTAGCCATAAACCACATGAGATTGAATTGAAAGTACGTGTTTCATTGCCTTTTCTCCTTTTCTTCTCTTTTGACTACGCCGGAAAGTGCGGTGGGATTTTTATTTGTTTTTCTTTTCTATGCGTAACCGTAGCTCATTAAGCGTTGATAACGGCGATCCAACAGATTTTCTTGATTTAACACGTCTAAATCAGCTAAGTCTTCAAGTAAACGTTTTTTCAAGTTTTTCGCCATTTCAGCGTAATTACGATGTGCACCACCTAACGGCTCACGAACGATGTTGTCAATCAAGCCAAGTTCTTTTAAACGATTGGCGGTTAAACCCATTACTTCTGCTGCGGTGGAGGCTTTATCGGCGCTTTTCCACAAAATAGACGCACAACCTTCCGGAGAAATAACGGAGTAGGTGGAGTATTGCAACATGTTGACTTTATCACCCACGCCGATAGCCAACGCACCGCCGGAACCGCCTTCACCGATAACGGTACAAATCACCGGCACTTTTAAGAGGGACATTTCGCGTAAGTTACGTGCGATAGCTTCTGACTGACCGCGCTCTTCCGCGCCTACACCAGGGTAAGCTCCCGGGGTGTCAATGAAGGTGATGATAGGCAATTTGAAACGTTCCGCCATTTGCATGAGACGTAATGCTTTGCGGTAGCCTTCCGGTGCCGGCATACCAAAGTTGCGCTTTACTTTATCTTTGACGGTACGGCCTTTTTGGTGACCAATAACCATGACCGGTCTGCCGTCTAAACGGGCTAAACCACCGATGATTGCTTTGTCATCGGCAAAAGCACGATCGCCGGCAAGTTCTTCAAATTCGGTGAAAATATGTTCGATGTAGTCAAGAGTATAAGGGCGATTCGGATGACGGGACATTTTAGAAACTTGCCACGCATCTAAATTTGCAAAAGTTTTTTCGGTTAATTCAATACTTTTTTTCTGTAAGCGAGCAATTTCATCATCAAGATTAATGTCATTATCTTGGTTTGCCATGGCGCGTAAAGATTCGATTTTCGCTTCAAGTTCGGCAATGGGTAATTCAAAATCTAAGTATTCTTGACTCATTTTTAATTCCTAATTTTATGAAAAATTTGTACCGCACTTTAACAAGATTTTAGAGTGGGTGCAATCAGACGGGATATTTTATGTGTTTTTTTCATAAAAGTCATAAATTTTAATCTGGTAACACCAGCTAAGGCTATGTAATCAAAGTAATTTATGGTGTTTGTCGAATAAAGGAAGAATGAAAAAAATGACTGAAATATCGAGTTATGCTCCAATTGACAATCAGCTAAAACGATTTTATTATGTATTCACTTTCAAGATAAGATGTCTGAAGGTCAGGATTGGTCTCCTGAAATAAGCGGGCTGAAGGTATAAACACTTTTAGTATCAGTTTTATGTCGCAAACTACAAACCATCATCAGTCAATGGTGGACTAGGTAGAAACCCGCAGGGATGCGACGCAGTATACCGCTTACTGTTAAGACCAATTCTGCTTAGTTCACCACCCAATCCTAAGTTTCATTTCTAGTTAATTTCGATATTTATTCTGACAGATGTTGGATCAGTTGTTTTTCTATCCTTGAAAAAGGCATTATTATAGAAATAAAAAAGCCCTGAGAATTCAAGGCTTTTTGATTAATTTGTTACGTCTCTTTTCATCCTACTATCGTAGTATTCTCCAGAACATTTAAATGGCATACTTTTACCCTTTAAATTCCGCTGAATTTGTTCTATTTGAATTCCTTTTTTATATAGTCTTTTAATAGGGCGATTCTATCTTGGGCATCAATACCGTCATTCTGCTTAATTTCGATAATAAGCTCACTATTCGGGTCGTCACTCTTCCTTCTTACATACGAATCCTTTGTGCAGGTTATATACTCATCACCAAAAATCAATCTATCCCCGTAATCTTCTTTTGATAAATGTGAATCAGAAGCGGCTTTCAAAGCTGGATAATATGAAGACTCAGATAATCTAGATTCCGTCTGCATAACCCTAAACATATAAGGATTCGCTTCAGGATCATCATTCCACATCTTTCCATATGAGTCGGGACGATATTCAGCGTACTTAATATAATAATATTCAAATGGATATTTGTTTTCTCTTTCACAATCTTTCAAATAATCCTTAGCAATCTTTTCAAGAATCTCATCCGAGAATTCCTCATATTCCTCTAATAAAGAAATAAGAATTTTTTTTGTATCCTCAAAGCCTGAATTACCACTCTTATGAAATAAGTTTTCCCAAGCAGAGCTATTACTTTTTGTACCATACTGGTAACGACGCTTATTTCCTTCCATTTGCCCATAATTACCAATCTCCATCATGGCGCCTATTGCCATCATGGCGCAGTCTACTTTTTCCTTATCACATTCAAATAATGATTTAAATCTCTTTGTATAATGAAGGTTCTCTCTACCAACGATACTAATTTGCCCTTTAAGTAAGTCATGATCTTCCAATTCGAACATTACACTAGCCATATTAGGGTTAGATTTTAGATACGTAATCTTATCTTTTTCTTCCAAAATCTGGTGTGCATTGAAGCTAGGCCCAATATCATCATTAGTAATACCAGTCAGAATAATCGCTTCTGTTTGCTTTAAAATAGCAGGCATTCTGTTTCTATCTTGCCGATCAGCGATCTCATCTCTAGAATTTTGAATCAGGTTATTTACGATACGAATTCTTCTTTTAAAATCAGATTCCGTTACCTTATCAAGATTCTGTAAGTATGTTGTAATTGCATATAAAAGCACAAATCGATTCAATGGAAATTTGGCTCGGTCAGGGTAAGTATGTAAGCAATCTTTAAAGATATTTAAGTCACTACCAGACTTAACTAAAATCTTTCCATTCTCATGAGTATTAGCCATAAAGGAGGACAAGAAGTCTTTCGGATCGCTATAATCTCGAATATTCAACCAACAGTCAAAAAAACGCTCTAGCGTTTTAATATTCTCTTCTGCATCCTCCTCACTTTTTGATGAAGAGTATAGATCCAAAAGTTCAAATACATCTTTTCCTCTATTACCTGAAGAGATCTCCTTTCGATAATAAATAACATCACAGATAAATTTAAAGTATCGTAAAAATTCGTCATCAATAATGTTATCGTCTAGAGAACCCGTATTACTATTTCGGTACATCCACAGAAGATCTGTCCAATCAATATCAATTTTGCGCATAATTTTGTTAGCTAATTCATCATCAATATTGCGGATTTCTCGTTCAAGCTCTGCTTTAAAATGTTCGAATAAAGTTAAAGGCTTACCACGAGAATTCATTTTAATATACAGTTCATCGGTTAATCCCATATCTTTAATTGGCAAAAAATAGAATGTAATGCAACCTTCTTTGAGCTTACTCCACAAGTCTGTCACAGACTTAAACCGATTATGAATTTCGTCTAGCATCACCAACATAGAGCTAATTGTAGGATCGTTCTTCCAACCCAGAGGGAACCATGCTTGGTCTATGATTTCTTCAGAAAGGCTATATTTTTTAGAAGAGTCATCTCCTTCTTCATAAAGTCTAGCTTTTTTAAATTCAGGGTTATAATTTACTAATTCATGACAAAAACTGCGTGCACTATACCTGGTCTCGTAGCTGAACTTCTCCAAAAAGTCATAATCATCCTTCACTATATTCTCTTTTTTAGCTGCATACCAATGAAGGAGGAATAATGTAGTAAGACGTTGTTGTCCATCTAGCGGTGTCATGTTGCCTTCTTTATCAATATCCCCATAAACAAAGTCTAACGTGATAGGATTCTCCGTCACAGCCTTGTATAAAGCCTCAATAAAGCGTTCTCTTACACGCGCCACATCAGGGTTATCACGTCCTTGCGCATAATCCCTCTGGATAATTGGAATAATGATCTTTTGAACCTGTATTGAACCCGCCCCATCTTCAAATTTAGTATTAAAAATATCCATAAAGGAGTGAAGTGTTGTAGCCATATTATTTTGTCCCCTTTTCTAAAAGGATTTTTTCTTCGAGATACGTTCCCAATACAATATTCATTTCGTTAACATACGCATCCCGATCATCTTTACCCCAGAAATGAAGTTGGTTTTTAGCAGATAGTGTATAATATTTCAGAAATACCATTCTTGTACAAAACGGGATAAACGCCCCCTCTTTATCCATCTTGATAATCTCGTTTCTCTTAACATCAAAAGTTGAATTACTTAACGCAGCATTGGCTTCAAAACTTAACAACGCTAAATTTGCAATAGAGTGCAAGTATTCTGAATGTCCCTTTTCAGAGAGCAAACCTACAACCTCTTGTTGGAGACTATCGAAATCCTGACGACTAAGGCTATCATTGGAACTTGCATCATCCATTCTCTTAATCAATTCGGAATCATGACTTCTAGATTTTATAGAAGGGATATGAAGTTTAAGCCACTCTTTCCACATTTTCTGAGTACTTAAGCCTTCCGACTGTTGGGCGTGTATATGTTCAAGACTCCATATAACTTTTCCATTCTCACCATTCTTATATTTATCAAATGGAAACCTCTGTGAATGCTCACCACTCTTACGGACTGACTCAACATTAAATAAGAGGAGTAGTTTTTTAATTTTTTTCTGATCCTCTGTATTTTCATAACTCAGATCTGCATAGTTCTTCCCAATTTTTATGCTATTTTTGATATCCTTATCGAGGGATTTTTTAAAATCAGACTTGGTGTTACCTTTTTTGGAAAGGTCAAAAATATCCCGCAAAGTTTTTGAACCAGAAGCAATAAGATATCCAATCTTGTGATAAAACTCGTGATTACTATGCCACTCCTTCAGTGTTAAAAATGTCTGCTGAATTTTATACCAGATGTCGTCAAGATTTTTACCATCCTGATACGTTTCATTAAATTTGAAAAAGGTATAGTACTTATCTCTGTTGTCAGCAGGCTTTTGAGAGATAAGATCTAGAACCAGATCTGCTCGAGTCTGATACTCCGTACTTTTATTCGTCAGGAAGAACCATAATGAATCGTTGTGCAACTCCTTCTCCATATGGTCCCATTGGAAAGATATTTCTTCCTGTTTTTTCTGTTCCATATTGGTGTCAGTTCGTCCTTTGCTAAGGAACATGGCCTTTACCAATTCTGCATTTGTAAGAGGAATCTTACCAATATTCAGGCGAGTGAATAAACCAATAGCATCTTCAGACTCTCCTACTTCATACCAGATAATTTTTACAATTTTCTTGAAGTGGTCATTCATATCAGTAAGCCTTGATTTTATATCTTCCTTAGAAAACCACGCCTTAATACTTTCATAGGCTGTACAAAAGAACCAGAAGTCAATATTCTCCTCTTTACGGGATTCATCGATTGATTTTAAGAAGTCTTTAGACTTCTCTCTGGTTTCATAAGATAGAGTAAATCTAGGCTCACCAATACGGGCGAAACTCTCTTCATCAATAAAGCGGGAACTCTCTTTATTCATAAAGCGATAGATCAGATAGATCGTTGTTAAGCGCTGCTGACCATCTATCAATTCGTATCTATTACCATTTCTTTTTACTACCACGGGTTGAAGACAGTAATTTCTCGTGCCTTTAGTAGAATAAATATCATCAAGTAACCGTTCGACTTCAGGCTTTCCCCAACGATATCCTCGCTGATATGACGGAACATAGAAATTTCCTTCTATTTCACTAACTAGTTTTGTGTCAAGTTTGATTTTATCATTCATAGGTTATTCCTGTTTTTTATGTTCATATTTAATTTTTGATAAGTTTACCATGTCTTAGTTATCAAATTTTGAAGTAGATTATAATCTTTCAATTATTTGTTAGTGAGTATGCTTGATAGGAGAATAATGCTAATGAAATCTTCTTTTAATTCTTCTTTAGTTTTAATACAAGCTAGATATTCATTAAATGGAATTGTCTTAAAATTTATTGTTAAATAGCACCGTCTAAAATACCGTCATAATTAAGAAATGGGTAGGGAAGACTGGAAATGAGATGAAATAAAAAAGCCCTGAAAATTCAAGGCTTTTTTACTAACTTATTCCCACTCAATCGTTGCTGGGGGCTTACCGCTGATGTCATAGACTACGCGGGAAATACCGTTCACTTCGTTGATGATACGGTTGGAAACTTTGCCGAGTAAATCATAAGGTAAATGTGCCCAATGTGCGGTCATAAAATCAATTGTTTCTACGGCACGCAAGGAAATCACCCAGTCATATTTACGTCCGTCTCCCATCACGCCGACAGATTTCACCGGCAGGAACACGCTGAAGGCTTGGCTGGTTTTTTCATACCAACCGCTGTTGCGTAATTCTTCGATAA
>OGJD01000270.1_pt1 | contig 49481 bp, 40 predicted proteins | sample 1571971 | NCBI WGS metagenome assembly OGJD01 (sample SAMEA2582117, study PRJEB24529) | metagenome | biome: Human gut stool | place: China | collected 2011
GGACAGACGGTTTCCCGTCTGCCGGACTTGCGGTGTTACCGCACAAGAATATTCATTCTTACTATAGAGATGTAACCAGTTATCACTGTAGCTAGTCCATCTGCATTCACATCTTTTCAGAAGAACGAGGGCAATGCACCTGTATCAGGCAGGAGTGCCACTTCCTACTATATCTGAATGGCTTGGTCATTCGAACATAGAAATGACTCGTTTCTATGCAAAGGTTACTGAAGCAATGAAGAAGGAAGCACCACATAAGCTTAGCGATAGTGATAGTTCCGTCTTTAAGGATGATGTGGTGTTCAAGTATGCCAATGACGAAGATACTATCAAACGGCTTTGTGGATTGAAATAAATGCCGATAGTTTATTACCGTGCCTGACATCGGGTCAGGCATGGAATCTTATAGAAAATTTATCGGCATTTCTAAAATATCGGCATAATATTCCAGCGTAACGAATATAGCAACAGTGGAATGTATTTCATACGGTCACTTCCGGTCTGGTTCAATGGTGCTTTTTCCTGCCAGGCACAGAAAATCTGCAGATCTTCCGGGAAAATGGTACTGAAAAACAGTCGTTTTGTACCATGTTCTTTTTGATTATCCCGGTGCTCTCTGAGCCACCTGTCCGGACTTTGAGCACCGGAATAATCACCTTACACGAATCACAGATAAACATCATACATATCGTCTGGAAATGAACGGTATAAATATGCGTGAAACAGAATGATATCATCTAGCAGTACTTCGTACCGTTAAAAATGGAATAGCCGTTCCGCAGTAGTGGAACTGGCATTCCGTTTGAGCGTAATTTGCAATCTGGCGATTTTCCTTAAGTTGACACTAAATTGACCACATTGCGGTCTGACCCCGACATTCCTCCAAGATTCATAATTCAACCAGACGTTTCACGAATGGTATTTTTCTCATAGCAAATACACAAATGGACGATATTATCAGTACAGCAAAGAAATAAACAAATGACATACCTAAAGAATCTACAAATACGAAATGCTGAACCACCCTCATCACCAACGGATGAGTAAGATATACCCCCATTGTAATTGGAGCAATATTTTGAATTAGACTCTTAACATTCGTATCCAAAGTCAAACCCAGTATAAAATAGAATATCGAAATCAACCATATAATAGTTAAAGCACTGTCATAGAAATATTCAGCATATGAATTATGTAGAAAAGTTTTTCCCATTACATTTTGATACACGACAATTGATAGGTTCATTAAAATACATACAACGGCTCGTTTCCAAATTGAAACTTTCTCTTTGTTATTATGACTTCCAATTAATCCGCCGAGCACAAAATACTGTATCCAAGACCACAGTCTAAATGTCTGAATAATATATCTTTGAACAGGGATGCCAACAATATATGACGTTATTTGTATTAACACTCCAACAAACGCAGAAATTATCCAAATCAAAGTCAAACGTTTTCTATATCTCATTAACAACGGATATATTGCGTATATAATAATCAAAGCTCCCATATACCAAAAATGCCATAGATATCCTCGCTGAATTAACCCTCCAAAAAATGTTTTGGGAAGTACTATTAAAACTTGTAAGTTTAATTCATTCTTAATAACTCGCCAAAACAGATAAGATATCGAAATCAGCAGTGACCAAAGGAAAACAACATGGAGAATTTTCTTGATTTTATTCCAACTATAATTATTATGTACCCCATCTCTATTTAATAACACATAACCCGTAGACATGAAAAAAGCTGGTACGGCAAATCCACAAATATAGTATAAAGATTGATTGACAATCGATATATCCTTGTGTAACGTATGAAGTCCAACAACTGCTATACATGCTAAGATTTTTATTAAATCAAGGTTATAGTTTCTGCTTGCTTGCTTGCTTGCTTGCTTGCTTGCTTGCTTGCTTGCTTGCTTGCTAAGATATTATTGTTCATCCCGTTCTCCTTTGTCAATACCAATTATTCAAATTCTTCTTCTGCACATTCCAACACAGAAGCAATTACTACATCCATATCATAGTACTTGTATTCTCCGAGTCTTCCACCAAAAATGACATTTTCTTCCTTATCTGCTAATTCCTTGTACTTCTTATACAAAGCACTATTCTTTACATCATTGACTGGATAATATGGCTCGTCCCCCGGTTTCCACTCACTAGAGTACTCTTTGCTAATAACCGTCTTTGGCAGATCATTTCCCTCTTCATCCTTACCAAACTCAAACCATTTATGCTCAATAATCCTCGTCCATGGTGTTTCACGATCAGTGTAATTCACTGCTGCGTTTCCCTGAAAGTTTGGAATGTCCAAAACTTCATTCTCAAAACGAACAGAACGATATTCTAGATTTCCAAGGCAATAATCAAAATAAGCATCAATTGCTCCAGTATAAACCACTTTTTCGGCAAGCTGGTCATATTCCCGCTTCTTCGCCAGATAATCTTCATTTAATCTGACCTCGATTCCTTCCAGCAGGTTCTCCACCATCTTTGTGTAACCACCCACCGGAATCCCCTGATAAAGCGCATTAAAATAATTATTATCGAAGGTCAAACGTACAGGAAGCCTTTTTATGATAAAAGCCGGCAACTCCTTACATTCACGTCCCCACTGCTTCTCTGTATATCCTTTTACCAGCTTCTCATAAATATCACGGCCAACCAGTGAGATTGCCTGCTCTTCCAGATTCTTTGGTTCCCCTGTGATTTCCTTCTTCTGTTCTTCAATCTTCGCAGCTGCTTCCTCCGGTGTCACCACACCCCACATTTTATTAAATGTATACATATTAAAAGGCATGGAATAAAGCTCACCCTTATAATTCGCCACCGGTGAATTGGTAAAACGGTTAAATGTCGCAAAGCGATTAATATAATTCCACACTTTTGCATTGTTTGTATGGAAAATATGCGCACCGTATTTGTGGACATTAATTCCCTCTACCTTCTCTGTAAAAACATTTCCTGCAATATTCGGTCGCTTATCGATCACCAGAACAGACTTTCCTGCTGCCTTCGCCTCATGAGCAAAAACTGCTCCATACAATCCTGCACCTACTACCAGATAATCATACATTTTATTATTCCCCCTTCGTCATACACATATCTTAAATAATTCTACTTTATCATACCTTTAAGTTTGGTAAATACCTGATTTTCGATTTCCCACACAAGCGGTTCTTTCAATACAGTCAGAACAATCGCATATCCGCCAAAGAAAAGAACCGCAGACATCAGCAACGTAGCAAAATTCCCCATTTCTAGTGTCTTAACCCATCCAGAACTTGCCACGCCAATTACTGTTGCCAATAAAACTTTCCCATAACGCACATTCTTGTAAGCCGGTGTAACCTCTTTTCTCAATGCCGCAAACTGCACGATCCACACCACACATTCTGCAACAAGCGTACCAATAGCCGCACCGACTGATACCAGACGCGGAATTAATAATGTATTTAAAATTAGGTCAACAATAGCTCCTGCAATCTCCGAGTACAGGACTACTTTCTCAAGTCCCATTGGAACCAACATCTGAATTCCCATAATGTTCGTCAGACCTATGAATATGATTGTCGGCATAATAATCTGCATAGGAAGAACTGCTGGCATATACTCATTCCCCGAAAGAAATAATATTCCTTCCTTCGCATATAAGATAAAATAACATGTAAGCGGCACTGCAATCAGGAAAACAAAATTGATTGCCTTTTTCGTAATCCGTCGAAATTCTTCCATTTGATGATGCTCAATATAATAAGAAGCTCTAGGTAACAGCACTGTTCCTAAGGAAGTAACAATTCCTAACAATACACTTTTGATCTTTACTGCAGCATTATAATATCCTACATCAATATCTGTCTTAATAAAGCCCAGCATGACTGTATCCAGATTAGTGTAAATCGTTGTAGCACATGACATTGCAAAAAAAATCATAACCGGTTTCAAATGCCGCCAGAACTGATACTTTCCTACTGGCCTGATCTGGATATATTGATGGACATTCACTAAATTGCAAATATTAGAAGCTGATGACGCAAAAATGGAAATGCCACCATAAATGACATAGTCACTCTTCTGATGAATTAATGCAAACATCGCAAGAAGAGCGATAAATTTAAATAAAAGCGATCTAACTGTAATATATGTATACTTTTCCAAACCACGATACAGCCAATCCAGCCCCACTGCATTAAACAACAAAGTAGTGCTCATAATCAGAAACAGCGGTCGTTCTGTCTGTAACCGTGGCACATATACTAAGGTTATTCCAAATGCAATATAAGTTATCACTGTCATAACCATATTAATAATAAATATTTCCTGCACTGTCCTAGACAGTTCCTCTTTGTTATCCCTCACCTTCGCACAGGCACGAATCCCATAAGTCGGAATTCCCAACTGCGCAAACAATGCAAAATATGCAATTACCGAATTAGCAAAAGACACCTTACCGGTGCCTTCTGGTGATAAAATTCGAGAAACATATGGAAATGTAATTAAGGGAAAAATAAATGATGACATTGTAAGTAATGCATTCATTATGAAATTTATCTTGATAGAAGTCTTTTTCACATCCGTTCTCCTCATGTATATTTCAACATACTATATATCCTTCTCTAATAGAAACTTTATAATTTTTTACTGTATTTTTCCAATTATTTTATCTTCTTTACTCCACCTTTATAGGATCCCCATGCTCCACTCTTCATTAGATAGACTCTAAATGACTCACAATATGTTTTAAATTAATTTTTTGTCATTCTACAACACAATTTATAACCAATAAATCCTGTTTTTCTCATTATCTTCATCTTTTTAGATCTACACTTATCATATAAAAATTTAAATCTATTTTTTATAGTACTATCAAATTCACGAATTTCTTTTTTATTATTTTGTTGTTTTCCAATTAAAAAATAAATTTTATATTGATTCTCTATCATATAATTTGTTCTTTGAATTAATAATTCTTTAATCTTCTCCGACCCACTATATTGCGCACAAAACTCAGATAAAATCAAACATATTTTTTCATGTTCTTTATAATGCTTTATAAGACCTTCTGAACTCACACTCTGCCCAACTCTACCCAAGCGATAACAATATATATCTTTTTCAAAGTAGCTTACACTTTTTACTTTAGAAACAGCTTTTACCATTAATTCAACATCTGTATAAAAACAATGCTCTTGAAGTCTAATATCTTTGATCAAAGATGTCTTAAAGCATGATGAATGCATTTCCATATAGGGATAAAATTTTGCAACATCCTCCATAGATAGTTTCTTTTGCATATTTTGAATTTGTGGATAACTTATTCTAGAAATAGTCTCTCCAGTATCATCGCTAAATGAATGAAATGGAGATATTATCAGATCAGCTTCCGAATTTTCCAAAAACGTAATAAATTCTTTCAAATTTTTTTTATTAAACAAATCATCCCCATCAAGTTGTTTAAAATATTTTCCATGAGAATTATTTATCCCACAATTAACTGTCGATCCCCATCCACCATTCTTTTTAGATATAACTTTAAAAGTATTAGAATCTTTATTTACATATTCTTTAGCTATCTTAGCGGTATTATCTGTGGATCCATCATCAATTATTAAAATTTCAACTAAACCAGTTCCTATTATGTTGGTAAAAGAATCTAATGTCTCTCTAATATACTCCTCAACGTTATATGCAGCAATTGATACTGTTAAAATATAGCTATGCATTCCTTTTCTCTCTATTCTTTTTAGTGTATATTCAACAAAGCTCTTGATTTAATAGCTTTGTCGAACAGTTAATAAGTTACCTATAACTATAACAATCCAATAAATTACTGCACATAATTTCACTAATGGAAACAATTCCATTTCTTGCATTCTTTTTCTAAATAATAACCTGTACTGATTTTTGTATAATATATCTTATTCCAATCTTCAATAATCAATTTTCATATTGTATTATGCAGCATAATGACCGTATATTGACTTTATCACACCCTTTACACTAAAAAGGATACGTTATTAAATCTGATTGTTATAGTAAATATTCTTCAGCGACTATCACACCTATCTTTCTCAATGCTCCAAGTATATGACACCCCACATATAAATATAATAAAGTATGGTGTCCAAAAAAGATACGGCCTTTGATATAGACTGGCAATTGTTATTAAAATATAAAAAAGCATCCTTCTATTCTTTAATCGTACTGCTTCTTTTATAAATACAATTAGTATCGGAAAAAAAATTACTATAGTTCCAAATATACCAAAATTAACTATATATGATTTGATTGATGCCAATCCTTGACCATTTCCAGTTCCATAAATTTCTGCATACCCTGCACCATATCCAAAATATATTTTACTACTATGAATTGTACTTTCATATAGGCTTTCAAAAAGCTGACCGTATCTGTTATCCCCCTCCAATCCTTCACTAGTAATAACCATACGATGCAATACATGGTCTATCGAACTGTTTCCCGTTTGAATATTAGGAAGTACAAACAAATATACTATAATTATAACAACTAACCAAAGCCATCTCTTCCAATTAGATAAATTAATAAGAAAATAGTAAATAACAAGTAGCATGATAAAGGCAAGCGAAAATGTGAGAATACCTGCTACTAGTATAATAATATTTTCTTTCTTTTTTAAATTTAATCCATCTGCACACAAATAAAAAGCTGCCCAAGTTCCAAACCATCCAGGTTCTTCAAAAAGCCCGCAAAATCTGAGCATGGCATTATAATCATATGCACAATAACAAACTTTAAAATCAATAATTTTATATGCCCTACCACTTCCTGAAATCACATCATATGGTATTCCAATTGGTATAAAATATGAAATATAACATATAATACCTATAAATGATACAATTACCATAATATATTTAAAATACTTAAATATATATGTCCTAATATCATTTGATACATAACAAAATAACAGTCCAATAAAAATACTTGTTATCCCTATACCTTTATAGTCATATGCATAAAATATATTTATCGCACGATAAACCAATATAGCAATAGCTGCTGTAATCTCAAAATAACTAAATTTTCTTCTTTTAGGACATACCAAAATAATCCCTACTCCGCAGAATAATACTAAATAGTTCAACACTCTACGCTGTCCACTTGTAGCAAGTGGGTGGTTCTCCATATATGGCGCCCACGATAAAATAAATAAAATGGCAACACTAAACATTACACTAATTTTTATGTTATCAATTTGAGTTTTTAATTTCATATTTCAATACATCTTTCATGTTTCTACATATCAATCATACTTCTGAAACTTAACTACATTATTCTTTTATAAAAAATACAATTATCTATTTCGATAATTCAACCATAAATTTTTCCGCACAAATTTCGATTGCTCTATTTTTCACCGTCAGCAGGCCATTTTTAATCAAATTTTCTCTTACATTTTCATTTTCAAATATCTTGACTACAGCATCAGCCAATGCCTCTCCATTTTTTACTGGAACTAAAAGAGCATTTTTTTCATCTTCAGCATACTCTAATACTCCCTTAAATCTACTGGAAACTAAAGCACATCCGCACGCCATAGCTTCTAAGCCAGGAAGCCCAAAACCTTCTTCAATACTAGACGATAAAAAAACTACTGCCTGATTATTTAATTCTGATATTTTCTCACTAGATAAATTATGTACATACGTACATGAAGCAGGTATATTGTTAGGTTTTTTCTTTTTAATTCCAATCGCAGTTACACGAAGATCAGAATACTTTTTTTCTAAAATTTCAATAGCCTTAATCGCATATTCACATCCCTTGCATTCCTGCTCTCTATAATGAAATACAATACTATGACTATATCTTTCACTAATAGGAATATCCATTTTAAAAATATCTAAATCTATTCCATTGGGAATCAATCGAGATTTCTCTTTACTATATAAATCAACTTTATCCTTAAGCCACTGTGAAATCACAATATTTCTTAGTCCCAATTTATATGTATTGTAAACATAGGCATCTGGTTGATTCCAATTTTCAAATCCTTGAATAAAATAAAACTTTTTTCCATGATAAAATTTCAAATCAGCAACGGGTTTTGCAGTCCTAACAGCAGTTGCAATAATAATATCTGCATCAGGTATTTCTTCCTTAAAAAAAACAACTTCTTTTTTTATATCTTTATTTAAGGGAAACCATGTCGGTATAAATAAATTTTTGATTTTAGCATATGCTTTCTTTACAGATACAGGGATATAATTAGGTAGAACAGTTAAAGTTCTATCTGCCAAAAAAATGATTGTGACACTATTCCCATGATTCTGAAGATAATTTGCATATTGAAATATTACCTTATATCCTCCACTTAATTGATTACTGTTATTTCCTAATACAAAACTTATATTCATATTGTCCTCATTTCTTAAACATACTCTAAATTAAATCTTTTTATGTCTTCTTTTTTTTATCGCTAAGTCTATCCTATAAGGATTATGAATCAAAGGACAAATCTGCTTAATAAACCCTTCTTTCCATTTTGCATTTCCATAATCTTTAAAAAATTGAACGGGATTTTTTATATATTCTCCCTTTTTTTGCACTTTTGCCATACAATAATTTTTTTCTTCTTCATATGGTAAATCAGCAAGCAATTTTGCCTGTTTTAGCGTTGGTTTATATGCCAATCTTTTATAAGCAGCTACTGCATCATTAGGCTCTATATATACTTCTCTAAGAGGGCTAGATAAATAATCTTTAATAAACGTCATCGCACCTTGTTGAAACTGATTAATCTTGGAAAAATCCTTCATTTCACATTTATTATATATTGGACTTATATAAGTTTCTTCTTGTCTATATCCTATTGTCGTGCCTATTTGGGGGAATAACATTGCTTCTAGTATATTAACAATTGCTAAGTATGGTAAAGCATCCTCTTCTTTATCATAATCAAACCAATATCCAGACATATTCATTTTATTAAAATTTTTTCTTTTTGTATTACCAAAATAAAATCCCATAAAACTTTTTCGGCAAATTTTTTCTAGCGCATTTTGCGTTGTCCCATGCCATCCAATATCAACTAATGCATCTCTTTTATCGTCAAAAAGAGAATATTGTTGCAAATATTGCAAAGTCAAACTTGTTTTGTTTTTCAAGATATCCAAAGCCATATTACCCAACTCATTAAACCATACTGGCAAGCTACACGGATCAATTTGTGTATGTGCATTTATCGAATATTTCTCTATAATTGCAAATTCACATATCTCTTTCCACTCAATAGACAATGTGTTCAGTAACTCTATCAATAAATATTTTTTTCGTGTCATAGTATCAAATATGCTATTGAAATTTCCAGATGCAACAATATAGGCCGAGCGTAAGCTTCTCCTAGATACTTCCAGATAATAAATATTCTCTTCACCATATATTTTTCTATAAATCTGCTCTACTAAATTCATATCGCGAGCCAAAAAAAATACTCTTTCAATATTATTTTCTACCACCTTTTTATGGACCCACATACAAAACCCTAATAACAATGGTCCAAAAGCCTCATATCCCCATTTAAACAAGTCACTATTATTATTATATTTATATAGATTATTACTAATAAACCTATGTGTCATCGATTGGGGAATATTATCCCTGCATATAATCTGTTCAGTATTTTGAATATTCGGGGATATATAAAAACTACTTATGCCTTTCAACCTAGGAATAATATTATCTGTCTTTCTCCTATCACCAAAATGAATCATTTGATTAGGCTTAATATCTAAATCTTTCAAAACATATTCAAATAATTTTCCTGTCCTTTTCTCTACCCCAACTTCTGACGATATATACAATTTTTCAAATTTTGATATATTGCATTTTTTTAATATCTTCCTAATTATCAATTCAGGAAAATACATATCTGTTATAATAATAACCCGTTTTCCATTAGAAATACATTGATTAAAAAATTTGATAACAGGATAATTAGGTTCACATATTTCTTCTTCTATTGCAATCTCAATAGACTTTAAATCATTCCTATTTGGCAAATTAATATGTTCATATATTGCATCAAATGTAATCTCATAACCAATATTTTCTTTTCTAACTTCTCTTTCTGCATTAATTCGTATGTCTTTAAACTTCAAATCTATACCATGCATCTTTTTATATTTATATTCAACCAACTCAAAAACATCTCTAGGATTTGGAACATTTCTTTTTACAAGAGTATCATAAATATCAAAAGATATAATTTTTTTATTTTTTGATAACATTTCAGCCAATTCATAATTAAAAGTATTCATTTTATCCTTATCCGTAATAAACATTTAAACATACTACTTAAAACTATATTCCAAACAGGAAGCTTCAAACAATTATTCTAGTGCTCTTTGATCTACCTGTCTGAACTACCAACCTTGTCGCACTGTAATATTCAATTTAAACATAGCACTTTTCATCAACAACATATATTTTAATCTTACATTCGTTTCTACTGAATATCTCTCTTGTCATTTACTTATCAAGTATATATTCCAGATTATTAAGTATATCCAGAACCTTTTCCATTATAATTTTCAAAATAATCATTGAATCTATATCACCATTAAATAGTTGCTAATACATTTATCCATTATTTGCCTTGTAAAATAGCTAATGTATTTTCAATCCCTAAATCAGCTGAAAAAGCTTCTATCCATCCTAAAGCTTCAAGCTTCTTGCTACAAAGAACCTGCTTAACAATCGGAGTTCTATTGATAATATCTGTAGCCGATGGATTCACAAAAACCACTTTCCTACCTGATTTTTTTGCAATAATATCTGCAAGTTGAGCTATCGTTATTCGTACTTTAGGATTTGCTATATTATAGGCCTGACCTGCTTCGCCATTAAAAAGTACTGTAAGTATTGCTGACGCACAATCTGCAACATAATTATAGCTTCTTAACTGAGTGCCAGCACTTTTCATCACAATGTCTTCACCATTTAAAACATTCCTGAAAAACTGAGCATTTGCGCGACTATCAGTCATAGTAATACCCGGTCCATATGTATGGCAGGGTCTCACAATTAAAGTCTCCAACCCATATTGACTATAATAAGATGCACAAAGATTCTCTACTGCTCTTTTACTTGATGGATAGCATGATCGTGGCGATAATATATCAATATACCCCGCATACTTTTCTTCAAATTCTTCTACTGATAAATCGCCTTGTCCATACACCTCCCCTGACGATACATAAAGAAATCTTTTTCCTTTACATGATTTACAATACTCCAATAAATTGTAAGTGCCTTTTATATTCCCCCAGATAGTCCCGACTGGATCTCTATTAAACGTTGTGGGATGTGCATTACCCGCAGCATGAACTACATAATCCACTGAAACGTCAAAACTAATATCTTTAAACATGTCATACTCAAAAAAAGATAAGTTTTTATCATTCCAAAAAGAATACTGTTCTATTAATTTATCCAAATTCCTACTCGTTACAACAACATTTATTCCTAAGCCAATCGTCTGATTAGCTCTCAGAAACATATCCGCAATAAACGATCCAATTGTACCAGTTGCCCCAGTTACCATAACTGTGGAACCCGCAAGACCTTCTATTCCTATAGAATGTTCAATAGCAATATCTAAATCATTAATATATGTATGACTATCCTGTACTCTCATAGATATTCTCCCTCATTTAAGCCAATCAGAGCGTTTTTCTACCAATAGTGCTTTGAAAATATCAATATCTTCAACCGTTGTTAACTTGATATTTTTTTCAGATCCCATTGAAAAATATACTTGCTCTCCCATTTCTATCTTTAAGGTACAAGAAGCAACTGAATTATTAATCCCAGCTTTAAGTGCTCTACGATGAAGATTACAAATATCACTAATATGAAAGCCCTGCGGAGTTTGTGTCCTTCTTAAATGGTCTCTTGGATAACTACCTACAGAAACATTTCCATCTTCTGTTTGAATCATTGCTTCTGCACAAGGAATAGCTGTAATAGCGTTACCCTTTTCCTTTGTCACTCGTATGCAATCAGAAATAATATCCGCTGAAACCATTGGACGAATTGCATCATGAATCAAAACAATATCACTTGGCAAATAATGTTTTTCAAGTTCATACACTCCATTTCGAATAGATTCTTGTCCATTTTTCCCACCTGGAATGATATGTCTCATTTTTGTAATATTGAACTGATTTGCATATGCCTGAAGAACAGATTCCCATCCTTCAATACATACTACTGCAATTGAATCAATTTCTGGATGTTTCTGAAATATTTCTAAAGTATAAACAATAACTGGTTTCTCATTAACAGTTAAAAACTGTTTAGGTATACTTTGACCCATTCTACTTCCGGAACCACCAGCAATCAGTAATGCTATATTCGTCATTGTTATTGCACTCCTTTTTTCATCTACACTCTATCAACTTACCACTGTTTTACTCTTCCTTACGCTTTGCGCTAAAGTCATTCCATAACCATTCAGCAAACTCAAAGTCAATAGAATCTCCTTTTCTCTTAAATTTTTTTGGATATAGCACATTTTTTCTTTTTTCCCAAAATTGTTCAAATGTGCTAATCTTTTTAGCTGGAACACCTGCATATACATATCCACCTGGTAAATCTTTATTTACCAAGCTACCAGCTCCTATAATTACCTTTTTACCAATATATACATTAGCTAATACAATAGTATTAGCTCCAACAAATACATCATCATCTATCTTAATACAACCAATTTGTTCCTGACATCCCCCACATGATCCTGCCCCCCCCCGAATATTATTAAGCATAGCATGTGCCATATCATGGGGAACAAGCAATACATTTGCAGCTAAACGAACGTTATCTCCTATATATATCAATTCTGGATATAACGGTATTTTACGTGATGCATATGTGCTATTTTTACCAAAATATTCAAATATATGTGCTCTTCGAAGATATTTTCCTTTATCATTCGATAAATTTAATCTAATGGTCCTCCATAATCTTTTAAAGTCCATTTTTCCCCCTCATCATTATATCATTTTCATATTCTATGTAACTTTTATACGGATCGATTGCAACATACGTATGATGAACCACTTGTTCGCTAATCGGGGGCATTTTCATATAATCTCCATATCTTTTTTTCATATATTTTTCAGGCTGTGTTGCCCCGTTAAAATATAGTCCTTCAAATTCAAGTTTTTGCGGCTCTCCAAACCATTCTTTAGGATACGTAATCGCATTTAATAACGATATATCTTGTCCATAATAATCTAAAATTTCATCACCTTTTACGTTACACAAATGTCTTTCTATTTTTTTAATTGTATTTATTCTTCTTTTTTCTGAATAACTATTAAGAACCATCTTAGAAACAACAGCTATTATCTTACCATGATTTACTGGAGGGCGGTTATTCACAAGAATTTTCATCAAATGCGCATAAACTATATCTAGTTTTCGAAGTAATTTATTACTTGAACATTCATAATAAGGATAAATATCAACATAAATTCCCTTTTTTATGTTTAAGGCAACTTCATCACTTTCAATACATGTTGTTTCACAATCTCTAATTCTCATTGCAATTGAACGATAGTCTGGATCTGTCTCTTTACTTTGAATAAAATATCTACTTCCAAACTGATCTTGTAATTGGATCAACTTCTTGGCATCATCATACGGCATCAATACATCTATATCATCATCCCACGGTATAAATCCCTTATGACGCAAAGCTCCTAAACAGGTGCCAAATGCAAGATAGTATTTCAACTCATTATGTTCACATACTTCATCAAGTTTTTTTAGAATATTAAGTTGTATTCTTCGTACATCTTTGCGTAAAACATCTTCATTTCTCATATCTTTTCTCTCTATTGCCTATATATGTAACCAAATCAATTAATGCATAAATTGTATTTTCAGCGCAATCGTTTTTTTCGCTATACAATCCATCCTCGTTCTTATAATAAATCTCTCTCATCCCAAGCTGCCTAGGAGCCTGAAAGTCTTTATTCAAATTATCTCCAACATAAACAATTTGCTCAAAAGGTAATCTCCAACGATTCTGTATTATTCTAAATGAAATATCATTTGGTTTACGAAACTGAATCCCACCAAGTTCATCTGTAATAATTATATCGTCAACAAGTTCTTCCAAACCCAGAGCTTTAATTTTGTTTCGTTGACTTTCTGGACGCCCATCAGTTATTATTCCGACTTTTATTCCTTTGCGCTTAAGATTTTTTATTATTTTATCAACTCCATCATATAAGTTAATTTTCGGAAATTGATTTCTATATATAGACAAACACTCTTTCTTTTTCTCAGATTCTGCAATATCTTCAAGATAACAATCTATGGCCGGTTTGTCAGCTTCGAAATATTTCCAAAGCGTTTCAAACGCTTCATCTCTTCCAAGGTAATCCGCTATTTTTTTATAACCACTCATAACGTACTCTTTCTCACTATAAAGAGTATCATCAAGATCAAAAATCACCCCTTTTATCGGTTGTGTATCATCCCCCTCGGAAATACAAACACTCTGATCAAAGCGACTATAAATAGCCCCATTACAACTACTATTTCTTTGATATTCTACTCTTTCACCGCAAAGTAACCTCAATAATGCCTCTGCACTTCTGGCGCCAGATTTCATGCTAAGAGGTGCTCCCCCACCATATCGGGGATTAATTTCTATATAATAGTTCTCTCCTGTGTTTTTATCCTGAATCAACTGAACAGTCATGGGACCACACGGTTTGAAAGCTTTGCACAATACTTTCGCCTCGTTAATCATGGTATCATCCATATAAATCTGTGTCTTAAGAACCTCTCCGGCTCTGACCTGAATACGTTCTCTCGGAGTGATATAAATAGGATTTCCATCAAAATCGCAAAAAATATCTATCGTAAACTCTCTCCCCGAAATAAATGGCTGAATAATATAGTCTTCAATCTGTCCTGCATACACAGATAATTCTTCTTCATCTTCCACTTTAAAAGCATTAATAGAACTGCTCCCATCTTTAGGCTTAATAAAACAAGGATACGGACCAAAATACTCTTTATAATTGTTATATGTTTTTGGGGCTTTTAAGCCACATGATTCAAAAAACTTACCCGTATTATTTTTATCCCTGCAAATTAATATCTTATCTAATTTACTAATTAGAACTTTGGTTCCAATACTTTCAAAAACTTCTACACTTCGTGAAAGCATTAGAAGATCTGTATCTATGGTTGGCATTACAAGATTGATTTTATCTTTCTTGCAAATGTCAACCAACTCTTGTATATATCGTGAATCACGCATTGAGCATACTTTTCTCGTATAGTCACAATATTCTAAAGCAGGTGCAGTACCAGACATATCTGCACCATATATTTTTAAGTTTATATTTAACCTTAATGCAGCCTGTCGAAACGCTTGTAAAAGTTCAATTCGACGACCAACACCTGTTACCAGAATATGTATCTCTTTCATAATCCCCTCCTACTCTACGGAATTATCACCAGCATATTTTCTCTGCTTCGCAAGTTTTACCAATAACAGGAAATCCTGCACATTCTTTAATGCTTTCGTTATCATCTAAGAATACAATTTCTTCATATCCATTTCTGACAACAATGTCCGCAATCACTTTTCCATGACCACTGGCACCAATAATTACAATCTTTTTCAATTTGGTGCCCTCCATATACTAGTCACACCATCTGGTGTTCCCATAAATTCTTCCATTGTTACAGATGTCTCTGAGCTTATTCCTTCATGTTTCAATACTGTCATTATTGTGTCCAGGATAATCTTAACGTCTCCAATAAATGTAATATGTTGCGTATACCATACATCCATTGCAAACTTATCTTCCCAAGACACTCCATTCCTGCCATGTGCTTGCGCATATCCAGTCAAACCAGGCCTAACATCATGGCGATGACGCTGTTCATCATTATACCTGTCAAGATAGCGTACCAACAACGGTCTTGGTCCAATGATAGCCATGTCTCCTTTTAAAATATTTATCAATTCTGGCAATTCATCAAGGGATGAAGCTCGTAAAAAACGTCCATATTTATTCAAGCGGACCTCATCTTCTAGTAACTTCCCGTCTTTATCCGTCCTATTATCCATTGTTCGGAACTTTATCAGTTTAAATATCTTTTCATTTTTTCCTGGGCGTTCTTGCGTAAAGAAAGGATTGCCTCTCATACACACAGCACCTGCTACAATTAAAATTATCAAAAGTGGTGAGAGAATAATTAAAGCAATCAAACTCAAGAAAAAATCTAAACCACGTTTCAAACATTTTGCATACATATTAGTTCTCCATAAATGTTCACAAAATAAATTTATTCAAAACATTTTCGAATTACTTCAATAATTCTATCCTGCTGCTCCACTGTCATCTTATTATCACTCGGCAAACACAGCCCTCTTGTAAAAATATCCATTCCTACATCCACCGATTCACCAGCAATATACGCATTCGATCTTGCGCGTCCATTACCATCTCTGACAATAAATGGATTCAACCGATAAATCGGCTGCATATGCATCGGTTTCCAAATTGGTCTTCCTTCCGCATTAATAGAAGCAATCGCTTCCAAAACCTCTGTCGGACAAGTTTTTCCAGTCTCTTTTATATAACAAACATCCTGTTCTCCGCGAACCTGCTTGCACATAGCATCCTCATCAATAATCATGCAAGACAACCAATAATTTGGCTCAGAATCCTCAAAATCTATCGGATTCATAGATACCGGAAGTCCCTTTAATCCTTCTTTATATCTTTCATAAATCGCTTTTTTCTGTGCAATATGCTCATTCAAATACGGAAACTGTCCACGTACAACTCCTGCCACTACATTACTCATTCGGTAGTTATAGCCTAATTCTTCATGCTGATACCAAGCAGCATTCTCTCTTGCCTGTGTAGACCACTTACGAACCTTATTTGCAGCTTCTTCATCATCTGTCAGGAAACAGCCACCGGCACTTCCGGTAATAATCTTATTTCCGTTGAAAGAAATCGTATTATACTTTCCAAATGTCCCTGTCTGTCTTCCCTTATATGTAGCACCCATAGATTCTGCTGCATCTTCTACTAAAATTGCACCATGTTTTTTGATAACCGCATTTAATTCATCTACCTTACCCGGTGTACCATAGAGATGAGCTACAACCACTACTTTAGTATCTGGATAAATTTCAAATGCTTTTTCCAAGGCTACCGGATCCATATTCCAAGTGTCATATTCTGTATCAATGAATACCGGTTCTCCCCCCTCGTAAACAACAGGATTTACTGTTGCATCAAAGGTCATATCAGAACAGAACACTTTTTTTCCTTCTAGTGCCCCATGTCCAACTTTCGGCATTCCATAACATTCAATTCCTGCTAATTTCATAGCCAGATGCAAAGAGGCAGTTCCTGCTGACAGAGCAACCGCATATTTACAACCAATATATTCACAAGCCAGTCTTTCTACTTCATTAATATTTTTTCCTACAGTAGACATCCAGTTTGTCTCATATGCTTCTTTTACATATTCAATTTCCGGACCATGCATAGTCGGACTGCTTAGCCATACCTTAGACTCAAATTTTTCAAAGTTATTATTTTCTCTAAACATTTTTTCTCCTTCGCATCTGTGAAATCACTGGTAACATTCCAAACAGTTTTCAGAACACCATAATTCTTCTAGGTGTTGGTCTTAAAACTTAAGCCGGATGATACGTAGAAACCACTTTCTCTACTCTCTCCTTCATATCATCCCTATTCTTATAAGCCGCCTCCAGCAACCCATCCAGCTCTTCCAAAAACTCCTCTACATCAAACGGAATCGGGCACCCAATATGTATCAGATCATTCTTCGTCTTCTTCAACCCTTCCTCCGCCATCAGTTTCTCCTCATACAGCTTCTCTCCAGGTCTCAACCCGCTATAAACGATCTTAATATCCACATCCGGCTTATACCCCGACAGTCTGATGAGATTCCTAGCCAACGTATCAATCTTCACCGGCTCGCCCATATCCAGTACGAAAATCTCTCCGCCCTTCGCATATGTACCTGCCAGCAGCACCAGACTCACCGCCTCCGGAATCGTCATAAAATATCGGATAATATCCGGATGTGTAACCGTAACCGGACCACCCGCTTCAATCTGTTTCTTAAAGAGCGGAATAACCGATCCATTACTTCCTAAGACATTTCCAAAGCGAACTGCCACGAATTCTGTCTGGGCGTTCTTTAATCCTTCTGTCACTTTCGGATCTACGATCACGTCATCCATACCATGAGTGAAGAGCTGCGGAATCTCATTCGCTTTTCCTTCTTTAATCTTATAGTCAAAGGCCTGAATGATCATTTCGCACAAACGCTTGGACGCACCCATAATGTTCGTTGGGTTTACCGCTTTATCTGTACTGATCAGTACAAATCTCTTACATCCATGTGCCATCGCTGCATACGCAGTCTTATAAGTTCCCATCGCATTGTTTTTGATTGCTTCGCATGGGCTGTCTTCCATAAGAGGTACATGCTTGTGCGCCGCTGCGTGATATACGATCTCCGGTCTGTATTCATCAAATACTTTGAATATCTTTCTGCTGTCACGAACAGATCCGATAATGGTATCCAGTTTCAGATCCGGATATTTCTTCCGTAATTCCTGCTGAATGTCATAAGCATTGTTTTCATAAATATCGAACAAAATCAGATGTTTCGGATTATGTGCTGCAATCTGTCTTGCAAGCTCAGATCCGATAGAACCAACACCTGTAACCAGAACCACTTTTCCTGTGATATACTGGAATACTTCATCCATATCCGTCTTAATCGGATCTCTTCCAAGCAAATCTTCAATCTGAACAGGCTTCATCTTGCTTACGGATACTTCACCGGTATAAAGCTGATACATTCCCGGAAGGTTCATCAGTTCGCAACCTGTCTCATTGCAGATTCTGAGGATTTCTCTTTTATCCTCCGGTTTTGCGCTTGGAATGGCGACATAAATTTTCTCAATTCCAAACTTCGCTACCGCTTCCATGATATTCTCTCTACCGCCGAATACTGGAACATCATCTATGTATCTGCCCCATTTATTTGGATTATCATCAATGAAGCAGTAAACTCTCTCACTTGTCTCTTTGGCATGTTTAATATCGCGAAAAATCATCTGACCTGCACTTCCTGCGCCGATCAGCATGACTCTCTTCTCATATGCTGCGTCTGTATTTCTCCGTCCCCTAAGCAACAGGATAAAGCGGTATGCAAACCGGATTCCCAGTGTCAGACAGAACTGAATGATAATACCGAACGCATAATAGGAAATCGGCATTCTGTGTATACATGCATTCACTACAATTAAATGAATGACTCCTGTAAATACCGTTCCCATGATTACACGGATCAGCTCCGCATAACTTGCGAAACGCCAGATACTCTTATAAAGACGCAGAAACCAGAATACTACCACGCAGAATATTGCATAAATCCATACTGTGTGAAAATATGTCTGCAGATAGTCTTTCTGGATTCCGCCAAATTTACAGTCAAACCGAATCCACAGTGCTGCAAAATATGACACCAGAATTGCTGTAAAGTCATATACCATCAATAACAGGGATACGATTTCCCAGTGTTCCAGTTTTTTCTTCATCTTTGTCATACCGTTACTCATTTGTATTTCTCCATATTTTTCTTTTTATTTGTCCTTCTTATTTCCAGTCCATCCCAATGCTGTCCAACTGCCTGATCCTATGTTCATCCAACACCATCCCGCTCCCCTCAGGATGTTTTCTCTTCGCCCGTATATTCGAGATCCACCTCCCCAGCTTCACTCCATTCACACTATACGAAACCGGAACATTCAGATTCCCATATTCCTCATAATAATTTTTCGCCAGCGCATACTTCTCATTCCACTGTCTGACCGTCTTCTTCTCCGTCTTAAACCCAATCTGCCTAAGCCGTTCCAACTGTCTCTCCTCCAATGAACTCCGGCATGCATTTTTCTCATCAAACTGGCTCCCAATCTCCGCGAGCCATCTCCCCAGCGGCACCCCATTCTCCGTCACATACTTCACCGGAACCTCCAGATCCCCATGCTCCAGATAATACCCTTGTGCCTCCCGGAAATACTCTTCCCATTTCTCCCCATTCCTATCCCAGATCATCCCTAACTTCTCCAACTCTCCCTGCTGTTCCTTCGTCAGCGCCTGATCCAGTCCCTTATTCTTCACTTTCATCCTCAAATTACAGACCCATCTCCCAAGCCTGAACCCATTCTCCGTCACATATCTAGCCTTAACATCCAGATTCCCATGCTCCTCATAATAAGCCTGCAATTCTCTCAACGCCTCATTCCAGCTCTGGTCCTTACTGTCCCAGACCATCCCGATCTCATCCAGCTTCCTGACCTTCTCCTCACTCAGATTCCCGGTCACCGAACCTGCACGGACCCTGCGTTGTGTCTGAATCCAGTTTCCAAGCGTAAGCCCTGTCTGCGTCAGATAACTCTTCGGAACTTTCAGGTTCCCTTTCTCCCGGTAATACTGCCTTGCAGCAATATAATAGGTCTCCCAGGTGGAACTTAAATTCGTCTGCAGTTTCTGGAAAAGCATCCTGCATTCCTTCGTCTCGTCGGTAATGTGGAAACGCTCACTAAAGCGAAGCCCCTTCCCATACGTCGTCGGAAACAGCACAAATGCTTCTTCCATTTCTTTCTTCAGACAGTCAATACAAGAAAGACTGTCAAAATTATTAACCAGGTCAAAAATAACCGGTGTCTTCCCGCTGCCTGCTGACAATGCACGCCCGATCTGCTGAAGATAAATGATCGGTGACACCGTCGGACGCAGAAGAATCACACCATCCACATCATCCACATGAACCCCTTCATTGAGCATATCAATGCAGAAAAGAAGCTTCAGATGTGCACTGTTATCTTTCTTAAATTCCCTGAATTCTCTGTCTGTAGCAGTATCGTTATAAAACGCTGTATAGATCCGCGGCTCGCGGTCTACCCGGCGAAACCACGTACTGACCTGCTCTTTCATTTCGTCCATATGTTCTTTACCGGAACAAAAGACGATATATTTTCCATTTTTCTTTTCCATATGCTTCTCAAACACAATGTCCAGTCCCTCTGCCTGTTCCAGTGCGCGGCGCAGCTGCTCAAGCAGTTTCTGGTTCTCTGTGATGAGGCCCTGATTCGATAGTGCCTGGATTCTTTTCTTTAACTGATCCAGTTCTTTCTTATACGAATACATGGCAATCACATATTTCGGTTCCGGGAGTATTCCCCGGACGATAGCTTCTCCGAGTGTCATCTCAGATGCAATCTTTCCATCAAAAATCTCCTCTGCCATATTTCTCTGGTTGTCCAGATAACGGATATTGGTCGCGGACAGCCCGAGTCTCTTCGCATCTGGACAGGCGGTCAGAAGTTTTCTGACACTTTTGCCCCATTCTGCGGCACCACAGCGATGAAATTCATCCAGAATGATGTAATCCGGATGCAGGGTTTCGATGCTGTCTTCGTTCTTCATCAGACGGCTGTAGGACATGAACTGGATGTTATCGAATTCCATTCCGAGATTCTCCAGCTGTGTCTGATAGATATATTCACTTGGTGAAAGCCATAAGAATTTCTCTGATGGATGTTCCTCTGCCAGCTTAAATGCGATCAGGGATTTCCCTGTGCCTGTGGGATGGATGACTGCTGCCATTTTCTCCCGCTCAAGCATGGCGGTAACTGAGTTATATGCTTCCTGATTGTGTTTGAAAAGATGTATGCTCATTTCGGTATTCCTCCAAAGTACACAAAAAGAGGAATTCAGATTTCGCAGATTGTTTTAATCTGCGAAATGGGCACCGGAAACGTGCATGAGATCAAAGGTTAAGAAATGATCCGACCACTGATCTGACCATTTATAGAAGAGATAGAAGAAAGCGAATCCAGAATATTCCGCTTGGTATCCATAGATGGATGGACATATTTATTCAAAGTGATATTTACATTAGAATGGCCAAGCATTTCGCTGACACTCTTGACATCAGCCCCATTGCTGATACAGTTTGTCGCAAATGTATGGCGCAGTGCATGAAAGTGAGACTTCTTTATATATGCTTTATCCAGATAAGAATAAAACTTGTACTGATAAGTACGGGGTTCCATCGGGGAAAATTTATTCAACACATAAACCCCATCATCCTTACAAGAGAGAAGAAGTGGAAAGAGAAATTCCGGAATCGGGATCTCGCGGACAGAGCAGAGCGTTTTGGGAGGTCCCTCATACAGAATCGTTTTCCGATCCTCCTGCCCGACCTGAATCCTCTGGACAGTCCTGTTAATATGAATTGTTTTTCTCTGGAAGTCGATATCTTCCCACTTTAAGGCACAGATTTCCCCGAGTCTCAGTCCCATATACAGGCATATCAGAATGCCAAGCTTACAGGAATCAAGATCCGAGAGCAGATAGAGGCATAGCTTCTGCTGGTCTGTAGCATTTATTGTCTGCACGGGTTTGGGAACTGTCCGCAGCTTTTCTGTTTTTAAATGAATTTTCGGAGTGCCGCAGTATCGGTTTCCATAAGATAAAATCTGATTCAGTACACAGTAGATACTTTTATATAGACTGGCGGATATCTCCTTTGGCAGGGCTTTCTCTATGATTTCCAGGCTGATTTCGTCTGCTGTCAGACTGCCAAAAGTATCCCGGATATGCATGTCATAGATGTTGGCATATTTTCTGTAGGTGGAGTACTTGCGATTATCCTTAATATAGATAAGCCACAACTGACCGATTTCATCAAGACTCATATCAACACTGCCATTTAGGGGAGCTGTCTGCTCTTTTGGGGAGAGCAGAGTAATCTCAGATTCTTTCTTGCTGTTAAAGAGTTTCTGTTTTACTTCATTATAAGAAGGGGCATATACGGAACGGTATTTTTTGCTTCCATTTATATAGATCAGATATCGGCCTTCCCATCTGCCGTCACTTCTTTTTCGTATGTTTTCTCCTCGTCTTGCCAAAATATAAAACTCCTTTCTATGGCTCCTGACCACGATTCTGACCCGTAATGGAGATACTTTCCAGCAGTCAGATTGATTTTCTTACAAAAAGCACTAAATAAATTGGTCAGTTTATGTTATAATGTACTAAATAAATAGCCATTTATTGACAAAATAGCTTAATCAGCATATTATATTAGCAGTGATTTGATAAGAAATTTAATAAAATTGGGGAGGTTGGCGCGTATGTGCCCATTTCGCAGATTAAAACAATCTGCGAAATCTCTGTACGTGAATGGTCCATCCGGCGTTTTTTAGCTGCGCGGATGGATTTTTTCTCTGTCATTTTAGAACTATTTGTTCTTTTTATTATATTATACTCTGCTCTTTCACGCAAGTAAAATATCAGACAGTTATCGTCCTATCGTTCCTGCCATGGGCATGATTTCTAAAATATCTCTGTATAAATAAAATACCCGCCGCGGAAGATATTATACATATCTGTCCACAGCGGATGTTTTTGCACCTATTTCAAAATCTATTTCGTTCCTTTTCCCTTGCCTTCCACTATTACAACACCTTTTTTTACCATAGATTTAAGTAATTGTGTTGTCTTTGATTTGCCAAATGCGGCCTCCGATATAGATTTTGAAATCAATCTCTATGCAGTATAACTCATTTTGGAATGCTCTGAGCTGTACATAGTGCCCCCGAGGATGTCAAGTCATTGCTACAAAAAATATGCGGCTTTTTTGCCACGAAAATGGCTTAAAACCGCATATTTCTGTATAGAGGACGTTATATAATTGTCACAAAGTGGGTGGGGAGGATGTAATGTTATTGTCACAAAACTTAATATTATCCATTCTATGCAAGCAACAGTACAGAGAATTCTCAAATCAGCAAATACGCAAATTTCCTATTAGCTTATCTCCCTCTTCTGTTCTCTGCATCTTAACTGCAACATGTTGAAACTTCCTCACAGCGCCAACATCTACGCTAATAATATTATTTTCCCATTCTTTCTCTGGTGCTGGTGGCATTGGTTTTCCTAAAGGTGCAACCATTATTTTAGGATCTTCACTTCTATCTGTATTCCAAAATCCAGTACTCTCATACGTTGTATATGTCCTAATCTCATCAATATGTATTCCCAATACCCCTTCCAATGCACGAACATTAAAATAACTAGCACGTATTTTTTGTTTTATTTCATGCCATTTTTTGTTATCAACCTTACTCTTCATTTCAATAAGATGCAATATCCATTTCTCTTCCTTTTTTTGAAGCAAAACATGATCAACACTTCTTCTTAATTTAAATGGACTTTCTTTCTTAAGAAAATTGCACTTTCCTTTATGGTCATAATCCTCACTACATAAATTATCCCCTTGTACATCTACGTGCAATTTGCTTCTTCCTGTCTCACTTTTTTCCTCTAAACAATAGGAATTGCTAAAGGGCAGGAAAAAATTATCTTCTAAAAAATTATCAATTCCATACTGTATCCGTTCTTCAATCATTTATCAGTCCTCCTGAAATGCGTATACTTCCTCAACTATTTTTTCAAGAGCATTATTAAATGTTGGAACAACAAATCCATATTTTGTTGCCTCCAATGGTATCAATCTTGTTTTCCCACTATTTTCCGTAACAAACTGATACATTTGAATATCTTCTCTAGAAAGAAGATCTTCCTTTTTATATCCATATTCCTGCTGCAACTCATTGCTTCGTACATGATTTTTTAATTTCATCATATTATTTATATGTTGCAAAATGGTATCGCTATGAGTAGTAATCCATACCGGTATACCCAAATTCATCATATTAATAATCAGTCTAGCCATTTTTTGTTGTAACTCTGGATGTAAATGTGCTTCTGGTTCTTCAATAATCATTGCTTTAAAATTAATGCCGGATTTCAGTACCAAAAGTAATGGTGAAATTTCCGAAACAATAGATGATGCAACATACAATGGAATTTCTTTATCACTTCCCTCCGGCTGATATTGGATAACTGGTAACATATCTTTTTTTACTGACAAATTTCCTTTTGTCATATTTTTTTCAATATATTCAATTATGCCTGAATACTTTTTGCTATCTTTTTTATTAATTTCAAACTTCGTTATCAGCTGTAAGAAATCTACATATGGAAGTGTAAGAGTACTTGTATTTTCATGTAATTCTGCCGAAAAACTAATTTGTAACGAATTTTCAATCAGCTGCGAGTATGTAAGCATAAAGCCTGTTCTCGAAGCCGGAAGATAAATTGGCTCGCCAATTCTTCTTCCCTTTACAATTGGTGTATATAGTGGAGCAGCAATACCCTCCATTAATAAATTCCAACAAATATACGCATTCATCCGAAGCAACTCATCCCTATTAGGTAAATCTACTTCCGGAAATTTAATATAATTGTTTGTTACAGAATATCTAGATCCTGATTTTTCCCAGACAATTTTAATAGGTTTAGTTCTTTCATAATTAGTAATCTTTAATTTTTCAACCTCAACATCGTAATTAAAAATCTTTCTAACTAAAGACTTTTTTTGAGTATTTAACAATTCATTAAACCAATTTATATATAGTTCCATATCATTCTCAGATAATTCAATCTCTGTATTGATATGTGCTTTTAACCAATCTTCACACTGTTTATATACTCTGGCTTCTGAAGGCTTCTTGGGAAAAATATCTTTTCCTAATGTTAAAATCCCCCATAATATACTCATTAAATAACTTTTTCCACTATTATTATCACCCACAAAACACATCAACGGTGCAATAGTAACATCCGCACTTTTTATTTTTGCAAAATTTTCAACATGGAGTGTCCATTTTTTATTCATTCCAGTCTCCCTTCTCGTACATATTGCTCTTATATATTTCCCCAAATATACGCTTTTTATACTTTAATTATTCTTTTGTTTCTCATGAATTATATCCATTTTAATAGTAACATATGCACTTTTCTTTTTCAACAACTCCACTTATCACATTCTCTTCAAGTAGCGTATGGTATGCTCTCAACAATACTTAATTGTCTCTAGGATGTCATGTCATTGTCATACAGTATAAGAGCTCAACAATAATATTTACTCATCTCCTGTAGTATCAAAAACAACATTTCTTATTTCTATAAATTCATTTTTATTCTCACTAATTCTTTTCCACCCATCTACAATATCAGATTTTATTCCTCTTACATACAGTTCTTTCGCAATCTTGCAAGATATTATTCGACATCTTAATTTATACAAAGCTTCTTGTTCAGAATCTGTTTGTTTTATTACCGTCTCATCTTGAAGCTTTAGCAAACATACAAGTAAAGTCTGTATTTCTGTTTTTAAAACAATTTCATTTTTTATTATTGCATAACACAATTTCAATGCAGCCATATTGTGAAGTATTTCACTACTTATCACTCTATATATCGAAATCCTAAAAAGCATATTTGAACACTTCAACAACATGTCATTGTTTTGTAACTTAAAATCATTTATATAAAGCACATCATAAAAATCTTTAATCAACCCCAACTCTTGCTCATTACTTAACCAAATTTTATTTTGAAAATCTTCAAAATAAAATTTGCTATCATCAACAAAACATGCTTCTATCATGTCAATTGCAATGGAATTTTTATACAGCTCGCCTAAAGCTTCAAAATATGCATACACCTTTTCTTTTTCTGTCTCGGATAAATCAATATTTTTACTCTCACGTAAAATAATCAATCCCATGACAATTAAAAAGCTCTGACGAATTCTTTCACTAGCATTTGGTTGATTTCTCTCAACCCATGATTGGTTAGTTTTCACTAAATTTGTCAGCACTTCCAACGCTTCTTCCAAATTAATTTTACTAATATCTATATCATTAAGAATTCCTATTAAGTCTCTATAATTATTTCCTCCAGCCGAAAACATTTGCATATTTGAATCTGATTTCATTCTTTTTAATGTATCTTCAAATATTTCTTTTTTATTTTTCTCATACTTTTGTTTATCCAACACATATAATATAGACTTATTTTCTAGTGTTTCTTCTTTTTCTAATACCTTACATAAATATCTCAAATCCTCCTCATTTAGTATAATAACTTGTGCAAGTATAACCAAACGATTCACTGCAGCTTGTCTTTTTTCATTTTCTGCTTCTTTTATTGTTTGTTTAATTTGGAAAAGTATCCTGTTATATATTTCAATATCAAGCACATATTTTTCTCTCGGTTTTGATATAAATACTATTGGATCGCAATAATCACTCATTCGATCTACATCCACCGGAAATTGTAGTATTTTCTCGATTCGATTTTCTTGATCTTGAAGTGAAAATGCTTCAAACAATCCTTTAAATATTTTTCGAATACCCTTGAAATTTGTTCGAACATTACTTAAGCACAAATCAAGAATTGAATCGAAAATTTCATCCAATATATTAATTGAACATTTATAACATAATCTCGCTATAATATCTGGAAGAACTACTGCTGACTGCTCATATATAGACTTTGCAAAAAAGAAATTCTCTGGCTTAACATTTTTCATCACAATCTGAAATATTCTTAAATATTCTTTCGCAATATCATCAACTTCTTTTTGTGATAACTCATACAACTTAACTCGTCCAAACATTAAATCTATATGTTTATTATCCTGTGCTATTAAAATTTGCATAAGGCACCAGTGTGGATAATATGGTGCTAATAGTTTTACTGTGCTGTGTAATCCTTTAGTATTAGTAACATTCTGCAACCGAAATGGATGACCTGTTTGTTCTAGAAACCTCAAATATTCCAGTGCATAAAACACATTTGAATTATCCCTTCCCATATGCATTGTATATGTAGAGGACAAATCGAAATTATCTTTTGTTTCAAAACTCTTATTACCTTTTTCTTCTGTATTTAAATATAAACAATACTTATCATTTTCATTCCACCAAGATACATCACTTTCATGTATACATTCTTCTGTCTCATCTACAATATTTCCTTGTCTGATAAAATTAATTAATGATACAATACTTTCTTCTATCGAAGACAAATATTCGTTTCCACTTGCTTTGACCAACTGTTTCCTCACCAATGTAAGTACATCCGATAGGATTGCATCCGCTTTTGATATTTCTCCAATAAGTGCATACATATTGGCTTTAACCAAAGGCCAGTACATATCACCGTTTACCAAATTCCACGAATCCAGCATTCCCGCTAATTTTTCAGCTTGAAATCTAAATAGCTGTTTCCGACAATCGCACGCATATAAAAATTGCTTATTATCATAGTCTAAATATGCATCTTTTATTTTTTCATGACATGCTTCATACTTTTCCCATTCTGCCAACTCTCTATAAGAACGTAAGAGATGCAAATATATTACTTGTTCTTTGTATTCTAATTCTGTTCCAAAACTGTCAACTAGTTCATCCCCTTCTTTTTTCTCCAATACATTCAAAAACTGATCCACTACCTGAGAAAGAATCGGTCTTCCTGCGATATCCATAAACTTTACATATTCATACATATAGTTTACTTGATCTGTGAATGAAATATGTTCAAATTCATTCATATTATCGAGTTCATTTAATACATAACTTACCTTATTTTTCATTTTCCACGGTAAAAAAATCCAACCCGGATATGATTCATTTAATTTTTTCATTATTTCTGTTTTTTTCACAAAATCAGTATCATACTGTAAATGCAACTGTCTTAAATCAAACCAATTATCTTTTCTCCGCTTTTCTTCCACTCTTAATTTTAATTCTTCTAAAAAAGAATTCAATCTATCACCAATATTTTTGTCTGGCCATAGTTCTTGTAAATCAATAACAATAATATTACGTTCAAAAAGTAATTTACGTTTTGCCTCAGCAATATGAGTAACTGATACCATATATATCTTTTGCGAGCTACTCTTTCCAAGATTATCATGTATCCATCCAATCCACTTTATGAAATTAGGATCCTCACAAGAAAAACCTAACATGCAAAATACATTCTCTAATAATGCTTGCTGAACTGTATTAACCATTGCAGCAAACTTCACTGGATATGTTCTATAATCTTCTTCGGTAATTATAAATGGACGGTATGATGGAAACGAACCATGTAATTTTAAAATTCTGGGAGCATTGTTACTATTGACTAAATCTTCTTGGCAAATGACAACATTATATCGACGGTTTGTTACCTTATCTGCTGCACGCTCTAATAAAGTATCATAATTTGTAGTGAATACATCCTTCCATGGCATTTCCATTAACTTCACATACACTTCAGAAGGAGCGTATTCCAAATCCGGTACTGCATCTTTAATTATTTTTTCCAATTTGGGACGTCCTACCGTAATCTCTACCTCCTGAGCAAGCCTCAGAGAACTATTATATTGCTTCCCTGGCCCTTCTTTCCCATAAACTGTTTCATAAAACAAATCAGAAAGCTCATTCCAATTTAAGAATTTTTTATCTGTAATAGAAACCTTTTCAGCATTTTTTGAAAATCCAGCCCCTACCATCAATGCAGCATGATTCTCAGACAAAGCTTCTGCAATTTCTCTAATATAATTCATATTCATGTTCTCACCTTTCTTTCAACATAAAAACATTATCTAAATCTATATTTATTCTACCATAGCACATTAAATATTGTCATCGTGCTAATTTAAGTGCCCTCCATTCCACCTCCACTCTCCCGTCATCATACACATATATTCCCTGCACATATTCTTCCAGCATTTCTCGTGTCAACTTCTCATAGCCTAAATACTTCAACATTTGCTCCACCGGAACATTTTTTTTCATCAGAATTTCTTTCTCTCCGTTTATCAGTTCATCCAGTTCCTGTACACGTTTCTGCAGTCGTTCTCTTTCTTCTTCCAACTGCTTCTTTGCTTCCATGAACTGTTTCTGATTCATCTGTCCCTCATGATACTTCTCATAGTTCTGGCGGTTCTGAATCTTTATCTGCTCCTGACGTTTTTCACAGTCTGCACTTTCCGTCTTATAGGCTTCTATGCTGTCCTCATGCTGTTTTCTCATAGATTGCTGCATCTGTTCCTGACTAATATTTTGACGTAAATATGCCTTTATTTCTGCCAGTACGATATACTCCAACATTTTGTTATCAGCTTTCCCTGCAAAACATCCTGTATCTTCTTTTCCTTTACTGTAAGCACAGCTATAAAGGATATGACCATGAACCGGACTGCTTGAAGTCAGACTTCTGCGACAATTTCCACACTTCACATAGCCACCTAACAGTGTTGTTTCCCTGTCAAATTTACTTTTCTTTGTGTATCTGATCTGCTGGGACTGTGCTTTTTCAAAAACTTCTTTTGATACGATCGGCTCATGGTGATTTTCCATCACTTTCCACTGATTTCTCGGCACTGGTACTTCTTTCCCTGTTCCGGGATCTGGAATCTTTGTCTTTCCATAGACCATACAGCCTATATAAGTCTTATCATCCACAATCTTCCGTATCATATCACTCGTCCACTGCAATCCTCTTGATGCAGCTTTCTTGCTGTCTGATTTCTGTCGTCTGCTCATAGACTGCAAGGGAGTCAATACACCCTCTTCATTGAATAACTTACAAATCTCCATCTTGGAATATCGCTGATTGGTCAGTTCAAATACTCTGCGAATCACTTCCGCTTCGTCCTCTACAATCACCAGTTCTTTCTTATTTTCAGGATTGATTCGATACCCATACGGTGCAGAGCCACAGCAATACTCACCTTTTCCTCGTCTGGTACTGACTGCCGCTTTTACCTTTACGGACTGGTCTTTCACATAAAAATCTGCTATCAGTCCTTTAAACTGTACTTCAATATCCGAACTCTTTCCCTTATAATCTTTAGAATCATATCGGTCTGAGATAGAAATGAATCGTACTCCCAGGAATGGAAAAATCTGTTCCAGATAAGTTCCCATCTCAATATAGTTTCTGGCAAAACGTGAAAAATCTTTTACCACAATACACTGTACTTTGTTCTCTCTGGCAAATTCCAAAACCTGCTTAATTGCCGGACGATCCATACTGGAACCAGAATACCCGTCGTCGTAGAACTCCTGAAATGGCATAGAAGCCAGTTCCGGGATATTGGAAATATAATCTTTTACCAGTTTTCTCTGATTGATAATGCTGTTACTTTCTCCCTCTGAATCATCTTCCATGGAAAGACGATAATATCCAATAATCAGTTTCTGATCACTCATGTTCTACCGCCCCCTTAAACCCGAAGTTGATTTCCAGTCTGCCATCACCATATAGATACATACTTTCAATCAAGCTCTCCGCAAGTTCCGCATTGATTCTGGTTGTCCCATCCAGTTCCAGCAGACTTCGTAAAAATCTGGCTTCTTCTTTCTGCTGTTTTTCCAGCTTTTGTATGGTATGCTCCAGAGTTCTCTTTCTCTCTTCGCAGAATACTTTCCAGTTATTACGGTCATCTTTCATTTCTATATAGGCTTCTTTGGAAAGTTCACCCTCTTTATATTGCATGAATGCCTGTGCCAGTTTTTCTGAACGTTTTTCCATATCTGCATCCAGTTTCCTGATCTCTGCTTGAATTTCTTTGATTTTGGCAAGAAAGACTGCACTGCTTATAGCAGACATATCCTTTTTCCGTAAGTCGGATAACTGAAACTGTCTGGTCAGCTCCGAACGGACAATTTTCTGCAGTTTTCCTTCGGAAATAGATTTATGACTGCATTTCCTTTCATCCCGATACTGGGCAGCATTGCAAAAGTAAAGCACATCATTTCCGTATCTGCGTGTGCACATTTTTCGCTTACAATCTCCACAATAGAATACATTGTAAAATGCTCTTTCATCCTCTTCCCATCCTGCTGTAGTTTTTGCTGCTTTCTGTTGTGCTGCTTTTAACCTGACCTGTGCTTTGTCAAACAATTCTCGACTGATAATCGCTTCATGGGCATTTGGCGTAATAATCCACTGACTTTCATCCAGTATGTCACACCATTTTTCCCCTCTTTGAAATCTTGATTCGTATTTTCTCTGAACCAGATCACCATAATAATTATTTCGATTTAAAACCGCACGTATCGAAGAATTTCCCCACTGATGAAGATTCTCTCCATCCTGACAGTACACATGATGATATTGGTTATAGTCCGAAATCCGATGTACCCCATCTTCAAACAGCCTGTCAATAATACTCTGTATACTATCTCCAGAAGCATATTCTTCAAAAATCCTACGAACAATCTTTGCAGATTCCGGTTCCACAATCAGCTTATAAATCCCATTTACCTTTTCCACACAATATCCGTATGGAGCTGTAGATCCCACATATTCACCATTTTTCTGGGCAATACGTTTCGCAGCCCGTTCTTTTGCAGAAATGTCTTTCGCATAAGCATCATTCACCAGATTTTTGATATTCATAGATAATTCCTGATTCTTAGCACCAGGTGCAAATGAATCATAGTTGTCACATACAGAAATAAACCGTACTTTCATAAAAGGAAGAATCTTTTCCAGATAGTTACCAGTTTCGATGTAATTTCTTCCAAATCGTGAGAAGTCCTTTACCAGAATACAATTTATCTTGCCTGCTCTGACATCATTCATCATCCATTCAAATCCAGGTCTGTCAAAATTTGTTCCTGTTTTTCCAAGATCAGAATAAATATCATACACAACAATCTCACACTCTCTGTCCGGATTTTCATTGTGCTTCTGAATGAATTCTTTTATCAGCGTAACCTGTGTTTCAATAGATTCTGACTTTTTTTCATCATTGTCTACGGATAATCTGGCATAAATTGCAGCCATACATACCGGAATACCAGAAATCTTCTTCTCTGTGTTTTTCTTATATCTTTTTGCTGTTCTTGCCATTTATCCCACCTCTTTCCTGCACTCTGTCCTGTGTTCCGCATAAAACCGTCTTATGACTTTCATCTTCTCAATCATATCCTGATAGCGGATGTGAATTTTAATTTGCTTGTTTTCATAAATATAGATTTTATCTACGGTCAGTGCCAGCAATGTGCGATCCAATTCTTTGATTTCCAGTGATTTCTTCCAGTCCTCCAACTGAACAGTTGCAGACACTCCACCCTCAAACATTTGCTTTACCAGCTTTTTCTGATTTTCAATCATCTGCTCCAGTTCTTCACATTTTCTTCCGTAACTTTCCCTAAAATCATCAAACTCCTCTTTGCTGATCAGTCCCTCTTTCAAGTCATCACCCAAAGATGCTTTCAGACTGTAATAGCGGTTATATTCTTCCTGTAACTTACTAATCTGTGTATCATAACCAATTACCTGATCGTAACTGACTTTCATTTCACAAAGTTCTTCCATAATCATCTGATAGTCTATAAAAAGTGCCGTATATGCCTGAATCTCTTTCAATACAATTCTTTTCAGCACCTCTTCCGGAATACTATGTCTGGTGCAATCTCCACCTTTATTTTTTGTCTGGCAAATATAAAAGGCTTTTTTCTTCCCCTTATATTGATTTACCCTGCGTATCATCGGTGTATGGCAATCTCCGCAAAATACAAAACCTGAAAAAAAGTTTGCACTGTCTGATGTTTTCGATGCCCTGCCATCATATTGAAGCAGCTTCTGAACCACATCAAAATCATTCTGCCTGATAATTGCCGGATGCGTATTTTCTACTTTCACCCACTCTGATTCTGGCTTATCCAAGCGTTGCTTTACTTTATAGCTGATTCGTTCCTGCTTGCCCTGTACCATGTTTCCAATATAGACTTCATTGGTCAGAATCCTTTTGATCTGCACTGCCGACCATTTCGGTGTATCTGAACTATGAAATCCGGAATTGTAATTTTCACCATTTGCCTTTTTATATTCTTTTGGCGACTGCACATGACGTACATTCAGTTTTTCTGCGATTGCTCCAAGACTGAACCCATCAATTTTCCATGAAAATATTTTTCTTACAATATCCGCTGCATAAGAATCAATCACCAGACAGTTCTTATTCTCCGGATCTTTGCAGTAACCATACGGTGCAAATGCTCCAATAAATTCACCTTTCTCACGTTTGATTTTCTGATGGCTTCGCACTTTACCGGAAATGTCTCGGCAATAACTTTCATTTACAAAATTTTTGATTGGAACTACAAATGACTTCTCTGAAAAATCTGCTGTTTTACTGTCAAACTGGTCTGTAACTGAAATAAAACGCACATTTAAAGCCGGGTAGGTCTTTTCGATCCATCGCCCGGCTTCTATATATTCTCTTCCGAATCTGGATAAGTCTTTTACAATCACACAGTTTACTTTTCCAGCTTCTATATCAGTTGTCATTCGTTTAAACTCAGGTCGGTCAAAATTTCCTCCTGAGTATCCGTCATCCACATATATATCAAAGATCTGAATATCCGGCTGGCTTTTTACAAAGCTCCGAAGTAACTCTCTCTGATTTGCAATGCTGTTGCTCTCTGACTTCGCACCGCCCTCTTCCATATCATCTTTCGATAATCGAAGATATAATGCAGCATCGTATATATCTGGCATATTCATTTGCATCTGTTCCATTTCACATCGCTCCCAACTTACTTATTCCATTGAATTTGAAGTCAGAAACCATGTATCACGTTCATTTTCCCTGACTTCACATTAACATAACATCTGTAGCTTCGCAAGATATTTTTTCAAGACTTGCATCTAATACATCAACTCCGTTCTTTTTCTTAGATAATCACTGATCGCATCTGTAGCATCCATTTCTCCTGTCATTTCCACGACTACCACATACCCTTCATTCATGTGAGCATACGGCTGATCGCCAGATTTATCCAGAAAAGTTTCCACTTTTTCAGAAATAGCTTTATCCATATCAGGAATTAAATCTTCAATGTCCTTTAACTGCTCCAGATTAACACTGGAATCTATTACTGACTGATTCACCATGATGCTCACCTCTTTTCCAACATATTCTTTGTATAAGTCGTCCTATACCTACAATTTTCTCAATCACATCACCTTACCTTTCACATTTTGTTCTCAAATTTTATCTATTACTATGGCATTGCATATTCTGTTCAGCGTGTTGGCTTCCATTCGTATAATCTGTTGTCAGCGTTACGTCCAACCTCTATCAGAATATTTCTGAATGCTGGCAGCTTCTTCGCAAACTTACCAGCCGTTTCCGGAGTATCTTCGACGCTCGCCCGTAAAATCATTTACAGGGTTATGGCATCTGTGGAATCAGATTATACAGCTCATGTAATTTTCAAGGTACAAAAGAGATTTTTTTGAATATCCTTTCACTTATTACAGCCTGGAAACACAAAAATGTTGTTCTCTTCAAAAAAATCCTCTCACTAATAAAGCCTGACAGAAGGATTTTACCAACCTCATTTTGCAATAATTTACAAAAAAATATTTATCCTCATCTGTACATTCGCTTTCATGCGAACCTTTATCGTACTGTCATTTTAATTCGCTTTTATGCGAATGTCAAGTATTTTGTTCGCTTCAATGCGAATCTTTCTGTTTACATTCCTTGTTTTTGGTAGTAAAATGGATTTATCAAAAAGAAAGTTGGAAATTTGGTATGACAATCGGTGATAAAATAAAAAAAATCCGGACATTCCGGAACATGACACAGGCAGAACTTGGAGCTGCCCTCGGCTGGGGCGCTAAAGGTGCAAACCGCCTTGCTCAATACGAAACGAATTACAGGGTTCCCCGTAAAGATCTGGTAACTGAAATGGCTAAGATTCTGGACGTAAATCCACTGGCACTGCATGAACCTACTACTATGGATGCTTCTGAACTTATGGAAATCCTGTTCTGGATTGATGAATTTAATCCGGCATCTATCAATCTCTTTCAGTTAGAAACTTATCCCGGAGAGAAATGCAATTCCAGCGAAGATACTGCAGTCCGTTACCATAACTCTGATAACTGGCCTGCTCATCCACCTGTTGGTATGTGGTTCAATTATGGAGTTCTCAATGATTTTATGAAAGAATGGGTTCTCAGAAAAGAAGAACTGAAATCCGGTGAGATTACCAGAGATGAGTATTTTGAATGGAAAATCAACTGGCCACAGACCTGTGACGGGTGTGGGAAATATGAACCTAAGAAAAAATGGCGAATATAGCAAATACAATGCTCTCCAAAACTGGAAAATATTCCAATAATGGGGAGCTATTCTTTTTTTAATCTAATGCTCTTCTACTATATGTATTTTTCTTTCAGACAATCATTAAGCACCTCTTCACAAACAGCATATTCCCGTCTATTTGGATATTCTTTAGCAACTACTTCACTGCCAATCTGAATATATGATAAGCGCTTAATTTTTAGGTATGATAGAAAAAATCCCCGACTACTTTTCAGTAGCCAGAGCACCTTGACAATTCACATATGATTGATTTGATTCGTTTACACGACGTTCGATTTCAGCTTTGACAATTTCGTTCCATGGAGACAGAAGTTCTAATTCATCATCGCTCATCCTATCATTATCGTGCTGATTTGTACAAAGAAATAACCCTATTATGCCGGTTGACAGGTTGGATTACGCTGATTTTTTGAAAACTTTATATTGTATATTTTAATGAATTGTAGGATTACTTTATTGACATTTCTGACACTATCATATACACTGTACATATCGTACAAGTACGCATATATCAGAAGGTGGTGAGAGGAAGTTAGAATGGAAATTATCATAAGTAATAGTAGTGATAAGCCTATTTATGAACAAATTTCTATGCAGATCAAGAGTTTAATCATGGATGGTACCCTATCTGCCGGAGAAGCCCTGCCTTCCATGCGTGCACTGGCAAAAGACCTGCATATAAGTGTTATTACTGTTCAACGAGCTTACGAAGATTTAACTCGAGATGGGTTTATCGAAACCGTATCGGGAAAAGGTAGTTTTGTTGCATCACCAAATAAAGAATTTATTCAAGAAGAACAACTACGAATAGCGGAAGAATTTTTAGAAAAGGTTGCTATAATCGGTCGTACTCATGGTATCAGCTATGAGCAAATGGCTAATATTCTAAAACTATTTTTTGAAGAATGAGAGGTGAAATTATGGAACAGAACAGTATTGTTGTAAAAAATGTGACTAAAAAATTTGATGATTTTATGTTAGATCATATTTCATTTACAGTTCCTACAGGACGTATTGTGGGTTTCATAGGAGAAAATGGTGCTGGAAAAAGTACAACTATCAATTTAATTTTAGACCAGTTGAAGTTGGATGCAGGTGAAATAAGAATATTGGGTAAACAAAATCATTCTTATTTGCATAAAGAAAACATTGGTGTTGTTTTTGACGAATGTAAATTCCATTCCGTCTTAAATGCAAAAGATATTGCCCAAATCCTTTCGGGATCTTATAAAACATGGGATATGAATTTGTTTGAAGAATATATGAAACGCCTTGATGTTCCATTAAATAAATCAATAGGGCAACTTTCAAAAGGTATGAAGATGAAATTGTCAATTATTTGTGCACTATCGCATAGACCCCAGATTCTGATTTTAGACGAAGCAACAACAGGGTTAGATCCTGTTGTACGAGATGAAATTTTGGATATTTTTTTAGAATTTATTCAAGATGAAGAACACTCTATTTTGTTCTCTACACATATAACCTCTGACATACAAAAGGTTGCTGACTATGTAATTCTGATTCATAATGGAAAAATTATTTTTGAGGAAAAGAAAGATGACCTCATTTATAATTATGGAATTATACGCTGTAAAAAATCAGAATTTAATACTGTTTCGCCAGATGACTATGTATGTTGTCGAGAAACAAATCTTAGCGTGGAATGCTTAATACATGACAAAGTAGCTGCAAAAAAAAGATACCAAAATCTAATTATTGATGACGCTTCTATTGAGGACATTATGCTGTTCTATATCAAAGGAGGTATCAAATGAAAGGATTGGTTTTTAAGGATTTATTGCTTATGAAGAAAATGAATAAAAAAGTCATTCTTGTAATGTATTTTTTTGTAATAGCAATTTCATTCTTCGGAGAGAATGAAGTTTACTCAATTATGTCATCGGCTTTTTTTTCACTTTTTATCGGTATGCACTTAATGATGACCATGACCTATGATGGATTGACTTCATGGAAACAATATGAATTAACCTTGCCGATGAGTAAGTACCAAATCATTTTCAGTAAGTATTTGACTAGCTTGCTTCTTGTTCCGATTAGTATAATGGGTACAGTTATCATTTATATCATTCGTTATGTGGTTTATCATAATTTTACACTTAGCCAGTTTGGTTTTTCTATCGCCATTGCAATAGCATTACCTGTTTTATGGTGTTCTATATGTTTAGCAATAGCACAGTGGTTTGGCTATATGAGCGTTCAGTATGTGAGAATGATTTGCACACTTCTCGTTATCTTTTTCGTAAGTAAAATATCAAAAGATATGGACTACGTTACTCAAAATTTGGTTAAAAATCCTATGTTGATTGCTATTTTTGTTTTGGGTATAGTAGTTGCATCGTATTTTGTTAGTGTTATAGGATATTCAAGGAAAAAATAAAAAGTAGAGACGCAAATAAAAGTAAGTGTCGAGTGGGTGCGTTTCCCTGTCTACGGAAATAAAACTCGCGACAAAATCTGAGAAAATGAGCCGGTGACAAAATTTTCCACTCTTTTGTCCGAAGTGCAAAAGCGAATGCCTAATCGACATTGAACAATTCCATATAACTGCTATTAAAACGCCAGACGCACAGCCGCAGAGCCGATAATACACAGTTCTTGAACTGTGGTTATCGGCTTTTGTATTTTCCTAATCATAGTGATGGCTTTTTTCTTCAAACTTCTTCTGAAAATACATTTTAAGCAGCATGATTCCCACATTGATAAATCCAAATGTCAAAATCAAATTCACTGGCAGATATTCTCTGATTACATCTCCAAGTACTGCAATCCCCGAAAGACTTCCCAGCAAAAACATCTGTGAAATTTCATCCCACATTTTTTTGTATCTTTTTATTACTTTCACGATTGTTACCATAACGATTGCCAATATAAAAAGCACAGCTACAATCGCCAGAATCCTAATAATCCATGCTTCTCCGCCTGTATATGCTATTTTCTGGTTGAATCCGTTATCATAGGTTGGATGTACCAACCATTCACAAAATCGAACATACCACATGAATGGAGTCCTGAAAAAATCTATAAAGTCATTCTGAAAAGCATCATTCTGTACGATTGCAAACAGGATTACTGTAACGTATCCCATTCCCCAGAAATATTCTATATCCCTCATTTTTTCAGTTCTTGCCTTTACTTCTTTTTTTGCTTTGCGGATTTCCAACTCTGCACTTTTCTTTTCGTTACGGGCTTTGGCTTCTGCCTGTTCCATCTTTTTCTCTGCTTCTTTCTGTTTCTTCTGTGCTTCATCTACTGCTTCAACAGATGATTTATTCACCTGTATCTGCAGTTTAGAGTTCTGGTTCCGAACGTCTCTTATTTCTTCTTCGAGCTGCTCTTGCTCGCTCCTGCTCTTCAAACCATTCCTGTTCCTCAGATCGTCGTTGCTCTGCTGAAGCGATTGATTCAGCTTCTGCGTTTCGGACAATTCGATTGTCAGACGCTGAATTTCTACGGTTGATTTCCGAACTTCTTCTCGCAATCTCTGCCTGTCGGATAAGATCGTCTGTTTCTCTTCTTCCAGTGTCTGTATCTGCTTTTTCTGTGTTCGCATGAACTCTTTCGCTCTCTCGAAACTCTGTACGAGAATATCTCTCTCCACTTTGAGCTTGATTGGTGATTCCTCTGGTGTCTGCAATGGCTGCGTCAAGCTCTCTGTAATAGTTTCTGAGTTCTTCGTCCGATCTGCTGTCTCTGTTGGCTGAATCTCTGGCTTTTTGCCTATTTCTATCAAATTCATTCTCCAGTCCCTCCTTGCTGATGTCCAGATGGAATGTTTTTGACAAATTGCTATCTCGCACTTTCTTCCCATCCTGGTTCTGAAAAGTGATGTGCTTCCGTTTCTCTGTCCAGTTTACGTTCCATCCAAACTGTTTCATTTTTTCTATAAACTTTTCTTTGCTGATACAATTTTCCAGTACCTTTAATACCGCCATTGCACAGTCCGCTACAAAACTGTCCTTTACCTGCTGACGGAACAGATTATATTTGTCTTTGCTCCATGCAATGACTTCCCCTTTTTCAATCTGGCTTCCATTAAAGTGCTTTCCTTTCTCGGCAACTGTCAGTCCACGTTCCCGGCACATCTGATTAGTAAGCTGTTTCATCCGCTCCAGATCTTTTCTTGTATTATGCAGCTTTCTCCCATCTTCATAACTCACTGAATTAGTAACCAGATGGCAGTGGATATGATCTTTATCCTTATGCACAGCCACTAAAGTCTGGAATCCACTGAACCAATTTTCTGCAAACTCTTTTCCAAATTCTAATGCCTGCTCCGGAGTAATCTGCTCGTCCTTATGCCAGGAAATAATGTTGTGAGCGTACATTCTCCCAGAATCTTTATCCCACATCTTCTTTTCTTCTAAAAAGGTTCTATACACCAGATCATAGTTGATCTCATCATAGCAGCACGGACCTGTTACATAAGTAAGCAGTTCACTTGTCTTGTCCTGTCGCAAAACATATTCGATACAGTTTCTCATTGCTCCATGTGTATTTGTCCGCTTATTAATCGTCTTATTAATAGCCATATCTTTTCACTCTCCTTCCTGTATTTGAGAATATTTTTGTTGAGATAATACAGAATATCTTCCCTTGGCATAAAACCATCCGTATTCATTTTTCTTGCAATCTGATTCAAATTCGTAGCTGCACCACGAAGCTGACTAAGTATCTCTGCAAGAATCTGATTCAGCGTTTTCAGTTCTTCCACTTCCTCTGCAGAAGCAATTTTTAAACCTGCTATTGCATGAATTACAACCGCCTGCTGAGTCTGTCCAGACTCCTTTACTTTATTTTGGAGCAGATCATACTCTTCTTTATTCATTCGTATCGTTACTGTATAATTTCGTTTTCGCATAAATCTTTGTCTCCTTTCTCCACTCTATCTTTTTTATAAATCATTCATAACCTTTCCGGCAGGTAGATTAGCAGGGGATATATAAGGGAGTGCAACGCTCCCTTATACAGGTGCAGGACAGCGTCCTAGTCAATCAGTAAGTGTTCCGTAGGAATGTCCGGTGGACATTTCGCAGGAATACTTACGCCATTGACGTGCCGGGGTTCCAAGGGGCGGAGCCCTCTGGCAAGTTTAGGAACAGCCCAAAGGCTGGATCCGGTGCATAGTGGCTTGCCACTTTGCGAAACTTGCCTGTCATCTCCCCACCACTGAACTAGCACCAGTCAAGTAACATTTCTCCTCTGCGTTATCCAGCCTAAATAGAGATGACGGTGGTTTTGTGGTGCAGGGACAGACTGTGGAAGAAATAGAAAAGCTCCCATTTCGATAGATTTTCTCTTTCTGAAACTGGCTGTTCATGCATCACTCCGATGCGAAGTATCGGACAATCATGTGCCGTATCCGGCACTCTATTCTTTTCTTCGCCTTGCTTGTTCAATTCACCCATTTGCCAACGCTTTTCTGTTGTATTTTCCTGTTATTTCTGTCTTTCTTTTTTTGGATCTCTTTCCATTTCTGCTAAAAGACATAAAAATAGCAGTCATAAACATTTCTCCAATTCATAATGTCTGAAATGTCACCACTGCCATTGTCTTTTTCTGCTATTCTGTTTTTGTAAAGCTATTCCTTACTGTCAGTCTGTTTTCCTGTTACTGCTATTTCATAACCATCTAAAAACTGTCCGCAAAATCCAGTGCTGCATCCATATCAGCTTCTTTCTCCCAGTCCAGATTATCTTCTGTAATCTCTCCATCCTTTTTTCCATTGTTAGTATTCTGTCCGACAGCTTACTTTCTCCTACCGATTCTTTTACAAACGGTACAAGCATTTCCATCAGATTCTTCGCTATAGCCATCGGGGCAGATTCTTTCACTCCATCCCGGATAGCTGTTTCCACTCTTTCCAAAAACGCATCTTCCTTTTCTCTGGTTTCCAGATACGGATCTGCTTCATTACTGTACTCTCTGGAAAAATAATCGTTTAAAGCAACTACAACTGCTCTGGTGTACGATTTATATTTTTCCCTGTCCATCGTCTGCAAATATTCCCATGCCTGCCTGTCCTGTTCATCACAAAGGTTCAAACGGATATTTGTATTGATGATTTTCCGTTCTTTTCTCATACAAGCATCCCTCCGTTTCTCTGGATTTTCCTTACGGTCATTGCTTCATAGCCTTTCGCTGTGGCACAGATGTCCCGTACAATTGTCACCCGGCTCTTGTCATATTCTCCAAAATTCTGGATCATACAACCGCCACCGCCGACCACATACAGACGCATCAGTTCTGGATTATATTCCCGTTCTCTCAGCTTATGGAAGATTTCTTTCGTATAATCTCCGGCAGCTTTACGAATGACTGTCAGATATTTCTCACCAATATCTGCTGTCCCGGTACGGATCACCTGCTCAATCACCAGATCGTCCACCACTGTTCCCAGTTCTTTCAGCAGGGATTCCCTTACAGCAAGCACACACTGATGCGTTCCATATTTCTCTGTAAAGCATTTCTTCTCTAATGGACGGAAATTGTTGATATACATGATGTTCATAGTTCCGTTTCCGATATCCACAAGCATGTTGATTCCTTTGAAATCCTGTAAGCGATAAAAGGCTGCTGCAAATCCCTGTGGGTAAATGTCAGCACCTGCAAACTCCACATGATACTCTTTATTGCGGAATATAAAATCCACGCTTTCATTCTGGAGGAGATATTTCTGGAAATCTTCTTTCTGTGTAGCTACCCAGGTAAGCGGAAGTCCGGCTGCAATGTGCACCTTCGCCTGATTCATTCCTTTCCCATCCAGTTCCCTTGCGATAGCCACCAGTGTCAGCACATAATAGTCCTCATCCTGCGTTTTCTCTGCACAGAACTCCTTGTGTTCCTCTCCGATCTGGTAATACATGCCATTGTAAACAAGAAGATTATTCTGGAAGATTGGCTCCTTGTCATATCTGGCTACACCGGATGGAAAGCATCTGGTGGCTGTTTTCATGTTTCCATACCCATGATCAATCCCGATCACCATAACTGTCTCATTATTGTTGTTTTTCATCATTCTCATAATCATACCTCATACTTTCTTAATATTTATTTTTGACTTTCTCCCAAATTCGGGAAAAACCTATATTTGTATCAGCTAAAATGTTGATACATAAAAAGGGCAGTCAGTGTAAAAAAAGCAAAATTTTATGTACTTTGGCAGCTATCTTTGTTATTTCTCCTGCTCCGGTAACATTTCTTTTTGCTTATTTTGCCCTAAATGCCCTTAATTCCCTGATTCATATTTAACTGTAACTGTTTATAATCTGTATCTGTTTCTTCAAAAGGTATTCTTTCTTCTGGATCTACAGGACAAAAATCTTCTTCCTTAACTGCAATATCCTGATAATAAAACTCACCATTGTACTGCTTCAGAAGGAAACCTTTATCTGTCATATTCCTGAAAAAGTTAGATTTACCATGCCCCTGTCTGCCATTCTCTTTGCAGTATTCCTCATACATATGGAACACTTCACTTCGTTTCAGACGTTTTCCTTTGGCACGCACCAATGACTCATCAATAAAAGCACAGATACTATCTGACGTCCGTTGCACTTCTCTTACACATTCTTTGCTGTGTTCGCTCTCCGTGAACTTTCCCTGTTCGTACAGATTTTTCAATGCAATCATCGCCATATGAATTGCATAATCAGATTCTGCCTGTACCTTTTCCTTTAAGTGCAGATCTTTTTCACCACTTTTTACTACCCGGTTCATATCGAGAATCAGTAGTCTACGGTAAAAAGCATCTGACTTATCCTCAAGATTCTGCGGCATTTCATTGGTAGAAAAAAGCAGCTTCGCATAAGAGTGGAAATGAATTGCATCCTGTCCTTTTTTCTCATAAATCAGTGTGTCCTCACCGACTGCTTTCTTTAATACATCTGTATTCTCCATTGCCTTGCATGGAATATCCGCACAGGCATTTAACAGCTTTCCATACATTCCAGTCGCATAGAATCGTTTATTTAAATCCTGTAAAGAAATGCTGGACATATTGGTGATTCCAACGACATGCTGGATCAGCGATACTGCCACCGACTTTCCTGTTCCACCATTTCCTTTCAGTGTAAGGAATTTCTGAAACTGCGTATCCTGTGTCATGCAGTATCCAAAATACTCCCAGAATGTCTGCTGTTCTTCTTTGTTCGGAAGAGAAGATGCAAGATACTTTTTGATATTTTCTCCACCTTGTAACACCTGCTCACAATCCTCTGGATAATAGGGAAATGGTATCTGATTGATTGTCAGATAATCCGGATTGTGTTCCAGCATTTCACCCGTAACCGGATCATAATATCCATTTTTGAAGTTGATCCACCGCACAGGCTGTTTATTTAGTTCATATGCCTCTCGGTGAACTTTTGGCTGTGTGATCAGCAGATTATAGATTCTTTTGATCACTCCACTCTGTACCTGATCTCGATAGATCAGCTTCTGGATACGGTATTTCATTCTTACCCCATCATGGTCTTCCATGAAAACGCCATGCTCATAATAATACGGTGTGATTCCTACCACAAAAAACTGAACATTCTCCACCAGATAATCTACAATCTCCATATCCCGGACACCTTTCACATTTCCTTTTGCATCAAATAAGTGAAAACGACTCAGTTCCGGTTCTTCTCTCGGATCTCGTTCAAAACGCAGAATATACTGTTCCAGTAATTTCTCAACTTCTTTCTGATTATCCAGTTTGCCAAGATACTCTTTCTCTTTGAACAACTGCCAGCCTGCTTTTCCGTCGAGACCAGCGTCTTTGAAAAATGTCTGTAACTTATCATTCATCCACTTCACCGTACAGGCAGACACATAATGATAGGCACTCTGACAGCTTCCAGTAAATTGAATAGACCTCATTTCCTCTATAAAGGAATCTGCACTGAAATAATACCCGTCATCTTCCTGCACCAGACAAAGTGCCTGATAACCTGACATCACAATATTCAACGCTATATCCTGATTGTCCACCAGAAAGATATAGGTCTGTGCTGTCCCTTCCGGATTGGTTTCCATATAATGCTTCAAAAACTTCTTGTTCAAACTTATCACTTCCTTTCAGGCAAAGAAAAAGACGCAAGCCATATTTTATGACTCACGCCTTACTTCGCTCACAATATTCTATTTTTATCAGTTACTGCCAGATTAGTTACTGGCAATCCTTATACATAAATCAATTCCTTGAGAATAATCTCCTCCGCAATCGCTCTGTGCTGATTGGCAGCTCTTACCCATGCCATCTGGTCTTTCTCCTTATCCGGCAGCGGTTCTTTTTCTTCCAACTGTTTCAGAATTACCTCCTCCCGTTCCCTAGCTGCCTTGTCCACTTCCAGAAGATGCTCTCCAATGGTATCCTGTAAAAGCATCACCTGATACGTTGAATTTCGATGGTTTTTCAGATAATCTCTGCGTAAGAATCCATATTTGCCAAGTTGCTCCATCTGCTCACCGGATTTATAGGTGAGATTCGGGATCAGGTATTCATTTACATTTGTATAAGTCAGTTTCATATTACTGTGACCTCTCTTTCGTTTAAACTTTTATCTGTAACAAAACCAGATGTTCATGTTACGTCATTGCTACAAATCTTTCTTTCCATATCATTTTGAATCCAACCCGGGCAGATTTTCTTCAAAATCATGGTGAAAGTGCTTCGTTTCTGTGTCGGAAAAATGAACGGAAACACTTGATTTTACTGACTTTCTTCAATGTAACCTTATTATAACGTCCTCCCCCCATCCCACCTCTTCATTGGGATACTCCTCGTACCCCGGTAATGATCTGGCGCCTCTTCGGAGATAGGCTTTTACTTTTTCCCCATAGAGGTAGGGATCGTTTCCATTTACAATCCCCCATTGCATTAACAATGCTGCGGCTCCGCTGACAAAGGGTGCTGCAAAGGAAGTCCCTGTTACTGTTCTGTAACCACCGCCGGGTACGGGAGCAACTATGTTTACTCCAGGTGCAACCAGATCAGGTTTCAGATATGGCAGCATCCTGCTGCCCCTTCCGGAAAAATCCGCATAGGAGTCAACCAGCGAATCATATGCCCCAACTGCAATAATCCGCCGGGCAGTAGCGGGTATGGTCAAAGTTCCATATGCCCTTGGTTCATAAAACCCAGTTCCTCTGTTCAGTGTATTTCCACCTGGCAGCCACAGGTAATATTCTCCTCCCCTGACCTTTTTTCCACTTAGAATGATTTTCCAGTCTCCACTGTCCACATAAGTTTCCACAGGAAGGAAATCTATGTAGATTTCCTGTGTCAGATGATAGGGTCCAGGTTTTCCATAATAGATTAAAAGCTCTGTATTTCCCAGTTTGTACCTCTGAGGACCAAGCTTTTCATCTAAGGGGCCGATCCGGTTTCCGGATGGATTTTCAATATAAATGCTCATCTCGTCCTCATAGGATTTCCATAACTGCACATTTAATGTTGGTTCCCTACTGCTCACAGATAATTCTATCTGTCTGGTCTGTCCCTGTTTCAGGATTCCGCCCTCATGCAGAGGCTGATTGCCATTGTTTCCTGTACCTGTACAGATAACCAGACGTCCCGTAGAAGAAACCATATCTATATATGTTTCAAGAAGGGAATCTCCCTTATGTGACCCATAGTTATTTCCAAAACTGATATTGATAACCATCGGCCGCCCCAGAAACAATGACTGACGCACCAAATAATCAATTCCCTGTATCAGTTCGGTTGTTCTTGGGAAAGAATTTTCTCTGGGAATCCCCATTTTTACCACTATCAGGTCACTCTCATAAGCTACTCCCTGATTGACTCCATCGGAAGCTCTCCCGTTTCCTGCCGCGATTCCCAGCACTGAGGTTCCATGTCCACTGTAATCCACAGATGGAACAAGGCGCCTGCCCTGGTTTTCTCCAAGTGCAAGCGCCTCATCTATTTCTTCTTTCGTATATTCTGTTCCTGTCACATATCCCTGCGGTGGTTTTCCCGGGATACTCTGGTCCCACAGCCGCAAAATCCTGCTACTCCCATCTGCATTTCTGAAATCCGGGTGAAAATAATCAACTCCGGAATCGACTATACCTATCAGAATTCCTTTTCCTGTCAGCCCGTCTCTGCCAGTCTGCACTGTTCGGATACAGCTGGCTCCTTTTGCCTGAAATAGTTCAAAATAGAGTCGTTTTGGTTTTTCTATAAATTCTACCTGTACACGGTCTGAATAAGCATCAATTTCCGATTCCGGCAAAGTTACAACAGCATAGCCGCCAAGCAATGGCACTACCTGAATCCCGTTGCCAGCCAGACCACTCTCCGGACCACTGTATTTTACAATAATGTCCCACTGCCTCGAAGTCATATCATATCCTATATTCAGGTTCTCAGATTTCCTGCGTTCCTCTGGTGTCGCATCCATAGCCAGATTTAAGAGATTATCTATTTTCTGATCTGCCATAAACATTTCCTTCCGCTTCAAATCTGTCATACATTTAATCATACAGTCTGAAACCGCATAGTTCTTATTTACTATATTCCTCTATCACACAATTATGTTCCTTTGTTTTCTTATCATAATTCACACCAACAAGAAGAATATTTCCTTTATATTCTGCCAGACTGGCGCAATACTCCTTTTTCCCGATCTGCGCAATTGCTCCCTCTGCACTCTGATTCCACTTTAATTCAACTACCAGCGCAGGTTTTTCCTGAAATTTTCTTCGCGGGATAAAAACAAGATCCGCAAATCCTTTTCCACCAGCCATTTCTCTGTGAACAGTGTAGAAATTTCTTGCTGCATACAAGGCGAGCGATATCGTATAACTTAACGCATTCTCATCATTGTACTGTATATGAGATGTCTCGAAATGTGCCTGTCTGATTCCTTCCGCTACCTGCGCAGGTCTTCTCTGCCAGATTGCATTGAGTGTATCTGCAGAATTCTTCAAAGCCTTTGAAACTTCTCCCCAGTCAGATGCCGCAACACTGTTCACATATTCTGTACGTACTTCACTGTTGGGTATTTTTACAATTTTGTTGTCATAATCATATGCAAGATACCCCAGATGAATTAATAAAGTAAGAACATCATCTTCTGTACGAAATGTTGCCATATCATTTGCAAAGCTTCCTGTATTTACCGGAACGCTTTCTCCTGCGATCATACTTAGAATATCATCTTTTAAGCCTTCAAAATTCATGTCAATGTATACTTGTAAAGCTTCAAATGTCTCTGTCTGGTTCCAGTAATTCCCTATTTTTCTAAACCTCATGCAGCTCACCACAGAGCGTGGACTGTAAATAGACAAAGCTTTCTCAAAAGAATATCCGTCATACCAACTTTTCACTTCCTGCATATCCATGTTGTATGTTTTACATAGATTCCTTACTTCTTCCTCTGTAAATCCTACATACTCCGCAAGTGGTCCCGGATCGATCATCGAAAATTCATCAAACATATTCAATGCAGAATGTGTTCCATATTTCTTAATCGGAAGAATCCCAGTCATATATACAAGGGCAAGATAGCCTTTATCTTTCAGTAAATCTCTTAAAAAATCCAGATACTTTTCCTGTGCTTCCCGGTCTGTTTTATATTCTCTGAAAATGCAATCCCATTCATCAATAACTACGACAAACTGCCTCTTTGTTTTATTATAAACATCCTGCATAGTTCTCATCAGATTGGTCTCATCAAAATATCGAAAATCCGGATACTTTTCCAACAGATCCCAGATCACACTTTTCCTAATCAGCGCAATCATTTCTTCTACTGTATCGCTCTGGCTTAAAAATTCCTGCATATTGAGAAATATCGTATCATATTTGTTTAAATATTTTTTAAAACTCTCACATGATGCAATTTTGAATCTTGAAAAGAGTTCTTTTGAATCAGCCTCGCAATTGTAATAGGCAGCGATCATGTTAGCTGTAATAGATTTTCCAAAACGGCGTGGACGGCTAATGCAAATATACTTTTGTGTTGTCTGAGCAATCGAATTCAGATATTCTAAAAGCTCTGTTTTATCTACGTATATGCTGGAATTTACTACTTCCATGAAATTATTTATATCTGGATTTAAATAATTTCCCATTCCGATTTCACCTCCGCATTTATTTTGATTTTCCTTTGCTTCTTATTATAAGGCATAAATCAAAGACAGGCAATATTTGTCTTACTTATCCCCATCTATTCTGGCATCGGCAATGATTGCGCCCCGAAAATATTAATTAATTGCCATAAATTATATATGTCTTTTTGACTATCTTTTTATATCTCCTTAAATGTCCGCAAA
>OGJD01000289.1_pt1 | contig 47436 bp, 43 predicted proteins | sample 1571971 | NCBI WGS metagenome assembly OGJD01 (sample SAMEA2582117, study PRJEB24529) | metagenome | biome: Human gut stool | place: China | collected 2011
TTTTTTTTTTTTTTTTTTGGGGGGGGGGGGGGTAAGAGAGTAAGAATACGGGCGTTTGGAAATGTCTCATGCCCCCTAAAAACAGTCCGTCATTGTATAACACTTACTCTAAGGCTGTGTTTTTTCAACGAAACAATCGTACCTCTTCGTCATTTTCAAGGAGGAAAATCAATCATTCCACTGCGTAATTTTGTGGGTCAAGACGGCGCTCCACAAGCTCTATCATGATATGGATGCACTTAATGTGCAATTCTTGCACTCGATCAGCCCACTTGCCAGCGGGCGTCACAATACTGACATCTGCAAGCTTTGTGATCGGGCTATCAACTCGGCCCGTCATGGCAACAACTTTCACCCCACGCGCCTTCGCGGCTTCTGCTGCCTTGATCACGTTTGAGCTCGTCCCCGAAGTCGTAATGGCGAGCAGTACATCGCCTTCTTGACCATGCGCTTCAACATAACGAGAGAAGACGTAGTCATAGCCATAGTCGTTACCCACACAAGCAATGTGGGAAGCATCTGCTATAGCTACTGCTGGGTAAGCGCGACGATCGGAGCGGAATCGCCCTGTCATCTCTTCTGCGAAATGCATGGCGTCACAAAGGCTGCCACCATTGCCACAGCTCATAATCTTACCCTTAGTCTCAATCGCATCAGCCATCAAATTGGCCGCATCAACCACGGCCTCCAGAGTGGTTTTATTTGCCAAAAGAGCATCCAAAGCCCAACGAGCCTCGGTTAATGCATTTCGAACCACATTGACTGTCATCTTCTTGCCTCTTGTTATTCTTTGTATGACTTAATCGGAAACATCCTTCCGCGCATAGACTGCGTTAGCAATCGTGTTCAAGTCAGTATATTTAATCTCAATACCCGTGGGAAGGCCACGTGCGAGTCTCGTCACGCGAAGCTCTGGAAAGCGTTTTTGAAGTAAATCGATGATGTAGTATGCAGTGGCATCCCCTTCTGGGGTATAGCTCGTCGCGATCACTACCTCACGAAGTTGGTTCTCTTTAAGCCCCTTCTCTACTCGCTCTAACAACATCGGTAAACCGATTTCCGTAGCCCCTTGTCCCTCGATGGGATTGAGATGTCCTGTGAGAACAAAATAAAGTCCGCCCCAAGAAAACGATGACTCTAGTGCTTGCTGGTCAGCCGCACTTTCCACCACACACATGATGGAATGATCGCGTTGCTCATCCCGACAAATGGCGCATAACTGCCCTTTTATCGTGAAGGAGTTGCAATGTGGACAACGTCCGATATTTTGTCTAGCATCAGCAAGGGCCGCCTCTAGGGGAGTAATTCTGCTCTCTGAATCTTTGAGTAACCAATAGGCTACCCTCTGGGCAGAGAGAGGACCTAGTCCAGGCAACTGTTCAAGCTCGTGAATCAGTGCTGCCAAAGCTGGCGCAATTTGAATCGTCATCGTATTTGCTCAAAAGCGTTCTTGTTGCACGCTATACAAAATGCTCTCTTGCTGAGCAACTAGACACAGCTAAGAGATTTTTTCCGATTAGAACGGCAACTTCATGCCCGGGGGAAGGGGCACAGCTTCGCGAACCATCTTTTCGTTCGTGTCTTTGCAGTTCTGCAGGGCGTTGTTAAAAGCAATCATCACCAAGTCTTCCAAGGTTTCTGGATCTTCTGGATCGATTGCAGAGGGATCAATATGAACGCGGCGACATTCGTTCTGACCACTGATGGTCACTTTAACTGCGCCACTGGCAGCTTCACCCTCAAATTCCATGTGAGCGATTTTTTCCTGCACTTCGCCCAACTTCGCTTGCATCTTTTGAGCCTGAGCCATCAAACCGCCCATTCCAGCTGAAAAACCACGCATACTGTGTTCCTTTATTCACCATGAAGGTTAGTGTTGTTCTTTAACCGTACTCTCTTCGAGCACAGCCCCTAATTCTGTCATAAATCGGTGCACCAGGGGATCTGTCTTGAAACGTTTTATGCGATCCTGTTGCGCTTTAATACGTTCTTCGGAGACTTCTTCTCCCACCGTTTTATCTGTCAGTTCACCCACTTCAAAACGCACGAAAAATTGATGCCCAAGATACTTAATAAATTGGCGCTCTAAGTACTCACGATTGGCTTCCGTTGCAAACGCTGCCACACTCACGCGCAAAACAGCCTGCGTTTTTCCAAGGCTCAGCACCTGTGCGTGGTAGGCCAAATTTTTCAAAGGCCCCTCTAATTTTGCCCCATCAACCATTTCCCGCCAGTTCAGCGAATCTTTGGCTTCGGTGATGATTGCACCATAATCGAAGTCGTAAGATTCCGGGACTTGCTCAACTGGCGGCTCATTCTCCCCAGGGGGCTGGTTCATCGTCAGGATCCTCAATGGATTGAGGCTCTGATGTCTTTGGTGGTTGAGGTATCGGTCCTGCTTTGGCTAGCTCAGGTACCACTCGTTCAGATTCTACCCTCTTCACTGCAGGTGCTACCTTAGGAGAAACAACCTCCTTTTTAGGTTCAACCTCAGTCGCGGTTGGAGAGATAACGGGTTGCACAACTGCTGCACCCTCCTGCGCAGTCTTCACCTTTTCTGCATCTCGAGCAAGTACCTGATTAACGCCTCTTACGCCGGTCGGCTTAAAGGCGAGCATGCGCAACAATGTCATGGTAAAGCCCGCATATTCGTCTGGAGCCAAACTCAACTCGTTACGACCATGGATGGCGATCTGGTAGTAGAGCTGCAATTCTTCAGGGCCAAATGCTTGCGTCAAGCGTTTGAGTACTTCAGCATTAACCTCTTCTTCGAGCGAAACGCCTGGAATTCTTTGTAAGAGCGCCACATTGTGGAGTAAACCCGCTAAATCGCGAAGAGCTTGCGCAAAAGAGACACCCTGCAAAGACATATTGTCTGCAATTTGAATCATCGCAGGACCATCCCCTGCAATCAAGGCATCCAAGATCCCTGTTAGACTTTCCTCGCTACTCATACCCAACATTTGGCGCACGGGTGTCGTCTCGATTTTGCTTCCACAAAACGCAATCGCTTGGTCTAACAAGGACAAGCCATCACGCATGGAGCCACGAGCCCCATTAGCAAGTAGTCGCAAAGCAGGTTCTTCATACTTAATTTTTTCTTGCGCAAGAATGTTTTCCATATGAGAGACTATCCCAGAAGGCGTCATATTGCGCAAATTAAACTGTAAGCAACGAGACAAAACCGTGATAGGCACTTTCTGCGGATCTGTCGTTGCCAAAATAAACTTGATATATTCTGGCGGCTCTTCCAAAGTCTTCAACATGGCATTAAATGCCGTTGCAGATAGCATATGCACTTCGTCGATCATGTAGATTTTGAAGCGACCTTGGGTAGGTGCGTACATTGCCTTGTCTAGCAACGCAGTAATATCTTCTACGGAACGGTTCGAGGCCGCGTCCATTTCAATGTAATCGGGATAACGACCTTCATCAATCGCACGACACGCCGGACAAACGCCACAAGGATGTGCTGTGATATCACCGTTACCATCGTTGCCTTGACAATTGAGTGCTTTCGCAAAAATACGCGAAATCGTGGTTTTACCGACACCACGTGTCCCTGTAAAGAGATAAGCATGGTGTAAGCGCTTCTCTGACAAGGCACGAGTGAGTGCTGTTACCACATGATCTTGACCCACTAAGGTCTCAAAATTATGCGGTCGCCATTTACGGGCTAGCACTTGATAGTTGCTACTCATGCGAAATTCCTACGTTTATGGGTGGCTGTTCACAGAAAAGCATTAGCGTGAACAACAAGTTCTCTTATTTTAGCGGATTGAGGAGACCACGCTAAGGCTCAATCGGTAGAAGAACGATTTTTCTTTTTTAATTACCACGGAAAAGTGTAGACGAGAGCGCTTCTTTTTCGAGCCTAAGTTTTGCTCAACTCTTCCTCTATGCCTTTTCCAACATGGAATAAAAAATAGTATGTACTAAATCCAAAGCTCTCTCTCGACCGATTGCAAGACAAAAATGGCCAACAAAATAAATAGGGTTCCGCCAATTCGATAGATCCACTGCGTCATTGCCTGACTCTTTAAAAGCACACGGTAGTGAGACGTCACCAAGCTGTAGCCCGTATGAATCACGATCACTAGCAAAAAGTACGTGCTCGTAAAGCCAATAAACTGCGGCAGGTAGGCAAGCTTCGTATCAATAAACTGGGGAAAGAGTGAGAGGAAGAACATTATGAGCAGAGGGTTCGTCATCTGCAGCGTAATGCCTTCCATGAAAAAGGGGAACGGGTGAATGGCGTTCGGATTGTTTGATACTAAAGGGCGATGCTCCTCTTCCCGGCTTTTAATCACCGTATCTAAATCGACGACTTTCACACGGAAATTTTTAATTCCTAGCCAGACCATATAGGCTGCACCAAGAATACGCAAAGCGTTATAAGCAGAAGGACTTTGTGAAAGGAGAATGCCGATACTCGTGGCGGAAAGCACTCCCATGATGATGGTGCCTGTTGCGGTACCAAGGATAGTCCACTTTGCACCAGTAAAGCCATAGCGAACCGACTTCATCAGCGTCATCAATACCCCGGGGCCTGGCGTGGCCACAGTAGTAGAGGCTGTCACTAGGAACAACAGGAAGAGTGACTGGTTCATGGTAATTACCACCGCATAGACTGGTCAGGACTATGGAAAAGCGTAAACGCTTTTCGCGAAAATGGCGAGCCTTATCCTCGGCACTACTGTACACCAGTATGGCTGCTTCGTTCCCGACCTGACCAGGTTCCTGAGGACAGCATGCGAGGGGACCCGCCAAGATCAGTATCATAAAGGAAAGAATTCATTTTTGCAAAAGCATCTCTTGCGCAATCTCTCATTTACGGGATGCAATGCACATCTTTCTACATTATGGAAATTAATATTCTTAGTAGGAAACAATCGCTTTTTCGTTAGGGATTCCCTCTTCAACGCTTTTCACTGCTTGCTTTTGAGGATTTTTTAGAGCACCAAAAGAACTTCGAGATTGCACTCTTTTTGGGGCTGTACCTTTTATGAAAAGAGCATTGCGGCGACTTTCAGCCACAGTTTTGACGTTGTACTCTCAACAAATTGTTTCATTCCGCTCTCATTTTTACGTTAAACAGTGGTACTATTACCTCCATCTCAGCTGAACACCTCTTTCAATAAAAGAGGAGTTTCCGAACCATTTCGTTCAGCTATCTGCTGTGCTCTCACTGCAGCAATTTCCGTTTGGCTTTTATCTTCTTGTGGGTCTGTCGACCTTCACAAATCAATCTAATTACAGTGCATCTAGTTAGAGCTCTCTCAACTTTTTTGGAAGCAATGAGAGGGCTCTTGGCTAGTGCTCACTAACTATTTCTCTGGAGTTTCTCATGAGTGGAATTTTTCACGTTATCGATAACAATTTTGAAGAACTTGTCCTTAAGTCTGACTTGCCCGTTCTCGTTGACTTCTGGGCTCCCTGGTGCGGTCCTTGTCGTATGATGGCTCCTCTCCTTGACGAGTCTGCTGAGACGTTTGATGGCCGCTTGAAGATTGTTAAATACAACTGCGACCAATCGACTGGCGTTGTCTCGGAACTTGGCATCCAGAGCATCCCAACTCTCGTGATCTACAAGAACGGGGAAGTGGTTGCACGCCACACCGGCGCTTGCAATCAGACCACCTTGGATAAGTTCATCTCTGACGCCCTCTAATCTATTGCGAGTGTAATGGTCTTGAGAACTTTCTAGAGTTTCTCAAGGCCTGTCTCAAACCGAGGCTTTCACTACACCACGCAAGAGAGATCGAAGAACTTATTTTTCGTCATCTTTCGTTATTCTCTTTTTTTAGCATCCTATGCATCTCTCAGACCTCAAATCCCTACATATCTCTCAGTTGCTTGACATGGCTTACGCTTTAGAGATTGATAACGCTCAGCGCATGCGTAAGCAAGAGCTGATGTTTGCCATTCTCAAGAAAAAAGCCAAAGGCGGAGAACAGATTTTCGGCGATGGCACTTTAGAAGTGTTGCCCGATGGTTTCGGCTTTTTGCGTAGCCCAGATACTTCGTATCTCGCTAGCACTGATGACATTTACATCTCTCCCTCTCAAATTCGCCGCTTTAACTTACACACTGGCGACTCCATTGAAGGGGAAGTGCGTACGCCAAAGGATGGAGAGCGCTATTTCGCTCTTGTCCGCGTAGACTCGGTTAACGGTCTGCCTCCCGATAGCGTCAAGCACCGCATGCTCTTTGAAAACTTGACGCCTCTTTTCCCTGATGAACCTCTTACTTTGGAACGCGACATGCGTGGTGATGAAAATGTCACTGGACGAATCATCGACATCATCGCTCCTATCGGTAAAGGTCAGCGTGCTCTTTTAGTCGCTCCTCCGAAATCAGGTAAAACCGTCTTAATGCAACACATCGCTCACGCCATCACTACCAACCACCCAGATTGCACGCTCTTTGTGCTTTTGATTGACGAACGCCCTGAAGAAGTGACTGAAATGCAGCGCTCTGTGAAGGGTGAGGTGGTTGCCTCAACCTTTGACGAACCTGCAGCTCGTCACGTACAGGTTGCTGAAATGGTGATTGAAAAGGCAAAGCGCTTAGCAGAAAGCAAGCGCGACGTCGTGATTTTACTTGACTCCATTACGCGTTTGGCCCGCGCTTATAATACCGTGATTCCCTCCTCTGGTAAGGTCTTAACAGGCGGTGTGGACGCTAATGCCTTGCAGCGCCCAAAACGCATTTTCGGCGCCGCTCGTAACCTTGAAGAAGGTGGCTCGCTCACGATTATCGGTACGGCCTTGGTCGACACTGGCTCTCGCATGGATGACGTGATCTACGAAGAATTCAAGGGTACTGGTAACAACGAAATTCACCTTGAACGTCGTTTAGCTGAAAAACGTGTTTACCCTGCCATTAACTTGAATCGCTCTGGTACTCGCCGTGAAGAATTGCTCTTGAAACCCGACACGCTCCAGCGCGTTTGGGCTTTGCGCAAGTTCCTCTACGACATGGATGAAATTGAAGCGATGGAGTTCTTGTTGAGCAAGATTAAGAGTACGAAAAACAATAATGAGTTCTTCGACTTGATGAAGCGCTAAGAAAATTGAGGAGGGAATTTTCCCTCCTCTTTTTTTGACTTTTTAAATCAGCCAATCCCCGCCCATACCCCACTCTCGTGTTGTCGCCAGTGGTGTCTTGGAGACGGTGGGGCCAGGAATCCCCTGCGCACGCTTATAGGCATTTGCAAAAAAACGATGAACAATGTCGTTGACTTTAGCTTCGCCATAGCGCTCTTTGAGTTCTTCAGCGGCACCTCCCTTCAAAAGGGTATCGACTACGATCTCAATCTCGTCATAGGGTGGCAAACTGTCGCTATCGAGTTGTCCTTCTCGCAATTCTGCTGAGGGGGCACGTTCCAAAATTTCCGCCGGAATCCAATCGCACCCTGCTCTAGCATTGCGTGAACGGCAAAGTTCGTAAATTTCACGCTTCCAGAGGTCAATCAGGGGCGCGTAACCTCCTGTGATGTCCCCATAGAGCGTCCCATAGCCCATTGAGGCTTCCGCTTTGTTACTTGTACACAAAAGGAGTCGCCCTTCTTTATTTGCCACACCCATTAAGATGAGCGCACGAGCACGTGCCTGAAGGTTCTCTTCGGTGACGTCCCACGCCGCCTTCCCAAAAATAGGGGCTAACGTCTTCAACGAAGCATTAAAGATCGGTTCAATTGATATCGTCTCAGTCTCAATCTCTAAGTGATCTGCCAATTCTTCTGCACATCGAAGGCTCTGCTCCGAAGTGAAGCGAGAAGGAAGTAAAATACCCTTCACTTTATCTGCGCCTAGCGCATCGACTGCTAGTGTTGCCACAAGCGCGCTATCGACGCCGCCAGAGAGCCCTAAAACCACACCCTTGATGCGATTTTTCGTAACGTAATCACGAAGCCCCGCGCGAAGTGCTTCATAGGTATCGTTCAAACTGCAGACGGGGAATTGGGCCGTTGTTTGATAAACTCGTTTGACAGTAAACTGCTTTTGCTCATTGATCTGCACCTTAAAGCGAATTGCGCCACTTTGCCAATGTGGTAAAGGAACCACTTCTTCTTTGAAGTAATAGCCAGAATCCCCAGCGGCAATGTAGGTTGCATCACCACCAGCTATTGAGACAAAAAAAGTAGGCACATGAGTTCCAAGTTTTTCTACACGGTTTCCTGCTAACGAGGCGCGATGGATATCGAGAAGCGCACGGCCTGCAGCTTTCTTATGAATATCGAATTCGATACCTCCCCACTCCAGACTCGTTTCTCGTGGCAGTAGCGCGTATTCACCATGATGCGCAAAAAGCGTTTTTTCTTGTCCAGAAAGATCAATCACGCTCATGACTAAAGCGGTATCGCCCTGCGCAAACTCAACTACTTTTTCGATCATTGTGCTGTAATTCTCACGAGCTACTGGCCAGAAAAGCACTTTTTTGCCACTTACCCCTTCTAGTGACTTAGCTGGAATCACTACCAACTGGGAGCCTGCTACTTTGGGCAATGCGTCCAATATAGCTTGGATACCCTGAAAATTCTCAGCAAGTTTGCCTGTAGTGGAATTAGGTTGAAGAAGAGTAAGAGTAACGCCTGACATAGCTGATCCCAGCGTAAAAACAAAAACGAAATGTGCGTCGGTACGAAACGCAACACATACAGTTTAAGAAGATTCGATAAAAGAAAAGCCACGAGGAACACCTTGATACATCAAGTTTTGTTTCCTCACAGCTTGGCTAGGTTTATTTATCTTGTTGGCGAGCCTCAATAAAGGACTCTATATTAGCTAAGACGGTTTCTGCATCTGTTGAAGTCACGGAGATGTTTCGGAAACCAGCCTCATTCAAACGACGCACAATTCGTGGGTGTAGCGTGATCACATCACCACGAGTCGCCCACTCTAGTGCACCGTCGACAGAATGGAAAGCTAGTACCATCGCATCGACCGCATCCGTACTCGTGATATAGAGAATCGGGGGTTTCCCAGCAATAGCTGCAATGAGCATCTTCTTTTGGCGATTTTGTAAATTGAGCGGCACTCGCACATAAGCGCACATAGTGACCACGTCTGAGCCAATGCTTCTAAACTGGGTGGGTAACCACTCACGCCCCGTTTGGCCGCGCAGAAAGAGCACGCGAGAAGGAGCCCCCCGGCGCTTTACTAGTTCCCAAAGTGCTTCACTTCCGGAATGCTCAGCGTCGCCTTCTGGGGCCAACACCGACACGGATTCACCAAAAGTTGCTCTAATTAATCGCGCTGTTCCTTCGCCAACAGTGGCAAGAGTCACATGCGCCGGCCAATGATCAATCCAATGTGACACTGCCGTAACGGCGGCGGGGCTTGGCAAAACTATCATTTCCACGTCATCGAGATTTTTGAGCCGTTCGGCCAACAAAGCCTGCTCTTCTTCGCTTGGCAACTCAATAGTGAAAGAGGGCCAACGCCAAACTTCCGTATGCGAAAGTTGCTTCGTTTCGATCATGTCAGCGAGCAAATTATTCGCTTCGCCAGGACGCGTCAAAATAATCGGTATGTTAGAAGTAGCCATAGCTCTAGACACCCTGTAGTACAAGAAAAGGAGAGTTGCCTCTCCTTTCCCAGAAAAGTTCTATTCGCTCTTCACCAGTTAAGTGAGCACTAATTAACCTAAAACTGCTTTGAGAATAGCATCTGCGCCTTGTGCCTTCAAGCTCTGAACCACTTCCTCTGCAAGTTGAAGAGCTTGAGACTTCGAACCACGGACTTCAGCGCGAATCGCTTCGCCTGTGTGGTGGTTACCCACTAAAGCTCGCATCCATATTTCGCCATTCTCAATAATCGCATAAGCCGCGAGCGGCACCTGACACGAGCCACCTAAAGCACGAGACACCGCACGTTCCGCCAAGCAACAAACACGCGTGTCGTCATCATTGATGAAATGAAGAGTTTCTTTCAGGGCTTCATTACCAGACAAAATTTCAATCCCTAAGGCGCCTTGTCCAGGAGACGGTAAACTCACCGTATCAGGAATAATCATGCGGATTCTCTCACCCAATTCCAAACGTTTTAGGCCAGCAGTAGCCATCACAAGGGCATCGAATTCGCCAGCGTCAAGCTTACGTAAACGAGTACCCACATTGCCACGAATAGGACGCACGTCTAAGTGCGGGTAGTTCATACGAAGCATCAATTCGCGACGCAAACTAGCTGTCCCGACAACAGCACCAGCTGGCATCTCGTCAAGAGAGTTGTACTTCGGGGAAACGAATGCATCGCGCGGATCTTCTCGTTCGCTCACAGCGACCAGTTCAAACCCTTCGGGCAATTCCATCGGAACATCTTTTAAGGAGTGCACTGCCAAATCTGCTTCACCTTGTTGCATGGCTGCTTCGAGTTCTTTCACAAAGAGTCCCTTTCCGCCAACTTTGGACAAAGTCTTATCCAAAATCTGGTCGCCACGGGTGGTCATCCCGAGTAAATCAACTTGCATACCAGGATAGCGTTCACGTAAAACACGCTGAATATGAAGGGCCTGCCACATGGCAAGGGGACTTTCTCGTGTCGCAATGACACAACGTTCTAAAGACGTCATAAAAAACTCTCTTGGAAGAATAAGAGGGGGCAAAAAGAAATTTGAGCCTTCTACTCAAAAAATATCTTTGATTTTAGCAAGGCTGCATGTCGATTCGCTTAAGGGTTATCACGAGAGGGAAAAATTTCGTAGATCATCTAGACCAAATTTCTTAAGTCTACACTTGCAAGTTGTTGAGCTATCTGGGATAATCCTTCCTTTCCCAGTTGGCACGTGGGATGGCATGTCTGTTGTCAGACCCGACAAATTCGGGCAAACTCGCAAGGCCGCCAGGGCGACCGACATCATAACTAGGAATTTTTTTAAAATGAAAAAAGACATTCACCCGGAATACCGCGAAGTCGCTTTCGTCGACTTGTCCATCAACAAGACCTTCATCATCCGTTCTGCTGTTCAGACGAAAGAAACGGTTGAAATCGACGGTGTGACTTACCCGCTCTACAAGTTGGATACCTCCTCTGAAAGCCACCCCTTCTACACCGGCGCTCAGACCCGTATCGTTGAAGCTGGTCGCGTTGAAAAATTCCGCGCCAAGTTTGCTGCTAAGAAGCAGGCTCTCGACGCTGCTGCCGAAGCTGCCAAGGCCAAGTAATACTGGTTGCATATTTCCGACTGATGGGAAGTTAATTTTGTTCTTCCCATATCATCGGCTGAAGGACAGTTTCCGACCCCGTCGGACTGTCCTTTTTCTTGTTTTATAGATCGTCTTTTTCGAGGCTCTACTCAAAGTGCTATCTCAACGCTCTACCCCCATCAAACTCTCGCAAGAAGCAGCGCTTAAACTTCCACGCGCGGGTCTCTGGCTCGTCTTGGTGTGCTTTGCGTTCATTGGCTTTTTCGCCGATGATCTCTGGACTCCTCGAGACATTGATAGCTTTGGCGCTGCCTGGCTTCTCGCCCAACAACCACTTTCCGCTTGGTTGATGCCGATGGGGTTTGGAGAAATGTTGACGGAAGCTGGCCCTCTTACGACATGGCTCTCTGCTACGTTTATGCTCACGGTTGGTGAACAGGGTTTAGGTCTTCTCTCTAATATTTTGTGTTTGCGTCTTGCATCAGTTTTCTGGTTTACTCTCTCGACCTTCGCGATTTGGGAAAGCGCCTACCGCCTTGCCGTTCGCCCAGAGGCACAGCCTATTGCCTTTGCCTTTGGTGGCGAAGCAAGACCGAAAGATTTTGCTCGTGCAATTGCCGACTCGGCTGTTCTTCTATTCTTAGCTACCTTCGGCATTTTGACGCGTCAGCACGAAGCTGTACCTGATACCGCCTTACTAGCCATCACAGCACTTAACCTCTTTAGTCTCACAATCGCCGTGAAACGCCCGTTGATGGGGAGTATTTTGGCAGGTATTTCTGTCACCGCCTCTATCCTCGCTTCCACGCTATTTGCTGGTGTTTGGCTACTCGCACAATCTTTAATAGTGATTGCAACGCTCTCTCAATCGCCGAGAAAGCGTGACCTCTGCTTAGTTGCCCTGCTACTCTCCACTGGGCTACTCTTTTTGATTTGGCCTGCTCTTTCTTGGTGTATCGACTCTGAGCTCGCAAACCGTTGGTTTACACAGTGGGTACTCACCCAGACAGACTATTTTGGTCCAGCAGGACTATCGACTTACCTCTGGTTTGCAAAGCACTCTCTTTGGTTCTTATTGCCGCTCTGGCCACTTGTCTTAACAGGGCTATTCCGCTGGGGGCGTCGTTTAGGGCAGCCTTTCCTTTTTTTGCCATTGGTTGTTGTCGCAGTAACACTCTTAGGGGTGATTTTCTCCTCTAAGCAATCAACCGACAGTGTGTTCTTAGCCTGTATTCCTGCACTCACCGTACTTGCGGCTTTCAGTCTTCTAACCATTAAAAACGGCTGGGAAAACATTCTCGATTGGTTTGGCCTGACAATCTTTAGTTTAGGCGGTCTAACCATTTGGCTTTATTGGTGTGCTTGGTTGACTGGCTTCCCACCTAAAATGCATCAGTCCATTATCAATCTGGCACCAACGGTACGCCCTGAACTCGATCTCGGGTTCTTCTGTGCTGTGCTCGCAACGTTTGGGTGGATTGCTCTTGTCGTCTGGCGCTTAACACACCGTCCAGTCATCATTTGGCGTGGTCCCTGGATTAATGCTACAGGTATTACGATGGCGCTCGTGGTAGGCTTTGGATTATTCCATGCTCCAACGACCGAATTTCGTTCTTTGGTTCCGATTGCCCAAACTCTAGATCGGCTACTGCTTCAATCGGGGTGGCAACGTGGTCAATGTGTTCAAGCGATTAACACCCGTCCAGAAATGATGGCTGTTCTGCAGCACTATGGTGCTGAACCGCTCAATACACTTACGCATGAAACAGGCTGCACGCTTGCGATTGTTCGCCAATCCTCTTCTTCGCATGTTGAGTTGCCTGACTATGCTCCTTCCGCAGGACGTGCACGTTCTAGCGAAGTGTTCTACGTTGTCGACACGAATGCGCTAGCACGCAAACCAATCTTTACGAGAAAATAACGGCTCTTGACTTTTATGACTCAGCAGCACTTACCGCCACCAGATACGTCGTTCAAGGCGTTGTTTAAGCTGGGAGGCCCTATCTTTATCGCCAATATTTCGATCATTGGGTCTGGAACCATTGATACGATCATGGCTGGCCGTCTAGGAACGGAGCACTTGGCCGCGATTGCCTTAGGACTTGCCGCAACCATCTGCGTCAATATGGCCATTATTGGCATTTTACAGAGCCTCTCCCCCATCTGCGGACACCATTTCGGTGCTCGCGAATACCCCAAGATCGGCGAAGCCCTGCAACAAAATATTTGGCTAGGAATTTTCCTCGCCTGCATTGGTGTACCCCTACTACTGTGGACAGACCTCTGGTTGGGTTTAGGTAAGCCCACAGAGACGGTTGCAGAGATGGCCGCAGGCTACTTATTCTTTACCGCCTTGAGTCAACCTTTTGCCCTTTTTGCACGCACTTTTGTGTCGCTCAATGCAGCCCTCTCCAGACCTAACATCACCATGTGGATTTCTCTTGCTACCTTGGTGTTAAAAGCACCAGTAAATGGCGTTTTCATGTACGGTTGGTTAGGTTTCCCCGCAATGGGTGGGGCTGGTGCTGGGCTCTCCTTTGCACTCATGAATGTTTTGAGCTTTGTGCTCTTTTACATCATTTGGCGGACTGATTCTTTCTACGACAAATTCCGAGCACCCAAACTAAGCCTCCCAAATTGGGCTCTGATTAAAGAGCAGCTCCACATTGGGATCCCTATTGGGCTTTCCACCTTCTTTGAAGTCTCAAGCTTCACTGGTATGGCAATTCTTGTTTCGCGTTTGGGGGCAGAAACGATTTCTGCTCACCAAATCGTGGCAAACGTCACGTCCATGTGCTACATGATGCCACTATCGCTTGGGATTGCAACAACAGTATTGATTTCTCAGTCTCTTGGTGCACGTTGGCAGTCTGTTGCGTATTCCGTCTTAAAACGTAGTCTGAAGCTCGCGCTAATTCTCTCCATAGGAGTGATTACGATACTTTACTTTGCCCGTGAACAGATTTTGAACTTCTACTCCACTGATCCCAAAGTGGTGGCATTAGGCGTTTCCATCTTGATGTTTGGGTGTTTCTACCACGTCTTTGACGCTTTGCAATGCGTTGGATCCTTTGCTATGCGAGGTTACCGTGTCACCACGATGCCAATGATTATCTATGGCATCATGCTTTGGGGGGTTGGCTTTATCGGCGGCTACTACATGTGCTTCCATGGCGAAGCTTTTGGCGGTCCTTATGGCGTCTACGGCTTCTGGGGTGCAACCACTTTAGGTTTGATCCTCACAGGTATCTGTCTCTCAATTATGGCCCTCTTGATCGGACGCCATATTGCTAAGAACGATGAACACTCTGCCGAGGAAATTGCTCGCGCTCTCAAAGAATCTGTTCATGGTGTGCTAACAGCCAAGTAACCTTAGAGAAGTTGGTCTATATCGATAAGTGCCCAGACGTTAAGCTTTCCTGGGCACTTTTTGTTTTAAGATTAAGCTCTATAAGGAGAATTCAACCAACCTCCTTGGTTGATTAAAGAAGGAACATCATGCCTACCATACTTTTCGCCAGTCCGATTTTCGGACCTGTTGTTAGTCGTCGTTTAGGGATTTCTCTCGGAGTCAACTTGTTGCCAGCCGATGGAAAGCTCTGTAACTTCGACTGCATTTATTGCGAGTGTGGATTTAATGAAGAGCGTCGCCCAGATTCCCGTATGCCGAGCAAAACGCTCGTCTTGACCATGCTTGAAGATAAACTCAAGGTCATGGAAGCAAAAGGCGAACTTCCCAATACCATTACCTTCGCTGGCAATGGCGAGCCAACGCTTCATCCAGACTTTCCAGTAATTATTGATGAGACGATTGCTCTACGTGACAAATATGCCCCTAAGGGCAATATAAGCGTGCTCACGAACGCGACGCATATCGACCGACCCAAAGTATTCGCTGCGCTAGCAAAAGTTGATAGCCCACTACTCAAGCTCGATACAGTCGATACTGACTACATTGATGAAGTCGACCGCCCTACAAGTCGCTATGACTTGCCAAAACTCATCAAATGTATGAAGCGTCTAGGCAGAAAAGCGGTCATTCAAACGATGTTCTTACATGGAGTTTCTAATGGAAAAGATGTGAGTAACGTAAGCGACAAGTTTGTCACTCCATGGCTTGAAGTCGTCAAAGAAATTGGTCCACACTTGGTGACGATCTACACAATTGATCGAGAAACGCCGCGACATAACCTCCAGAAAGCCACTAAAGAAGAGCTCGATCACATTGCGAATCGTATTCGTGAGGCGGGGTTAGAAGTGACTGTTAGTTATTAATTCTCTTTTTTGTGGAGAATTCTTCTAGGAATCCTCTAAATTCATTAGGCCGGATAACGGTTTTCCTGCAAGGCGCGGATACGATCTTCAAGAGGTGGATGAGACGCAAAGAGCGAACCAATACCTCCAGAAATGCCGAAGCCCTTCACCGTCCCAGGCAATTCGTTCGGCTGGATCGAGCCTAAACGCTTCAAAGCATTAACCATCGGCTGCGGGCTACCCAAGATCTGAGCTGCTCCAGCGTCAGCATGGTATTCACGCCAACGAGAGAAGTAAGCCACAACCATCGAAGCCAAAAAGCCTAAGCAGATATCCAAGACCAGGGCTGTGATGTAGTAACCAGCGCCTGGTGCATCATCTTCGTTACGAAGAATTTGACGGTCGACTACCCAACCAATCACACGAGCAAAAAAGAACACAAAGGTATTCACCACACCCTGCAAGAGAGTCATCGTGACCATGTCACCGTTCTTGACATGAGAAAGTTCGTGACCAATCACGGCCTCCACTTCTTCTCTGTTCATCAAGTTAAGCAAGCCCGTTGAAACCGCAACTAAAGAGTTGGAACGAGAGGCGCCCGTTGCAAAAGCATTCGGTTCGCCACCATAGACGGCAACTTCAGGCATCGGGATACCCGCTCGTTCAGACTGACGACGCACCACATCAACCAAGTAAGCTTCAAGACCTGGTTGCGGACGATTCGTATCGATCATTTGCAATCCCATGGTCATCTTTGCCATGGTTTTGCTCATAAAAAGAGAGATAAGCGAACCAGTAAAACCTACCACCATAGAAAAGATGAAGAGGGTCGAGAGGTTCAGCTGTGCGCCAGCCATCGTACCGAAGTTCACGCCCAAAACGGCCTGAACAATCGTCAACACGATCGAAAGCACAACGAAAACAGCCAAGTTGGCCAAAATCAGAAGACCGATACGTTTAAACATACAGTCAAATATCCTTTGTCTTTGTAATTGTTAAGTGAAAAACCACTTGGAGTAAGAGAGAATCTTTTCCTTGGGGTCATACAGAAAATTGTATTGAACAATTTGGTCTAACTCAAATGTCGAAAGAACCATCATTGTAACAATTTACATTGGAGGAAAAACACGTTCTTACGCATTATCCTGCCCTATTGAACCACATACAAGCGGTATGAGGCTCCATTACATGATGTTTTCATACACTTTTTGTTTTTTAGGGTCCGTCACGCGGTACGGTGGAAAACTATCCCAGCTCCCACAGCCCAAACAGTGCCAAGAAAAGCTCGAGGCCATAAAGCCACATTTTGCACACTGGTAACGCGACTCTTTTCGGGCTTGTTTCTCAAGCAACGTTAATAGTAGTTTAGATTCCTCGTCTTGAGGAGTCCCCTCTTGGCGAAGGGCGATCATTTGTGCAAAAGTGGAAAGAGATGGGCTCTTCTTCAAAAGTTCTACAACCTTTGTCAAAGCAACTTCTTGACCTTCCCATTGAGCAAGACGATTAATCGACGCTTGAATTACATCAGTTTGCGTGCTGGAGGCAAGGGCACTGTGTAAAAGCTTAACCGCTTCAATACGCTCTCCTCGCTTATAGAGTAAATCGGCAATTTGACCAATCACCAAAGGCAAATAGTCGGGCGTTTCTTTTGCTACTCCTTCCCAACGCTCAAGCGCCTCTTCCTCCTCACCTTGCAACAGTAACAAAGCTCCCATAGCAATGTTAGCTCTCGGAGATGTCGGCCACTTTTCCAGGGCTCGAGTTAAATGCTCTTTGGCAAGTGGGAGGTCCTTTTGACGAATTGCCAGCTCGGAAAGCTCACAATAGTAGTGGGAAATCTCATGCGAGAGATTCAACCCAGCTTGCACCTCTAAGCGATGCGAAATATCAATCGCAGAAGTCCATTCGTGTTCAATGCAGTAAATGATCAAGAGAGCCTTTAAAGCGGTTAAATGTTCGGAAGGGTTTTCCATTAACTGGCGATAAGTTGCCTCGGCTCGATCGAAAAGCCCTGCACGCATGTAATCTTCACCCAACTCTTTGAGTGCGCGAACGCGTTCAGCTTCTGGGATATCTTCCCGATGCACTAAATGGCTGTGTAGACGAATCGCTCTGTCAAACTCTCCACGACGGCGAAAAAGAGCCCCTAACACATGATGCAATTCAATCAAATCGGGGTCCAAGCGGACTGCCTCAATAAGAGAATCCACAGCACGTTCTGGATGTTCGCCAGCCAGTAAAGCAATCGAGCGTGCATAAACCTCGGGAAGATTCATTGCCGAGCGATCACGCTCACGAACATCAAGCCCTTTTGCCCACCAACCAGCTGCAAAAAAAATTGGAATAAAAACGAGATACCAGAGTTCGGATTCCATAAGGTGGAGTTCCATCAAATCTTATTTTTGTATTGTGCGCCTTTTTAGCATGAATAAAAAGACCTTTTTTCATGCTAAAAAGGCTGCGAGCACTTTCATGTCGCAGCCTTACGCTAAAAATCACTCACTAACCAGAGACAGTGATTAGGGAGTTTCGTTAGCCTCAGATGCCAATCGATGGAAATCCACCGATTCGCGCATGGACTTACCAGGGCGAAATTGGACCGTATAACGGGCTGGCACCGGCACTGATTTACCACTGCTCGGATTGCGCCCTATGCGACCCGGACGATACCTTGGCATAAACACACCAAAACCGCGAATTTCAACACGCCCCCCCTGTTCGAGGGTCTTTTGAATGTTATTCACGATCAGCGTGACAACTTCTTGTGCAACTCGATCGCGCACTTGAAATTTAGTTGTCAAAGCACCCGCGAGTTGCGATCTCATTACGACAACGTCATCCATGGGTTACCTCAGGCGTCCGATTACTTCTGTTCAAGTTTTGCCTTGAGCAAAGCACCCAGGCTGGTCGTACCAGCGGAAGCATCTTCTTCGCTATTCAAGCGATCGAGAGCGTCACGGGCTTCCACAGCATCCTTAGCCTTGATGGAGAGCTGGATGTTGCGGTTCTTACGATCAACGCTAAGAACCAATGCTTCAACTTCCTGACCTTCGGACAAACGAGTGGAGGCATCTTCAACACGTTCAGAAGCAATTTCGCTCACGCGCAAGTAACCTTCAACGTCGTTACCCAAATCGATCACAGCGCCCTTGGCGTCGACGGACTTAACAGTACCGTTGACAACGCTGCCCTTGTCGTGTTCGCTCACAAAATTGGAGAACGGATCACCAGAGAGCTGCTTAATGCCCAAGGAGATGCGTTCGCGTTCGGTATCGATACCGAGCACGACAGCTTCAACTTCATCACCCTTCTTGTACTGGCGAACGGCGTCTTCTCCAGATTCGTTCCAGGAAAGGTCAGAGAGGTGAACGAGACCATCGATGCCACCAGGCAAGCCAATGAACACACCGAAATCGGTGATGGACTTGATCTGGCCGCTAACCTTTTCTCCTTTCTTATGGGACTGAGCGAAATCTTCCCAAGGATTCGGCTTGCACTGCTTCATGCCGAGAGAGATGCGACGACGATCTTCATCGATGTCGAGAACCATGACTTCCACTTCTTCGTTCAACTGAACGATCTTGCGAGGATCAACATTCTTGTTGGTCCAATCCATTTCAGAAACGTGGACGAGACCTTCGATGCCAGCTTCAACTTCAACGAAGGCACCGTAGTCGGTGATGTTCGTGACCTTGCCGAAGAGGCGAGTACCCTGCGGGTAGCGGCGAGCAATACCGAGCCACGGATCTTCACCCAACTGCTTGAGACCCAAGCTGACGCGATTCTTTTCCTTGTCGAACTTAAGCACTTTGGCTTCGAGTTCCTGGCCAACCTGCACAACTTCGCCAGGATGGCGCACACGACGCCATGCTAGGTCGGTGATGTGTAACAAGCCATCAATACCGCCCAAATCAACGAAAGCACCGTAGTCAGTGATGTTCTTGACGATACCCTTGACGATAGCGCCTTCCTGCAACGTTTCGAGCAACTTGGCACGTTCTTCGCCCATATTAGCTTCGATAACAGCACGACGGGAAACAACAACGTTGTTGCGCTTGCGGTCAAGCTTGATAACTTTGAATTCGAAGGTCTTGCCTTCATACGGCGTCGTATCCTTGACGGGACGGGTATCCACGAGGGAACCCGGCAAGAAGGCGCGGATGCCGTTGGTCATGACGGTCAAACCGCCCTTGACCTTGCCCGTAACCGTACCGGTAACGAGTTCACCGGATTCGAGAGCCTGTTCGAGGTTCATCCAGGCAGCAAGGCGCTTGGCCTTGTCGCGGCTGAGGATGGTATCGCCGTAGCCGTTTTCAACGGATTCAATAGCGACGGAGATGAAGTCGCCCGGCTGAACGTCGATTTCGCCGAGGTCGTTCTTGAATTCTTCGACAGGCACATAAGCTTCGCTCTTGAGGCCGGCGTTCACAACCACGAAGTTGTGTTCAACGCGGACAACTTCAGCGGTAATAACAGAACCAGGACGCATCGTCTGGTTGGTTTCGCTAGCGGCAAAGAGCTCGGCGAAGGATTCGGGCTTGTTGGTTTCGTTGGTCATTGTAAAAAAAAGAAAAAAACACACCCGCCACACTATTGCTTTGGGTGGAGTTGATAAAAACGCCGTCTCGTGGGGAGACGGCACGAAAAAATAGGAATTTGTTATTTTAAGGCATTAAGCTTTTTCATTCCACCAACAAAGGATTTTTTTTACAACCTCATCAATACCCATTTCTGAAGTATCAAGGAGTTTTGCATCCTCTGCTGGTTTCAAGGGAGCGGTTGCCCGATGGGAGTCTCGCTCATCACGGGCAACTAGATCTGCAGTAATTGCATCCAAATCAGCTTCTTCACCGCGAGCAATCAGTTGCTTGTAGCGGCGCTCTGCCCGAACGCGAGCCGAAGCAGTCATAAAGACTTTCAATGTAGCCTGAGGGAAAATCACTGTTCCCATATCGCGTCCATCTGCGACTAATCCAGGAAGTTGGGCGGCCTTGACTTGTAAAGCCGTCAACCCTTGACGAACTCCAGGTACCGTTGCTACGCGACTTGTCGCAGCACTCACTTCTTCACTACGAATGGCTGTTGTGATATCTTCGTTGTTCAAGAAAACTCGACCGTCAACAAAGCGAGGAGCAAGCGATTTAGTCAGCTGAGTGAGCGCTCCTTCATCGTCTAATGCCACCTTATCACGCAGGGCCGCGTAAGTCGCAATACGGTAAAGTGCACCACTATCCAGATAGTGGAAACCCAAAGCACTGGCAAGACGCTCGGCAATCGTCCCCTTCCCGCTGGCCGCAGGACCATCGAGAGTGATAACGGGAATCTGTTGTGTCGTCATGTTAGTTCCTTACTCTTCGCGATAACCATGACGTAACAAACGCATCGTCACGAAGAACACATCAAGTAAGCACGCCATGTCCTGAGACTTGCCAATACTCACACGAATCCAATTGTCCAATCCGTAGCTCTTTAACGAACGCACAAGAATCCCAGCTTCACGTAAACGCTTGATCATGGTTGGCGCATCAGGCACCTCGAACATGACGAAATTTGTCTGCGAGGGGATGTACTTCACTCCCATACGCTCGAGTTCGTTTTCAAAGTTTTCACGCTCTTTTTGGTTGTTCGCCACGGTTTGATTCAAGAAGGATTCATCTTCAAGAGCAGCAAGAGCAGTCACTTGTGCTAAACGGTTGACATTGAAGGGACCTCGGATACGGTTCAGAGTTTCAATGATCGTCGCGTTAGCAACCCCATACCCCACGCGGAACCCAGCAAGACCATAGGCTTTACTGAAAGTACGAGTAATGAGTACATTGGGAAACTGTTCAATGAGCGTATCAGGATCTTCAAAAGCCGTTCCTGGTGCAAATTCTTGATAGGCTTCGTCAAGCACAACAAGCACGTCTGACGGGATCTGCTCGAGTGTAGCATGGAGTTCAGCCTTGTCGAGCAACAACCCTGTGGGGTTATTCGGATTGGTTAAAAACACCACACCTGTATTTGGCTCTTGTGCCTCTTTGAGTATAGCCGTCAAGTCGTACCCGAAATCATCTTTCACAGGCACTTCCACGCAGGTCGCCCCACGCGCTTGAGAGACAAGCTGGTAAACCGAGAAGCTGTATTGAGAGTAAACAGCACGCTTCCCTGGTTCCAAGTAGGCTGACGCCACGAGGCTCAAGAGCTCATCGGAGCCATTGCCATGGATGACTTGGTCTGGAGAAATATAAAGGCGTTCAGCAACTGCCTTTCTCAACGCAGAAACGCTCCCATCCGGATAACGATTCATACGAGTGAGCTCTTCTGTGACTGCTTTTTTCGCCGCCTCAGAAACGCCTAGCGGATTTTCGTTAGCGTTGAGTAACATCAAACGATCAGTCCTGATCCCAATTTCTTTAGCAATCCCTGACAAAGGTTTACCCGCATCATAGGGGTCAATTTGCGCTACATAATCTACAGCTTTCGGAAAATTTTCCACAATAAAACCCTCTCTCAACTTACCCTGCCATCAAGGACAGGATAAGAGCCAAAACAACGATAAAAATCTACAGTCTTTTCGACCTTCTGAAGGGCGCCTTGAACAGCTTTGTCCTCAAGCTTTCCTTCTACGTCAATATAAAAATTGTAGCCCCAAGTTCCGTTTCTCGCAGGGTGTGATTCGATTCGCACCATCTGCACACCATACTCTGCAAAGTACGAAATCACGTCGTAGAGGGCGCCAGGACGATTGGGCACAGAAAACACGATACTTGTTTTCCACTTAGTAACTTTTGCCTGAGGAAATGTGTCGGCGTGGGCACTCATCAGGAAAAAACGTGTTTGGTTACTTAAGCCATCTTGAATCGCTGGCGCAAGAATATTGACACCATAAATATCTGCTGCGCGAGCAGCCGCGATGCCTGCAACTCCACTTTCACTAGCCGCTCTACGAGCGCCTTCTGCATTAGAAGCAACAGGGATCTGTTGCGCTTGAGGAACATGCCCATGCAACCAGTGCTCGCACTGCGCTAAAGCCTGCGGATGCGCGTAAATCACTTGAATTTCTTCAAGCGAGCGAACTTTTCCCATTAGATTATGAATAATGGGTACCGTTACTTCGGCCACAATTATTAGTGAGGTGTTGAGCAGAAGATCCATTGCATGGGTAACTGTGCCATTTGTATTGTTTTCAATGGCAATGACGCCCCCCTGAGCTCGTCCTGTTTCTACAGATTCCAACACCGCATCGAAAGTCGCACACGGCAAGCGTGGCTCTTCGGAAGGGAAAAGCTTTAACACTGCCTCTTCTGAAAACGTCCCTTCTGGACCAAGATAGGCAATAGGTAGAGGGCTCAGAGTTGCTTCGTTAGCCATGACGTTGATAGAACTCCGTCAAGAATTTCGCTAATGCGTCAGCACCCTCTTGTGGCATGGCGTTATAGAGCGAGGCACGCATGCCCCCACGAGTGCTATAACCATTTAAGTTATAGAGCCCTGCCTGAATCGCTTCTGCCAAGAAAAGCTGTTCGAGGGCTTCAGTTTCTAAGCGGAACACAATGTTAATACGAGAGCGGATAGCTGGTGGTTGCAAGTCAAGATAGAAGTCCGACATGCTATCGAGTGCACTATAAACTGTGCAGGAGCGCTTTTGTGCACGTTCAGCCATCACTTCTACTCCACCTTCTTCCTGAACCCAGCGAGACACTAAGAGCGCAGTATAAATTGCAACCACGGGAGGAGTATTCGGAATACTGTCTGTTTGCGCGTAAGCCTTCCAACTCAGGAGTTCTGGAATCTTAGCGCTGATCGAGCCATACAGTTCACGACGTACGATGACCATCGTGGCCCCAGCCGTTCCCATATTTTTCTGCAAAGCCGCAAAAACGCAAGCATGACGAGACCAGTCGATCTGGCGAGTCAAGATATTGCTCGACATATCAGCGACCAAAACTGCAGCACCTAAATCCACGTTGGGAGATGTCTGGAATTCTTTTCCATCCACCGTTTCATTGTCGCAATAGAGCACAAAATCAGTGCCCTTCGTTGCAACTAATTTGTCAGAGGGAAGTTTTTTGTCATCGCCATTCCAAAGCACATAGGCTCTCGAGATGCGGTCAGCTTCGCGATAAGCGAGCCACGACCAGAGCCCCGTAATAATGTAGCCCCCCCGACAACCTTGCGTGCACAAATTCAGCGGAACAGCGGAAAACTGCATTGATCCGCCACCAGGACAAAACAGAATGTCAAATTCTGGAGGAACGTCCAGCAAATGGCGTACACGCGCAGTCAACTCTTCAACGATATTGCCAAAGAGTTGGCTACGGTGTCCAAGTTCATAGAGCGAATAACCGCTCCCTTCGCAATTTGTGGTTGCCTTAAGCAACTCTTCTTGCACACGGGGTGCAAGAAAGGTTGGGCCGGCGGAAAAATTAAAGCCAGGTTTATCCATCACTCAATCTCCTTGCACCAATGTGTATAAAGACGCAAAGCTATGTGTAGTTGTTATTTGCCTGTCGAATCGTCGTCAGAAGATTCGTTGCTTCCATCAAGCTCCAAATCATCATCTAGAGGAGTATCTTCGTCCTCGATTTCATCAACAGCGGTTGGAGTATCTGCATCTTCGGGCACTTCAATGTTCAGATGCTCGATTTCTTCATTCTCATCAGTACGTTCAGCACGGCGGATAGAAGCCACCGTATCATCGCCCAAGTTGATGAGGCGCACGCCTTGAGCAGTGCGGCTATAGACCGACACCTCATTAGCACGCGTACGCACCACCTTACCACTCTTACTGAGGATCATAATGTCATCATCTTCCTTCACGAGCGCAGCAGAAACAACGTTACCGTTACGTTCCGAAGTGGAAATGGCAATCAATCCCTGACCTCCGCGACCGTGTCGGGAGTATTCGCTCACCAGAGTTCGCTTCCCATAGCCATTTTCAGTAGCGGTCAACACGTAATCCGTGTCGTTATCGGTCACCAAGAGAGAGACGACCTTTTGACCTTCCTTCAAGCGCATACCGCGTACACCGTGCGCCGTACGCCCCATGCTACGCACATTGCCTTCATCAAAGCGCACGCATTTGCCCACATCACTAAAGAGCATCACATCATGGTGGCCATGGGTAATAGCAACACCTATCAGGTGTTCTTCGGGTTCGAGCTGAATAGCATTGATACCACGCAAACGAGCGTTACGGAAAAGCGTCAATTCCGTCTTCTTCACAACGCCGCGGTCCGTTGCCATCAAGAGGTATTGTCCCTCTTCATCAAGACTCTGTACGGGGAGGATGAAGGAAATACGTTCTTCAGCCTCAAGCGGCAACAAATTCACAATTGGGCGACCACGTGCATTCGACTTCCCTTCTGGGAGATCAAAGACGTCAATCGGGTACATACGACCCGTTGTGGAGAAGCACAAAATAATGTCATGGGTATTAGCGATAAAGAGTTCAGAGACTTCGTCATCCTTCGTCATTTCCTGAACTTTACGACCCTTGCCACCACGCATTTGGGCGTTGTAGTCTCCAAGTTCCTGACTCTTAATAAAGCCCCCACGCGAAAGCGTCACAACCATGTCGCGACGCGGGATCAAATCACGCTTATCGAAGTTAGGGTCACCCATCGGATCGATCGTAGAGCGACGTTCATCGCCATATTCTTCGCGAATAGCCTCGAGTTCCTCACCAATAATCGAGTTGACACGCTCTGGGCGAGCCAAAATGTCCACGCAGTCAGCGATGTTATGTAACATCTGGCGATACTCCTCACGCACGGCATCCTGCTCAAGGCCCGTCAAACTACGCAAGTTCATACGCAAAATGCTATCGATCTGCGGACGTGTGAGATAATAGAGGCCATCGACACGAATACCGCGCGTCATATCCATGTCTTCAGGGTAGAATTGCTTGATTTCAGCAGGGCTACGATTGAGTAACTCTTCAGACAGGACCATCGGCCAACCACGACCATAGAGCTGATCGGCAGCTTCTTGTGGCGTGCTAGCCGCGCGGATGATGCGGATGAATTCGTCGAGGTTAGAAAGCGCCACAGCCTGACCTTCTAAGAGGTGCCCCTGATGACGATATTTGTTCAATCGGAAAACTGTACGGCGAGTGACAACTTCACGGCGGTGAGCGATGAAGTGCAAAATCATCTGCTTGAGATTGAGAAGCGTAGGTTGACCATCAACAAGAGCTACCATATTCATCCCAAAGCTCTCTTGCATTTGTGTCATCTTGTAGAGGTTGTTGAGTACCACCTCTGGCATTGTGCCTGCCTTCAAGTCAATGCAAATACGGATCTCGGCGCTCGATTCATCGCGCATTTCCGAGATGCCTTCAATCTTCTTGTCGCGCACTAACTCGTGCATCTTTTCGTACATGATGCGTTTATTGACCATGTACGGGATTTCATCAACAACGATACGTGTGCGATCGCGACCAAATTCTTCCAAGTGAGTGCGAGCACGCATCACAACGCGACCACGCCCAGTGCGATATCCTTCGTGCACGTCATGGATTCCGAAAATAATCCCGCCAGTGGGGAAGTCAGGTGCAGGCATGAATTGAATCAATTCATCAACCGTGCAATCGGGATGGTGTAAATAGTGCAAGCACGCGGAAACCGTTTCTTTAATGTTATGGGGAGGAATGTTCGTTGCCATCCCCACAGCAATACCAGAAGAGCCATTAATGAGTAACTGCGGTAAACGGGTCGGCAAAACGACTGGTTCTTGCTCAGAGTTGTCGAAGTTCGGAACGAAGTCAACGGTATTTTCGTTGATGTCCGCAAGCATTTCGCTTGCGATTTTCATCAAACGTACTTCCGTATAACGCATAGCAGCAGGACTATCACCGTCGATAGAACCAAAGTTTCCCTGACCATAAATAAGCGGATAACGCAACGAGAAAGGTTGCGCCATACGCACCACCGTCATATAAGCCGCCCTATCGCCGTGTGGGTGGTACTTACCGAGCACTTCCCCGACCACACGAGCAGATTTCTTGGTCGGATTGTTATGTGTGTTCTTCAATTCATTCATCGCGTACAGCACGCGACGGTGCACAGGCTTAAAACCATCTCGCACATCTGGTAGCGCTCGGCCTACGATCACGCTCATGGCGTAATCCAAGTAAGACCGCTTCATTTCGGTCTCAAGAGAAATAGGGAGCAATTCGTTAGCAACAGAAAGCGGGGAAGACCCTTCGTCGGATCTGCCGTTCACTTCTTCCATCGCATCCGCATTCTCCAACTCGTTTTGATTCTCTTTTTCGTCCATTTAGGACCCCTTCCGATACTACGTGAGTAATAAGAAGCAAAAAACTTTGCTTTTAGTGCTTCTTTTCACTAAAACATAAAACTGAAACTTGCAAAACTGAGAGCTCTGCGCTTTTTTGATCCTTTTCGCGCTGATTTTTTATTCAGCCGAGGTAGCTAAATTACTCTTCAAAAAAGCGATCTCAATTTTCACATCATGAATAATGGATTCTATCAGGTATTAAGCCTTCACTTCCAAAGTACAATGTGAGGAAATTGCACTTTTTGCACACATACTCCAAAACATTGATAAAAGGAATTAGTAATGCTCATTGATACGTTGATCGAAGCCCGTTGGGTTATTCCTATCGTTCCCAAGAACACAACCCTTGAAAACCAGACTGTGGCCGTTCATCAGGGACGTATTGTGGATCTTCTGCCCATTGAAGAGGCTCGTCAACGCTATCAAGCTAAAGAGACCGTGAGTCTACCCACAAGCGCTGTCATGCCTGGCTTCGTTAATCTCCATAGCCACGCTGCAATGAACTTATTGCGCGGCCTAGGGCCCGATTTACCCCTCATGGATTGGCTTACAAAAGCCATTTGGCCCGTGGAAGGGAAATTGATGAGCCACGAATTTGTGCGCGATGGTTCTTATATCGCTGGGGTAGAAATGGCACAAAGTGGAATCACTTGCACGTCTGACCATTATTTCTTCCCAGAAGCTGCTGCTGAAGGCTTACGAGATGCTGGCCTTCGTTGTGCAGTCTCCGCATTTGTGATTGGCTTCCCAAGCGCTTGGGCAAAAAACCATGCCGAATATCTCAGCAAGAGTGAAGTACTAATTGAATCCTTCAAAGGCAACGAGTTCGTCCGTACAACCATTGCCCCTCACGCTCCTTACACCGTGAGTGATGACAGTTTGCATCAATGTGCAGTGTTGAGCGAAAAGTACGATATTCCTATTCACATTCATCTCAACGAAACACAAACTGAAATTGAAGGCTCTCTCAAAGAACACGGTATGCGCCCTACTGACCGCCTTGACAAGTTAGGGCTCGTCAATGAACGTTTAGTGGCAGTGCATAATGTGCACGCTTCGGAAAGTGAATTGAAGCGCTTAGCCGACGTTGGTGCATCAATGGCACATTGCCCGTGCTCCAATTTGAAACTCGCTTCTGGCTTTGCCCCGGTAGCAAAAGCCCTCAATGCAGGGGTCAACCTTGGAATTGGTACGGACGGTGTAGCAAGTAACGACAAGCTGGATATGCTCGGCGAAACTCGTCTTGCTGCGATGCTCGCCAAAGCAGTTGTGAACGATACGACGAAAGCCACTGTGGCAGATATGCTCGAGGCAGCGACTTTAGGGGGCGCTCGTGCACTTCAGTGGGACCATGAGATCGGATCTATTGAAAAGGGTAAGGCGGCAGACTTAATCGCAGTTAACCTTGAGAGCGCCTACACGATCCCTGTTTCTGACCCAGCTACACAAATTTTATATTCAGCTGATAGAGAAAATATTACGCACACCTGGGTAAATGGTTGCTTAATAGCAACGAAAGTTGCACAGAAAGAGGGTAAAAAGTTCGATTCTGATCAAAACTTAGTGGAATCTGTGAAATTAATTGCACTAAAATGGCAAAATAAGCAGTGAGATATTCATTGAGTTGCGTTATAGACTAGCGTAATCTGTCAGAATCTGCCAGAATGTGCATATCGTCGATCAATGAATATCGGATACAATACTGGCATCCCGCCCGCATTGTACTCAGTCAGCCTGTCTCCTATAGGATTTGACTTATTGGTTGGCGGGCCTGCTGTTAAAGGTTAAACTGGATATTTGGATGCTGGCCTCAGTGTTAACGCTGATGAGGTCGGCGACAAATCGTCCATTCCGTTAAAGCTTCCTGTACTTTTTGAGGATAAAAACAATGAAAACTTCTCTTAAGCTCGGTGGTCTTGTTGCTGCCATGATGCTGACGGTGTCGGGCGCTTCTTTCGCTGCCGACGCCACGAGTCCCTATGTTCACTCGACGGATGGTCAAATCGTCAAGAACTCCACCGGTCTTTGCTGGCGCACTGGCTTCTGGACTCCTGCTCTCGCTGAAGCCCAGGGTCGTGATGGCGAAGGCTGTACTTGCGATGCCGACATCCTCACCGCCGCTGTTTGCGCTCCGGCCCCTGCTGCCGCCCCGGCTCCTGCCGCTAAGGCTGCTGAAAAGGTGACGTTCGCCGCTGACACGCTCTTCAACTTCGACAAGGCTGACTTGAAACCCGAAGGCAAGCGTGTTCTCGATGACCTCGTTGCTGCTCTCGCTGGCGTTGACGTTGAAGTCATCCTTTCTGCTGGTTACACCGACCGCATTGGTAAAGATGCCTACAACGAAAAGCTCTCCTTGCGTCGTGCTGAAGCTGTCAAGGCTTACCTCGTTTCGCAGGGTGTGGATGCCAACTTGATCAAGACCGTTGGTTACGGCAAGGCTGATCCAGTCGTGGATTGCCCGAACCCCACCAAGAAGGGTCAGATCAAGAACTTCCGCGAACTCGTTCAGTGCCTCGCACCGAACCGTCGCGCTGTGGTTGAAGTGGTTGGCTCCCGTCCCGCCATGTAATAGAGTATGAATGTTTGGTTCTAATACTATTTAAGCGAAAACCCTCGATCTCTCATCGAGGGTTTCGCATTTTCAAGACCGCTCTTTGAAAATTTTTCTCTAGACCTTCTTTTCCTAAACAACCACTCTTTCCTACGCTATGACCATCAAACTCTTTCTTTTTGATTTAGACGGCACTCTCATTGATACCGCGCCTACACTTGTAGCGGCGGCAAACCGTGTAATTGCAGAGGCTGGTGGTACTCCGCTACCATTGGAAATTCTACGTCCCCTCGTGAGTAAGGGCGCTCCTGGTTTATTAGGTAAGGGGCTAGGTCTCACAAAAGAGCACCCAGATTTTCTCCACCGCCGCTCCCAGTTTTTGTCCTACTACGGTGAGGATATTTCGACCGGCACCGTCCCTTTCCCGGGCATCCTTAAGATGATCGATGCTCTTCGTGCACTAAGGGTTTCTGTTGGGATTGTCACAAATAAGCCAGAAAGTTTGAGCCTTCAGTTACTTAAAACACTCAACATTCGCAATCGCTTTGACATCGTCCTGGGGTTTGATTCGCCTGGTTGCGCGATGAAACCTAACCCCGCCTCTTTGCTTCAAGCGCTTAAATTGACTGGCGTACCCCCCGAAGAAGCTCTTTACGCGGGCGATGATGAACGTGATGTCTTAGCCGCTCATGCCGCTGGTATGCAAGTCGCTTCCGTGGCTTGGGGTTACAGTGATGGCAATATGTTGGATTGGAAGGCCGACTGCCATGCGCAAGCTCCTTCAGACCTCGTCGACTGGGTGAAGCGCTTATTAGCTTAATTTCGAGTATCTAGAAACATGGTCCTTGAAGCGACAACGCTCCCAGGCATCAGTTAGTTATTCTTTTTCCACCCTTTGTCAAAAGGGTTTTTATTCACTTTTTTCCATGCCTTCTTTATTAGCAACACTGGACGTTTGTCAACTCGATGTCCTTCGCAGATTCGTCCATCATAAATGCTCTGAAGACGTCGCAACATTTTGTATTGGATGTACGCGCGAAGAGTTATACCAATACCAAAAAGAATTCATCAGTAATCTGTCAAGATTTGGCCCCATTAACTTTGCGCCGAAATATCTTTAAGAAGCAAAAAACTTCACTTAAAGCCACAGTGTTAAAACTCTTTTTGCCTGGTGGTAAACTTTACGGTCTCTGTCTCTCTCGAAAAAAGCAACTGGTACGTTTAAAAAAAGACTTTTACATCAACATTGCCTTGCCCACATTAAGTCAGTGGATGCGAGAGTTTCACAAAGAAAACCAAGAATTGGCGAAAATCGTAGAACAACTTCGCCAACAAGAAAAGGATGACCTCAAAGAAAAAGTTTTAAGTCTCATTCTACCTGGGGGTAAGCTCTCCGAACTTACCCGCGAGGAGCAAAAACAACGCTTGAAAGAAGACTTTGGAATTCAACGTTCTACAACCACATTGACCCATTGAACAGCGGACTTCTATGAGAAAAATCAAGAAACTATACAAAGCCCTCAACTGCAAAGAGAAATGATGAAAAAGAAAGTTTTATCACTTGTTATGGGAAACGGAGAGCTGACTAAGGTTTCTATGTCTTTGCAAATAGAACGTTGGGAAAAAGAGTTTGGACTAAAAGTCCCACTCACAACGCTAAATCGCTGGAAAGCCGAATATCGGAAGAAACACGAAGAAAGAAGTGAGCGAGAAAAAGTCAAAGCCATGAAAAGCCTATTTTGGAACTCATTCGACCTGATGGAAAACTCGCCGATCTTGGGTTAAACACACAACTCAAGCGTTTGGAAGAAGATTTTGGGATGAAAATTGGACAAACTACACTAGTTCGTTGGAAAAAGAAATATCATATTCCGTCCCAAACGGAAAATCTTCAGCCACAATGGGACGCCACGAAAAAGCTTGTGTTAGAGCTTGTCACGCCCAACGGTCTCCTTTTTGGCCTCAGCGGTTCTGAACAAATGCGGCGCCTGCAAAGAGACTACGGGATCAAAATTGGGCGAACTACATTTGAACGTTGGAAAAACGCATACTTCAAACAGTCCGAAGAAAAAAGCAGTTAAACTTCCGTTTTTCTGCTATTCAAGAGGCTGAGAAGCACAGAACTTTTAACTAAAAACTCAAAAAAATGTTCTGTGCTATAATCATCTATCTTCACATGGGGGCGCCTTGGTTTCGACGGGGACGCGGACGCTGTGTGTTGCATGCCGAGGTCGCAGGATCCTCGTAAATCACTTGCAAAAAATACAAACGCCAACAACAAGCGTTTCGCTCTCGCTGCTTAATATAGCGAGATACCGCTCCTAGACTAACTCATCTAGGGGTCTGTTAATTCAGGCCAGCGGTATCATCCTCGAGTTCAAGCCCCGTAGGTCTCTCTATCTCCTCGGGTCGCTGGAGACACGATAGATAAGCCCCTACAGGCCCTCTTGCTGGGAATTGTGGAGGTCGAAAATCCAGAAAGCAAGCAAGCATGTGGATGATTCACCAGAAAAAGGTTTCCGGACGCGGGTTCAACTCCCGCCGCCTCCACCAACGGATTCATGATCCCAGCGGCTTATCGCTGGCTGGGATTGTTTATACGTTATTTCACCTAGAAAATCTCTTTTCTTTTCTCATCTTTGATTTATCTCAAGAATTTTTAAGCGATTTTTCTTTTTCTGAGTTACTATTATTTTCCATTTCTCATTTTTTCTCGTATTTCTCGAGAAGTGAAATGATCAAGTGACAGATAGAGGCTGCGATAAACCAATAGTACGCTTACATGGGGGCACCCGAATATGTAAGCCGAAAGGGGTTCATCGCCGAAACCCTCTGCTCGGCAGAGTAGAGGAGTTGGGGACGACTACTAAGAGAGTCGTCACTCCCGAAAAAGCATCATGTCTTTTTCGGAGGAGCTATCGATATCAACATTGGCCTGGTATTTTTTCCTTTTCAAAACCAGTCAACTTGCCATCGAAAATCAGCTGCGTTTGTCAATTCTCAATACAACTTAAAAATTGTTGGAGACAAACATCATGACCGATTCGGCCAATTCTAGTTTGCGAAGAAATCTACAAGCACGACACCTCACCATGATTGCCATTGGAGGGTCTATTGGTACAGGACTCTTTGTGGCCTCTGGCGCTACCATCTCTATGGCTGGTCCTGGTGGTGCCTTGCTCGCCTACGGCATCATTGGACTTATGGTCTACTTTTTGATGACCAGCCTTGGTGAGCTCGCTGCCTTTATGCCTGAGTCAGGCTCTTTTGCCACTTACGGCTCTCGTTACGTTGATCCCGCGTTGGGCTTTGCTCTCGGCTGGAACTATTGGTACAACTGGGCTATTACCATCGCAGTGGACTTGGTCGCCGCACAACTTGTGATGAGTTGGTGGCTACCTGACGTGCCAGGTTGGATCTGGAGCACGATCTTCTTAGGTGCGCTGTTCCTTTTGAATTCGTTGTCCGTCAAAGTCTTTGGCGAAACCGAATACTGGTTCGCTCTCATCAAAGTATTAACCGTGATCGTGATGATCATCACGGGACTTTTGATGATTATCGGCATTTTCAAAGATCAAACCCCTGTGGGTTGGGCTAACTGGGCCATTGGTGACGCTCCGTTCGTGGGCGGTTTCCCTGCCTTGATTGGTGTAGCACTTATCGTTGGGTTCTCTTTCCAAGGGACCGAATTGATCGGTATTGCCGCTGGTGAATCTCGTGACCCAGGTAAAACCATTCCGCGCGCTGTGCGTCAGATTTTCTGGCGAATCCTGCTCTTCTATGTTCTCTCGATCTTTGTGATCGGTTTGATCATTCCTTACACCGATCCTAACTTGTTGAAGAACGACGTGACTGATATTAGCGTAAGCCCCTTCACACTCCTCTTCCAGAAAGCTGGTTTGCTCTCTGCTGCTACATTGATGAACGCGGTGATTCTCACCTCTATTCTTTCGGCTGGTAACTCTGGGATGTACGCTTCAACACGTATGCTCTATACACTCGCTTTGAACGGTCAGGCTCCGCGTTGTTTTGCCAAACTAACGAGCCAGGGCGTGCCTTTCAAAGCCTTGCTTGCTACAACCGCTATCGCTGCCTTGTGCTTCTTGACCTCCATGTTTGAAAACAAGGTCGTTTACCTCTGGCTCTTGAACACGTCTGGTATGTGCGGCTTTATCGCTTGGTTGGGTATCGCTGTGAGTCACTATCGCTTCCGCAAAGGCTACGTCTTGCAGGGCGGTGATCTCTCCAAGCTACCCTATCGTTCGCCGTTCTTTCCGTATGGCCCGCTCTTTGCTTTCGTGCTTTGTATGCTCATCATGCTCGGTCAGAACTACGAAGCCTTCATCGGTGGCGCGATTCAGTGGGAAAGCGTGATTGCAACCTACATCAGTATTCCTATTTTCTTAGCTGTCTGGCTTGGCTATCGCATTGTCCACAAGACGCACTTCGTTCGTTATGAAGATATGCAGTTCACCCCTCCCCAGCACTAATAGTGAAAGGTAATAACTCATTGAGTAGCGTGAGATCTTTTGCTCTCACGCTACTTTTTTGCCGTTGCCTCCCCACTACCTTCCGCTTTTTACTTCTCTCAGTGTCCTTTTCAAGGAATTTTTCTGCATTCTTTTCATATGAAAAGCGCCAACGTCGTCAAAATGTGTAAAAATTAAAGCAATGCTGCTAAATACATGAAATTGTTGATATTTCATGCTGGCTGATTCCTAGGATAATTGAATGGCAAAAATCTTCACTATTACCGCCGCAACTGCTATTGTCGGCGTGGCATTGTATGCTGGTGCTGGATACGTCGCCGTCCCATACATTGTCAAAATTGCGCTCGAACGCACCATAAGTCAATCTTTGCACCGCCAAATCCAACTCTCTGACGTGAGTTTTGACCCGTGGACCTGGCGATTGGATATCGCAGACTTGAAAATTGCTTCGCTCTCAACCGATGCGAACGCCACGCCGTTGCTATCCATTCCCCTTTTGCGTCTTGACTTCTCTAAGCAATCTGTTCGTCATTTTGCTCCTGTTCTTGACGAGGTGACTGTCGACGGACTTAAAGCTGATATAGCATTAAGCGACCCTGATATTCGCGGGCTTCTTCAAAAAGATACGAAAGAAGGCTCCCCTAGCTCAAGTGCTAAGACTGAGAAAGGACTTCCTGACTTTGCGCTCTACAACATTACTGTCAAAAATGCAATGGTGCATGTGACGGACAAAGCCAAGGGGCTTGATCAGTCCATTACCGACTTCAATTTGAGTCTGCCTTTTGTGAGCACTTTACCTGGTTCACAAGAAAGTTTGATCACCCCTTCGCTTTCCTTCAATTTGAACGGAAGCACCATTTATGCCACGGGTTCGACCAAGCCTTTTGGATTTACGCTAGAGGCACGTCTTAACTTCAATGTGCGTGATTTGGATATCACTCCTCTCACGAAGTTGGTACCTTCTCTCAATACGCCTGTGATGCAGCTCAATTCTGGGAAACTCACGAGTAGCGTCACTGTTGTTTTCCGTAATCCCACGGGTGGTAATCCAGGACGCTTATTCATGAGTGGTACTGCGCAAGTGCGCAATATTAGTACCTCGCAAACAAACAACAATCGTACAGACACATTCTTTACGGTAGGAAATGCCACACTCAAAATCAAGCAACTTGACCTCATCAGTCGCAAAGCCGATATTGAGGCCGTAAGTGTAGACAATGTCAAGGTCAATCTTTCGACCGATAGCATCTTGTTTGCAAAGAAGTCTGAAACCACAAAGGGCGCCGCTAACACCTCGGGGAAAAAAGCTCCAGAGCATCCCAATTGGAATTGGACCCTTGACTCAATAAGCATCTCTAACGCTCAGGTCGATCTCATTAATACTGGGCTACGCAAGAAACCCGCGTTGAGTCTCTCAGAAACGAGCGCTGCAATCACTGGGCTCAGTTCTGATCCTGCCGCAGAAAGAGCTAATATCAAATTCTCGAGCAAGCTCTTGGGTGGTAGTATTGTTGCCCAAGGAGCTTTGGCCGGGAGTACGCTTGATGGCGCGGTAGATGTGTCGGTCAAGCAACTCAATCTTGCACAGACGAACAGCTTCATTCAAACTTACATGCGTGGAGCCCTCGCTGGGACACTGGGCTCTTCTCTCAAGGTGAACATCAACAAGGGTACGCCTTCGATCGCTGGACAAGTGACGCTCAATGATTTCAGCATCAAGCAAGGTCGCGAACAACCCTTCACGCTTAAAGCTCTTCAAACAAACATTGAAAGCATTTCTTTTGTTCAAAAGAAAGCCCTCATCAAAGAAGTGAAACTCATACAGCCTGCGCTACAGTTGACGCAGTACCGCAATGGGTTGAACTTTAACTTACTCTTTTCGCCACTGCTAGCTACCTCCGCTAGCGCTACAGCGACAAATGCCCCTGGAACAAAAGAAAAAGCGGAAAAAGAGACCCAAGATATCGTTTGGCATTGGGCTATCAAAGATGTGTTGGTCGGTAGCGGTTCGCTTCGCTATACTGATCAGACAACGCGTCCCAATATTGTGATGAACATCACGCCTGTTCAGCTCAGCGTGAAAAATCTCGATAGCCAAGCCAAAGCCCAAGCAACCTTCAGTCTCAATACAATCCTCGCGCAAGGTAAAGTCAATGCCAAAGGCGACTATAATCTCGAAGAAAACACGCTTCGTACCAATGTGGATACGAACAATATTCAGCTACATGATTTCTCGACCTTGTTGCTTCAAAAAATAGGCGTTGGCACCAAGACAGGTGTTCTAACGAGTAAAGGGATTGTGAGTTGGAATGCTACGGGTGAAGTGGGTTATCAAGGTGACGTTGAGCTCAGCAATGTGAGCTTTGTGAATACTCGCAACACTGCACTTGGAAGCTTCACAACCTGTAATTTAACAGGGGTGAACTTCAGTAAGAAGGACGATAAATCTAAAGCGATCATCACCCGTGTCGAACTCAATCAGCCTCTCGTCAAAGAAACTAAGAGAGTGCAAGAACTCGCAGGAATTGCTTCGATTATCGCTAAAGCGGCTGGTCACGAAAAAACAGCTGAGCGCTTGCAGAAAGCTGACCAAGCTTTCAATAATGCGAAACTCACGCTCAACAACGTGACCTATGAAAATGGGCAATTCTCTGCTAAGGGGCTCGATAGTAGTACCTTAGCTGGAAAGTTACTCGAAAGGATTGCAGAATCTTTGAAGAAATAACCTGCACATCCTTACTCAAATCCCAACTTCATCCTCCGCATTGAAGTTGGGATTTTTTCTTTTAAACTCTCTTACGCCAAGAAAAAAGACGACGAAATTGCCCTGCGGTTTGCACCGTAATGAGTCCAGCAAATACGCAAAGAGACCCGAATACAAAGGGAAGTCCGACTCTTTCTCCAAGCAGAAGAATCGAAAGTAAAACCCCAAAAAGTGGCGTCAGGAAAACAATCACGCCTAAACGCGCAGCCAGATAGTGACGCAAAAGTCCACACCAAACTAAGTAGCTAGCAAATGAGACAATGATTGCTTGAAAAAGCAGACTCGCCCAGCCGATAGTGCTTGATTGGAAGTTCGTTTCTTCCATAAAGAAGGCCACAGGGAGCAAGATGACGAACGCCGTTGCCAACTGCCAGAAAAGCATCTGTGTGGGCACAGCATTATTCATAGAGGTACTACGAAGGAAAATCGTCGTTAGTCCCCAAGAAAGTCCTGCCCCTAAACCTAAAATATCCCCAAACCACCACAAATCCCCTTGAGTAACGGGACCTTCCGCGAACAAAACTGGCAGTAAAAAGGCAACCCCAATCCCAATAAAAGCTAGAAAGAGACCGCCCCATTGAACGAGCGACAAGCGCTCTTCAGGAAGACGAATCGCCAATCCAATTGCAACAAAAAGAGGGGCAGTATAGAGAAGCACTGACATATGAGAGGCTGAGGTATAGCGTAGCCCCTCGGCAACAAAAAGAAATTCACCAGCAAACCCTAGTCCAACCAGAACGCCGTCCGTCCACTTCACTTCGAAATTCCATTTTTCGTGCAAGAAAAAATGGTTCCAAAGAAAGAGCAATAGTCCAGATACCCCAGAGCGAATACTCACTTGAAGCATCGGCGAGATATCGTTGCTTGCAGCTTTAATAGCAACCTGCTGCAGTCCCCAGATAAAACAGAGCACGATGCATATTAGAAAGGCTTTCGTGTCAATTGACTGACGTTGACTCGAAGAGGTTGGCACGGTTTTTCTCCACCACCAGAAAAAAAGAAAAGCGCCAGAAAAGGCGCGTTCATTGAAAACTACAATGTTTTTGTAGTGTCAAAAAGTTGGATTATTCTAACACTTTGAAGGCTGACTTCTTGGCTAATCACGCCAATGAGGAGTTTTCTCCCGCAGGGAAAAGCACTCTCTGCGAATTTACATCCGCAGAGAGTGCTAGGACTAACACGCTAGGAGAACGAGTTAGAAGATGACGGGATCAAAAACCCCAGCAAAGAGCACGGAAGCACGCAAGCAGAGGGCGCCGATAATTGCGCACACGCCACTCACTAACTTCAAACTAGCGCCACCCTTGAGATTACCTAAGATCACTGGAACAACGATACCAAGGCCTACTGCACCAGCCCAGAACATCGTGTCTCCAAGCATACCTTGTGCGCCAGCCACAGCACCTGGCGTACCAGCGAAAGCAACCTGCAAGAAAGCAAAGAGCACAATCGCTTCACCAATGTGAACCAAATTGGCCGTTAACGACAACCAACTCAACCCTTCATAGCTCAGGCGGTTCGTTGAGGCAAGGATTTCCACTAAACCGATCGCGCAAGCTAAACCAGAGAAGACCCAAAGAATTGGCAAGGAAGCGGTCGTCCAAAGAGGAATACCCACAGCCTGCGTCAACAAGAAGCCAGAATAAGCTGTTGCAGCTAAGCCTAAGACTCCGTTGAACCAGAGCGAATACTTGCATTCCAGGGCTCCATTGTTACCCTTCCAGACTCGGAACGATTCAAAAATCGTCACAAGACAGAGTACAGCCAGAATACAAATCCCGATAAACATCCAACTCGCGAAGTTAAACTTCCATTCGAGTAACGAATTGATTGCAGCCATCGGCAAGTTGAGCAGGCGATGCAAGTGCGAAAGCACAAACAAAGTCCCAACCACAGCCGAGATAGCAGAGATTACGAGTACCAGTTTGGAACGAAGCCAAACATTGAGTACTAAGCTCATCCCTGCGAGACCGATGAACCAAAGGAACAAGGCAATCGTCCATCCCCACTGAGCAGTGGTGACCTGATTTGTCAGAGTTACAAATTCGTATGTCATTTTGCTACCACCACAAAGAAGTTAGGTTTCGTTCCCTTATTGGGAAGGAGTTTTTCTGTACGAGTATGAGCGATTCGCTGAGAAATAGGACTCATCGGATCGTTTACATCGCCAAACATACGTGCTTGAGCTGGGCAAACTTGCACACAGGCAGGATTCTGACCCGAACGCACAAGCTCTTCGCAACCCTTACCCATACATTTCATCGGCAAGCCTGAATCAGGATGGGTCCAACGGCAGTCATATGGACAGGACGCTACGCAGTAGCTGCAACCGATACAACGACGTGGATCTGTTTTCACTTGACCTGTTTCAGGGTCGTGATAGTTCGCACCGAATGGGCACGTCGTCACGCAAGGAGCGTTATCGCACTGTTGGCACTGCACTAAGAGTTGCACCGGGTGACGAGCACGTTCCAGAGTAACTTTACGAATATTCGTTGCCAACCAGTTCCATCCTTCATTGGTACGTTCCATCATTTCCGGATAGTTGGTTTCTGCACAAGCCACGATACAGGCAGAACACCCGATGCACTGCGTCACATCGAAAAGGTGTGCCAATTTTTTATGATTTCCAGCCATAACCTTCTCCTTAGACGCGCTTAACACGCACGGATGTGTTGTTAGAAAGACCGCCTACAACTGGTTCACGGTAACCCGTGCAAAACCAGTGAGAGTTGATACCTTCACGAACCCAGTTGTAACGAGAGTCCTTAATGGTCTTCGTACGAACACCGCCCGAGAAGCTATAAGCAAAGAGCGAACCTGCAATCACGCGATTTGTGAGTTTCACCTTTGCGCGACCCTTCACGCCACTGTGTAAGGCTTCCAATTCGATCATATCTCCGGTTTCAATACCGAGACGTTCACCATCAACGGGGTTCATCCACACAGAACGATCGCCCAAGAATTCTGTCGGTCGATTAAACATCGACACGCCAGAGCTACTAGAGGAATCCTTACCACTCACGAGATAGAACTCATCGGAGTTGGGTTTAGGCTGTTGATAAACTTCCTTAGGAATAAAGTACTGCGGGACTGGGTGCAGCCCCTTATCCTGATACTTCGTTGCCACGAGGAAGGAGAGGATTTCTGGTTTACCAGTCATCGTGCCAAACGGTTTCTTGTATGGGAAGACATCAAATGCTTTCTTCTTCACACAAGACCAACCCTGCTTAGCAACATCAGCTGCGACACGGTCACCTTCACCAGGTTTCTTTTCGTTCAAGCCTGCTATGAACTTATTCCAAGCCTTGTCTACCATACCGTAGTACCACTTCTTGAATTCTTCGCGAGTCTTGATTTCTTTGTCGTAGCTCAAACGTTCAGCGGCGCGTTCCGGCCACGCACGACGAATAATTTCGCAGAACTGCCAGATTTCTTCGCGTGCATCACAATCCGCGGGTGGGTCGATACCTGCATCGTTGACCTGAACGTTGCCGTTGATATGCCACTTCACACCAGCGTACTCATGCCATTCTAAGAAGAATGTACAAGGAAGAACGTAGTCAGCGTAGTCCATTACTTCGTGTGGGAGAATATCCTGCACGACCACCAAATCCAAAGCCTTCAAAGCTTTAGCCAAGCGGTCAGAGTTGGCCTCACGATGAAACATCGTACTGCCAGTAATAAACGTGGCACGAATCGGATAAGGTTTACCTGTTTCAATGGCATCGAAAATGGCAGAATACGTGCCAGAACTTTCTGGATAAAGCACTTTGTCAAGCGCCTTCTTTTCACCACCTTCTTGCTTCCAAGTCTTACCCATTGGGCTCTTACCTTGGCCTTTATCCGCTGCATAACTAGCGCTCACACCTTTCATACCAGCGCCTTGCGTCACAACGAAACCACCCTTACGGTCCAAAGAACCCGTAAAAACGTTCAAGCAGCAAATTAAAGCGAAGATTTCCGAGTCATTACCGTTACGAGAGCCATACCAGCCATCGTCCACCACGCCACCCTGCGTAAAGAAATCGCGCGTCAACTGAACGATTTCGCCAGCAGGAATGGCTGTCACTGAAGCGGCCTTTTCAGGAGTCCATGGAGCGCAAGTTTCAGTAAACACCACGAAAGCGGTCTTCACTTCAAGAGCGTTACCCTTGGCGTCTTCCACGCTACCAGCAAAGTACAAATCAGCCTTCGTGCTGGGATCCTCATCAAAGCCGACAAATTCACCAGCTTCATTTTTCTTCATCCCTTGGAAGCGAATTTCGCCAGTAACGGAATCACGCACAGCAAAGTAACTGGCACGACCACCTTCGCGGAGCATTGCTTCTGTGACTGGCTTCTGATCGGCGGTCACCAAATATGGAGCGTTCGTGTGTTTAGCCAAGAAGTCAAAGTTCGCTAATTTTTCGTTGACCGCGATATTGAGCATCGCTTGGAGCAATGCCCCGTCCGTACCTGGACGGATTGCTAACCATTTCGAGCCTGTCAATGCGCCTTCTGGCATACGCGGATCAACAAAGACCACACGCGTACCTTTTTCAGCACGGGCGCGAGACACAACGCTATGCACGCCGATGGCGCAATTAAGCGTACGGCCCATTAAGAGGAGAAAATGGCAATTTTCATAGTCAGGCTCTACCTTACCAGCGCCATCAAAACCCTTACCGAAGACGAAGCGACGGCCAGCAATCGAAGCGGAGTTACAGGTAGAAGAGTGCATAATCAAGTTAGGAGTTCCAATCCCTGCTTGAAGCCAGGATTGTTGTCCTTTGAAGTTATGCGTTGTCATGGAAACTGCACGTTCGCCATCCTTTTCCACGATCGCTTTAACTTTTTGAGCAATTTCAGTTAATGCTTGATCCCACGAAATTTCTTCAAACTTGCCTTCCCCACGTTCACCCACGCGCTTGAGCGGTTTGCGCAAACGCAACGGGTTGTCCCATGTCCACATGGCGCCAGCGCCACGAGCACAGCAACCACGTTGTGGATGAGAAGGATTAGGCATAATGCGAACTGTTTCGCGAGAGACAGGGGCACCTTTCTTGTGCAACGCTAAGAGGCCACAATAACCACCGCAAACGTTACATGCACATGGGTGAGCTTCCCAACCTTCTTCTTTCAGTTTGTCCACTTCGGCTTGTACGTCAGCCCAGGGAGCCATTGAAAGAACGGTCGCAGCACCAGCTGCCGCACCGACAGAGCCTAGCATCTGACGGCGAGTGAGCGTGAGGTCTACGCCCAGCTTTTCGGTGTCTTTCATCTTATTTATCTCCTAGATGTTATCGGCCCGGAAAGTCGAAGGGGTGTGGGGTACAAGGAGTCAAACTTTCCAGACACACTTAGATTAAGTTAATCCTTAATATCTAGCCTTTATCGTTATCCATTAGACCTAAGATGGTTACCCTTTCGTATGAGAGATTTTTTGTTCTTCTTATCCCATCGGATGATGTCAAAAAACTTTGACGTAAGTCCGTTAGAGGATATGAAATTTCTATAAAAATCAAATACTTAGTTGAGTTTTTAAAAAAATTAATCTTTTCTTAAAACGCTATTCATTTATAGAATAACGCATTGTTTCGATTTGTTTAATTTAGATCAAAGAAAATAGAAAAACTAAATGACTCGCTAGAGTCGTTTAGTAAATACTTAACAATTCCCTGAGAAATTTTAGAGATTTTTTAGGCTTTTAAGGGCGTTATCCCTCTCCACTAGGGAAGGCATATAACCTTTTGATTTGTATGTCTTTTTTCTCCTTCTATTTCATTTTTTTGAGAAAGACATAGCAGAAAGTTCTTCAAAAGAAATTCTTGAAAGGACTCTTTTGAACCTGGCTGTGTAAGATCACTAAAAAGAGGTTAGGGATATTGCCCAGTTTGGCAAGCAAAAGCTGAATTTTGAAAAAGTGAAGAAAGAGGAGATACAGAAACAACAAAAGGTCGACTAAATCGACCTTCGTGACCCCCGATTAAGTTCATTGAGGAGAACAAGAGATTTGAACTCACCTGTATGGTAGGCAGTCCAAGGCGGCTCTCGATTTATGGTACTTCTTATAGTACTTTTAGCATCTTTGTGGCTTTACGCGACATTACACCGCTGTGCGATTTTGTAAGCGTTACGCAAAAAAGAAAGGGAGCGCGAAGCGCCCCTTCTGCCGGTGTGCGCCCATTCATGATGAGCTCGCAGAAACCCGGACGTTACACGAGGGGGTTCGGAAACCCGCTCGAGTGAGTCGCAGTGTACGCCTGCTTGGGCAAGGGCGCTTACTCGAGCGTACGCACGAGCGCATCGTGTCTCAATGCGTTTCGCTGTAGTAACTCTCCACCTTCGACAAGAAGCTCCGAACCCTCTGCGAGAAGTCGTTCGCACTTGTTGACTGCTTCTGCGTCCACGTCGCCAGCACGGGCGGCAGCTCGTTTCGCGGCGAGCTTGCGCACCCGGTCAAACTCAGCGTCAAGGTCACCAATGCGACGCATTGAAGCGTCGAGCTCATCATTAATTCGCTAATCTTCGCATACTCTCTCTTCCCCTGTTCAGCACGTTCAATTGCGGCCTGGAGGGCCTCCTCCTGCGCACGCTCTTCGTGATATTGATTCGTCACGTACCAGCCGCCAGCCGCGCCCACGATGAGTGCGATGACGACCGGCGAGCACCTCCCGACGATCGGGATTAATCGTAAAAGCCAAGTCCACATGAGGCCTCCTAGATGCCGTTCGGCAATAAAACTTTCAAGAGTGCCGCCAGACCATAACAAAGAACTACAAGCGCAAGAATTGTTAGAACCAACGATAAAAGCCAAGCTGGTACTTTCTTCACCAACACTTCAATCCCACGCCCTAAATTAATGTTAAACTTGTCCATGAATAGTTCCAGAACCTAGCAAAGAGAAGGAATGCAAAAAGGCCGTCCAGTTCCAGCTGAGTGGCCTTCTTTTTTGTCGGTCGCTTAGATGCTTTGAGCGTATGTCAAGCACCTTAACGACCGTTTTTTCATGTGCGCGTATATCAAACCTCCAACCCGGCGAGGCGGCCCCCCAGCCATTGCTCTTCGGTAATGAGCGCGGCATCTGCGCCGCATTCGTGCCGCGCGATCGCCTTCGCGAGCGTGAACAGCACCTGCGGGTCGCTCAGGTCGATTTTTTGATGAGGTTTGACCCCCAGCGCCGCCGCGACCGCGTTCTCATAAGCGATCGTGTTGTTCTCGGACGACGGCGCGTAACGTGAGATGACGCTGTTCAAGCCATAACGTCGCCAGTAAGCCATAAGCAGCTTGATCAGCGCTCGGATGCCGTGCTGCATGTCCGCGAAAACGCAGAAGATCTCGTCGGACTGATTCTCCGCGAGGCCTGCCCACCCACCGCCCAGCCGAATGTTGCCGGGATTATTGTTTCTGATTCCTCTGGCTGTCATTGACGCCCTCCATGTGTACCTTGCTCTTCACCCAGAACTGGATGATGTCCACCGCCCTGCTGCCGATCGCGCCGGCAAGACCCGAGGCCATCGCGCACACGCCTGGCGTGTATCCAAGGTCGGATGCGCAAAGAAAAGCGAAATAGCCCATCCCCATCGAAATGAAGAGATCGGCCACAAAAAAGAAGGGACGGAAAGGCTTCCCGTCCTTCGCCGCGAGATACCACCTCGCCGCCGCCATCAGCCCGCTGGCACTGCAAGCCATGACAATCTGCTCCTTGTCCATCATTGGGCATGCTCCTGTAAATTCAATGAATTGGTTTGAGAAAGGCCGTTCATTCAGACGGGCCTCCCTTTATCAGTCGTACCCGACCATGCATTTTGACACCGGCATCCTCCTTCTCAAAAAAACACCGTGAAACGCCTCCGCCCCTCTAATAACGAGCCTTCGATTTTGTCACCCTCAAGGTCGTCAGTAAAAAAACGACAAATATTGACAATCTCAAAAAAACAGAAAGAAAGATACTGACTTCCGTGAAAACCCTTGCAAAAACGGATAAGGAAACATTTCGATTTCCTCTTGCCCACAGACCGTAATTTTGCCTTTACCCCATTTCATTTATATGGTATAAAAGAACTTAGACGGTCATCGTCCCCCAATCTTTCTAAGGAAACCAATATGCAAACGCCAAAACCATCCCTTCTCGTAATTACCATGCTCGTCGCACTCGTCGCTCAGTCTCACGCCGCCGTTGAGCCCGCCTCTCACGAGAGCATTGGCTTGGTTGAAAACAATTCATACGCCAATTCTGATTTTGATCATCCTAAAGATGGTGTAATTCTTGGCAAGGACAGCATTGGGATTGGGCAAAGCAAAGGCAACGTCATCGTCGGCAATAATTCCGCTGTTGGAGGCGACAACGGCTGCACTCTGGTTGGCTCCAACAGCACGAACATGAGCTCCAGAGGGACCGTCATCGGATCGAACAGCCACGCAGGGGCACTTCTCCGCTGGAAGGATTCCGACGGGAAACTTCATTGGGGGCGTGCCGAAGATCCCTCGCAGACCGTCATCATTGGCAATGAAACCTCGGTAAATAATCAAACCCAGGTGATGGCCTTGGGCAACAAGGTCAGGGTCAATGGTTCAGGCTCGGTTGCTCTTGGACATGAAAGTCAGGTCGGCACATGGGGTACTGCCCTTGGCGACTCGTCGGAAGCCAACTCCCAGGGTTCCGTCGCGCTCGGCAGTGCCTCCGCCGCTGATCGTGAAGGTTATGTTTATGGTTACAACGCCGCCACGGGACAGGCCTACACTTTCGATGACTTCAAAGGAAAGCTTGACCAACAGGACATCGACGCCTTGAAGAAACTTGACAAGCGTCGCGCTGAACTCGAACAATCGCTTGCCGAACGCAGGAAACAAAGCGAGAAAGCCGCTCAAAAGGTTTCCGGCTTGACCAAGAAGATGGCCACGACCATCTTTGAAACGGTTGAAGAGAAAGACGCCTTTTTGAAAGAACGGGAGCAAGCGCAAAATGAATCCCAGGCGGCTTCCAACGCGTACTACCAATCACCAGAATATGAAGAACTCCAAAAAGTCACAAAGGAGATGCGCCAAAAAGCGGATGGAGCGGGTCTAGCCATTCAAAGCAATCAAGGCGCCGTTTCCGTCGGGTATGACAATTGGACCACCCGTCAAATCACCAACGTTGCTGCAGGCAGCGCTGATACCGACGCCGTCAACGTTGGACAACTCAAGGACTACGCCACTGCCACCAACGCCAAGATTGAGAAACTTGACAAGCACACCAAGGACAACCAAGACAACATTGAAGTCAACAAACAGGCCATTGTCCAGACCAACGAGAAGGTCGGTGCGATCGACAACCGCGTGACGGCCGCCGAAGGGACCATCGTTGAATACGGCAAGACTCTCGAAAGCCACACCAACAAACTGGGCACGATCAGCACGACCGTTGATCGCCATACTGTGGAAATCGACGAATTGAAGAAGCTTCAATACTCTGGAATGCAGAACATCAACAACCGCATCGACAAGATGGACAAGAAGCTTGAACGTGGTCTCGCCTCCAACGCCGCCCTCGCTGGCTTGATGCAACCATACAACATCAAGAAATTCAACGTCACGGTCGGCATGGGCGGGTACCGAGGCACCACTGCCATTGCGGCGGGCGCTGGCTACCGATTCTCCGACAGCGTTGCCGTACGAGCGGGGCTCGCGACCGATACGCAAGACTTCAGCGACCTCACCTACAACATGAGCGCCTCCTTTGAATTCTAAAGAGACCCCCATGTGATTCAGCCTCGCCATCCTCACGATGGCGAGGTTTTTTCATATGGGCCGCACCCGACGCGGGCCCCGGCGCCATTACCGCACCAAACCGACGTGGCACTCGAGCGGCAGGTAATACGCCTTACTCCCCACCGGCCTTTCCTCCACCGCCAGATAAAGCCCTTCCTCCCAGGAGCGGCCGGAGGAATAGTCAAAAGACACCTCGTTTTCGCTCCAGGCTCTAACGCGGGCATCCTGGGGTTGCCTCAACTCCATGTCCCCGGCGAAGATGACGGGACGCAGCCGTTTCGACAACAAACAGCCCCGGAGCCTTGAGACGGCCCCGTCATCGCCGGGGGCGTCGGGCTCGATCAGAAACGTGAACGACAACCCCCGCATTTGAGCATGTTTGAAAATTCTCTTGAGCGTCAGATGAGCTCCCGGACAATCTTCAACACGAAGCACGTCCGCGGAAATAACCGTCGAGTCCGCGTCCAAACGCTCCCAATCGCTTGACGGCTTCGGAGAAGCCCCCAACCGTACTTTGAGGTCGCTCGTCACCCTGATCAGGCCGACCGGCTCTGCAGCGACCCTGGCCAACAACATCGCGTTATTGAACATATTTCCCCCTTCCAAAAAGCCGGACCATCCAATACATCAGGCGCGCCCTCCATGTCGGCACGTGGAGTTCGCGGAGACCCTCGTAAAACAACGCGTCGACCTGCGCCTTCGTCGCAACGGCGTTCTCGTACATGAAGTCGTGCACGACACAAGCCTGGGCGTGCCTCCCCGCCGGAGCAATGAACCACCAGAGCCTGCGGGGGACGCTCGTCCGATCCTTCAAGCCGGACGGGGTCTTTTGCATTGGCGTGACGCAGTTGTATTGCCAAAGCGAATGATTTACCGTAGTCAACATGAATCCCGAAACAGGATTCATACGCCGTCCCTCACCTCTTCTTCAACCCAAGGCGACATCTTCGAGGAACGGCACCATTCACCGGTCGCCTTTCTTTGATCTATCAACTAAGTCTTAATGTGGTTGGGGCACTATCCTCCCCTTGCCACACAAGGGGTTGTCGCACCCCGCCGGCCGCTTGGATCAGGGCGTCCAGCGGGGCTTTTTTCATTCAAAGGACGAAGTGGTATGTGTTTTTTGGACACCTATAGGTACAAAGCCATGAAAATACCACGTTCTATAAAAGTTCAAGCTTGTGAGAGGCTTTTACATTATTACCCCGTC